>OGDF01001077.1_pt1 | contig 41479 bp, 35 predicted proteins | sample 1570141 | NCBI WGS metagenome assembly OGDF01 (sample SAMEA4370581, study PRJEB24528) | human gut metagenome
TGCCCTTATTTTTTGCTTAAATTTCAATGATTTTTTAAAACTGTCCACTTGTAAGACTAAAAGAATTTATTATTTGTATAATTTTTCAATTATACAAATCTTATACATACTATAAAAATGAAAAATAAAACAATACATTTAACTTTTTATTTTCCACACAATATCTACTTAGTTCGTAAAATTATATTAATCAATACATGTAACTACATATAATGTAAGAAGAAAAAATATTATAACTAGTAAAATAAAAATTACATTTAATATCATACCTAAAATAGCTAATGGCTTACTTGATGACTCACCTTTTTTGGCTAAGGTTAAACCAACTGTAGCAACAATTATATCTATATATAGTGATGTACCTACAAACCATTTTAATATAAACATGACTATAGGAATAGCTATAGAAAGAATTACACATACTTTTGAGTCAGAGTCATTTACACTTGAATTATAAGTATTTTGTGCATTAAAATTTTCTTGTGTATAATTTGCTTGATTATATCCTACAGGATTAAAGTTTGTATTACCATAATTTTGACTATTAACAACTTGATTACTACCATTATCAATATTGCTATTTACATTATTTGCCACGTAATCTTGCATAGTTGCTGACTGATCATTAACTTGACTGTTTTCATTTTTTAACATACTTCCACAACTTGTACAAAAACGATCATTTTGTGAAATCTGTGCACCACAATTTGGACAATTCATATATCATTTCCCCTTACAAATAAAATTTTTTTACTCTAATATTATTATAATTTAATTCTTACGAAATATGTTGTTGCAACATACCTAATAAATCATTAAATTGATTGTATGACTTATAAATCTTTAATTTTTTGTTATAAATTACTGTTCCACTATTTGAAACTGCATAATCACACCTTACTTTTACCAAATGTTTTGAATCTACTATATCATATACTTTTAATATTTCATACACCATTGCGCCATTAAGTCTTCTTGTATTTACAGTATCTTCTACCATGCTTGCAATAATTTCTGGATGTTTAATACATATTTCTGCATTTTTGTTAATCGAATAAAGCTGAGCTACGCTACCAATAGTACCACCTAAATTTGCTCCTGCTCCATTACTATTTTTGAGAATTCCATCCGCTATAGTTCCAATAGCTAGTCCACTTAAATAAATTCTTAAGTTTGCATTTACAAACATAGCTTCAAAAATTCTTCCATCTTTAGTTGTTGCAAAGCCTATTGATTTAGAGCGCATACCAAGCCCCCAAAGTACAGTATAGTATATCATAATAGCAAAAATTGTAAATATTACTGCTAAAATTACGTTAGTGCTTACTTTATCCTCTAAAATCATCATAGAAAACATAAGAACAACAGTTAACAAAACTATAATCCAAAGTTTAGAACCGTTTCCATTTTTTTTGGCAAAATCTTTAGAAAAAACAAATACTCTATCTATCACAATATCACCTCCAATTATATAATTTACATTAAATCATATAATAATAAATAATAAATCTTAGTAAATCATATTAAATATCTATCTAACACTTAATCTTAATTATATTCCAAATAAATTTTATCATATAAAATTTTTCTTAGCAATAATATTACAAGATTTAAATAAAAAATGTAACAATTTCTACTATATATCTTTTAACTTTTATTATTATTATTTATGAAAAATAATCTAAATATTAATAAAAACTACCAAGAACTTCCTCCACTTTCACTATCAGATCCTATTGAATCCAAGCCACCACCATAGCTAGTATAAGTAGTAACATTAGTAGCAACTCCAAGAGATAAAACTATTGTATTTTTTAATATTTGATCAAATTCACCAATAGTAGGATTATCATTATTTATATAACACCAATTTATACTACTTAATTTTACATCTTTGATTTTCTTCAAGCAAGTTTTAGAAATTCCAAGTGCGCAAATATATGGATAAATATTGTAAAAATACTCAGGATTTTCATTTATATATCTCTCTAATTCTTCTTTTTTAGCATTTTCTATAAATTTTTTAAACCCAGTTATTTTTTCTAAAGCTTCATTTCCATAAGCAGTTCTTTTTGGCATTATTTTTATAAAGTATAATAATATAGCTACACATATAACTCCAAAAATGTAAGCAATTCCTCCAATAAAATTTTGAGAAAATATAGGATATATTATAAACCACAATGAAGCTATAGCAAGTAATCCACAAGATAAAGTTACAGCTAATTTTGGAGCCTTTATTGTACCTATGTAACTTGCAAGTAAAAGTGTTAAATTAAATCCGTGGGAATAATAATGCAAATAATAACACTATAACTATATTTGTGCCATCAGACAAAGCTGGTTTTACTGTTATTAATACAAAAATTGCAATAATCATTAAGATAAACCATTTATTTTTATTCTTAGAACTTGGCACAAAAATCTTATCTTTTGTTGAATTTAATTTACCTATAATTCCACTTACTGTAGTATAGAATTTATTATATAAGTCACATACAGTAACACTTTGCTTAGTTATATTTTCATCTAATTTATTTACTTCTTTAGTACTTAGTTCTTTTACATCTACATTTTCAAATAATCCATCAAAAAACATCTTCTCATATTCATTATCTTCAGTATATTCCTTTAATTTGGTAATTTTAAAACTTCTAACGTTTCCTAAGTTTATTTCTTCTAGCTTTAAATAACCTTTATTTGCAAGATAAAGTAGTAGTGACATAACTCCTTCTTTTTCCGCTACTCCATTATATAAAAAGTTTGCCTCTGCAGAATTATACTCATTTGGAAGATAAGGAGATATAGTATAAGTAAATTTATCATCCTTTCCAAACCTTGACCAAATCACATAAGCTATTAAAACAAAAATAATACAAATAGTAATAACAATAACTGAATACTTATCATTATCTACATTATTTGAATTAATAAAATAGCCATCTGGTAAATCAATTCCAACTGCTAATGCTTCTTTTGGATTTAAAGTAGTTTTTACAGTACCATAGATAGTATTTCCATTTACCTTATACTCAACATTATTACTACTATACTCACTATTTCCTATTGAAAATCCAATTGAAGATTCATCAAACGATTTAGGCATTTTTATTAAAAAGCTAATATTTCCTACCTTTGTATCCCATTGCCCCTCAATTAATCTATAATATAGTTCATCTGCGCCTTTTACTTTGTCCTTTCCAATACTGCAAGTATACTTAAGTACATATGTATGAGCTCCTGTGTAGGTATTATTAGAGTTTCCAATTTTTATAATCTTATTTCCATTTTCATCATAAACTGAGCATTCTTCACTCGTTTTTACATCATTTATCTTAACAACACTACTTAGCGTAGTTCCGTCTTTTCTTCGTAGTAATCTCCTAATTGGTATTTTTCTTATTATTCCATGCTTTTGCTCATTAAAATATGCAGTTATCGCTTCAGTTACGTTCAAAGTATTATCTTCATTTACAACCACTTCAACATAATACTTACTTATTACATAACCATCATCATAGCTTACAGCATTAATTTTTGAAAAAACTGTAAATAGCAGCAAGAATAAAATAATAACTTTAAAATAAAAAGTACATTTATTAAAACCTTTTTCCATTTTTTCACCTCTTAAACAAGAAAATCTTAAATAATAATAATAGCTTAGACACTTTTATTTCATCTTCATTGAAATAACTTTTGATACACCATATTCTTGCATTGTAACGCCATATGTCGATGATGCCACTTCCATAGTACCCTTTCTGTGAGTTATAACTATAAACTGCGTATTTTTAGAATATTTTTCAATATATCTTGCAAATCTATGTACATTAACATCATCAAGTGCTGCTTCTATTTCGTCAAGTATACAAAATGGTGGTGATTTCAATTTTAAAATTGCAAATAAAAGTGCAGTAGCAGTAAGAGCTCTTTCTCCACCTGATAACAACATCATACTTTGCAATTTTTTTCCTGGTGGTTGAACTTCTATTTCTATTCCACTCTCAAGTACGTTAGATTCATCTGAGAGTCTTAAATCAGCTCGTCCACCACCAAACAGCTCATTAAAAGTTTCGTTAAAATTTTCTGTAATTAATTTAAACTGTTTTGAAAATTGACTTTTCATAATACTAGTCATATTATTAATTAAATTATTTAGCTTATCCTTAGTTTCTTCTAAATCATTTTTTTGGTTTGTTATAAAGTCATAACGTTTCTTAGTTTCATTATACTCATCAATGCTTGATACATTTACTTCACCTAAATCTTTTATTTGCTTTTTAATAGCTTCTGCTTTTTTTATAATTTTATCTTGTGGCAGTTCTTCAAAAGTAATTTTTTCTATAAATGCTTTTGCACTAGATATGGTAAGTTCATAATCATCCCACATTTTATTTTTAGTATTTTCAAGTTCAATATCAAATTTTACTTTTCTTGCTTCAACTTTAGATTTTTCTTCTTTTAATTTGTTAATGTTATTTGAACTAACTACAATACTTTTATCGATTTTTTCCTGTTTTACATCTATTTCATCTTTTTCATTTTTTAATTTTTTTATAACATCCTGGAAATTTTCTTTAAGATTTTCTTGATTTTCTATCTTACTATTTAAATTTTCTATCTCAGCTTCGCACACTCTAATATTGCTACTTGAAAGTTCTATTTGTTCATTTTTTCTATCAATTGAAAATTCAAAATTTTTAATGTCTTGTTCTATTTTTTCTTTCATTTCATCAATCGAAGCGACTGACTCATCAAATGAAGAAAGAGAGATTTTTAAATTTACTATATCTTCATTTAAGAAATCCATCTCCTGACTTTTTTCTTTGTTAAATCTATTATATTCATCAACTATTACTTGATTTTTACTATTTTCTTCATCGATTTTAGAAATTTCATCATTATAACTTGAAATTTTAGATTTTATGGTATTTGTTTCTTCAACCAAATTTTCTAAACTTTTACTAGACTCTTCTTTTTGAAGTTCTATTTTTTCAATATTCTTGTTTACATTTTCAAGCTTTTGTGTAATAGTAGCAATTTGTATATTAATCTCTTCCCTTTCACTTTTTTGTAAAGAAAGCTCATTTTCAAGATTTTCAATCTCATTATTTCCACTAGCTAACTTTTCTGAAATTTCATTAAATTCTTTTTTTAATTTTTCAATGTCCATTTCAAGATTTTCTATCTTCTCTTTTCTACCAATAAGTCCTACACCTTTTTTTACAGACTTACCACCAGTTATACTACCAGTAGGTGCTATTAACTCTCCTGAAAGTGTTACTATCCTCAAAGTATTTTTAAAATCTTTTGCTAATGCTAATGCATTTTCTATACTGTCAACAATCAATGTTTGACCTAAACTTAGATTTATTACTTTAGCAAACTTACTATCATATTTTACAAGCTCTGATGCAAGACCAATATATCCAGCATATTTAGTCACTTTCCTATTTAAATCAAATCTTAGCTCTTTTATGCCATTAAGTGGTAAAAACGTTGCTCTACCATACTCTTTTTCTTTTAAATAAGCAATTATATCTTTTGCTTCACTCTCAGAATTTACAACTATATTTTGCATATACCCGCCAAGTGCTATTTCAAGTGCATACTCATATTTTTCGTCTGTAGAAATAAGAGATGCAAGAGTTCCATATACATTACTGTTATTTTTAGAATATTCAAGTGCCTCTTTAACACTTTTTACATATCCTTCATTTTCATTTTCTAAATTTTTTAAATAATTTAGTTTTGAAGTAAGTGTCATAACTTCCTGACTTAATTTCGAATGCTCTTCTTTTATACTAAAAACATTACTAGTAATTGCTTGTTTTTTAGTAATCAAAGCCCCTATTTTCTCATCAAGTGTAGCAAGATTTTTCTTACTATCTCCTAAACTTACACATATTTCTTCTTTTTGCATATTTAGACTATCTTTTTGAGATACATTTTTTTTGTTATTCTCACTAATATCATTAATTTGTTTTTCATTTGCTTCAATAGTTGCTCCCAAACTGCTTATATCGACTTTCAAATCATATTTTCTATCATTTGCAAGATCTATTTCCTTTTTTACTTTGCTTATTTCAACATCTTTTTTATCAAGAGTAAGCATTATTTCATTTAATTTTTCCTGCTTTTTTAAAAGCTCTTCGTCAAATTTTTTCTTACTTTCAAACATACTTTTTCTTTTTTCAAGTCTTTTTTCTATATCTTGTCTTAATAAATCTATCTTCTTGTTATCCTCATTTATCTCGTCATTCATTCTAAGTATATTTTGTTTATTGTTTAAAATTGTATTTTTTTGAACATCTATTTTAGAATTTAATTTTTCAGCCTCCGTTTGAATTTCATAAAAATTATTTTGTGTCTGTTCAATTTTACTAGAAATCTCTTGTGCTCTTTGCTTTAACGCTTCTTTTTCATTAGAATACTCTTCAGACACTTTAAGTTCTTTTTCAATATCTCCTTCAAAAGTTCTAATCATATCATCGAGTTTTTCAAGATTATTAGCATTTTCTTCTACAATAGATATAAATAATCTAACATCAAAAACTTTAAGTTCATCCCTAAGTGCTAAATACTTTTTAGCTATTTCTGCCTTTTTTTCAAGTGGTCCAATTGTATTTTCAATTTCATTTAAAATATCTCTAACCCTTGCTAATGTTATCTCAGTATTTTCTAATTTTTTGCTTGCTTCTTCCTTTCTAGTTCTATACTTAACAATTCCAGATGCTTCTTCAAATATATTTCTTCTTTCTTCTGATTTTGTAGAAAGTATTTCATCAATCTTACCCTGAGATATAATGCTATAGCCATCTTTGCCTATACCAGTATCCATAAATAGCTCAGTTATATCTTTTAATCTACATTCGTTTCCATTAATTAAGTAATTAGATTCACCAGTCCTATATATTCTTCTGGTTACCACAACTTCTTTATATTCAACAGGTAACGTAGAATCAGTATTATCTAAATACATAGATACCTCTGCAAATCCTACCTTTTTTCTTGCTTGAGTACCAGCAAATATAACGTCTTCCATTTTGCCACCACGTAAATTTTTTACACTCTGTTCTCCAAGTACCCATCTTAATGCATCCGATATGTTACTTTTTCCAGAACCATTAGGCCCTACTATTGTAGTAACTCCATCTAAAAAAACTATTTCAGTTTTATCTGCAAAAGATTTAAATCCCTGTAATTCCAATTTTTTTAATTGCATACCTATACCCCTTTTTCATTAAAATTATATTACAAATACTACATATTTTCAAGAAAATGCTTGAAGTTTTGTAAATAATAACTATAAAGCTTAAATATATAGTTAAGTTCCAGTGCAAAACTATAACATGCTTTTTTCAATAATATCCCACATAAAAAATTATATATATCAAACTATGTACACAAATTAAAACTCTTATACAATATATTTTTATTCAAAAAGGTTTCATTTACTTTTTATGTAAAATATGATATACTTTATGCGTAAAAAATATCTTTTATAATTATAATAATTTATGTTTAGGAGGACTTTATTTCATGATTTAAAGCAACAATTTAATTTTAAATTTTTTATTATAATAGGAGTGTACCATATGGAAAATTCTACAAATTTAAAACAATATTACTTAAAAAATGTATTAAATGATGGCGGTAAGTTTGAAAATAAAACATTTAAAGATGGTAATGATTATTACTACGAAAATGCAGCAATCCTTATAAGGACTTTACTAGAGGAGGTTTTACATTGGGATGACGAAATGATAAAGGAAAATATTTCAAAGTCAACATTTATGAATAATGGTCTTGGTGGAATGCTAATTACTTTATTTAACGGCAGTACATACAAAGCCTTAGAGTGCGCATATAATAATAGATTTAAAGCTTGGGAACTTTCATCACTACCTCGCAATTACTGGAATAATGATACTGCAAGAGAAGCAACTATTTGGCTTATTAATGAAATTCTTAATTTTAGCGATGAAGATATAACTACAAAGTTGCGTCTTACTCACTTTAATGAAAATGGATTATCTACACTTGTAACTTTTTTCCATTCAAAATTATACGACATAATAAATAATGCATTTCCAGATAAATTTTTTCCGTGGCAATTTTCATATTCTCCACATAAATATTGGAATAAAATTACAGCAAAAAAAGCTACTATTTGGCTTATTAATGAAAAGCTAAAATGGAACGATGAAGAAATAAAAGCAAATTTAACTGTTTCAATATTTATTGAAAATGGTCTTTTTGGAATGTTGAGGAAAGTTTTTAATGAAAGTCCTTATGCAGCTATAAATAATGCTTTTCCTGGTAGATTTTTTCCATGGGAACTACCATCTGTCCCACGTAACTATTGGAACTACAATACCGCAAAAGAGGCTACTATTTGGCTTATTGAAAAAAAGCTAAAATGGTCTGATGAAATGGTAAAAGCTAATATAGATGCTATTGTCTTTTTGCAAAACGGTCTTATGCATATGCTAACTAAAGTTTTTAATGGCAGTACATTTGAAGCTTTAGAAAATGCTTATCCAGGAAAGTACAAAAAAAACGAGCTTAAAGGATATAAGCATAAATGCTAATATAAAAAAGACACTAGGGCTTAGGATATTATTCTAAGCTCTTTTTAATTCTAATTAATAATACTGCCTTTTTATTATAGAAAAATTCAAGTAAGAAATTATACAATTTTTTATCTATAATTTCATTACTTGAATTTCAAATACTTTATTTATAAACCAAACATCTATTAAAATGATTGCATATTAACAAAATTTACATCATTCCGTACTTTCTATTGGAAGATTTAAACTTTTGATTACATACCTTATCCCACAACTTATATTCTTGCATATCTTTTGAAATTATTTCTATATGATAAATATCTGGTGATAATTTTATGATTCTAGCAATATCACATTCTTCGAAATCTATATTTTTCAATACTTCTGATGTAAATGTTAAATATGTTTGACCAGACTTATATACAATTTTTGCAAATCTATCCATATACTTTGCGTTATTTTTTACGTCTACAACTTCAATTTTTACATCCCTTATTTTGTAATTTGCTCCATTAATTTGTGTAGTTTTTACTTCTTCATTTAAGCCAAAAAATTTCGGAATAGTATTTTGAATATAATTTGGAATTCTAATACTATCTTTAGTTTGACCACTAGCATTTCTAGATGGAAGCTCAAATATAAAATTAGTTACATCATTTAAATTTAATTTCTTTATTTTTACAGTTTCTTCATTTGTTGAATTTTTGCTACTATCTGACTTCTTATCATTGTCTTCTTTTTCTTCTTCGGGCTCATCAAATTTTAATTTCATATCAGCTTTTGAAAATAACATACTATTAATATCTATTGATGAATTAGCATCAAAATTAGTATCATCATCATTACTTTCATCTTTATTTTCAAAATTATTCTCAATACTCTCATCATATTTTTCTTCATTTACCTTTTTTTCTTCTTCAGCCTTACATTCAGCTATAAAACTTGAAACAAAATCAGATAAATCATTTAAATTTTCTATACTCTCTTTTTCATTTTCTTCCTGCTCTTTAATATCTATATCTTCATCATTTTCATTTAAAGAATCTTCAATTTTTGACTTGTCTTGTGTACTTTTTATAATTTCATTATTACTTGAATCTACTTCATCTTGCAAAGCATCCACAATATCTATATCTATGTCAATATCATTTAAATTAACTTTAGGAATTTCAATATTTTCCTTCAATTTATCTTTACTTTCTGAATTTGACTTAATATCTTCCTCTAGCAAATTATCATTACCTTTTGTCTCAGATTTACCATCTAGAAAATCTGAAATACTCCTTACAGTATGTACATATTGCCTTGTAGAAAATATTTCTTTCTTTTCTATTAGTTCTTCAATTTTTTCTTTGGTTAATTTTTCAAATTCATCATTATTAAAGTTCTTTAATAATCCTTCTAGTTTTTTGTTATATTCTTTTATGTCTTCTGCTAAGTCAAACATAACCCTTGTATATATAACTCTATCATCTAATATACCAGAATCAGACAATTTAGAAGCTGATATATACATATATACATATTTAGAATACTCAAAAATCAAAATATTACTAAAATATTCATTAACAGCATTATTAGAATAATAATACACGTCAGATGTATAATTTAACATATCTTCAAGCATTCCTCTAGTAGTACTTTTCTTATCTACTCCAATTACCATATATGTTTTTATTTTTTTATCAATTAAACCTTCCTCAATTTCTCTAAATCCAGTTTCACGTATATCTCCACAAAACATATAAAATTTCTTAACATCGTCACTAAAACGATTTTGAATTTCTTCTTTTATTGAATTTTTGCCATCTTTTTGAAATAAAAAGTCTATTTTCATAAGTTTAAAACCCCTCACATATTAAAATAATTATATAACTACATTATAATATTATACCAAACGCAATAATTTGTCAACCAATATTAACTAATGAATCTAATAAAAATATATTAAGTAAATTGAAAAAAGTAAATTTTATTTATATTTTTTCAAATAAAATTTACCAAAAAAACAAGTATAAAACATTTTATGCTAAAACATTTTATACTCTATACCTACCTTTATCTTTTTAATATCCTATTAAAATTTTTCATACTGTGAATGTTTAGAAAGCCCAGGCATCGTCATTATATTTCCAGCATATGCTACTACAAAACCTGCACCACTATTTAATTTCACATCGTTTATACTTATACAAAAATCAGTAGGTCTTCCAACAATTTTTGGATTATCAGTAAGTGATGATGGCGTTTTAGCAATACATACTGGCAGAACACCATAACCCATATTTTGTATTTTTTCCATTTTCTCAAGTGCAGTAACTGAATACTTCACATCGTTTGCACCATATATTTGTTTACATATGCAATCAATCTTTTTCTTTAGATCCAAATTCTTTTCATATAACAACTTAAAATTGGTTTTACTATCTTCTAGTGTGGATATTATCCCATTTGCAACATCAATGGCTCCTTTTGAACCATCACTAAAACACGACGAAATATATGATTTTATATCCATATTTTTTAAGTGCTCTTGAATAAAATCAATTTCTTCATCAAAATCATTTTCAAATTTATTTATACACACAATCTTATCAACGCCAAACTTAGATATATTTTCAATATGTTTTTCTAAATTTTTTATTCCTTTTTCTAAAGCTTGAATATTCTTTTCATATATGTTATCACTCTCTACCCCACCATTATATTTTAAAGCTTTTGTAGTAATAACAATTACCGCAATATCTGGTTTTAAATCTCCAATTCTACATTTTATATCAAAGAATTTTTCTGCTCCAAGATCTGCACCAAAACCAGCTTCTGTTACTACATAATCTGCAATCTTAAGTGAAATCTTTGTTGCAATAAGACTACTACAACCATGTGCAATATTAGCAAAAGGTCCAAGATGTACAAGGCATGGCGTTCCTTCTATAGTTTGGACTAAATTTGGATTTATAGCATTTTCAAGTAAAGCAAGCATTGCACCTGTAACATTAAAATCTTTCACAAATAATGGATTTCCATCCTTAGTATATGCAACTAACATATTATCAATTCTATTTTTTAAATCATCTTTTGATGTAGCAAGGTCACATATTGCCATAAGTTCACAAGCAGCTGTAATTTCAAATCCAGTATTCCTTTGCATTTTGCTTTCCTTCTTTCCATCAATATTAATTGTTATGTTTCTAAGAGCTCTATCGTTCATATCAATTACTCTTTTTATTGTTATACTATTTTCATCAATTTCTAATTCATTTCCTTGGAAAATATGATTATCAATAACACTACAAAGTAAATTATTAGCACTAGTTATAGCATGAAAATCTCCAGTAAAATGTAAATTTATTTCATTTTCTGGAAATATAGTTGATTTTCCACCACCTATAGCACCTCCCTTTACTCCAAATACAGGACCAAGTGAAGGTTCCCTTAAAGCAAGCATTGTTTTTTTGCCTAATTTATCTAACGCCATAGCAATTCCAATTGATTGAGTTGTTTTTCCTTCTCCATATGGTGTAGGATTAATGCTTGTAACAAGTATTAATTTTCCATTATTTTTAGACTCTTCATTTAATTTTTCTAAATACTTATTATTTATTTTAGCCTTATATTTGCCAAAATACTCAATATAATCATCAGGTATATTTATTTTTTTTACTATTTTCTCTATATTTTCCAAATTCATCACCTAAACTTTGATTTAAATAAAATTTAAAAATTTTATCATTAATAATATTGAAATTTTATATTTATTGTTATATAATGAATAGGTAAATTGGGGTATCGCCAAGTGGTAAGGCATCAGACTCTGAATCTGACATTTCGCTGGTTCGAATCCAGCTACCCCAGCCATCTCTAAGATTTCATATTTTTTATGAGATCTTATTTTTTTATATACAACAATAATTTTACTATAATAAAAAATATTACTTTAAACTTTATTGTATGCTACTATCTTATGCATTATATATTATCATAATCTGCAATACATTTCAATATATAAAATAATATCACCTGCTAAAAAAGCAAGTGATACTATACTATATAATATATTAACTAGTTTATTTTTTTATTCTAAAATTCTTTCAAAATAATTCACATAATTCACACTATCCACAATAACCAATTAAAGTTTACTCTCTTTACTATCAGGTAACAATTTTATTTGATTATTATTTATTCTTTCAATAATCAAATATGTAGTCATCGCAATAAGTGTACCTATTAAATATCCAACTAGCACATCACATAAATAATGAACTCCTAGATAAACTCTTGAAAATCCAACGATAATAGGCATAAAAATGCAAAATGTAATAGCACTGTATTTTATTTTGTTATTCCTTACATATTTTAAAATAATTAGTAAAATAATTATATAAAAGGCTGCATCTACCATAGCATGACCGCTTGGAAAACTATACCCATTTTCAATCACAAGCGGATTAATACTAGGCCTTTGCCTTTTAAATATATTTTTCAGGATAATATTTAAAATTTGTGACACAAATGCTGATATAGAAGTTGCAACTCCAATCCTCTTTCTAGTTTTCTTAAATAAAATAAGTAAAAAACAATAAAATGACACAAAACTAGCACTTCCAATACGTGAAATAAACTTCTGAAATACAGTAAATTTTGGTGTAGTACACATAGCTATCTTGTTATAAACAAAATTTTCAACTGTAGTACTTTTTCCTGTAGTAACGTAGCATATAAGTACTAATATAACAATTGCAATAATAAAAATCAAATATATTTTTTTATTGACCTTTTTTAATTCTTGCTTCATATTTTATACTTACAACTCTACCTTAATATCTTTTCTTTCATCTTGGTATGCTACGTTTTTTAATATATCTTTTTCTACATTTATACTATTTTCATTTACATTTTCAATTTTGTCATCGTTATCATCATCTAATAACAAACTATTATTTACATTAAGACAAGATACATATGAAGGCGTTTCTGTTTTTTTCATACTTTCTTCACCATTTATATTATAATAATTATGAAATGAAGAATAAAGTGGTGTAAACATCTTTAAATTAAAATAATCATCTACGTCTTTTGGATTTGCTGTTTTTCTATCAAAAATCCTTATATTTATCAAGTCACCTTTTTGGTATCCTGGTTTGCTCAAATTAGTTGTTTTTACTATAATTATGTTGTATCCGAGTTCTTTTTCAAAAAGATCTATAACTTTATCTAAAACTTTTCCATCTAAATAATGATATGGTAGATACCCTGAATCTACTATAAGCTCGTCCCTGTCATATATGTTATAATAATATATATAATCTCTAAAAAATCTTTCTATATTAGTTTTTAGAAGTTTAAATTTCATTTCTGTTGTATCAGTTCTAAGTAATCTCATTTTTTCTACATCAATTAACATATAAGCCTCCTTTTTCCTAAATTATACTATTTTTGCAATGAAAATTCAACATTTTTTACTATATTTTTATGTAATTAGAACTTCCTAAATTATAAAGAAGGTATGAAAATAAAATCATACCTTCTCTAATTACTTTTTTAATGAAATTTTTCCGTATAAATCATGAATAAAATTTGAACCTCTACTTATCAATATTCCAGTTAATATATATCCTATAAATGGTATAGATAATACCAAACCCTGCAACTCAAATATATCTATTTTTGCAAGTATTGATATTAATACTCCTATAACTAAAGAACCTATACAATCTAAGCATAGTTTTCCTTTATCCCAAATGAGTTTTAAAGTTTCCCATATTGCCTCCACTAAAAACGCTGCAGTTAGTATATTTATAACACTCAAAAAATCGCCTCCTGGTATTATTTATACTAGTATATAATATTTACATCTTATTTATTCCACCAGACCACACATAATTTCCCTTTAGACTCTTATACCAAATATTATTTCCAGACACAGGCTCACCAATGACTGTGCCACTTACCTTAAAAGTATCACCTTTTTTTAATATTTTGCTTCCAACTAAGTTTGCCTTAGTGGTTGGACTACTTCTAACAGCAGCTTCCTTTTTATCAACTCGAACCCAAAAGGCACTATCATTTTCTTTTCGTATATCTCCAACCTTAGGTCTTAATACACCTAAGAATCCATTATAATAATTATGCTTTTCAAAATGACAACTACTTCCTATAGGAAAGTTTTGATCAAAGCTTTCAAAACTATTTATATCACCATTTCCACTACATATAGATACATGTCCATATTTTAACTTGCTATTTCCCCATACAGCTACGTCTCCTAGTACTGGAATAAATTCTAACGTATTTTTTATTTTTACAAAATTTTTTTCATCAAAATTGTTCCATACCAGATATGCATACTGAGCGCCTCTAGGTTTTACTCCCATAACCTCTTTTTGATATTTATTATACAAATCCATACATTGTGCTCCGTACATTCCATCTGTATCTACGTATTTTCCATTGTATTTATTAAAAAAGTCAATTATATACATAACATCACCCTAATATATACTATTTAGTATATTATATATATGTGTTACAAAATTAATATAACTGCCAAAAAGACATCTTAACAACAGTTTTTTAATACCATTGCTAGATGTCTTTTATCAAATTTTAAGCAATTTTTTATTGTGTTCTATAAATTTTAAACCAAAATTGCTTTTATTCTTCTTACTCCATTAGAAGATGATTCTTCTTTTTTTATTTTAAACTTACCAAGTTCACTAGTTCTTGCAACGTGAGGTCCACCACATAGTTCTTTTGATATATCACCTATAGAATATACTGTTACAACATCAGGATATTTCTCTATAAACATACACTCAGCACCAGATTTTATTGCTTCTTCTTTTGTCATACTAGTTTTTACTACTTCCAAGTCCTCATCAATCCATTTATTTACTAGTTCTTCAACTTTTTGTTTTTCTTCATCAGTTAATTTATGATCACAATTAAAGTCAAAACGTAATCTTTCAGACGTTATATTACTTCCCATTTGATGAACATTTTCATTAACAACAACTTTTAAAGCAGCATTTAACAAGTGTGTAGCAGTATGATACTTTGTTTCCATTAAACCACCAGATTCTAGTCCACCTTTAAATTTACCTGCAGTTATTTTTGACTTTTCTTGATGCTCTCTAAACTTTTCATTAAATCCTTTAGTATCAACTTCAAATCCCAATTCTTTTGCAAGTTCACCTGTAAGCTCTAAAGGAAATCCATATGTATCATATAACTTAAAGCTAGTTGTTCCATCTATTTTTTTTATATTTTCTTTTTCTAGTTCACTTACTACTTTTTCAAATTCCTTTATTCCTTGATTTAAAGTTTTTTCAAATCTTTTTATTTCTTTATTTAATTCATCTAGTATAAAATCCTTTGATGACAATAAATTTGGATAAAACTCTCCATATATATCATCAATATAATTAATAGCAATTTTTGAAAATATATCAGTTGAAACATTTAACTTTTTAGCATATCTAACAGCTCTCCTAATTAATCTACGCAAAATATATCCTGCTCCAACGTTTGAAGGCACAAGATGATTTTCATCACCTAAAAGCATTACACTAGTTCTAACATGATCAGCAATAACTCTCATTGAATATGTATCTTCATTTTCTCCACCATATTTTTTACCTGATACTTCTTCTAATATTCTAATAGCTCCTTCAAACAAGTCAGTTAGATAAACGTCACCATTTGTATTTAAAAATGCAAGTATTCTTTCAAACCCCCAACCAGTATCAACATTTTTCTTTTCAAGTAATTCATATTTATCATCATCTACACGATCATACTGCATAAATACATCATTACCAACTTCAACATAATGTCCACAGTCACATGAAGGATTACAATCTTCACAGCATGCTGGTTTATCTGTTATGTAGAACATCTCACTATCTGGTCCACATGGTCCTCTTTCCAATTCCCACCAGTTATCTTCTTTTGGTAAATAATATATGTTTTCTTTTAAAAAACCTGACTTTTCTCTTAAAATTGCAGTTTCATCATCTCTTTTTACTGAGTCATTACCTTCAAATACAGTTGCAGCCAATCTTTCTTTTGGAAGTTCAAATACTTCTGTTAAAAGTTCATAGCTCCATTTTGTACGTTCTTCTTTAAAATAATCTCCTAAGCTCCAGCTTCCCATCATTTCAAAAAATGTAACATGACTTGAGTCACCTACTGATTCAATATCATTTGTTCTTACACATCCTTGTATATTACAAAGTCTTTTGCCTTGTGGATGAGGCTTTCCAAGCAAATATGGCATAAGAGGTTGCATTCCAGCAACATTAAAAAGTACTCCTGTAGTGCCATCACCAATTAAAGATGTTGCTCCAATATCAACATGTCCACGTTTTGTATAAAAATCTATCCAAGCCTTTCTAAGCTCTTTAGATGTCATCTTTTTCATAAGAATCCTCCTACCTTTTTTTCTTTATAATCATAATCAAAGTAACATATAGACTATACTTTGATAAATCTTCAATCAACAAATTAAGTATACCATTAAACATTCATAAAATCAAGATTTTATGTAAAAATTTATATTGGTTTAAATGCTAAAATTTAAAAATTATTATATAATTTTTTAGCAAAAAAATAATAGCTAAATCTAATTTTGAATTTAACTATTATTTATTCTACTAATTAAATATTCCATTTAATTAAATGGCAAACATTGCTACAATAGCCATTAAAGCAAACGCTAATAAGAAACTAACTACTACACTTAACAATAAGAACTTTAAATATGAATCAAACGTATATTCATATATCTTGTAATATATAGCTACATCAATTAGTGTCATTATAGCAGTTATGATAATCATTGGAAAAATATATGAAAATCCATTTTTTATAATTGCCTTAATCATATCTATGACAAAATAAAAAATAAAGGTTTGTTTAAATTCCCAGTTTTCACAGCATTTATATGCTATCAATGCAGAAATAAGTAACCAAATAATTGTGCCTATCATCTCATCCATAACCTCCTTTATACAGTTAATACTAAAATACTAACATAAAGAGTGACTATCTTCTAAATTTCATTAATTCTACTATTACAATTCCTACTATCACACAAAAAAAAACAAATCTATAATACTCAAAACCATATTTTTATATTTCTGTACAAATAAATTATATCTAATAATATAACAATTTTCAACAAAGTTGATTCAAATAATTTGCAATTTATTACACTAAACGAAAAAAATCTTTAGAATGTTTATCACAAAACATTCTAAAGATTAAAATTTGGCTGGGCTGGCTGGATTCGAACCAGCGGAATGCTAGAGTCAAAGTCTAGTGCCTTACCACTTGGCGACAGCCCAATATACTATACAAAAGTGGGGTGAATAATGGGACTCGAACCCATGACATCCAGTGCCACAAACTGGCGCTCTACCAACTGAACTATATCCACCACTAGTCACTTCTATATTTTAATATATTTAATTACATTTGTCAATATTTTATGCAAATTTTGGTACAAAAATTCAAAAATCATGAAATTGTCTAAAATAAATAGTTATTTTAAACGATTTCTATGTATATGTATTTTTTATCATATAATTGATATCTATACTCATAATTTTTTAGTATGATCTGGTTATTTCTTTTGATATACTTGATTTTGCAATATTTCTTCACTTCCCTCTATATATTCCCCTATGTTCTTTATTACCGTACTCTTTTTCTTGAGCCAACAAACTCTAAAGTGCTGATGTTGACCCCATTTTGTCCAACTTTTCAAACAAATATTGCATATTTAACATTTCTTTTGGTATAATATCATTGTCTATACAATTATATAATAAACACATTTCATCTCATCAGTAACATCACTTTTGTAAATTTATCTAATTCATTGTTTTTCTTTAAGTTCTTCTCGTTCTAATTCAAAAAATATATACTTCTCTTGTTCATTAATATCTGGCAAAGTTATTCTATGTTTAGATTCTTCTATTGTCTCACTTAAAATATCTCTATTTGTTGACTCTATTACAGGATATGAATCTATTCTTTCTTTAAAACGTTTTTTATATTTATCTCTACAAGACGATAAATTTATTTCTCCCATAAATTTATTATACAAAGGCTTGTCATTATGGTAACTTTGAGCCAAAAAATCTACAACTGCATTTATATGTTGTTCGTTTTGAGGGTATAGTCCACCATTCAAGAAACATGACACTACTTCAGTAGCCAACTTCATTTTTACATCTAAACCTTCACGCTCCTCATATATTTTTTCCCTGTCGTTCTCCTTCATTAGTTCTCCTTTTCTTTCTAACTTACTTTGTAGCTTTTCTCTTTCTCTATAAACCTCTCCCACATCCAAGTCAAGATATTCGCATGCAAAATCTGCTGAATTAATTATCGCAAATAAAGATTGTAACTTGCCACCATGTCTTGCCGCAAAGTCTAGATACTGTTTCAAAATTTTATGTTCATCATTTTCTAGTTTTCTTTCTTGTGCTAAAATTTCATTAATTCCTAGATCAGTATTCAACTCCTTAAATAAATATTTCTTATTTAATTCCTCTGAATCATATTCATATATTCTTTCAGCATACCACTTATCCATTTTATTAAAGTCAAAATCCCTATTTTCTCCTTTTTCCACATTAAGTTGTTCATATACTACTTTAATAATTAAATCTACATCACCAACAAGTTCCAAAATTTTCAATCTTGTTGCTTCTTCAGCCCTTGCAAGTTCAGTAATTAACTTACTCCTTAAATCCGGTTCCTTCAATATGTCAATTATAAAAGGTTTAATGAACTCTTCATTGGTTATCTTTCCACATGTTAACTGATTAATAATTTCTTTTTTATGAGAATCAAATAACAACATTTCAAATGTAATAATACCTCTATTTATGCAGTTAACAATAAACTCGGTGTCGTCATCAAATATTTTCTGAATAATCTGCCTCTTTTGTGCTGTTTCAAGATTTTCACCGCAATACACATTTTTGTGCAAACTTAATATCATCTGTTGCAAGTGCTATTCTATATAGGTCATCTGGATGACTATTAGCAAATTTCTCAGTACACTTAGCGGATAACCCAGCATTTAATCGCATTTCATACATTCCTTTTTTTATATCCTTCAAACTAAATTTCATTTTTTCCTCCTTAATCGTTTTGTTATTCTTTTTCATTTCGTCTTTCTAAGAAGACCTCAAATATTCGTTCAGCCAAACATTTATCTGTTACAGTATCATAAGTTTGCTCTCCATTTCTATTATTTATTTTTAATATTGTAACTTCAACTTCATCACTTTTTTCTTTTACATTTTCTAATTCATTTGTTATAAAATATGCCTCATTCTCACCTAATGTTATCAAGTCTATAATTTCAAATTTTAGAATTTTATTTTCATTTGTTTTTAGTGTTATTACCGGTTTCTCATCTTCCAAATTTTCATTTTGCACGTTTTTAACTTCCATATTTCCTCCTCTTAATAACTTATATTTTTTTACTTTTCACGTAATGTATTGTAATGCTTAAAAGAGAACAAAAGCCAGCTTATAAATTATATCATAGTCATATTTGAAACAATTTCTTAAATACACAAAACCTAATATACTGCATATTTTTAGTCTTATACTGTATACGTGCATTATTGCTTCCATAACATTCATCCTACGTTAGAAAGTTCAAGCATTACTAACTTTCCACACAATAACTATATTATCACAAAAAATATAATTATGCAATATATTTTTTACATTAATTTTTAACATCTATTTTACACTATTTTTTAATCTTATGCTTTATTATACAAATAATATATGTAACAGGATAAACTACTACATTACCTGCAAATAAGTATATTGAAATTTTACTTAACATTTGTAAATACTTAGGTGCATCAGTAAAATAGTTATATTTCATCATCATTATCATAATCAATATAAAGATTACTACAGATACTGCTGTATAAATTATTGGTACTTTAAATGAAAACGCGACAGGATCATAAGAATTACTTCTTGCCTGCTTACTCTCTTCTAATGTTTCATTCCATTTAGCTTGTTCTAATTTAGCACAATTAGAGTTATCTACTGTTAATTTTTCTGTAAATATTTCATTTATATTTTCTTTAATCTTTTTTTCTATATCTTCAAAGCAGAAAAACTCTACCTTTTCATCTTCTGTATTATCACAAAGATAACACATAGCTAAACCTTCAACACTCTTAGCAATCTCAACACTCACTAACTGGAATAATATGTAACTTAAATCATCCTTCGGTACTACAAAAATACTTACTACTTTACTAAAAGAATCACAATTAACTTTATTTTTTATACTTGTAATTACTGATTTTTCTTCATCTTGTATTATATCGTCTAATGTATTTTCTTCATCTTTATATGACATTCCTATTATAATTTTTGAAGTTTCACTGCCTTTATGCCTAAAATCAAAATTAAATTCAATGAAACATTCATTTACAATTTAACCTAGAATTGGGCCATTTATTAAAACAAGCTCACAATCTTTTCTATCATTTATTTTAGATATTACTTTTTCAATCATTTCATTTTATATATTCTTTGAAAAAAATATATAATTATCAATTGTTATAACGCCCCCAACAGTAGTATATCATGTTTTTTTATGTCACTTTTTACATAAAAAAATAGGTACCATATTATTTACAATATTGCACCTACATAAATTATTATATATTTTTTATTTTTGAAAATTATTTAATACATTAACAAAATTAGTTAAATTATATCCATTTTTTATTTTACATCTTGGCAACTAATTTGTATATTGGTCCATTTGGAGAAAACTTTTCTTCATATTCTGTTAAAATATTTGGTATATCTTCTTTATGTAAATCTAAGTACACCTCTTCAAATTTCATTCCAAAATTTTGCATACTAACTAAACTATATTCAAATAATTTTCTGTTATCAGTCTTAAATTCAATTATTCCATTTTCAACTAATATTTTTTTGTATTCATTTAAGAAGTTTTCATGTGTAAGTCTTCTTTTAGTATGTTTCTTCTTTGGCCATGGATCACTAAAATTTAGATATATTTTTTCTATTTGATGTTCACAAAATATATCAGAAATCAAAAGCGCATCAAAAGACATCAAGTATAAATTATCAAGTTTTACATTTTCAGATTCTTCAAACCTTTTCATTTTCTTTATTGCTATTGCTAAAACTTGTTTGGATATTTCTACACCAATATATATATTTTCCTTATCTTGCATCGAAAGTTTAGTTATAAAGTCACCTTTTCCCATTCCAATTTCTAAAAATACTTTTTTTCCTTTATTCTCATCACTATTTAGTATTTCTTGAATTTTTTCCTTACTATCTACAAATATTTTACAATTTTTGACTTCATCATTTGCATCTTTATTATATCTCATTCTCATTTTATCACCGCCTAACGTCATAATACAATTTAATAATGGTAACTATACCATATTTAATCTTAAACATATCTTATCAAGTTTAAATTTAAATGATTATATTAAACTTTACTTTTGCTCTTATTTTTGCTAACTTTATCTTTTATAATTTTTGTAACAACTCCACATAAATTAATACCTATTGTAATTGAAAAGGTAAGTATCAAAAGCATAATCACAGCTATTATTGATACTAAAGTTTTATCATATGTTCTCATAAAAAGTAAATTACAAATATATGAAGAAAGTCTAGCAGCATAAATAATTGATACTACAGATGCCCTTATAAAAGGTAAAAAGCCAAGCATTATTGACATCACTGTAAAAAATATAAACTCAGACATAATCTTATTTATTCTAGCTACATTTCCTACATTTTCTAAAAAATATTTTGCATCATAAGTAGATAATGAGTATACAAATACTGTAACAAATAAAATAAGTGAAATTATATATAGTACAAAATGCTTTCTAAACATATTTTTTTTGTAATACTTCCATGAATTTTTTAGCATATTTATAAATTTATTTTCTTTTTTTTGGCTTAGCCTTTTAAATTTATCCACATTATCCCCTTTTTCTTGATTACCATTAAGTTTTATTTTCTCTTTCATATATTCCCCTAACTCACTTTTTATAATTTAAACTATTTTAATGAAAAATCAATTTGTTTTAATTTAGGATCACTCTTTTCTAAAACCACTTTTACTTTGTCACCAATTTTATATATTTTTCCAGTTTTTATTCCAACTAGTATTTTTTTATTTTCATCATAATCATAGTAGTCGTTACCAGGCATTAGTGCAAATGGTACCATTCCTTCTATACTATTTTCTAATTTTACAAACATACCAAAAGACGTTATTGAAGAAATTTTAGCCTCAAACTCTTCACCAACAAATTTCTTCATATATAAAGTTTCATATAGCACGTCAAAATCTCTTTCTATTGCAGTAGCATTTTTCTCTGCCTCGGATGATGTAATTGCATATTTTGCTGCTTGTATTTTATACTTAGATATCTTACTTTCATCTAAAATATAATTATTATCTATACAATCTGAAATTACTCTATGTATAAATAAATCTGGATATCTTCTAATAGGTGATGTAAAATGGCAATAAAACTTTGCTGCAAGTCCAAAGTGACCTTCACAATTTTCACTATATTTTGCTAGTTTTAAAGATCTTAACATAAAATTTGAAATTATTTCTTTATCATCTTCATTTTCAAACTTAAGTAAAATATCTGCTAAAGTTTTTGGTTTTACATTTTTTACACCTTTTATTCTAATTTTATAATTTGAAAGTATAGTATTTAAATCCCTTAGTCTTTCCTCATCTGGTTTTTCATGAATCCTATATATAAATGGTGCATCCATAAAGAAAAATGTTTTAGCAATTTCCATATTAGCAGCAAGCATAAACTCCTCAATAATATTATTTGCCTCATTTTTTTCATATGGCTTAATACAAACTACATTTCCATCATCATCAAGTACCACCTTTGTTTCTGGTAAATCAAAATTTATACTTCCATTTTTTACTCTTTTCTTATTTAATATTTGTGCTAATTCTCGCATCAAAAATATGTCATCTTTATATGGCATGTATTCTTTTAATATTTCATCATTTTTGCCATTTAATACACAATAAACCTTCTCATAGCTCATCCTTTTTGTAACTTTTATAACTGCCTTAAATATATTACTAGAAATAACATTTCCATCTTCATCATACGTTATATCAATAGCAAGTGATAATCTTTCGACACCTTCATTTAAGCTACATATTCCATTTGAAAGTTTTTTTGGAAGCATAGGAATTACTGTACCAGGTATATATATGCTAGTTCCTCTTGCAATAGCCTCATTATCTAGCGCAGTTCCATCTTTTACATAATGGCTAACATCTGCAATGTACACACTTAGTACAAACTTTCCATCTTCATTTTTTCTGACGAAAACTCCATCATCTAAATCCTTTGCATCTTCTCCATCAATTGTATATACTCTTTGTGAAGTTCTATCTACTCTTCCATTTTTTTCATTTTCTAAAACACTATCTGGCACACTATCAAGTTCATCTAATATATCTTTACTAAAATTTTTTAAAGTATCAAGCCCATAAGATTTATACAATGCTTTTATCTCTATGTTTTCGTCATCTTTACTCCCAATTATACTTATAATTTTTCCTTCTGCTTTTGAGGTAGATGTTGCATACTTTAGAATTTCAACTTTTACTATACTTCCATCTTTTACACTCTCTGCATACTTTTTTGGAATATATATATCAGGAATTTTTCTATCATTTAAAGAAACAACAAATCCAAAATTTTTAGATTTTACAAAAGTACCTATAACAAACTTTGTATTATGTTTTAAAATTTTTAAAACTATACCCTCTCTAGTTTTTCCTTCAATAGATGGTTTAGTTATTCTTACTAATACATCGTCACCATTTATTGCACCTAAAGAATCTGATTTTGAAATGTAAACATCGTTACCATCTTTTGCTAAACAAAATCCAAACTTTTCTGATTTAGAGCTATAAGCACATTTTAAAATATCTCCTTTATCAGATAATCTAACAAGCCTTTTACTATCATCTTGATATATTACTCCTTCTTCTTCAAGTTCAGAAATTATCTTGTCTAATATATAACATTCATCTTTTGGAACATTAAAAAAATTAGCCACCTGCTTTTCAGTCATTTTTACATATTCTTCATTCAAAAAAAAGGAAGTCAATACTTCCTTTTTTTGCAAATACTCTTTGTTACTAATTTTTAAAATATTACTCTTATTTTCATATTTTTTACTCATAACTCACCTATTTTAAAATTGATATTGTTGTACAAACACAAAGTACAACAAATGCTATTGCAAGTACAACTGTATATTTTGATAAAATTCCATCCATAGTTTTACCTTTATTTGCTCCGTAAAATGTATTTGAACCAGTTATACTTGATTGAGAATCCTTACTAGTTTGAAGCATAACTACTATAGTAAGTACTATTGCTACTATTATTGTAGTTATTGTTAATGTCCAATCTATCCAACCCATGTCAATTCCTCCTAAAAAACTCATCATCAATACAACTATTATATCATAAATTAGCCAAAAATCAAGTACAATGCTTTTATATACATAAAATTGTATCAATAACATTGCTATTTTTATCCTACTGACTTAAAATTTCAAATAACTTGGTATACCTTTTTAACATATCATCATATATTTCAGATACATTATCATTTTCAATTTTCAATAGACTTTTATCAATATATTCATTTAACTTATTAACATAATTTCTAGCAGTTTCTTTTGTAACACTGCTAGAATATTCATTATATTTCAAACTACTAATTTCAAATAATATTTGATATGATTTTTCCAAATAATATTTGTATTTTTCAAGCTCATAACTATTATACTCAATTCCATCATTATACTCAATATCAAAATATCTAACTAATTCATTTAAATAATTTATATAAAAATCTGATAAATTTAATTTTGAATTGATACTATTTTTATCATTTTTATTAATTCTTTTAATATTATAACTCATGTCACTTATTATAGCCTTACGAGTCTTCTCGTCAATTTGTGTTAATTTTAAATATTGTTCATATAGTTCATTTTCTTTTTGAATGTAATCATTACAAAATGGATCTTTTTTGGACATACTCTTAGTAACTTCTATATTATGTTTAATGATTACTGATTTTTCTTTTAATGAACATGTTTCATCATACTCATACATTTTCATTTTACAATAATATGCAATATTTTGATTTATCAAAACATTTACAACCATACTAGCCGTAATAAATAAAAAACAGTATTTATATATATCTACATTTTTTACATTTTTTTCGCTTTTAATACCAAGTAATATATCTTTACTTTGAATATTTGCCATTAATATTGCTATTACAAGTAAATTAAACATATATGATAAGTTTATATCAATTAAAGTATGTAATAAATAAACAAACAGTACATATGTGTATATGCTAACATTTTTTTGCCTCTTTAATGTAAAAAATAAATTTACCACTACTAATGTAGAACCAATTATTCCAGACTCCACTAAAATTTGAAGTATACCACTATGAGCTTCTGTTGAAGAATAATTTCCCATTCTATATTTTATTGCTAAATTCTCATATCCTCTACCGCCTAAACCAAATACGAAATTTTTAACAGAACTAGTCGATATCTTTATTGCATCCTTGTAAAAATTATACCTATCTTTTAGACTTAAATTTGACCTAAATGTTTCTAGAATTTTGTACATACTATCAGATGGTAAAAGTAAAAAATCAGTATAATTATCTCCATTTACTTCAATTTTTGTTACATTTATTATACCTTTTGTACATGTAATATCTACGACCAAATAATTAAATTTATCATTTGGTACATATTTAATACAAAAATTATCACTTGTTTTTGAATAATACGTATACCTAGCAACTACTTCAGAGTCAAAATTTTTATCAACTGCATATACTAAAATTTTATATCTACTATCTTCTTCATTTTTTTCAAGTTCAATATTTATATCATTTTCTTTATTAACATTTAATTTATATATGTTTCTGCTAATTTTATTAATTTCAGATTTAGAATTTACTACAATCGATTTCTTAACTAAAAAAAGTGATAATATTCCAAAAAATACAAATATAGCTATCCCAATTATACAAGCTAACCTTACATGAATATCATTTAATTTTCGAATTTTTTTATTATTTTTTTCACTTTTTTTCAATTTTTTTGTTGCTTGTTTTCCTAACTTTTCATTATTTCTTTCTTTAAAAAAATTATATACAAAATACATTAATGTAAAAATTAAAAAAGTTACTACAATATAGCAAGCAAATACTACATAAATTTTACTTGAATTAATCTTTTGAAGCTTATTTATAAATGAAGTACATGTAAAGATTAAGCACAGATGTAGCATTATAAACACCACTACACTTACTACATCAAAACACATAGTTTTATTTTCTACATTTAAGTTACTATTTTTCCTACTCTTTAAAATTAAAAATATAGGTATCAAAGCAATTGAAACTAAGTATAAAATTATACATGCTTTTGACATTGATAAAACTATGCATGCAGAAAAGCAGAAAAATAATGCACTAAGTAATGCAAATTTTAGTATATTTTTGTAGCCTTTTTTTACAAATTTTGTTTTATAATTTGCTTTAATGCTACATATTTTGGCTATATCAAATTTACCTAATATTTCATAGTAAAGTAAAATATTGCTAACCAATAAATTTATTGCAAATACATTTGCATACTGTGATGTAGATGACATTCTATCAAGGTTTATATCTTTAATGTATGAAGCATTTACTAATTTTAAAAATGGTTCTAGTTTTTTTAATCCAAGTTGATCTATACCAAATATACACTGTAAACAAGATATAAAAATTAAACAATAAATATACATTGACTTATTTTTACTCTCACTTACAAAACTATATACAATATACGCACAGAAATATCTAAATACATAATCCAAGCTACTTTCAATATTTGAGTAATTGTCAACAACTATTGGCAAAAAATACGCTATACTCACAAAGAAAAATATTATTTTAGGAAAATTTATTCTTTTTTTATTACAGTAATTACTTATATTTTCATCTTTTTCTTGTTTATTTTTTTTAACAATCAAATTCATAATTTTAAAAGCTAAATCAACAACATATATAACTACTATAGCAAGTTCACAAAAAATCACATCTGATTTATAATATCCCATTTTTTTTATTGAAAGTATTATAATAATAAAAAGTAGTACATATTCTAATATTCTATGTAAATTAATTTTTTTTATATTTTCCATCTTTCACCTTTATTTTTAATAGTATATCACTTTTTTATTACTTATGCAAAAATTTAAATTTTTACATTAGCTGTTATTTACTAGAACATCTAACCATTTTCATTTGACATACTTATTTAAAAATAAAAAGTAGCAAATCAGTTTTCATTTTACCAATTCACTACTGCTATATTTTATAATCTACATCAAACTAAATATATGTCACATTTATGTAAGTACATATATAGATAACACATTTATTTTCCTAATAACTCTTTTAATTCTTCTATTTTATTTTTATAATATAAAAATGCATTATCAACTGGAGTAGAAGTTTCAAGATCAACCCCAACACTCCTTAAAAGGTCTAAAGAATCCTTTGAGCCACCACATTTTAACATATTTATATATTTTTCTTTATATTCTTCATCACCTTTTAAAAGATTTGTAGCTATAAAAATAGCTGAAGATATTCCAGTTGCATATTTATATACATAAAATGGTCTATAAAAATGAGGAATCCTTGCCCATTCATATTTTATATATTCATCACTTATTACATCTTTTCCAAAATATTTTTGATTTAACAAATAATATTCATTACATATTTCATCTGGTGATAGGTTATCACAACTTTCCACTTTTTCATGAACTAGCTTTTCAAATTCAGCAAACATAGTCTGCCTTACAAGAGTTGCTCTTATCCTATCAATTAACGAATTAATTATTGATGCTTTCATACATTTGTCTTTTTCATTTTTAATTTGATATTCTGCAAGTAATATTTCATTTACTGTAGATGCCACCTCTGCAACCATAATAGTATAGTCAGAATTAAATATATCTTGAGTTTTACTTGAATAGTATGAATGCATAGTATGTCCAAGCTCATGTGCAAGTGTACTTACAGATTCTATATCGTCTGTATAGTTTAGTAAAATATATGGATGTACACCATACACTCCCATACTGTATCCACCACTATATTTATTTTCCTTCTCATATACATCTATCCATCTATTTTCCATTGCTATATCTATTATTTTTAAGTACTCTTTACCAAGTGGTGATAAGGCACTTTTAACAACTTTTTTTGCATCTTCAAAAGTATATTTTCTTTTGCTTTTTTCAAGAGGATTTACATATACATCATACATATGAAGCTCGTCTAATCCTAGCATATCTTTTTTTAGTTTCATGTACTCGTGATTAATGTTTATATTATCATTTACAGCTTTTACCAAGCTATTATACACTTGTATTGTTGAATCCTCACTATCTACTGCTTTTTCCAGTGAAGAGCCATATTTTCTTAAACTTGCTGATATTGTATCTGATTTTACACAAGCTAGGTAATTTTCGGTTATAGTATTAATATACTCTTTATACTTTTCGTACATTTTATTAAAAGCTTCTTTTCTTACATTTATATTACTACTTCCAAGTAAATTTGTATACGTACCATGAGTTAAATTTATTTTTTTCCCATCTTCATTTGTTACAGTACCAAATTTAAAATCAACGTCACAAAGCATAGTATAAATATTATCAAAGCTACCAAGAACAGTAGAATACTTTGATAAAACAAATTGTGCTTCTTTAGACAATACATGTTTTTTCTTTTCCATTATTTTTTCTAATATTCTTTGGTATTTTCTAAGATTTTCATTTTCATTTAAAAATTTATTGATTTTTTCTTCTGGGATATTAGTCACTTCAGGTGTTATAAATGATGTTGCAGACATATAATCATTTAATAAATTTTCCATTTTTTTATACAACTTAAATGAATTGCCATTTGCCATATTTTGATGATATTTTAAAGTTGCATATGCATCAATTTTTATAATGATCTTGTCTATTTTTTCAAGTGCATTGTAACATTCAAATAAATTAGATGCACTATTTTCTAATTTTTCTTTCCACTTAGCTATATCATTTAGCATAAATAATACATTACTAAAATCATCTTCTAAACTCTTACTATCACTATATATATCTTCTAAATTCCAATTATATACTTCTTCCATACTCATTCCTCCAAAACATGTAATTAACATACAAATTCACGATAAATGTTATCAGAAAAAATATAAAAAGTCAATTTATATGACAAATGTTTCTAAAACTATACATTTTACGACATCTAGTACTATAAAAATGATATAAACGTGCATTAATGTATGCTACATACTAAAAAAGACATACAACTATTAAGCTGTAAGCCTTTTAAAATTAAATTTAAAATACATAATGTGCTTCATTTTTTGTTATAAAATGTACAATGTCTGGTATTTCATCAAAAACTTCCTTGATACTACTTATTACAATATACCACTTTGAATCAATCCTCTTTGCTCCTAAAGTAGATTATTCAAATGGTTTCTATTAAATTTGTCACTAACATAATATGTCGTCCATCAGACTTTGGCGAATCTTTCACTACGCCATTTTTTGCACTCACATTAAATTATGTTAAATTCAGGATAATATTGTAAATATTATTAATCTACAAATAGCTCTAAATCAAAAATCAATCAGATAAAAAAACTGATTAAGCTTTGATTTTATAAAATTACCTACCAAAGTACAATTTCCATTTAGCGTTATAGTATTTAATATTTTAACTCTAGCTCTCGTATTTTGTAATTTATATGCTCATAGCGCATAATTTGTGCTTACAATAGTTTGTCTTCTTGCGACTTTGAAGTGTACAATGCAAAAGTCATCACCTCTTCAGTAGTTATATCAGCAACTTCTTAATTGTATATGTCTTTTACAAAAAAAATCAACTTACAACAAAAATTGTAAATTGATCTTTTTAATTGGTGCCCCAGAAGCGATTCGAACGCCCGACCCACGGCTTAGAAGGCCGTTGCTCTATCCAACTGAGCTACTGGAGCAAACTCAATTACAATATATATTGTAGCACATTAAATTTTAAAAGTCAACTGTAAACCTATAAAAAATGTATAATTTTTTTATGCCTTAAATGTAAAGTTAAGGTACAATTAAATTTCACTGATTAATTACATAATAAACTTGACATTTTAGTAAGATATGCTATAATACATTCACTGTAACTATTTATCATTAGTGCAAAACTATGTGCTAAAAAAAGAAGGGAGACGACTATGTCAATTTTATTTCTAGTACTTTCACTCATCCTTAACTTTTTAATTTCCTATGGAAATGCAAATTATGTTGGCCGGTATTGGTCAGAATCAAAGGTAATTGGAGGTGGATTTAGAGCTTATATTATAAGTGGATATGTAATGGCAATAGCAGGTTTTACAATGGTTTATGCCTATTTGTTATTGATTATTTCTCCGATATTTTTACAAATTGCAAAGGTTGACCAAGACACTATCTTACTTTTTGAAAAATTAGCATCAGATCTTGTTTATGTTTTTTGCGTTATAACTGTAATTCCGACTGGTTTTCACATTTGGCTTCGCAGTTTAAAAAATTTCTGGGAGAAAAAGACTATAGCAAACGGTTTAACTGCCGGATGGAATACTTTTGCTCAGCTTAGCAATACAATAGATGCTGCAAGAGAAGCTCCAAGTGCCTTTAAACAAGTTAAAGATACCCTTTTTGATGTAAAGGGTAAGAAAAAAGATAGAGTAATGATTATTATCGTTGCAATACTTGTTGTAATTCTTGCAATATTGGGTGGCTATTTTACAGCATCATATTTCATGAAAAAAGCAGATCGTAAGTATGATATGTTTGAAGACTTGAAAGAAAAAGCAAACGCAACACTCTAATTTTTGTAATTTCTGTAAGATAAAGAAATCTAGATAAAAGCTAAAAAAGCACCATGTAATTTGGTGCTTTTTTAGTTTTAATAGAATATATCGAATAGTTTGTGTAAACTAGAATAAACTTTATATGATATTTTAAATAAGAGCTTTATTATATCCTCCCCTCAAAAAATATTCTTAATTCATTTATTATTTCCAAATTACGATATGGCTGACTCCATTTTTCTGCTATTGTTTCTGTTGCTAAGTATACACTTTTTTCAAGTGATTTTTTTTAGCTCTGATCCATATTTATAGAATGTTGATACATTCTCACAGTTATTTATCCAATTATCTAGATTAATATTCCTTTTTGTTATTTTATTTTTCTACTGAACAGTAACATGCCTTAAATGTACAGTTAAGTTCTAGTACTAAAATATAACTAAATCTTAGTTTTATACTCTTCATTTTTAGCATTATTTTTTTATATCTGAAATTTATTTATAAACATACTATAAATTTTTAATAATTTCTTGACACTTTCAAGTCATAATTATATAATCTAAGTGTGTAATATAATAAAAATCCAAATATTAATATGCTAGGAGGAAAATAGTATGGCAAATAGAGCCAAAATAACGTTTGATTTAGTATCACTTACCCCAGAGGTTACTGGAAGTTGCTTAAAATTAAAGTACAATATTCCAAATGAAAAACCAATACAAATACTTCTTGATAAAGGATATTATCAAGAAGCTAAATATTCATCTTTAAATATTCAAAAAGATGTTGATTTTAGTGATATTGATTATGTATTTTTATCTCATAATCATATCGATCATTCTGGTCTTTTACCAATTTTATATAAAAATGGATATAAGCATAAAGTATATTGTACTTATCAGACTTCAAAAGTACTTCCTATTGCACTTAACAATACCGTGCAAATTATGGAAACTGAATCTAAGTTATTCAAGGTAAAACCCCTTTACTCATTTGACGATGTAACAAAAATGATGAGTCATATAGTACGAGTTAACTATAATGAAGTTATTCGGATAAATAAAAATCTATCTGTAATGTTTATTCAAAACTCTCATCTTTACGGTGCTGCTTCAATTTATATATCTGTTAAGGCTCCTAACCAGGAAACTAATAACTTACTATATGTTAGTGACTATGCTGAAAAGAGTCCTATTTTTAAAAGTTTAAAATTCCCATCATGGTTATATGACAGAAAAATTAACATAATACAAGAATCTACTTATGGTGCCACAAAAGAAAAAGATGTTGAAAATGTATTTAGAGAAAATATCAAACTTGCTTGTAAATCTAGAAAGTCTATTTTACTACCTTCATTTGCTATGGGTAGGTATCAGGAGGTTATGTATTTTATCAACTTATACAAATATTATGGCGATATTCCAAAAAATTATACAGTTTACTTAGATGGTTCTATCTCTGATGCATATAATAAAATCCTTTTTAATAGTGATTTTTTAGATAGGAATGCTAAAGAGATACTGTTGAAATATCCATTTCATAAAGTTGGTAAAAATAGAGAATATCTACTTAATAATCCTAATAGATGCATAGTTATTACAACATCTGGAATGGTAACTAATGGATATTCAAAAGATTATGTAAGTCGTTGGCTAAACAGAAATGATATACTTATTCATTTGTTAAGTAGTTACATGGCAGATAATTCCCTTGGAAAAGAACTTATAGAAACAACACCTGGTGACATTATTAAGATACAAGATAGTTGTATAAAAAAAGTAGCAGATGTAAAATGTACTGGTGAATTTTCAAGACATGCCACACAAAGTGGAAATATTGAATATCTAAAAAAATTTAACAATATTGAATGTCTTTTTATAACTCACGGAAGTACTGAAAATAGGCTAGCATATAAACATGCTGTTGATGCTACCCTTAATTTGAAAAGAACTGAAATTCTTGAAACTGGAAAAACTTATAGAGTCGGCGCTTATGGATTAAATAAGATTTTTTAAATTAGACCAGTTAACAGTTAATTACATTGCTTATTGTTATTTAAATTTTTTACTTAAGTAAAAAATAAGGTATGTAAATAATTTATACATACCTTATTTTTTATAATCTAAATAATTAATTATTTGCTTCTTCTAAAGGATAAACGCTAACTTTAGTATCAGTTCTTCCTTTTCTTTCATATCTAACAACTCCATCAACTAACGCAAATAAAGTGTAGTCCTTACCACAACCTACATTAGTACCTGGATGAATTTTTGTTCCTCTTTGTCTGTACAATATGTTACCTGCTAATACAAATTGACCATCAGCTCTTTTTGCTCCAAGTCTTTTTGATTCACTATCTCTACCATTTTTAGTAGATCCCATACCCTTTTTATGTGCCATTTAACTCACTCCTTCTTCATAACATCATTTTAAAACTAGCCAATTAAGCTTCTTCTTTTTCTTCTGCAGTTGCCTTTTTAGCTCTTGTAGAAGTAACTATCTTCTCTATTTGAATCTTAGTATATGGTTGTCTATGACCTTGTGTTCTTCTATAATTTTTCTTTGCTTTGTACTTGTAAACAACTATTTTCTTTGCTTTTCCATGACCAACTACAGATGCTTCAACTTTAGCACCTTTTACAGTATCTTGACCAATTGTTACCTTTTTGTCATCAGATATCATAAGAACTCTATCAAAAGTAACTTTATTACCTTCTTCTTCGTTTTCTAATCTGTCAACAAAAACGATATCTCCTTCTTGTACTTTGTACTGCTTACCACTAATTTCAACTATTGCGTACATTCTAACTCCTCCTTATTCCAACTTTCTTTCTCGCCACTAAGGTAGTATATAACATTTTGAACCTTTTATGAACGGAATACGGATAAATTATAGCATAAACAAAATTAATTGTCAAGAAATTCTGTAAACTTTTCAAAAGCTTCTGAAAACACATTTTCTAGTACTTCAAGTTCATTTTTAGAAAATCTTTGAAGTACAAAATCTGCCATATCTTGCTTTTCATGTTTCAAATTTCCTATCCCTATCCTAAGCCTTGGCATTTGTTTTGAATTTAACGTTGAAACTATACTTTTCATTCCATTATGTGTTCCACCACTCCCACTTAATTTGTATCTAAATTCACCAAATGGAATATCAATATCATCAAACACGACCAATATGTCTTTATCTTCAACATCATACCATTTTTTTACTTTTTGCACAGCAATTCCACTTAAATTCATAAAAGTTTGTGGCTTTACAAAGAGTACCTTCTTTCCGTCTATATAAATTTGAGATACGATACTGTCTAGATTTTTTCTTTTTTCATTTATCTTAAATCCATATTTACTTTCTAAAAAAGATAAGAAAAGCCATCCAGCATTATGTCGCGTATATTCATATTCATCGCCTGGATTTCCAAGTCCTACTACTATTTTCATAAAATTTACCTTCTTTTTTTAATGTTTTAGCAAAATACTTGAATTTTTGCTAAAATTATAGTATTATTATATATGAAAACTAAATTAATGTCAATCATATAATTTTACCATTTTTAGGTAGTTTTATGTGACATTTTACATTAGAATGATTTGTAACTATTAATGCTTATTTTAACTATAAACATTTCCATTAAAATTTATAGTTTTATGTTATGTTTTGTAATATTTTTAGTATTTTTATGTTTACTTTTGAAAGTGGTGATTAATTTTGATAGAAAATTTATTTAAAAAGCTACACATCAAGGCTAATCCAAACAAGGTGTTTTCTTATGCTTTTTATGCTATTGCAATCATACTTGTTATGATATCACTTAGTCAGGCGCTTGGCTTTTTAATATCGTCTAGTATGCCTGGGAACACTTCCCCATATTTATATTCAGTATATTTGTTAACTCCAGTTTTAGCCTATTCATTATTTGTTAATTCTGGTGTACCAAAAAATGATAATCAAAGAGTTAATATGTTTATATTTTCTGTTACATTACTTATGGTATTAATTGGCGAAATGGCTTGTGATTGGATTAGTAACGGAGTTGTTTGGGCACTAAAGAAACTTCCAGGCTATGATGAAGTGTTAAGACTTTATCCTGAATTTTTTGCACCAGCTATAAAATCTATTTGTTTTGCATTTCCTTTCATTGGAATATTTAAACTAATTGATTATTTCTTGATGATATTTAGAGATGATGATACGTTTAAGTCAATTGCAGGCTTTTGTGGTATTTCACTTACAAAATCTACAAAGGAAACTGGAGCGTACACATGTGAAACGATAATCTGTACAGCTAAAGGAACTTCTTTACCAGTAATTGTACCTGAAAAGAAACGTTATGAAGCTACTTTAGTACAAGGTGCTACTGGTACGGGTAAAACAGCAACTGTGCTTTTACCAATGAGTGCATTTGATCTTGAAAAGAAATTTTTCTTTAGAGAGTATGCAAAAAAGATTGGCTATTCAATGTTAAAACGTGGAATTGCATATATGCCTGGCCCATTCAACAATGAATACATTAATAGAAACTTTTCACTTAACTATTTAAAACCAAAACGTGGTATGGAAGATGAATTTATGTCATGTGTAAAGCCACTTGTACAGTATATTGATAATTCAACTGGTGAGATTGTATACAGAAATGTTGGTATCACAGTAGTTGAAAATGATGGTAATTTTATATCTCAAGTTATAGGCGTAGCTAAAAATATGGATATCGATGTCCTAAACATTGATCCTGCTAGTCCTGAGACTACACTTAGTATAAACCCATTTGCTATTCCAGATCCTGCTAAAGTTGCATCTATAGTTGCGGATGTTTTAAATGCAATGTATGAAAGCAATGGCGGTGGTAAAGCTGGTGATCCTTTCTTTACACAAGTTACAATTGATGCTTTTCAAAATTTATCAATATTACTAAAAGAAATGTATCCAATCTTACACAATGGTGAAATAGCTAGTCTTGAGGATATGCTTGAATTATTATATAATTTTGATGCTGTAGAAGAAATGACTGAGGAAATGAAAAAGATTCCTGAGCTTGAGCAAAAATATAAATTACTTATTCGTTATTTTGAAAAGAACTTTTATAAACCTGCTTTAAATATAAATGGATATGAAATTCCTGGTACACGTGGTAGTGGAAGAAAAGATACAGAAAAATTCTTATATGGTGCAATTACCCAACTAAACAATTTGGTAAGACATCCTGGCTTAAAAGCAGCACTTTGTGGCAAAAATAATATTGTTGATTTTGATAAGGCCTTAAAAGATGGTAGTGTTATAACTGCTTGTTCTAGAAAAGGTGAACTTGGTATCATCCAGGCAAAAGCATTTGGTATGTTTTTTATATTACAATTCCAAGATGCTATACTAAGAAGAAAAGGAAATGAAGATTCACGTACTCCACACTTTTTGTATATTGATGAATTTCCAGAATATATTACAAAAGACATGGAAGTTATGTTTACATTATTTAGAAAATATAGATGCGGCGTAACAGTAGCAATCCAAAACTTGTCACAACTTGAAAAAAGTGGTCAAGCATACTACAGACAAGTAGTACTTGCAAATACTAAAACTCAAATTGTATTTGGAGATACTGTTCCTGAAGATAGTAAATATTGGTCTGAAGCTTTTGGTAAAGAAAAGAAAGTTAACTATAATACATCATTTGATATGAGCACTGGTGAGTTAAAGAAAAAGACTTCTATGAATATGGAAGATAAGCTAAGAGCAAAAGTACATAAAATATCAGAACAAGGATTTGGTGGTGTATTCTATAAGACAAAAAATGCAAGTGGAAAAACTGTATTTGGTGAAGGTAAAACTTCATTCTTAAATTCAAAATATAAAGAAAGACCATATATACAGATGTACAATTTTGAAAAATATATGATGTCTAAACCTGATAATCCTACGATAACTATAAATGACAGTGATACTACAACAAACGATGATAATTTATTTGGTGTTAATACGACTTCAAGATTAAAGAATGAATTAGAAAAAATTGCTAACAATTCCTCAAAGGATCAAAAAAATGATACAAAAGCTGCAGATAATATTGTAAATAATCCAAGTGAAGTATTTGCTAACAGTTCAAATTCTAGTGTAGACTCAAACATAACTGATGATGATTTTGAAATTATATTTGATAATATTGAGCCAACTCTTGATTCTCAAGGAAATGGTGGCGCAATAACAGAACACTATGATACACCTGCTATTAAGAAAAGTGATAATTAAACCAAAAATATCACACACAAAACTTAAACATTTGTGTGTGATATTTTTATATAAAAGAGTATATCAATACTATAGCTGTATACTTACATTATTATCCTTTGTAGATTCAATTTCTGTTTCAACTTTTAACTTTCTACCTCCTCTAAAGTAAAAAATTATATATGCACTAATGCACATAAGGAAAATTACAAAAATAAGCCAATAAACCATTTCATTATTTTTCTTCATACGCGCTCCTATCTTACAATTTCGCCTTTACCTTTTTTCAAGATATCTTTATTCTTATTCGTATTTTCTTTTTTGGGTTCTATTGTAATATTATATTCTATTTCCTCATTAATATTATCATTTGCAATTTTTTCGATACTTTCCTTGTTATTTTCTCTAGTACCATTAGAAGAAATTTCTCGTACAAGTATATCCATTTCTTTTTGCTTATTAATTCTATTTAATATATATCTAATAAAATACTCGATATACATATCTGTTGCTTCTGACCTTTTTTTCTTTTTTTTCAATTTAGTACTATCAGTACTTGATGTAACAAAAAATTCACCATCTTCATATATAAGTTGTTCTTCTCCATCAGTAAATACAACATATTTATCAATTGGCAATTTAATGTTATCTATCAAGGATAAGAACTCTACACTTTGTTTAGCATCACTTTCTAATTTTAAAATTTCTTCCTTTGATAACTTTTTTTCCTTTTTTATTTTATTTATTATTTCTCGCAAATTTTCATCAATCTTTATATTCTTTTCATCTTTAATTTCAGTACTACTCATTTACTCACCTTCTACATTATTTTCTTTAGATTCTACGCACAATTTTATTAATTCATCTAACCTAGTTAGATTCCTAGAAACATACAAATATCCTACCAATGCTTCTAATCCCGTTGCCTTTTTATATTCAACTACATCAGCATGTTTAGATGTTATTATATTTGTATTTCTACCTCTTTTATATATACTTACTTCTTCTTGAGTTAAACTATCCAAAATTTTATCCACAATGCCTGCTTGTGACCTAGCACTAACATAACTTATAGCTTTGTTATGCAATAAGCCAGCCTTTTCATTACTTTTTGAAGCCAAATATGACCTTATGTACAAGTCATAAACACTATCCCCTATAAATGCGAGTGTCTGCATTGAAACATCTTGTAAGTCAATTCTTTTTAAATATTCTTCCATAAAAGTTCACCTATATAATATATTATACATAAAATTTAGTGTATTTTCAATAACATCATAAAAATTAACACAAATTTTAGCATACTATAAAAATTACTAACTTATGTCTAACTTATTATATAATACCTTAATATAACTATCTAAGTTTCTTTTAGAGTACATTTAAAACTCATATAGCTCTTTTTATAACTTTCACTTTGCTACTTTTTTTGATTTATTCTCATTTATTATTTCTTTAGTACATCTAAATATCCTTCATACATTTTTTATTATTAACCTATAGCCTACTGAATTTATATACTAAAAAAATAGCTATGTTAAGTATAATTTTTACTTAACATAGCAAATTTTAATATTTATAGCTACTTACTACATCACTGGAGCTGTGTCATCCTCACCTTTAGTATCTTGATGTTTCATATTTTCAATATCTTCTGGATTAATTGCGAAATCTTTTATATTTTTAGGATCAATTACAAAATCTTCCATTTGTGCAGCAGTAATTTCCGCTTCTTCAATAGAATACGTATAGTCCTGCAAGTCATTAATAAGATTTTTTTCTTTATTTTTCTCTTCTTTAGAGAATTTTTTTTCTTCTGGACTATTTTCCTTTAAATATTTATCATAATCAAGTCCTTCAGATAGGTACATAGTATCAGCCACCTTTGCAACACCTATCTCCTCACCACGACTAGCTAATCTTTTTAGCGCCCATTTTTTGAAAAAATTTGTTTTCTTTCCAATATCTTTGAAACTTTCTAAATCATTTTCTCTAAAATCATAAACTAAATCAAATTTTCTATCTGATTTATACTCAGAATTATCTCTATTTTTTATACTATTTATATACTCCTCTGCTTGATCCTTTGACGCTTTATTAAGTAATCTATATGCATTTAAATCTAAATGTTTCATATCAGCTCTTGAAAGTCCATATGATGTCCTTATTTCTTTCTTAAGTTTTCTATTTTCACGTATAACATCTTTATTATTTGAATTAAGAGTAATGTCTTTTCCACTAACTTTATATATGCCATAAGTTGCATCGCATAATATACTTATTCTTTCTTCCTCAGCTTCTGCTTTTACAACACCTTCCGTTGCTCCCTCAGGACTTTTTCCTTTTGTTTTCTCCTCTTCACTTTGTCTTTGTAATTCATTTAGCTCATTTTGATATTTTTCATATTGTCTTTTAGCCTTATCAAGTATTACTTCATATTTAGCAATTTCTTCTGGAGTGTTCGCATTTTTTGCATTCTTTTCAAAATCAAGTAACTGATTTTTTAAGGTTTTTAAGTTATTAACTAGAGCAATATTATCATTAAGTTCTTGACCACTTTTACCCTTTAATCTATCAAACGCCAAATTATATCTTCCTTCTAACGCTTGCATATACATAGAAATATCATCATTTGAAATATTGGCAAACGGTGATTCTGGCTGATTTTCTTTTTGATCATCATCAATTATTTTATTTTCTTCTTGTTCATCATTTACTTGATTTTCTATATTTCTTCTTTCTCTCATTTCATTTATACTATTATTTAAGTCTGCTCTTAATATTGATATATCTTTTTCATCCATAACGTTACTTGCATAATCCGCATAAAATGACCTAAGATTTGCCTTTTCTTCTTCAGTCAAATCAGTTTGATTAATAAAATTATTTATGCTGTTAATCAAATTATTTCTATCTAATTCATTAATTCCGTTTTGTTTTTTTTCAGATTCCTTTTCATCAGTTGAATCTTCTCTAGTCTCTTCACTTACTTCAATTTCAGCCGCCTTTTTCGCACCTTCAGAACCTTTTCCTTTTGTTTTCTCCTCTTCACTTTGTCTTTGTAATTCATTTAGCTCATTTTGATATTTTTTATATTGTTCTTTAGCCTTTTTAAGTATTTCTTCGTATTTAGCAATTTCTTCTGGAGTGTTCGCACCTTTTGCATTCTTTTCAAAATCAAGTAACTGATTTTTTAAGCTATTTAAGTTATTAGCTAAAGCAAGATTATCATTAAGTTCTTGACCACTTTTACCCTTTAATCTATCAAACGCCAAATTATATCTTCCTTCTAACGCTTGCATATACATAGAAATATCATCATTTGAAATATTGGCAAACGGTGATTCTGGCTGATTTTCTTTTTGATCATCATCAATTATTTTATTTTCTTCTTGTTCATCATTTACTTGATTTTCTATATTTCTTCTTTCTCTCATTTCATTTATACTCTCATTTAAGTTTGCTCTTAATATTGCTATATCTTTTTCATCCATAACGCTACTTGCATAATCCGCATAAAATGACCTAAGGTTTGCCTTTTCGGTTCTATAATATTCGTTGGGGTGTAAATTACACCTCAACGATATTTTTTAGCAA
>OGDF01001078.1_pt1 | contig 41434 bp, 28 predicted proteins | sample 1570141 | NCBI WGS metagenome assembly OGDF01 (sample SAMEA4370581, study PRJEB24528) | human gut metagenome
GCAATCGGTACTGGAGAATATGTAGAATTTATGGGCGAAAGAAAAGGTATCTAGATTCAGATATGAATCCGGGTGAGCGAAATCGAATGGAAGAAATAAAAGGATACGTAGAACATATTGTTTACCGCAATGAAGACAACGGGTACACGGTATTCCATCTGAATAATTCAGATGGAGAAGTGACCTGTGTCGGAAGTTTTCATTATATTGAAGAAGGTGAATTGTTAAGACTGAAAGGAGGCTATACAACGCATAAGATGTATGGCCCTCAGTTCGCTGTGGAGGAATCGGAGATATGTGAGCCGGAAGATCTGGTATCCATCGAACGGTATCTGGGTTCCGGTGCGATCAAAGGAGTCGGAGCTTCTCTGGCGGGAAAGATAGTGAAAAAATTCAAAGAAGATACCTTTCGGATCATCGAAGAGGAGCCGGAACGACTGGCAGAGATCAAAGGAATCAGTGAACGGAAAGCAAGAGAGATCGCTTCACAGGTAGAAGAGAAGAAGGATATGCGGCAGGCAATGATCTATCTGCAGAAATTCGGCATTTCTACAACACTGGCAGCAAAGATCTATCAGCATTATGGACGCAATGTCTACCGTACGATAGAGGAGAATCCGTATCATCTGGCAGACCATGTGCCGGGAGTGGGATTTAAGACTGCCGATGAGATTGCAATGAAGATTGGCATACACACAGATTCTGATTTCCGGATCCGCAGCGGAATCTTTTATACCTTACAACAGAGTGTGAATGAAGGACACGTCTATCTGTATCAGGACGTGTTGCTGAAAGAGACGGGAGACCTTCTTGGAGTACAGATACAGGATATGGAAAAGTATCTTATGGATCTTATGATGGAAAAGAAGATTGTCATGAAGCAGTCGGAGCAGGGGGTGAGAGTATATACCGCCCATTATTATTATATGGAGTTGAATACTGCGAAGATGCTGCATGATCTGAATCTTAATTTTGAAGCAGCTGATGTGACACTTCTTTACAGGATCAATCAGATTGAAAAGAATACAGAACTGTATCTGGATGAGATGCAGAAAGATGCAGTAATGGAAGCAGTCAGGCATGGGCTGATGATACTGACCGGAGGACCGGGTACCGGTAAGACAACGACCATCAATGCGATGATTCATTTCTTCGAAAGCGAAGGACTGGACATCTATCTGGCAGCACCGACAGGGAGAGCGGCAAAGCGTATGACGGAAGCAACCGGATGCGAGGCACAGACGATTCACCGGCTGCTGGAAGTATCCGGCAATCCGGATGATGAGACAGTTGGTGGTTTCCAGCGCAATGCAGAGAATCCGCTGGAAGCAGATGTGATCATCATAGACGAGATGTCAATGGTAGATCTGCCGTTGATGTATGCACTTTTGAATGCGATCGTGCCGGGAACTCGTGTGATTCTGGTGGGAGATGTGAACCAGCTTCCGAGTGTAGGGCCGGGAAGCGTACTGAAAGACATTATTTCATCCGGATGTTTTCCGGTGGTAAAGCTTACGAAGATATTCCGGCAGGCAGGCGAAAGTGATATTATCGTTAATGCCCACAAGATCAATCGGGGTGAACCGGTTGTGCTGGATAACAAAAGCATGGATTTCTTCTTCCTGAAACGTGATGATACGAATATGATCATCAGTAATATCATCACACTGATCCAGAAGAAACTTCCCAAATTCGTATCTGCATCAGAAGCAGACATTCAGGTTCTGACGCCGATGCGAAAGGGCCTGCTCGGAGTGGAACGGATCAATAAGATCTTGCAGGAATATCTGAATCCGCCGAAACCTGACAAACAGGAAAAAGAATATGGAGATCATCTGTTCCGTGAGGGGGATAAGGTGATGCAGATCAAGAATAATTACCAGCTTGAGTGGGAGATCACCACCCGGTACGGAATGACGATCGATAAAGGGATCGGTGTATTTAACGGGGATATGGGGATCATCAAAAAGATCAATACATATGAAGAGACCGTGACGGTCGAATATGATGAAAAGAAGCAGGTAAAATATCCATACAATCTGCTGGATGAACTGGAACTGGCTTATGCGATCACAATCCATAAAGCGCAGGGAAGCGAATATCCTGCAGTCATTATCCCTTTGTTACAGGGACCAAGACAGCTTTATTATAGAAATCTGCTCTATACGGCTGTCACAAGAGCGAGAAAATGTGTGACGGTGATCGGAAGTGAAAGCGTATTCCAGGAGATGATACAAAACACAAACCAGCAGAACCGCAATACGAGTCTCGCAGAGCGAATCCGTGAATTTAATGAATAAAAGTATCATACAAGATATCAAAGAAAATATAATTGTTCTGTTCTGGCCGGAAACCTGTCCATTCTGTCAGAAAGTCTGTAAAGAGGGCATTTGTACAGAATGCAGGGAAAGGCTGGAATTCTTAAAAATCAGAGAACCAAGGTGTATGCAATGCGGCAAGCAGATCCGTAGTATGGAAAAGGAATACTGTTATGACTGTATGCATACACATCATTATTATGAGCAGGGATTAAGCTTATGGAACCATAAAGCTCCTGTGAATCAATCTATCTATCAGTTCAAATACCACAATCAGAGAAGATACGGGGAACTGTACAGTCAGGAACTCGTGAAAAATTTTCAGAAAGAAATCCGGCGATGGAATCCGGATGTGATCATACCGGTCCCGCTGCACCGGGCGAGACGTAGAAAACGGGGTTATAATCAAGCGCAGATTCTTGCGGAAAACCTGGGAAGGATGCTGTGCATTCCGGTGGACAGTAAAAGCCTGGCAAGAAGAAAGAAGACCAGTCCGCAGAAGAAACTTGGACATAATGAGAGAAAAAAGAACCTGAAAAATGCATTTGCGGTAACACCAGCATTTCGCCCTGTCCGGAAGGTGCTGCTGGTGGATGACATATATACGACCGGCAATACACTGGATGCGGCGGCAAAAGCATTAAAGGAAAAAGGCGTGGAGAAGGTTTATTTTTTAACTATAAGTATTGGACAAGGGGACTGATATTTGTTATACTTAAAATGATGTTTTTATGGAATTAATATCATGTTGAGGTGGATATATGTTAGATGAGAGAAAAGTAAAATTAATGACAAAGCTTGCTCTCTATGAAGAGACTTATGGAAAAGAAGATTTTAAGATCAGTTCCTATTATAGAAAAGATTATGCAAGCCTGCACGTTATATATGCATTTCTGAGCGTATCAGTCGGTTATGTGTGTCTGGTGGCGCTGCTTTTACTGGCCGGTGTGGAGAATATAATGAGTAATATGTCGAATGGTCTGATCCTGTTCCTTTTTCTGATCATTCTGGCAGGTTATGTGGGTGTGGTGATCGTATATTGCGGAATTGCCAGTCACATTTATAATGAGAAACACAAAAAGGCAAGGAAAAGAGTGAAAAAGTATAATCATAATCTGATTCAACTGCTGAAAATGTATGAAAAGGAGAAAAGATAGATGGACAATATATATGTAATACGTGAAAGAATAGAAGCGGTTTATGGGAAGCATTCCAAGTCGTTTGATAAAGCCTTTCAGTTCATACTGGCAATGATAACATTTACGATGATCAATCAGAATGCAGGATTTATGAAATCACTTTCCTCACCGGTGATCTCTCTGGGGCTGGCTGTGGTTGCTACTTTCCTTCCACCTGCGGTTATGGTGGTGCTTGCAACGATACTGCTGCTTGCACATACACTGGCAGCGTCCATAGGCATATTCGCAGTGTCTGCACTGATCTTCCTGATCATGTATATATTTTATATCAGACTGGCACCGAAAATGGCATTTGTTGTGCTTCTGACACCGATTGCATTTGCACTTAAGATACCGTTTGTGGTACCGGTTGCATGTGCATTGATCTATACACCGGTAAGTCTTGTACCGATGGGATGTGGAACTGTTGTATATTATATGATGGAATATCTTAAGAAAATAAGTGCGGCATCTAAGACGTCCGGAAGTAAGGCAATGCTTGCCGAGATCAGCACATACGTACAGAAAGTGTTCCAGAATAAAGAAATGTGGCTCTACATAGTTGCATTTATCATTGGATTTTTTATCATTTATACCATCCGCAGACAGGAACTGGATCATGCCTGGAAGATTGGGATTATTGCGGGAGCAATTGCCAATGTGGTCGTAACGGCAATGGGAAGTATTGCACTGGGCGTAAACACCTCTTATGGTCCGCTGATCATAGGAAATATTGTGGCAGCCGTTGCAGGACTTGTGCTGGAATTATTCCTGTTCTCGGTAGATTATGCAAGAAGTGAACGTCTGCAGTTTGAAGACGATGAATATTATTACTATGTAAAAGCAATACCGAAGGTTGCCATGACAACGCCGGAGAAGACTGTGAAGAAGATCAATGAACGTCAGGAGACGGAGATCATCGATGCAGAAGCGGTAAAACGTTTGTCGCAGGATACGGCGGAAGAAGAGACAAAAGCCATCGATCTGGAAGTACATGCGGGACATGGACAGAAAAGAGAAGCAGAACGGAAGCCGTCATACGGTGCTGCAGACTACAGAAGTCCGGCACAGATCCGGGCAAGTCAGGCAAGAAAGCATTCGCCGAAGAGAGGACCGGCACCGAAAAAGCATGACATGAAAGATGTAGATAAGATGCTTCTGACACAGAGTCTGGAAAATGAATTTCATGCAGGCAACCGCAGAAAAAGATAGAAAGACAGAAAAAATCATTAAAAACCATGCAGGGAGGTGAGAGGAATGGGACAGACAATTACAGATTTTATTGATAAATATGGAATTGGACTTTATATTCCGAGAGTGCATATCACAGATATCATAGAAGTTCTGATCCTCACTTTTCTGATCTATCAGATCATCATATGGATAAAGAATACGAAAGCATGGATGCTGCTCAGAGGAATCATTGTACTTGCGGGCTTTATTCTTCTCGCAGCTATATTCAAGATGCATACGATCCTGTTCATCGCGAGAAATTCACTGACGGTCATGGCTACAGCGGCAATTGTAGTATTTCAGCCGGAACTGCGGAGGGCACTGGAAAAGCTTGGAGAGAAGCAATTCCTGACATCAGTTGTTCCTTTTGAACAGAACCGGGAGATACGTTTCAGTGAAGAGACAAGAGAGGATATTATCCGTGCATGCTTTGCTATGGGAAAAGTCAAGACAGGGGCTCTGATCGTCGTAGAACAGGCAATACGGCTTACGGAATATGAAAGCACCGGAATTCAGATGGACTGTCTGGTATCGAGTCAGGTGCTGATCAATATCTTCGAACATAATACACCGCTTCATGATGGTGCGATCATCGTAAGAGGTGACAGGATCGTCTCGGCGACCTGCTATCTTCCCCTCTCGGATAATATGGGGATCAGCAAGGATCTGGGCACCAGACACCGTGCGGCAGTAGGAATGAGCGAAGTCAGTGATGCACTGGTCATTACGGTATCAGAAGAGACAGGAGCTGTGTCAGTCGCACAGGGAGGAGAGCTTACAAGAAGTATCAATGAAGCAGAACTTCGTGTGAAGCTGGAAGAGGTACAGCATAAGAGCAGTGAAACCAATAGAATAAAGGCAATGTGGAAAGGATGGCGGAAGCATGCGAAAAAGAATAACTAACAATCTTGCGCTGAAAATACTGGCTTTCCTGATTGCGGCATTCTTATGGCTGGTTGTAGTGAATATCGATGATCCGGTGGATGACAAGACATTTTCCAATATCCCGGTGCAGGTAACGCATGAAGAAGTGATTACAGACAATAATAATACGTATCAGATCGTGGATAACACACAGGAGATTAATGTAACAGTTACAGCACAGCGGTCGGTACTGGATAAGATCAGGGCAGAGGATATTGTTGCGACAGCGAATATGAAAGAACTGACGCTTCGTACACAGGTGCCGATTGAAGTAACGGTCAAAGGATATACAGGAAAATATGAAAAGGCAACGGCAAATCCAAGAAATCTGCAGATCCAGATCGATGAGGAAGCGAAGAATAATTTCCCAATCACACCGACAACAACGGGAACGGTAAGAAACGGATATGAAGTGGGAAGCCTGAAAGCACTTCCGGAAAAAGTAACACTTCGCGGACCGAAGAGAATCATTAACAATATTGCAAAAGTAACAGCAGAAGCAAACGTATCCGGATTATCCGAAGATGAGACGGTAGAAGCGAAACTGGTACTGTATGATGCCAATAATAATGTGATCGATCAGACACTTCTTGCAAACAATCTTGGAAAAGAAGGCGTCAGTGTTGAAGTAGAACTGCTTCAGGTGAAAAGCGTGCCGCTTAAAGTGGATACATCAGAGGTGTCGGCGGCGGAAGGGTATAAACTTGGCAAGATCACGGTAGAACCACAGGAAGTGGAAGTGACCGGTGATAAGAGTACACTTGCAGGAATCTCGGAGATCAATATTCCGGCAGATGCCCTGAAATTAGAAGAACTGACACAGAGAACGGAGCAGACCATTGATATCTCATCTTATCTTCCGAGCGGTGTGTCCCTTGCGGAAGAGAATGCGAATAAGGTGGTAATATCCATCCAGGTACAACAGCCGGGAACAAAGAGCTTTGAAATATCGACAGGATCGATCATCCTGGAGAATATAGCGGACGGACTGAGCATTAATTACGGATCTACCGTTGATCTGGAGATACAGGTGAAGGGACCGAATGATGTGTTGAATCTGTTCTCGCCTGCGAAGAAAGTCAGCATTGATCTTAAGAATTATACAGAGCCTGGTACATATACCGTTCCGGTGTCTGTCGAACTGCCGGATGGCTGCACACTTGTGAATAAAGTGAATGTAGAGATCACGCTTGAAAATTCAAAGCAGAGTAGTAAAACACAGGGGGAAAGCCAGAACAGCAGTCAGATAAAGGCAGATGAAAATAATCAGAACGGCCAGAGCGAATAACAGACAGAAATGGGGAGAATACATTATGATCAGACAGAAAGTTACAATAACAAATCCGACGGGACTGCATCTCAGACCTGCAGGGATGTTCTGTAACATAGCAAGCAGATACAAATGCAAAGTAGAATTCATGTATAACGATGACACTGCAGCAAATGCGAAAAGTGTATTGAGTGTCCTTGGAGCATGCGTGAAATCGGGAGATGAAATCGAGCTTATCTGCGACGGGGAAGATGAAGAAGAGGCCATGAAAGCGATGATGGATGCGGTCGAAAGCGGGCTTGGAGAGTAAAATTAATGGAGAAAACGAACGCTTATGCTTTGAGTGTGAGCCGTTTCTTGCGTTGCTATGTGTCTTGAGAATGAAAGGAAAGTAATAAATGAAAGAAAAATTACAAAAAATACTTGATATTACATTTTGGAAATTTGTACTGGTAGGAATTATAAATACTTTGGTGGGAACGACGGTGATGTTTGTGGCATATAATTTTTTGCATTTCAGCTACTGGGTGTCTTCGGCATCCAATTATGTGGTGGGAAGTATAGTAAGTTATTTTCTGAATAAGTATTTTACATTCCAGAATAATGAAAAATCTCTCGGACAGTTATTCAAATTTATTTTGAACATTACAGTATGTTATCTGTTGGCCTATGGACTGGCAAAGCCAGTTGTTTCATGGATCTTACAGAATCAGAGCAGGAGTATTCAGGATAATTGTTCCATGCTGGTGGGAATGGGAGCGTTTGTAGTGTTCAATTACATCGGTCAGCGACTGATTGTATTTAAAAAATAGGTCATGCGGAGAGAGTAAATGAAAAGAGGGCAAAAGATTTTAAAAATTGTGGGTATCGTATTTAGTATTATCCTGGAAACTCTTGCAATATTACTTGCATGCAGCACAAGGTGGATGTTCCGCACATGGACGAATCTGTCGATGGATGAACTGGTATATCATCTGACAGCGCCATTGGAAGGAACCAACACAGATATGATCCAAGACTATTGCGGAAAATGTGCTGTTCCGGCGATCATATTTCTGTGCGCTGTGATTATTATATATGCACAGAAAAAGAATGAGACGGTTTTTACACGAAGAATGACCGTGGCAGGTCTTGTGGGTGCAGTTGTCATTATAGGGGCGACGGCCGGGATTACATGGAAGAAACTGGATGCCGGGGATTACGTGAAAGGACAGAGCACTTATTCCACATTTATTGACAAAAATTATGTAGACCCCGCAGAGGTCAATATTGAATTTCCGGAGCAGAAAAAGAATCTGATCTATATTTTCCTGGAATCGATGGAAATGACCTATGCGGACGAAGCAGCAGGTGGAGCATTTGAGACGAATCTGATCCCAGAATTGACCGAACTGTCAAAAAAGAATGAAAACTTTTCCGGAGACAGTGATGAACTAAATGGAGGAATCCCTATGCCGGGAACGACATGGACGATGGGGGCTATGTTCGGACAGACATCCGGATTGCCGCTGAACATTTCCATTGATGACAATGCGATGGATACACAGGAATCGTTCTTTCCGGGTATTATAACATTAGGCGATATTTTACAGGAAGAAGGCTATTCCCAGACACTTCTGATTGGTTCGGATGCGACATTTGGAGGAAGAAAATTATATTTTACAGATCATGGACAGTACGATATCGTGGATTATGAATATGCAGTTGAGAATAAAATGATCCCGGAAGATTATAAAGTATGGTGGGGATATGAAGATGAAAAATTGTTTGGATTTGCGAAAGAAAGACTTCTGGAGCTTTCTAAACAGGATGATCCATTTAATCTTACCATGCTGACAGTAGATACACATTTTGAAGATGGATATGTATGTGAACTCTGCCCGGATACATTTGGAGATAACCAGTATGCAAATGTTATGGCATGCTCGAGTAAACAGGTGAAAGAATTTGTGGACTGGATACAGGAACAGGATTTTGCTGATGATACAACAATTGTAATTTCCGGAGATCATCTGACGATGGACAGTGATTTTTGTGATGATGTAGAGAAAAGTTATCAGAGAAAAGTATACACAACTTATATCAATTCCTCGGTAGAGAAGGAGACTGATGATAAAAGAACATATACGACATTTGACGCATTTCCAACAACACTGGCTGCACTTGGAGCCAATATTGATGGAAACCGTCTGGGACTTGGAACGAATTTATATTCTTCAACGCAGACGTTGAGTGAACGTTACGGTGTGGAGAACGAAAAAACTGAACTGAAGAAAAAATCAAAATTAATGAACAAATTGGCCAAGATCGATAAGAACAGACAGGCATTACTGAAACGCGAAGGAAAAGCTCCGACAGCTGAGGTCGTGACAGGAAAATATCAGGAAGACAGTTTGACTTTGCCTGTTACCGTAAAGAATATGCAGTATATTACCAATGGAATACAATCGGTATCACTGGCAATATGGAAGAACGAAGACCAGAGTGATCTGCAATGGCTGCCAATGGCTATGTTTGAGGACGGACATTGTAAAGCGGATGTAGATTTTGATAATCTGAATGAAAATCCGGGAACTTATAATATACAGATTTACATTGTCGATGGGGACGGAGAGCCGCATATGGTGGCAGAGACAACTGCAGAGATTCCGTAATCGGATGAAAAAACTGTTATACTAAATAATTATGCAAATATTTATCAGAATAGAAAAGGGGAGGAACAGGACAAAGCAGAATGAAAAGAATCAGAAATACAATTTTGAGTGTAGTCTTAACTTGGTGTATGGTATTACCAGGTGTGATGGTGTCCGCGGAGAATATGGACAATGTGCAGGTGAATACCAATGAAGAAAATCAGATTGCGACAGATGGAAGTGAAAATACAGAAGATACAGACGAAACAGCAGAGGCAGAAGCTCAGACAGAGAATATAGAAACAGATATATATGAAGCAGAGCGGAATGATCTGGCAAATAGCTGGCGTTATGAAAATGGACAGAGAACAGAACAGTCATTTGCAAGAAGTGCAAGAGCGTTTCGTGAATTTACAACATGGCCGGCGGTTTCAGGAATGGTTGCAAAGGGAATTGATGTAAGTCAGTGGAATGGGACTATTGACTGGCAGAAGGTGAAGAATGCGGGTGTCGATTATGCAATCATCCGTTGTGGATTTGGAATGAATCAGACGAATCAGGATGACACTAAATGGAAAGAAAATGCAGACGCATGTACCAAATATAATATTCCGTTTGGTGTATATATTTATTCTTATGCAACGGATACTTCACGTGCGAAGAGCGAAGCAGAACATGTACTGCGTCTGATAAAAGGATACAAACTGAAATATCCGGTTTATTATGATCTGGAAGATGACAGTGTGCGGAATAATGTAAGTGAAAAAACCATTGGCGATATTGCACAGACATTCTATGATACGATTACGGCTGCCGGATATAAAGCAGCAATGTATGCCAATACGGATTGGTTCACGACATATCTTACAGACTCACGATTTGCCAAGTGGGACAAATGGGTAGCGCAATATAATACAACCTGTACTTACACCGGAAAATATCAGATGTGGCAGTGCTCATCTAAGGGCAGTGTGAATGGAATTAACGGTAATGTCGATCTGAGTGTTGATTTTGGTGCATCTGATTCAAACCAGAATAGTAATACTGAGATGAAAGTAGAAGAAGGGACATATGCGATCAGCTCGGCACTGAATACGGACAAGATCTTTTCAGTATCCGGAGGAAGCGTGTCGAACGGGGCATCGATCGTATTGACAGGACAAAAAAATACTCCGGAACAACGATTTGAAATAAGTCCGGCAGGAGATGGATGGTACAGAATCATATCTGAAAAATCAGGAAAAGCAGTTGATATACCGAATGCATCAACTGCATCAGGTGTCGCACTCCATCAGTATGACTGGAACGGGACCAGTGCACAATTATGGAAATTCGAGGATGCGGGGAACGGATATTATTACATAAAAGCAAAGGCAGGAACCTACTTGGAAGTGAAAAATTCTACCGCATCGGACGGTGTCACAATTCAGACAGCCGCTTTGAACAGATCCAATGCACAAAAATGGAAACTGAATCTGTCGGAATACCGTCCGGTCGAAGACGGTATTTACACGGTTGGTGCCAGTGTGAATGGGAATATGCTTGCCGATGTATCCAATGGTTCTGTTGAAAATGGTGCGAACATCCAGTTATATACATCGAATGGGACATTTGGACAGCAATATGCATTTACTTATGTAGGAAACGGTTATTACAGGATTGCTCCGGAAAACTCCAATAAGACACTGGAAATCAGCAATGGATCAGATGCTTCGGGAGCGAATGTCCAGCAGTCCGGATGGAGTAGAAAAAACTGGCAGTTATGGAAATTAGTAGATGCCGGAGATGGCAGTTATTATATTAAATCCAGAATGGGAACGACACTTGCTTTATCCGGAGGGAATACGGCGAACGGTACGAATATACAGGCAGAGAGCATGAATTATTCGACGGGGCAGAAATGGAAGGTTACCCCGCTTACAGGACAATTACTCCAGCCGGTGAAGGATGGAAGCTATGTCCTGACCAGTGCAGCCGATACTGAAAAAGTTATGAGCCAGGTGAAAGAAAATATTCAGCTTGGTTGTTTTGAGGGAAGCAGTACACAGAAATACAGTATCGAATATACCGGAAAAGGTTATTACCGGATTGTAAGTAAAGCGACAGGAAAAGTTTTAGATATTGAATCAGGAAAGAGCAGTGCCGGAACGAACATCCAGGAATATAGCTGGAACGGAAGTGATGCACAACTCTGGAGATTTGCCGCAGGGAAAAATGGCGGATACTATATCAAGTCAAAACTTGGAACCTTCATAGATGTGAAGTCACAAAAAGCGGCAGATGGAAATAACGTTCAGACCAATACATACGGAGCTGCACTAACACAGAGCTGGAAGCTTGACAGCTCACTTGCAAATGAACAGGAAAATGTAGTTGCAGATGGTACATACACAATTGCATCTGTTGGAAATAGTAAGAATGTACTGGATGTGTATGGAGGCTATTTTGGAAGTGGTACTAATATCTGGCTCTACACATCGAATAATACGGCTGCACAGCGTTATGAAATCAAACATATGGGAAACGGGTACTACCGGATCATGGTAGAAAAAACAGGAAAAGTGCTGGAGGTGGCAGGAAAGAGCAGCAAAAATGGTGCAAATCTCCAACAGTATGAATGGAATGGAAATGACGGACAGCTCTGGAAGTTTGTACGCACAGGAACAAATTCCTACTATCTGAAATCCAAATTAGGAACCGTGATTAAAGCAGCATCCGAAAAATGTGAGGCGGGAAGTAACGTTGAACTGGGAACATTGAATGAGTCATCCAATGCGCAGAAATGGACACTGCAAAAACAGGAAAGCTATTCGCTGGAAGAAGGAACGTATGTAGTCAAAAGCGCATTGGATACAAGTAAACTGCTGGATATTGCCGGAGGCTATACAACAAACGGTGCAAATATCCAGATATATCAATATAATGGATCGACAGCACAGCAGTTCAAAATTCAATATGCCGGAAACGGATGTTACAGAATTATTTCTGCAAAGACAGGAAAGTCACTGGATATTTATGGAGGTTATACAAATGATGGTACAAATATTCAACAGTATACCTGGAATGGAAGTGAAGCACAGCTTTGGAAAATTGTAGATCTAAGAAATGGCTATTTCTATATTCGGTCAAAGTTGGGAAAAGGACTGGATGTTTATGGTGGCAGAAGCACAAGTGGGACGAATGTTCAGTTATACAGCAGTAATGGAAGTAAGGCACAGAGCTGGGTATTGAAAAAATTAAAATAGTCAAGTGGATAAAAATGTGATAAAATAATATAGATTGACAATTAATAAATAAAAATAAAGCGATGGAGAGATATCGTATGGAAAATGAACTTGTAAGTATCGTAATGGTGAATTATAATCAGGAAAAGTTTTTGAAAAAGTCGATCGACAGTGTCCTGATGCAGACATACAGGAACTGGGAACTGATCATCGTCGATGATGGTTCTACAGATGCGTCTGTAAATATTATAAAAGAATATAAGGATGACAGGATAAAACCAATTTTCCTAAAGGAGAATTGTCACATTTGTATCGCGACTAATACCGGTTTTGCGGCCGTAAATGGAAAATATATTGCCAGACTGGACAGCGATGATATATGGAAAAAAGAAAAATTAGAAAAGCAGATGGATTTTATGCAGAAGAATCCATCTGCTAAAGTGTGTTTTACTCAGGTTGAGCTGATTGATGAAAACGGGGAAAACATTGACAAACAGGAATCGGAATTACTCAGTCTTTATAACAGCAGACAGAAAAACAGGGAAGAATGGATCCGCTTTTTCTTCTTTGTGGGCAATTCACTGCTTCCGACACTTTTATTTGAAAAAGAATTGCTGGATATAGTTGGTGGGTTTAAATTGAACTACTGTCAGACACATGATTTTGAATTTCTGATAAGACTGATTAAACAGACGGATTTCTATTTTGTAGAAGAAAAACTGGTAAAGTACAGAAGAACTTCTACACAGAACAGTGCCTCTACCGTAGAAAAAGACACCCGGTTCTTTAATGAATATATGGATATCAGATATCATTTCTTTGAGGGAATGACAGATGAATTATGTAAAGCTGCGTTTGGAGAGTTTTTCAGAGATAAAGATGCTTCAACACATGAAGAGATTGTGTGCGAACAGGCATTTCTTCTGGAAAAATGCATCGGATACAGTGACAGCAATCCGGTTCTTGGTCTGTTCAAACTGGGAGAACTTATGAATGATCCGGTATACGGGCGTGTGCTGTTGGAAAAATATCACTATACGCCGAAAAAATATTACGAAGAAACCTGCAAAAAATTATTATGGGTAGAAAAAGATGATGAGCAGGAGCAGCAACTGAAGTATCAATTGGAGCAGGAGAGAGAAAAAATAAAGAATAAAGATGATCATATTGAAAAACTTTTAGAAATAAAGGATTTACAACAGAATCATATTGGTAAACTGGAAAGAGAATTGGAAAATCTAAGGCAGAGACTCAGGGCAATTGAAGAATCAAAAAGCTGGAAGATGACACAGCCAATCAGAAATCTGAAGAAAAAGACAAAAAATAAACAGTAAAGTCATATAAAAGTAACGATTAGAAAGGAAAGAAAAATGTCAGATAAAATATCAGTAATTGTTCCTTGCTATAATGAACAGGAAGCATTGCCGTTTTTTTTTGAAGCAATCGGCAAGATAGCGGGTAAGATGAAACAGGAGTATAATGTAGATTATGAATTTGTCTTCGTAGATGATGGATCCAGAGACCGGACATTAGAAATTTTGAGAGATTTTGCAAAGAAAGATGAGCGGGTAAAATATATATCATTTTCCCGGAACTTTGGAAAAGAAAGTGCAATTTATGCGGGACTGGAGCATGTGACGGGAGATTATATATCTATGATGGATGCAGATTTACAGGATCCGCCAGAGTTGCTGATGGAAATGTATCAGGAAATTAAAAAAGGTGAGTATGACTGTATAGGAACCAGAAGAGTAACGCGTAAAGGAGAACCACCGATCCGTTCGTTTTTTGCACACTGCTTTTATAAGCTTATGAATAAGATATCAAAAGCTGAAATCGTAGATGGTGCAAGAGATTTCAGATTGATGACTCGTCAGATGGTGAATGCGATTCTCGATGTAAAAGAATATAACCGTTTTTCGAAAGGAATTTTTGGCTGGGTTGGATTTAAGACAAAATGGCTGGAATATGAAAATATAGAAAGAGTTGCCGGCAATACCAAATGGTCTTTCTGGAAATTGTTCCTGTATTCACTCGATGGAATTGTGGCGTTCTCTACGGTTCCGCTGTCGGTGGCATCTGCAGTTGGTATGCTGTTTTTATTTATTGCTTTTATTATGATTGTATTTATCATTGCAAAAACGCTGATCTTTGGTGATCCAGTTGCGGGATATCCGTCTATGATGTGCGTGATGTTCTTTATCGGAGGTATTCAGTTGTTCAGTATTGGTGTATTAGGACAATATCTGTCAAAGACATATCTGGAAACAAAGAACCGGCCAATTTATATTATAAAAGAAACGGAAAAATCTGAAAAATAGCATAATAAGACGGAGTGGTTTAAGGAGACAGGTTTATGGAATTAAAAAGCCAAAAGGCAAAAACAGATATAAATAAGATTGTAATCAGGAAAATGCCGGTCAGGGAATTCCTGAATGATCACAAATATTCGTGGTGGATTATGGGATTGTTCTTATTTGCGGCATATGGCATCAAGGTATTTAACGTGTCAATCTCGCATGATACGGAAGCAATCATGGCAGTTCCGGATTCCCTGTATGGCAGCTGGCTTTCCATGGGGAGATTTGGTCTGATTGCATTGAAAAAGTTACTGGGAACGTATTTGTTCAATCCATATGCTGCGTCTGCCATGATGTTTGTGATGATGATTATCAACGGAATAGCATGGGAATATCTGTTTTGCTGGCTGGGTGACAGAAAAGAACAGAAGAAAGAAAGTACATGGATTTTTCCAACGATATATTTTACATCTATGATTGTTGCAGAACAATCTGGATTTTTATTGCAGGCATATGAAGTGAATGTTGCATTCTTTTTGATTGCTGTGTCCGTATTCTGTCTGTGCAGGATAATTCTGGAACATGGAAAGTGGTATCTGGCAGTTCCTGCAATTGGATGTCCGGTAATTGCATTTGCAAGCTATCAGGCATATGTGCCATTATTTATGGCGGCAGCAGCTGTATGTTTTGTTTTGATTTATGATACGAACAGCAGACAAAACAACGGAAGAACAGATTTCCGTTTTTGTGTGAAAGTACTGTTGGCATTTGTTATTGATTTTGTTGTTGCATTTGGCGTATATCAGATTGTTAATAAAATCATCATGGCAAGGTATGAGATGCAGACAACTTCTTATATTTCAGATCAGATTGCATGGAAAAATCAGCCGCTGCAGGTAACTTTGAATGCAATTTTGGAACATATCGGAGAAGCACTGCAGGGAAAAGGTATATTCTTTACGGCTTTATATGGTCTGATCTATGTGGTGATGCTGATCTATATAGCGGTACGCATCAGAAAAAAAGAACAGAGTTACTGGGTATATATGATTGCTGTCTTTTTTTCGGGGGTGGTACCGTTCTTCATGACAGTCCTGCTTGGAGGAGCACCATCTGCCAGAACAGAGATTGTATTACCATTTATTGCGGCATTTTATTGTGAATATTTAGTGAAAAAAATAAGATCAAAAGATGCATGGAGAGGTGTTTATGTACTTGCAACCGCTTTTTTTGCGGCATTTTGTATGCATCAGAGTATGATGACATCCAGACTGTATTACACACAATATACACAATATGAAGAAGATGTTAGGGTGGCAGCCAAGATTTCGGACCGGATTGAGCAGCTGAATCTGGGAGAAACACCGACGCAGCCGGTTATGTATGTGGGACGCAGAGCGTCTCATAAGAATAATTCCTGTATACAGGACGAGCAGCTGGAACTGATCGGAAGATCATATTTTGCAGTGTCATTCAGTACAAATCATGGTACATGGGTGATGCATAATTTCATGTCAACACTGGGGTATGATTATAAAATGTCACTCAATGAGAAAAAGATAACGACAGCGGAAAAATATGCCGCAGATATGCCTACATGGCCGGCAAAGGGAAGTGTGGCACTGAAAGACGGGATTATTATAGTGAATCTTGGACGATAGATGAAAGAGAGTGAAAGATGAAAAAAGAACGATTGTTTTATTTGGACTTTGTCAGGGCAGTGGCAGCGATTTCAATCATTATGACGCATTTTAATGCACGCTACCTGTATCTGAACCCGCCGATGCCGCAAAAGGCGGTGCTGACAACCATGGTAAGTAATATTTATATTGGAAACTGGGGTGTGTCACTGTTTTTTATTATATCAGGTGCGGCTTTGATGTATGTATATGAAGAAAAATGTGATCTGAAAATATATTTTAAGAAAAGATTCTTGAGTATTTATCCAATGTACTGGATCGCTTATATTTGCGGGTTCTTATATTTGTTTTATACGAATAAAACGGTACCGGGAGCAGGCGGGCCGAAAATTAATTTTATATTTTCAGTCCTGGGATTTGACGGATTGCTTGCAGAAAACATACCGACTTTTTATGTATTGGGAGAATGGTTCCTGGGGGCGATCATCTGTATGTACATTTTATTTCCGCTGTTGCGACAGGGAATTAAGAAGCAGCCGGTGGTAACATGGGCAGCTATATTGGTAGTGTATGCCTGGTTCATGTTCGGCTATCATTATAATTTTAACGTGGCAAAGATTATTCTGGCGAGACTTCCGGAAATTGTGTTTGGAATGAGTTTTATCAAATTGCGGAAAAAGGTTGACTGGAAAGTTGCTGTGGGAGCATTGATTATTCTGATCGTTAATGGAATCGTAAAGCCATCATGGTCAGAAAATATACAGACTACATATGTAGGAATTTTATCATTCCTTGTTCTGGTCTATCTGTCTTACTGGATAAAGGTAAATGTAGTTAAGAGAATATGCAGTGTCATAAGCAAATATTCTTATGCTATATTCCTGGTACATCATCTGGTAATAGCCAAAATGATGTCAACATTTGATCTTGTGAATATATCGAGACTGCACAGCTATCTGTTGTTCTGTGCGGTATGTATTGTAATCGGCTTTTTTGCGTGGGCACTTTACAGAGTGCACAGAAGTGTTATGGCTTTTATAGCAGAACCGGAAAAATAGAGTTGGCATTGCAATATACGGTAAAGTGAGGTAGAATAGTAACAGATTATTATAGGAACGGAGAATATAGAAATTGAAAAAGATATTGATTACAGGCAGCCAGGGACAACTTGGCAGAGCATTGAATGATTATTATGAGAATCATGAAGACGTTCAATTGATCAATACAGATGTGAAAGAGCTGAATATTACAGATGAAAAAGAAGTAATGAGTAAGATCTGCGAGGTAAGACCGGATGTCATTATCAATTGTGCGGCTCATACACAGGTAGATGCATGTGAGGCAGAAGAGGCCAGAGCTTATGAGATTAATGCAAATGGTCCGAAGAATCTGAGTCTTGCGGCGAATGCGGTGGATGCGGTTCTCGTTCATTTATCATCAGACTATGTGTTTGATGGTCAGAAAAACATAGCGTATATAGAAGGGGATGCATATAATCCACAGTCTGTATACGGAGCATCAAAGCTTGCCGGTGAAGAGCTGGTAAGAGAGATTGCCAGAAAATATTTTGTGATCAGAACGGCATGGCTGTATGGAGATGGAAAAAATTTTGTAAATACGATGTTGAAACTTTCAGAGACACATGAAACGGTTCGTGTTGTAAAGGATCAGTATGGAACTCCGACGAGTGCCGAGGAAGTTGTAAAAGTAATAGATTTCCTTCTTTCTACAGATAAATATGGAACATATCATGCAACATGCGAAGGATCATGTAACTGGTATGAATTCACAAAACTAATCTATGAATACTGTGGAAAAGATACGAAAGTCATTCCGGTTACATCTGAGGAGTATGGTTCGGCAGCAAAGAGACCGGCATATTCGGTTTTGGATAATTACAAACTGAAACACGAATTTGGATATGAAATGGCAGAATGGAAACAGGCACTGAAAATATATTTGGAAAAACGAAATTTATTAAAAAAGGAGAAGGGATCTTCAATGAATAAGAAAAGAGTATTGGTGACAGGTGCAAATGGATATATCGGCAGACATGTTGTGCAGGCTTTATTGGAACTGGGACATGAAGTACTGGCTGCAGATTTCGCATTTGATGGAATTGATGAAAGAGCAGAACGTGTGGAAACTCCGATTTTCAGCGGTGATGAGAATATATATGAACAGCTTGGAAAGCCGGATGTATGTATTCACATGGCATGGAGAAATGGATTTGTACACAATGCGGACACACATATCACTGATTTGCCAAATCATTTTACCTTTATTAAAAATATGATTGCTGGAGGACTTCCACAATTGGCAGTTATGGGAACTATGCATGAGGTTGGCTATTGGGAAGGTGCAATCAAGGAAGATACACCTACAAACCCGACATCTCTGTATGGTATTTCCAAAAATGCGCTTAGACAGATGACATATTTACTGGCAAGTGGGACAAATACAAAGGTAGATTGGTTACGAGCTTATTATATTCTTGGAGATGACAAAAAGAGCAATTCTCTTTTTGCAAAGATCGTAAGATGGGAAGAGGAAGGAAAAGAGACATTTCCGTTCAACTCAGGAAAGAACAAATATGACTTTATCAGCGTAGACGAACTATCAAAACAGATTGCGACAGCTGCAACGCAGGATGAGATTCACGGAGTGATTAACTGCTGTACCGGCAATCCGGTATCCCTTGCAGATAAGGTGGATGAATTTATTAAAGAACATGGCTTCAAGATCAGACCAGAATATGGTGCATTCCCTGACAGACCGTATGATTCACCGGGAGTATGGGGAGATGCGGAAAAGATTAATCTGATTATGAAGAATCATAAATAAGAAAGACAAAGTGAGGAGAAAAAAATGAGAACATATTTAGTAACAGGTGGAGCAGGATTTATCGGATCAAACTATATTCATTATATGTTTAAAAAATATGACAATGAGATCAGAATTATCAATGTGGATAAATTAACATACGCAGGAAATCTTGAAAACCTGAAAGATGTAGAAAACAGAGATAATTATACATTTGTAAAGGCAGACATTTGCGATTCAGAGACAATCAACCGTCTTTTTGAAGAAAATGATATTGACAGAGTCGTTCATTTCGCAGCAGAGAGTCACGTAGACAGAAGCATCAAAAATCCGGATGTATTCGTAAAGACAAATGTACTGGGAACACTGGTTATGCTGAATGCAGCAAAGGCAGCATGGGAACTGGAAGATGGAACATTTAAAGAAGGAAAGAAATTCCTTCATGTATCTACTGATGAAGTATATGGATCATTAGAAAATGAAGGAGAATATTTCTATGAAACAACTCCATATGATCCACACAGCCCATATTCAGCAAGTAAAGCTTCTTCCGATATGCTTGTAAAAGCTTATATGGATACTTACAAATTCCCTGCAAACATTACAAACTGCAGTAACAACTACGGACCTTATCAGTTCCCTGAAAAACTGATTCCTCTGATCATCAATAATGCATTACATGGAAAAGAACTGCCGGTTTATGGTGATGGAAAGAATGTCAGAGACTGGTTATATGTAGAAGATCATGCTAAGGGAATCGACATGGTTCAGGAAAAAGGACGTCTGTTTGAAACATATAATATCGGCGGACACAATGAAAAACAGAATATTCAGATCATCCACATTATCCTGGATACACTTCAGGAGATGCTGCCAGAAAATGATCCGAGAAAAGAACTGGTAAGTGAGAACCTAATCACTTATGTAACAGACAGAAAAGGACATGACCGCAGATATGCGATCGCACCGGATAAGATCAAAGCAGAAGTCGGCTGGGAGCCGGATACAATGTTCGAAGAAGGAATCCGCAAGACGATCAAATGGTTCTTTGAAAATGAAGACTGGATGGAGAATGTAACAAGTGGTGCATATCAGAAATATTATCACGATATGTATGATGAAAAATAAAATATCCAATAAAATATAGGCATGTAATGTGCCTATATTTTATTATATAGAAGAAGGGAGGAAGAGTTTTATTATGAAAAAGAGAAAAAGGATTCTGACGGCACTAGCAGTATCGATCGCAATGCTGGGACAGACATGTCTGGTATCTGCAGAAGGGATGAACGCACAGCCGGTACAGACAGAAACGGTGGTTGCAGCAGAAACCAGTTCGGAAAATACTGTAGAAATCGGAAAAAGCACGACACAGGACACACTTGCCGGAACAGAAGCGCAGGATAACAGTGGACAGGCAGAAGAGCCTCCGGCAGTATCCGAAGAAGAGAAGAGTGAGCTGGCCCAGCAGGAAGAACAGCAGTCATATAATATACAGGTGAAGGGCATCTGCCTGCTGAACAAGGGCGCATATTGTGAGGTTGGTGCAGATTATGTATCGGATGACCCGAATGTGGAATTCAAGTGGATGCAGTATGATGTGACAGCAGGCCAGTGGACAGACGTAACGAAATGGAATAAGAGTAACTGGGCAGCATGGAAACCGGCGAAGAGCGGTGATTACTGGATCTATGTAGAAGCAAAAACCACGGATGGTAAAACAGCTTCTTCTGTATATGGATATCATTTTGACGGAGTTCAGGTATCGTTAAATGGAATCTGTGTGATAGACAGGGGAACAAATTACGATATCGGAGTAAATTATAAGAGTAATGATCCGGGATTGAAATTCCAGTGGAAGATTTATGATCTGAAAAAACAGGAGTGGAAACTGATCCAGAAACCGGTTTCGGGCAATTGGACAACATGGAAACCAGAAGAAGCAGGCGATTATTGGATCTATGTGGAGGCGATTGACAGCGACGGAGGCGTAACCAGTGAAGTGATGGGCTTCCGGTTCAGTGGTCTGAAGCTGGAACTCAATGGAATCTGTACGGTAGAGAACAAGGGCCAGGTGGACATGGGTGTTGCTTATAAGACCAATGATTCCGATGTACAGTTTCACTGGAACTTATATGATCTTTCCACCCAGAAATGGAGTGCAATCAGTAACTGGAATAAAGGCAACTGGGCATCATGGCAGCCGAAGAAGAGTGGCGATTATTGGTTATATGTAGAAGCAAAAACCCGGGACGGCCAGGTGAAGAATCAGGTTATGGGATACCGCGTTGGAAAAGCCAGCATCAAAAGCTTTCAGGTAAGTCCGGAATCTCCGGGGTGGACAGATAAAAGTGTCACGTTAAAAGGTACATACAAGGATCTCATCGGAGAAGTAGGCATGTCACGTTTCCTTGTATATGACGGAAAAAGCTGGATGGAAGTTGGACGGAACGAAGAAAGTGTAAAATGGCAGCCTTCTGCAACCGGAAGTTATCTGTTGTGTTATGAGATTGATGATGAGAAGGGACAGGCGATTGAGCAGTCTTTTAAAGGATACAGTGTAGAAACACCATATGTAAATATCAGCGGAATTTATGTACATGATGACGGTAATATGCAGTATTCGATGGCAGTTTCAAGTAAAACAAACGACAGAGAGACAGTATATCGCTGGATGTATTATGACGTATCTAATGGAACATGGCATGAGATTAGTGGATGGAGCAATTCCACATCTACGAAATGGAAGGCACCGAAGGAAGGTGCATACTGGCTGCATGTAGAGGCCAGATTACACAATGGAAAAGTAAAAGATTATACCATGGGTTATACTGTTCAGAGTTATCCTCTGGATATGAGTGTGATGATGGCACGTGCGAATCTTTATTCAAGTTCAACAGGATATCTTCTTCTGGTGAACAGAAGCACGCATAAAGTCGGAATCTTCCAGGGCTGGCAGGGCAACTGGAAATGTATTCAGTACTGGGATTGCTCAGATGGTGCACCAAGTACTCCGACGGTAGAAGGAACATTCAGAGTCGGAAGTAAGGGATATTATTTTGATTCCGGATCTGCGAGATGCTACTGGTATACGCAGTTCTATGGTAACTATTTATTCCACTCAGTACTGTATTACAAGAATGGAACATTGATGGACGGAAGATTAGGTATGGCATTGTCTCATGGATGTGTCAGACTGAATATTAATAATGCAAAATGGATATATGATAATATTCCGGTGGGAAGCACCGTGTGTGTGTATCATTAGGTTTTAAGTCAAGTTTTGAGGGCTGTTGCACTAAATATAGTAGTGCACAGCTCCTTTTTGTTGGGACAAGAATTTTAAATTTTATTTTTTGAACGATACAAATACATATATAATTAGTTGCTGTTAAATGGGAAAATGTTATTATAATATAGTAGTATGCAAAATTATAAATTTACTACTTAATAATATTTACTTACATGAGAGGGAAATGAAAAAAAGACAAGTAATGGCATTATTAGTTGCATCTGCGCTAATTTTGAGTGGCAAATCAATGACAGTGTTTGCTGAAGATGTTCAGCCTATCACAGACAATGTTCAGAATTATGATGATTCATCTCAGCTTGATATTCAGAATGTTGAACAAATCCAGTCTGGTGATGAAACACAGAATTCAATTGAAAGTATAGAAATCAAGAATGATGAGACAGGTATAAATGAAATATATCATCAACTACCATACTATAGATTATATTCAGCAGTAGAGACTATAGTAAGAAATGGTTCTTTAAAATTTCATTATGCTGATGGAACAGAAAGTGAATGGAGGTATTCATGGCAAGTCTTAACGGATGGCGTGGAATTAAAAATACGTGATTCATCAGGAAAGCTTGTGAAACAGGAATATGGGAATGATGGATCGTCAAAACTTTTGTCAGCAGGCTCCTATCAGGTTGATCTTGTATACAATAATGAAGAATACAAGCTTTTTGGATTTGAAGTAAAAAGTGTAGAAGATTGTGCTTCACAAACATTGTCGTTGAACAATAAAGTAGATGTAAAAAGAAATTATGGGAATGTAACAAAAGTTACGATATCAGATAAGGCTGTTTATGAGTTTCAAAGTGATAAATCAAATACATATTTTTTACATGTTGTAAAAGCGGACGGAATTACTGAAAATTTAATGGTTTTCAATGCTGGTCAATCAGAGTGCTACCTGAAAAAGGGAACATATTATATTTATGCAGACGGGAATGTACAGGGACTGTCAATGAAGCAGAAAATAATACAAAATATATCATTGATTGAAAGACCGGATGGAGTTCAAAATATTTATACAGAAAAAGAGTTCAAGGAAATAAATGGCTTATTCTGGACATGGGACTCTAAAATAAATAATGCATTAAAGTTTAGAGTAACATATAAAGACGGAACCTATGAAGATATGAATTATGAACAATTCGGAGCATTAAATAATTACGATGGTAATCTTCAGGGTGGAAGAAATATTTCCATTGGAAATACAGACGGTGATATAGGTGTCTATTATGAAAAAATTATGTTTGCAGGTGAAGGATATACATGGGAGAATCCAATAGCTACGATTCCGTTTTATGTAACTTATGAGTTTCCGGATGTACCAGTTGAAAGATGGGACTATCCATATATTGCAAAAATTAGCGCAGCCGCAATTATGAAAGGAATGGATGATGGAGAGTTTAAAGCTGGAGAAACTCTTGTAAGAGCGCAATTTGCGACTACTTTGTATCGAATGAGTGGTTCGCCTGATGTAGAATATTCAACTAAATTTCCTGATGTTGCGGATGGACAATTTTATACAAAACCGATCTTATGGGCTAGTAAAGTTGGAGTTGCGAATGGATATGCGAATGGCAATTTTGGGCCTGGTGATAACATCAATCGAGAACAAATGGCTACTATGATGTATAATTATGCGAAGAACGAAGGTTATGATATTTCTTCAAAGAAGAGTCTGGAACAATTTTCAGATGGCCAATATGTCAGCACATATGCAAAAAATGCAATGGAATGGGCAGTTGCCAATGGTATTATTACAGGAAAAGATTCTGGAACGAGATTAGATCCACGAGGATTGGCTAATCGAGGAGAATGTGCAGCAATTCTGTTAAGATTTTTAGAAAAATATGTATATTAGTATTATATTTATATAACCCAAAAGAGTGAATGATTGAGAATGGCCATTCACCCTTTTGTTAAGCTTAAAAATAATTAATTTGGTGCTAGAATATAAATAGTGATTCTAAATAGTACAGTAGAAAAGCCTAGCAATGCTGGACTTTGCAGACTGTAGACAAAGTAGGTGTTGGGATTCATTCCCAACACCATTTCTCATTATATAACCAATATTTCGATCCGTTCTCTTAAGTGTGTCGCAATTATTAACTTAATGACATTAGGCAATTGCCGGTGTTTTATATCCGGCATCCGCAACAATCATTTCTGGCTGATATATTTTTAGTTTGTCATACAAAGTTTTAAAAGTTCGGCTGTCATGTTTATTTCCTGGATGTATACTATATCCAAGAATTCATCCATGTTTATCACAGGCTGTTTCTACTGCATAAGCAAAAACATGTTTGTGTTCCCCTTTACGAAACCATCCACTTTCAGGAACAATGATACTGCAATTTTGTGTTTTTACATCTCTAGAAACAGCGTCTTTATCTTGTTGATGATCAGTATCGTCATTTCCAGACTGAGGAGGTTTGGGAGGTTTCTTATCTTTCAACGGTTTTTATCATGTGTAATTCGGTTTTTCTCGATTTCTTTATTCAGTTCTTCGTACCAGAGTGTCTGTTCACGGGCAATTTGTTTTCTCATTTTTTACTGTTAGCATATGCTTTCACATGTGTTGCATCCATAAATATCTGCTCTGTGTCAACGAGTTTATATTTCATGTAGTCTTCAAGAATCTTTGAAAAAATCTGTTCAAAAAGATCCATATCTTTAAATGGCGGGTATAGTTTTTTTAAAATGTAGAAAAATGCGGAACTGGATCCAGCATATCTAATCCAAGAAACCAACGATAAGCAACATTAACCTCGATTTCTTTCATTGTCTGTCTCATACTTTTGATTCCATAGAGGTATTGAATTATAGGTATTTTTATCAGCATTACAGGATCCATACTTGGAATATCAGGCACAGTCCGATGGAACTCTTTCTGTTAACTATGAGACAACAGGAGACACAAGTAATGCGGAAGCCTTCGTTGTTGGTGGCAATATCGGCGATGAATCGCAGGAGATGAAATTTAAAGATGTATCCCCAAATGACTGGTTCTATTCATCCGTGATGTATGTGAATAAAAATGGACTGATGACAGGATTAAATGAGACAGAATTTGGACCGGTACAATCACTTGCGCGTGCACAATTTGCAATGATCCTTTACCGTATGAATGGATCACCTGCTGTTGATTATACGAATAAGTTCAAAGATGTATCTTCCGGAATATGGTACACAGATCCGATTATGTGGGCAAGTAATAAAGGAGTTGTGACAGGATACAGTAATGGAAATTTCGGCCCTGGCGATAATATCAATCGCGAGCAGATGGCGGTTATGATGTATCGCTATGCAAAGACCCAGGGATATGATGTGAGCGCATCAGTGGCATTGGGAAATTATAAGGATGGTGCGAACGTCAGCGGCTTTGCAAAGCAGGCAATGCAGTGGTGTGTTGCAGAAGGAATTATTACCGGAAAATATAATGGCACACAGCTTGATCCACAGGGAAATGCGATAAGAGCCGAGTGCGCAACGATCATCAGAAGATTCGTGGAGAAATATGAATAATGATGTATATAGCGAAAGAAAGGGAAAAAAGTATGAGGAAGAAATGGAAAAGAGTACTATCTGTAATATTAACAGCAGTTTTTACTATAGTATTATGCCAGATTCAGGTATCGGCAGACACATATACCACGGATACTGCAGATACGGAGCTGGAAATCGGAGAGTATCTGGATTATGTTATGGTTGATAAATTGGATGATACGCTACAGTTTGACAGAGCGCCGGGAAGATTATTTTGGGAAGATGGCGTGGGATATGAAAAATCCGGAGACTGGTATGAATATGAGAAAGACCGTTATAATACAGGCTTCAGACCCCTAAGTATATATATTAATTCAGACAACAGAATAAGTTATCACGGAATCAGGATTGGAACAGAAAAAAAGAAAATGGATAAGATTATGAAAGCAGAAGGCTGGGATCCGTGGAGTTCATATGGCTCTTCAACAGAGGTAAGCTATATGAAATATGATGATGTTAAAAAGTCATATTGGGAATTTGATGCCGATACAGTGAATGGAAAGGTTAGCAAATGGTCTTGGCTGAATTGGAGACAGGGAGATTATGGAGAGGTTCCGTTTGATGATATACCGCAATACGGAGGTGTATGGTATTATGATGCAGTGAAATATGTACATCATAACTGGCTGATGACAGGGTTGTCTGATACAATGTTCGGTCCGGGTGAATCTCTGGCAAGAGCACAGTTTGCAACGATTCTTTATCGTATGAATGAGGAGCCGCAGGTGGATTATGAAGCCAGATTTAAAGATGTGAAAAATGGTATGTGGTATACGTCTCCTATACTCTGGGCAGCAAAAGAAGGTGTGGTAACCGGTTATGAGAATGGAAACTTCGGACCGGCGGACCGGATTACACGTGAACAGATGGCCGTGATGATGTATCGTTATGCAAATGCAAAAGGATACGATACAGAATATAAAGCAGATTTTAGCAGATATCAGGATTCCGTATATGTCAGTAGTTTTGCACAGGATGCAATGTGTTGGGCAGTTGGAAATGGAATTATCACCGGAACAGATCACGGAACCAGGCTGAATCCGCAGGGCTATGCCAATCGTGCAGAGTGTGCAACGATTATTATGAGATTTTGTGAAATGTATGGAATTTCATAGGTTATTGTATGGAAATATATAATGAAGAGTAATAAAAGGGTGAATGAACCGGAAATGACCGGGACATTCATCCTTTTATGTTGTTTAAAGAAAACAGCATTTAATATGATGAAAATTTTGGAGATCCTTTGAAATGAAAAATATTAAAAAATTTATCACAAAATAGTTGATATTTAAAAAATCACTATCATATGGTAAAATTTTATTAGTACAAAATGCTGAAAAGAGAATGCCTGCACAGCTTAAATTGTACATTTTATTACTTGCCCCCAAAATATGAATGAATAATGTATTTAAAGGAGAAGAGGTATGAGGAAGAAAAGGATTTTACCATTTTTATTAAGTTTATTGATTTTGTGTTCAAGTTTACAGCTGCCGGTTGATGCAAAAGAAATGGATGCATCAGGAAAACAGGATACAACCAATATGGAATCAGAGATTTCGGTACAGGGAACGGATTCTTTTGGAAATATGGTAGCAGAAGCGATAGATAATAAAGTAGAACAGCAGGAAGAAAATGAAGGCTGCAATATTTTCGAGATAACGATGTCCGGCATAGAGGCAGAGGTTGATTTTGAGACGAATAAGGATGCATCATTGGTTGTCGGAATCTATGACGAAGCGGGAATAAAGATGGTGGCTTCCGGACATGCAGAAGTAACAACTGACGAAAAGACAGTAAAAATCAATATAGAAGACGGACAGTTACCAGACTATTATTATGTCAAAGGCTTCCTGGTTGATCCGGAAACATATGAACCTTATTGTACGGCTTATGAGACCCCGAATTATACCAGAGAGATGCAGGAATTTTTCTCAAAGACAACAGAAGACTTTGCGGGGCACGAGATACTGAACCTTGATGATGACACTACGAATAATTTTGCTGTGTATGCAGATGGAACTTATGTAGTAAAGGAGTCAGAAAGCGAAGTAAAACTCAGTGAAAAAGACGAAGATGCAGGCAAGTATGTTTTTGAAAATGCAGATGAAGCATTTTTAGCATTGAAATCAGGGGATATCCTGTCTTACGAGTGTGCAGATGGAAGCCTGGTTATTATCAAAATTGATTCCGTGTCAGTAAAAGGCAAGACGGTTACGCTTTATGATAAAGATACGGAAATGGAGGATGTATTTGACTATGTTAAGATAGACAGTGAGGCTTCTACAGAAGAAGCGACGGTGGACGCTTCTACGTGTGGAGAAGGAGTTACATATAATGGATTAGTGGATTCAGATGAGATCGCGCCACAAAAAATAGATGTTGATGTGAGTGATAGTAAGTCACATTCTTTTGAATTAAAAAATAATGATATAACCGGAAGTTTTAAACTTCAAATGAAGACAGGATTAAAATTATATATTACATCATCTTATAGATATCTGGAACTCCGAATGGATTATACGAAATCGGTGAGTATATCAATTAAGAAAAAATGTAAAAAAGAGTTTCCTTTGATTACATTGGGGTATAGTCCAGTTCCGGGAGTGTATATAGAGGTTAAGCCAGTGTTCGTTGTTGAAGGAAGTGGAAAAGTCAGTTTAAACGGAACACTGAAAGGAACAATAGGATGTGCGGTAGAGAGTGATACTGGAATAAGAAATCTGACAAGTATGCCATCGTTTGAAACCGAGTTAAAAGGAGAGGTAACAGTATTTATAGGTATTTCTTTAGAGCCTAAGGTTAAGGTTCTCAGTGACGAAGTGGCAATGGTAGGCGCAAGCGCACAAGTTGGTGGAGAAGCGAATGCAACATTAGCAAAAGATAAGGGCGATTCGCAGAAACACATGTGTAAAACCTGTATAGAAGGAACAATAAATGCCAAAGGCGAAGTGAATTTTAAAGTCAGCTTTTTTAATAATGACAAGTTAACATACACACAAGGTACGTCTCTTAAAGCTAAAATCGGAGAGTTTTATTATTCTGAAGATTTTAATGAATTCGCTTTTACAACGTGCCCGCATATTTCATATCGGATAATAGTTACAGTAAAAAATAAACAAGGACAGGTCGTAAAAGATGTATTGGTCAATAATGAAAATAAAACGGATCAGAATGGTCAAGCGACTCTGTATCTGCCAAATGGAACGCATACGCTTACTGTTACGTCACAGAAAGGAACAGAACTTGGTAACAAAGAAATTACAGTGAAAGATAGTGCAAAAAAGGTTGAGGTAGAAGTAGATGATAATGTGATAGATGGCTTGAAAGTGGAGCAGGTAAGTCTTTGTAGATATCATAGTGGAGCAATTACGGAAGATGGAAGCTTATGGATGTGGGGAAGTAATAGCTTTGGAGCATTAGGAAATGGAACATATATGGCTACAAGAAATGCACCGATAAAAATCATGGAAAATGTAAAAGCGATAAGTCTTGGTTCGCAGTATAGTGGGGCAATTAAGGAAGATGGAAGTTTATGGATGTGGGGAAATAATAGTTATGGAAAATTGGGAGATGGAACAAATAAAGATAGAAATACACCGGTAAAAATCATGGAAAATGTAAAAGCGATAAGTCTTGGCGACTATCATAGTGGGGCTATTAAGGAAGATGGAAGTTTATGGACGTGGGGAAGTAATAGTTTTGGAGAACTAGGAGATGGAGCAAATAAAGATAGAAATACACCGGTAAAAATCATGGAAAATGTAAAAGCGATAAGTCTTGGTGGCGATCATAGCGGGGCAATTACAAAGGATGGAAGTTTATGGATGTGGGGAGATAATAGAAATGGAAAATTGGGAGATGGAACAAATAAAAATAGAAGTACACCGGTAAAAGTCATGGAAAATGTAAAAGCGATAAGTTTGGGGTGGCTACATAGTGGGGCGATTAAAGAAGATGGAAGTTTATGGATGTGGGGAAGTAATAGTTTTGGAGAACTAGGAGATGGAACAAATAAAGATAGAAACACACCGGTAAAAGTAATAGAAAATGCAAAAGCGATAAGTCTTGGTTCGCAGTATAGTGGGCTAATTAAAGAAGATGGAAGTTTGTGGATGTGGGGTCATAACGGTAACGGAGAATTAGGAGATGGAACAAATGAAAATAAAAATACACCAGTAAAAATTATGGAAAATATAAAAAGTGTAAATTTTGGCGGCTATCATAGTGGGGCAATTAAGGAAGATGGAAGTTTATGGATGTGGGGAGATAATGATTTTGGACAATTGGGAAATGGGACTACTGTAGACAGTATGCATCCGATAAATATTACAGACCAATTTAACCAGACACAACAATTAACCACAGACGAACCAGCTGCAAACATTGCTTTACAGTCAACACCCCCAACGACATCTTTCAAAAACCTAAATCCTAATGGAATATACAATTTCTACATCATGAAAGATAAAGAAACCCAGCAGCCATTTGATAATGGAAACTTATTATACATCAATCAATATCAGGCACAGTCCGATGGAACTCTTTCTGTTAACTATGAGACGACAGGAGACACAAGTAATGCGGAAGCCTTCGTTGTTGGCGGCAATACCGGCGATGAATCGCAGGAGATGAAATTTAAGGATGTATCCAAGAATGACTGGTTCTATTCATCCGTGATGTATGTGAATAAAAATGGACTGATGACAGGATTAAATGAGACAGAATTTGGACCGGTACAATCACTTGCGCGTGCACAATTTGCAATGATCCTTTACCGTATGAATGGATCACCTGCTGTTGATTATACGAATAAGTTCAAAGATGTATCTTCCGGAATATGGTACACAGATCCGATTATGTGGGCAAGTAATAAAGGAGTTGTGACAGGATACAGTAATGGAAATTTCGGCCCTGGCGATAATATCAATCGCGAGCAGATGGCGGTTATGATGTATCGCTATGCAAAGACCCAGGGATATGATGTGAGCGCATCAGTGGCATTGGGAAATTATAAGGATGGTGCGAACGTCAGCGGCTTTGCAAAGCAGGCAATGCAGTGGTGTGTTGCAGAAGGAATTATTACCGGAAAATATAATGGCACACAGCTTGATCCACAGGGAAATGCGATAAGAGCTGAGTGCGCAACGATCATCAGAAGATTCGTGGAGAAATATGAATAGTAATTAAAAGCAGATAATACGAGGGTGAATGAACTGGAAACAGTCATTCACCCTCGTGCTATACGTCCTATATAAAGATTGTTCTTAAAGATCCATAAAACGTGAAATAATTGTTGCACACTCCGCACGTGAAGCATTTCCCTGAGGATCCAGTTTTGTACCGTTGTCTTTACCGGTGATAATGCCCTCGGCAACGGCCCACTGCATAGCTTCCCTGGCAAATGAATTTACATAAGAAGCATCTTTAAACTGGTTCAAAGATGCACGGGCACTGGTGTCAAGTTTGCAGTAATTTGCATAGCGGTACATCATGACAGCCATCTGCTCACGGTTGATCGGATCGTTTGGTCCGAAGAGGCCGGTGCTTGAGTATCCGTTTACAACACCGATAGAATTTGCCCACAGAACGGCATCGGTATACCAGATGTTGGACGGAACATCTGCAAAATTGGAAGAAATGTCAACATCAGGTTCTCCTTCCATACGGTAGAGAATGGTTGCAAACTGTGCTCTTGCCAGTTTCTCGCCAGGAGCAAAGTGTGTGGCATCTTTTCCGGTCATAAGATCGTTGTAATAAACGGTTTCTACATATGGATAGAACCAGGTACCTTTGCTTACATCTACGAATGGCATCGGATTCACGACAGCGATATTAAAAGTAGTAGATTTGCCACGGAAAGAAACTGTGACAGCCTGTGTCGTATTAGTCTGTGAAAGGTCATAGCCTGAACACATTTCCTGAGTAACTGGAAGCACAGACAGACCATGATCGCAGATTGCTCCGAGTGTCAGACCCAGCTCATCAATATTGTCATTGGCAGTCATAATATAATTAACATCAGAACTGTCAAAAACCTCGATCCTGCTCGGACTGCAGCTTCCGGTAAAGACCTGAGTCCAATAGGTTCCATAAGTAGAGGAAGCGTTATATGCATAGCCGGAACCGAGATGGGTAAAGTTGTTGGATAACATATTTTTACGGTGTCCATCGCTTCCGTACCAACCTTCTACAACACTGACTGGATCTGAATATCCGGCAGCAATGTTTTCTCCGGCAGTAGTGTAAGATTCACCGACTTCATCTAAAACGGAAAAACAATCACTGCCATTCGGTCTGGTATGAGAATTAAGTGTTGGCAGTTCAGAACTTCTGATCTGTGCGGCTTTTTGTAATTTAGCAGTTGCAGATAATGGTTGTAAACCATACTGCATACGCAGTTTGTTTGTACAGTACAGAACACCGTATTCATTTTCGTTGAAAGAGACCGTTGAGTCGTCGGAATCACCGGACAAAGTCATAATTCCATCGGATTGTCCAAGCTGTCCAAGGGTGAATTCCCGGGCATCAGTTGTCGATGCTGCAGATCCCCGGTAAGAATACTCCTGTGCACTGACGGGAATTACCATCATGCAGGCTGAAAGAATCGCAGCAAGTAATTTTGTTCTTTTTTTCATAAGCATTTTCCTCCATATGCTGTTTTTGTTTCGGGTAACACTATAACATATATTGCAGGCGAAAACAATTGGCAGGAATGCTGTAGTAGTGGAGAAAAGGAGACAGAAGGAAAGAGGTCGATAAGAATGGACAAAAATGCTGGAAATCGCTATAATACTTTTGTATTATATGTGGTTTATGTGGGAGTAAAACGTTTAAGAAAAAGTGAAAGAAGGAAGAGAATATGAAAAAGAAAAAAGTAGTGGCATACATACTTGCAGCAACGATGGCAATGAATGTTGGAACGGTAGCTGTATTTGCAGAGGAAGACAATCAGGAATATAGTCTGAATCAGGAAGAAAAAGAGATTCAAAGGATAGAATTAAAAGGAGCAAATGGGGAAACTATAAAAAACGTTTTTCCTGTCGGAAGTCTGGAACAAACAAATCAGTCCATTCACGATATGCTGCAGGATATGAAGATAAAGGAATATTATAAGGATGGAAGTGAGAGTGACTGGGATGATGCAGAATATTATTCAGCAAAAGTGACAGATGAAAATGGAGAACAGGTATCTCCTTGGAAGGAATCGGATTATGATCTGGTTATACCTACAGTTATGCCAAAAGGGAAATACTGGTTATATTTGAAAATAGATGGTTCCTATTACAAGGCATTAGAATTTGAAATATGTAATTTGGATGAGTGTGATACGAAGGAATTAAAGCCGGATTCTACTGTTACGATAGAGAACCCTTTTTTCGAGGGACAGAACAGTGTGGTGAAAATTAATGTTTCAGAAAAAGCAGTGTATGAATTTGAGGTTGATCAGGAGCGTGTGAAGCGTCTAAATATCAGAGATTCAGAAGGAAATGATGCAATATCCTATTATATAATGAATTTTGAAGATAATAAACTAGAATGTTATTTGACTCCAGGAAACTATTATGTTTCTGGAAACGATTCTTTTCAATTATCTATGAAAAAGAAGGTTATAGATAAGATTGAGGTTGCACATGTGCCAGATGTGAGAGATACGGTATTTTTACAAGAGCAAATAGTTGATATGAGAGATTTTATAGGATGGAATACTTCAATACGTGAAGGGATACGTTATAAAGTAAGCTACAAAGATAACACAAGTGAAGAGATGAATTATTCTCAATTTAAAGATGTGGCAAATATTTATGCAAAGAGTAATATTGTCAGAGCGGATGGCAAAGAATTTGACTGGGGAGATAATGATCTGGGTGTATATTATGATACACTTACTTTTGATAGTGAGAAATTTACAGAAGACAATCCGTTGATTAAGATTCCTTTCTACATAGGATTAAAATTTAAGGATGTACCGGAAACAAGATGGGATTATCCATATATTGTAAAAATCAGTGCGGCTGAAATTATGTCAGGAATGCGAGAAGGAGAATTTGATTCTACAGGTACGTTGGCGAGAGCACAGTTTGCGATGACATTATACAGAATGAGTGGATCTCTGGATGTCGAATATTCGGCAAAATTCAAAGACATTGCAGACGGGGTATGGTATACAAAAGCCATCTTATGGGCAAGTCAGGCAGGAGTAGCGAATGGCTATGCCAATGGAAACTTCGGCCCGGCAGATAATATTAACCGGGAACAGATGGCAACTATGATGTACAATTATGCAAAAAATGAAGGGTATGATGTGTCTGCGAGAAAGAATCTCGGATCTTTTGCAGATGGCAGATATGTAAGTGCTTATGCTAAGAAAGCGATGGAATGGGCAGTGGCGAACAGTATCATCAGTGGGAAAGATAACGGAACAAGATTAGATCCACAGGGTTCAGCAAACCGCGGTGAGTGTGCAGCGATTCTGATACGTTTCCTGGAAAAATATGTATATTAATAAAGGAAGATAAATTATGAAGAAAGGATATATATTTATTTACGCATATATAGCAGGCAATCTGGGAGATGATCTGATGGTCAGATGCCTGTGTGAGAGATATCCAAAGGAGCAGTTCGTGCTTTGTGCCGACGGATATTATGCAGGGGCATTCCGGGATATTAAGAATCTGACATTTTATGATCAGAGCGGAGAGAAGGCCGGACGTTGGAACCGGTTCTGGAAGAAGATAAAAGGAACGGATGATGGTTTCAGAAAGATGCTAATCCGGATGGCAAAAGCGGTTGTCCATATAGGTGGGTCCATATTTGTCCAGCATTTTGATGATTACAGTCTTTTATATCAGGCAGATGAACAATTAAGAAGATTGAGTAGAAGAATATATGTTGTAGGGGCGAACTTTGGACCGTATTCAGATGAAAATTATTATCGGCAATACCATGAACTTCTCGGAAGATATGATGGGGTGGTCTTTAGAGATGAATATTCGAGACAGCTGTTTGCAGATCTTACTAATGTGAGTTGCGCGCCGGATGTGGTATTCAATTACAATGTCGAAGCGTTGAAGCAGGAAAAGAAACAGGTATTGATGTCTGTAATCAGTATGGAAGGCAGAAATGATAAATTTGCAATCAGCGCCTATGGATCAGATTACCGGGAATTTATGATAAAACTGTCGAAGGCTTATATAGAAGAAGGGTACGAAGTGAAGTATATATCGTTCTGTCAGATGCAGCAGGATGAAGAGGCAATCCGGCAGATACGGGAAGCACTTACGGAAGAAGAAAGGGGCCACACAGACTGTTGCTTTTACAGAGGAGACAATCTGGAAACATGTATAGAAGCATATGACGAGGCAGAGATCGTGGTTGGAACGAGATTTCACAGTATCATCCTTGCGGAACTGAAAGGTAAGAAGATGATTCCGATTATTTATGATCTGAAGACGCTACATACACTGGAAAGCCAGGAAATTCGCAGATATTACCGTCTGGAAGAGTTAAAGAATGTGGATATCAGAATGATGATGGAACAGGCGGAAAGACTTCCGGAAGAGAAGAAAAAGCAACTGCAAAATGAGGCGGCAAGACAGTTCAAGTATTTGGAGCAGATACTTTAAGATAATATGCATTGATGAAATGTTAAAAATGTGTTACAATAAATCGGATATTGAAAAAAGAAAATGTAATAATATGTATAAAACAGGAGGTAATATTAATGAAAGGTATTATTTTAGCAGGTGGTTCGGGAACCAGATTGTATCCGTTAACAAAGGCAGTATCAAAGCAGATTATGCCGGTATATGATAAACCGATGATTTATTATCCACTGTCTACTCTGATGCTGGCAGGAATCAGAGATATCCTGATCATTTCAACACCGAGAGATCTTCCAGTATTTCAGGAGCTGTTTGGTACAGGAGAAGATCTGGGACTGAATATGTCTTATGCAGTACAGGAGTCACCGAGAGGACTTGCAGATGCATTCATCATCGGAGAAGAGTTCATTGGTGACGATAATGTTGCACTGGTTTTAGGTGACAATATTTTCTATGGCCAGAGTTTCTCAAAAATGCTGCAGAATGTAGCTTTAAGAGAAAAAGGAGCAACAATCTTCGGCTATTATGTAAGAGATCCGAGAGAATATGGTGTAGTAGAGTTTGATGAAAATGGAAAGGCTGTTTCCATTGAAGAAAAACCGGAACATCCGAAGTCAAATTATGCGGTACCGGGATTATACTTCTATGACAATGATGTTGTAGAGATTGCCAAGAATGTAAAACCGTCTGCAAGAGGAGAGATTGAAATCACAAGTGTTAACAACGCATATCTGGAGCGTGGAGATCTTCATGTAGAGACAATGGGACGTGGCTTTGCATGGTTGGACACTGGAAATCATGATGCACTGCTGGATGCAGCTGACTTCGTGGCAGCTTTCCAGAAACGTCAGGGACTTTACATTTCCTGCATTGAAGAGATTGCATATAAAAAAGGATTTATCTCAAAAGAGCAGCTGTTAAAGCTTGCACAGCCTTTATTAAAGACGAATTACGGTAAATATTTAGTAGAAGTAGCAGAAGGACTGTAGAATTTACGCAGAGAATAAGGAGCGGTAAAAATGGGAAAAATTAAAGTAGAGACATGTGATATTGAAGGATTAAAGATTATTACACCAACTGTTTTCGGAGACGAACGCGGTTATTTTATGGAGACTTATAATTACAATGATTATAAAGAAGCCGGAATTGACATGGAATTTGTACAGGATAACCAGTCAAGTTCTAAGAAGGGTGTTCTGAGAGGGCTGCATTTCCAGATTAACTATCCACAGGACAAGCTGGTAAGAGTTGTAAGCGGAGAAGTGTTCGACGTGGCAGTAGACTTAAGAAAAGGTTCTAAGACATATGGAAAATGGTTCGGTGTGCTTCTGTCAGCAGAAAATAAAAAACAGTTCTTTATTCCGAAGAACTTTGCACACGGATTCCTGGTATTGTCTGATTCCGCTGAGTTCGCATACAAATGTACAGACTTTTATCATCCGAATGATGAAGGCGGTCTGGCATGGAACGATCCGGAGATCGGCGTAGAATGGCCAATCCCGGAAGGAATGGAACTTACAATTTCAGAAAAAGATCAGAAGTGGGAAGGCATTTGTTCACTGAAATAATGCCATATTGGAGGTAAATGTTAGTGGTAACTTATATACATAATTTCCTTGCATATAAGAATTTGTTAAAAGAGCTGGTGCGCAGGGATGTTAAGACAAAGTATAGGCGTTCGGTATTAGGAATGCTGTGGTCTGTGTTAAATCCTTTGGGAATGATGATCATAATGTCAATCGTGTTTTCACATGTGTTTCGTTCTAATATCGTAAACTTTCCGGTTTATTTGATGTGTGGACAGATTATGTTTAACTTTTATAACGAAGCAAGTACGGTGGCAATGAGTTCTATACTTGGAAATGCTGCGCTGATAAAAAAAGTTTATGTACCTAAATATTTATTCCCTGTATCCAAGGTTTGTTCATGTTTTGTAAATCTTGTTACATCGTTTATAGCATTGGTAATTGTAATTGTTGCAACAGGAACAAAGCTTAGTTGGACAGCGTTACTTGTATTTATTCCGGTCATTTATGTATTTGTTTTTTCACTTGGTATGGGATTAATGTTGTCTGCACTCGTGGTTACATTTCGTGATTTACAGCATCTGTATGGAGTGTTGATTACTGCATGGATGTATATGACACCTATTTTTTATCCGGTTGATATGCTCCCAGGATGGGTAGCGGATCTTGTGAGATTGAATCCACTGGCGAATTTTATTGAAATGTTCCGAGATGTTATTTTGTATAACATTATTCCGAGTGGTATATTACAGGCAAAATGTATTATTTCCTGTGTAGCTGCACTTGTACTGGGACTTTGGGTATTTTACAAACAACAGGATACCTTTATTCTGAAAGTATAGGAGGATAAAAATGGACAATTCGATAATTGATGTAAATGATGTGTCGATTATGTTTCGGTTATACCGGGAAAATGTTGATAGCTTAAAAGAGTTTGTTGTAAAAAAAATAAAACGCCAGATTGCGTATGATGAGTTCTGGGCATTACAGAATATAAATTTTCATGTAGGAAGAGGAGAGGCAGTTGGACTGGTGGGACGTAACGGATCCGGGAAAAGTACACTGCTGAAAACCATTGCAGGAGTGTTAAAGCCTACGAAAGGTTCGGTTGCGATAAAAGGGACCGTTGCACCTATGATAGAGCTTGGAGCTGGATTTGATATGGATCTGACGGCAACAGAAAATGTTTTCTTAAATGGTGCAATTTTGGGATATCCGAAAGAAATGCTGGAAGAAAATATGCAGAAGATCATTGACTTTTCAGAATTGAAGGATTTTATGGATGTGCCGATTAAGAATTTTTCCTCAGGAATGTTTGCACGTCTGGGATTCGCAGTGGCGACAATTTATACACCGGATATTCTGATCGTTGATGAAATTCTGTCTGTGGGTGACTGGCAGTTTCAGGCTAAATGCCATAAAAGAATTCAGGAAATGCTGGAGCAGGGAACTACTTTATTATTTGTGTCACACAGTATGGATCAGGTAAAAGAGGTCTGCAATCGTGCAATCCTGCTTGAACACGGTCACATGATCATGGATGATAAAGTTGAAAAAGTGTGTGACAGATTTGAATAAAGAATAGAAAGGCTGAAAATATGTTAATAGATAATTCGAACGCAAAGCGTCTTGCGATTTTCTTTTTCTATGACAGAGGAGGAATCGTGGACAGCTATGTTCCGTATCTTTTAGAAGATCTGAAGAAAAATGTTTCCGAAATATTTGTTGTATGTAACGGAAAACTGAAAGAAGAAGGAAAAAAAGAACTTGAAAAGTATGGAAAAGTTCTTGTAAGAGAGAATAAGGGATTCGATGTATGGGCTTATAAGACGGCTTTGGAAACTTACGGATGGAAGAAGCTGGAAGAATTTGACGAAGTCATTATGCTGAACAATACGATCATGGGTCCGGTGTATCCGTTCGCAGAGACATTTGAAAAGATGGATGCAAAGGATCTGGATTTCTGGGGATTAACCAAGTACTTTAAGATCAAAGGAGATCCGTTTGGATATTCACCATACGGATATCTTCCGGATCATGTTCAGTCACACTGGATCGCATGCAGAAGATCACTGGTTTCAAGCAAAGAATTTCAGGATTACTGGAACAATATGCCGATGATTGAAGATTATGCACAGGCAGTCGGAAAGCATGAATCAATCTTTACAAAACGATTTGCAGATATGGGATATAAGTGGGATGTATCGGTAGAGATGGATGACCTGCGTAATTATAGCGGCTATCCTCTGATGATGTGTCCGAAGAAACTGCTGGAAGAACGTAGATGTCCGATTTTCAAGAAGAGAAGTTTCTTCCATATGGAGGAGGATTTCCTGAGAAATACGGCGGGAGAGCAGACAAGCGAATTATTCGACTATCTGCGCTATGAGACAGATTATGATGTGAATATGATCTGGGATACGATCCTGAAAAATTATCATCAGTCTGATATTGTAAAAAATCTGAATCTTGCATATATACTTCCGACCAATCAGTATAACAAAGAATTACTGGAAGAACAGACAAAGAAGAACAAGATCGTACTGGTGATGCATCTGTATTTTGAAGATCTTCTGGAAGAGTCTTACCGTTATGTATCTTCTATGCCGGAAAGTGCAGATATCTATCTGACAACAGATACGGAAGAGAAGAAGGCGGCAATCGAGAAAGTATTTGCAAAACTTCCGTGTAATAAACTGGAAGTAAGAGTGATAAAGAACAGAGGACGTGATGTCAGTAGCCTTCTGGTCGGTGTCAAAGATGTGATCATGCAGTATGATATTGCATGCTTTGCACATGATAAGAAGACCGCGCAGGTGAAGCCGGGAACCATAGGTGCATCCTTTGCGTATAAGTGTTTCCAGAATACACTGGCAAACAAGATGTATGTAGCGAATGTGATCAATACATTTGTGAATAATCCAAGACTTGGAATTCTGTCTCCGCCAGAACCGAATCACAGTACATTTTTCACTACGATTGGATTTGAATGGGGACCGAACTTTGATGTAACCAGAAAACTGGCGAAAGATCTTGGATTGCATGTGCCAATGAATGTAATGGCACCGCCGGTGGCACCTCTTGGAACAATGTTCTGGTTCAGACCTGCCGCTTTAAAACCACTGTATGCCAAGGACTGGAATTATGAGGATTTTCCACCGGAACCAAACAAGATTGACGGAACATTGTTACATGCGATCGAGAGGATCTATCCGTTTGTTGCACAGGAGGCCGGATATTATCCGGCAATCGGAATGACAGATAAATTCGCAGCAATTGAATACAATAACCTTCGTTATTATCTGAGGGGATACAATCAGGTTGTTGTGAATAATGGAATCGGACCATATCATGATGAGATGGTTGCAAGAGTAAACCAGGTGTTTGCATTGCGGGGATCTTTCAAGGCTGTTTTCAAATTCAGAATGAAGGCGTATTTAAAACGGTATCTGCCGGAAAAAGCATATAAAAAACTGAAGAAAAAATGGAAGAAAATGAAAGGAATTCAAGATGTGAGTTCCATCGAAATAAAAGAAAACTAATCAGAAAAAAGAAGCTGTCGGTTTGGTATGCTCCCCGTCAAGAGGACAATAAAAAATAATAAATTTTTGTATCGTCAGCCATGCTATGGCTGGCGATATTTTATGCTGCTTTTGTATATTGCTCATGATATTTCATTGGTGTCATTACATGCAGTTTCCTTTGAAGTCGTTGGTTGTTGTAGTAATCTATGTAATTAGCTATCGCAGTAATCAAAGAGCTTCTGTCATTAAAACGCTGTTTATAATACATTTCTCGTTTTAGAATTCCCCAAAACCCTTCCATTGGTCCATTGTCAATACAGTGGGCAACTCTAGACATACTCTGCTTCATATGATGTTTTTTTAATCTAGTATAAAACTGTGCGCTTGTA
>OGDF01001079.1_pt1 | contig 41430 bp, 39 predicted proteins | sample 1570141 | NCBI WGS metagenome assembly OGDF01 (sample SAMEA4370581, study PRJEB24528) | human gut metagenome
CAGCGGAAAAGAAAACATGATAGGTAGGCGGCGAGGTGCTTTTATCTCTTTTCAGAGCAAAATCCACATCGTATTTTCGTGCGGTTTTCAGGAAATCCCCGATATTTCGGTCTGAAACCTCAATGCTGTCGAGCTTTGACGGGGACTTTGCCTGCAACTGCTTGAAAGTCATTCGTCCCTTTTTCTCTGCCTTGCCCGACAAAAACTCCTGCAATGCCGATTTCAGCACATCGGCGGTCATTTTCTCCGTCTTGATCGAAATGTCAATGGTTTTCTTCGCACCGCTTTCGTAGTCGGACGGCATTACGCATCACCGCCAGACTTGACCTCATAGACCGCATAGGCTTCCATACTCAGCCAGTCATGAAGGTCTTTGAGTACAGCTTCGGCTTCATCGGGTGTCGCATAGATACCCATAGGAATCTGATTGCCTGCTGTATCCGTACCGATCATCTCATAATCGGGTGTGATCGTACCGCTTTCCTCATCGACCTCAGCATCTTCCCAATTCGTGATGATGCCGATCCTGACGAGATTATCGTAGTTCAGAAATTCACCGAACTGCGTAACGATAGTCTTAGCCATTGTTCTCACCGTCCTTTCCGTAAAGCGTTGCGAGCTGGTTGTTGAAGTCCTCCTGCGCTTCATCAAGATCTTCAAAAACGCAGTTCAGGAGATTGTAGCTGACCTTATCACCGAGCATATCCATGATAAGCGCTTCGATCTCACCGTGAAAACGGTTGAAAAGATCATTTACATCCTGAAAAGAAGGATTCTTAGGCATAGTTACACCTCCTCATTGAAGTACCCGATTTCTCGTAAACGAGCTTATCAGGGCAGTAATAGCAATGCTGATCGCCTTTACCGCAGGGAATCGCATAACCGAAGTCAACAGCTCCGGCAATAAGCCCCTTTTTCAGCGTAGCAATGCCGATACCACTTGCCTGAGAGATCTCAGACAGCGATACATTCCTGCCTGTAAATGCAGGAGTTACCGCCACATTCTTCTTTGCAGCCATAGAACCACCTCCTTTCTCGGTCAGACAGCGTAGCCGAAATCTCTCGCCACAGCCTGAACAGCCCATCGGCTTTCACAGCCTTCGTTGAAGTGATATGTCAGAACCTCGTTATAGAGAGAACTGATGAAATATCTGCGGAAATCCTTTATACCATCGACCTGAGCCATTTTTACAAGAACGCTCTCTACCATGTAGATATTAGCTTGGAGCATTTTCGACTTTATCACGCTTCTGGGGAAATTCGTACCTCTGAGCGTGGTGTACGGCTGAGGGGAGCAGATCTCGTCAACGATAAAGCCGACGATATTATCTGCTTCTGCATAGCCGTCCCGACCGTCCTGACAGAGCCAGTCACCAAGATGCCAGTAGTCGAGATTATCTCTGACAACTTCTGTGAAATACTCTACTTCTTCTGCGTTATATCCGTCAGTCACTCTCTTAGCAGATTTTTCAACACTCGGAATGTTGAAAGTTGGCTTTGCCGCCGCAGGAATGATAGAGGATTTATCACACAGTAATTGATTTTTCTGTTTTGTATTGTTGTTATTATATTGTCCCTGAATTTCAGACAGCGGAGTTTCAGTAGGCGAAGTGTCCAGATACGGGTTTTCCACCTTCTGTTTTTCAGCCGTAGAAGAAATAGCAGCCTTTGCCTTGCCGCCCTCACGGATCGTGATAGCCTTACGTCTTGTCTCAGCTTTAAGCTCGTCCGCTTCTTCCTTGCTGACGGGTACATCGAAAAAGCTATAAACATACTCAAAGCAGTTATGAACGCTCTCATTGGAGCGAAGCTGGGTGCGAACAAGGTAGCCCAAGTCAATGAGCTTGTTCACAGCGTTATGCACGGCAGTCTTGCCCTCTTTGCAGATAGCTTTCAGTCCTGACATAGAGAAATTCCAGCTATTCGGCAGAGAAAGAACTTTCAGCATAAAGCCGATCAGTTTGTTTCTGATCTTATTGGTTCTGAGGAGCTTTGCACTGATAATGGTGAAATTACTGTCTTTCTTCACACGGTTCAGGGTAGCGTTATCCGCTGTAAATGTCTCCATTTCAATGTCATACTTCGGGATAGAATCGTCCAGTTCCGAGTATTCATAGAAGTCATAGAGATAGCTGATCCTGCCCGTAGGGGATTCGTTTGGCATCAGCAAGGTCTTTTTGACATATCCCCACTGTTCCAGTTCAGCAAGCTGGGACTTGATCGCTGTTTCACCGTCCTCACAGATAGCCACAAATCCGGCAATCGTGAAATTCCATGTAGGCGGAAGGTCATTGATCTTGCCGAGCAGACCTATCGAATCGCAGCCGATATTAGTTGAACGCACGAAGCAATTGCTCAGAACGGCATAACCGCCTGACCTATGTACTCGGCAGATCGTATCTGGTATTGTCTTTTTTGCTTTTGTTTTCCTGTCCATTTCTCTCACCTCTGCTTACGCTCCGTACACAAATTCCATGTTGGATATTCGCAGCTTGTTGACTGCATAGACATGACCATACGGCTTCTGCACTACAAGGAGGAAACCTCTCTTGCAAAGCTCATACACAGCGGTACGAAGTTCATCAAAGGTGAACTGCGAAAGCTCACTGTAACGGCGAAGCTCATCGACCGTTACATAGTCAAAGTCTGAATGGTTGAGCATAGCCGTCAGCAGTTCATTACAGGCTTTGGCTTCAAAGTTGTAATTGAGCAGACTGATTTCAGTAGGGTTCGGCATAGAAAGACCTCCTTGACATAGTTCATCTGAAATAAAAAAGCTCCTCAACGACCTGTTTTCATACAGGCTCAGTGAGAAGCGATGTGCATTATTCAATTTTTAGGCATAAAAATAGCGGACAGCGCTTCTGTTATGAAACACCGTCCGCTATTGTCCATTATTCAGTTTGCTTTGTCAACAGGCTTTCTACCGTTTGTTTTAGGGTTTCTACCAATTATCTACCAACCTTGACGGCGGTAGGTATCTACCAAGTTTCTACCCAAAATCTTCAATCGGGTAGAATTTTGAGTTTTACGAAATAGCGCGATTTCTGAGATTTCTACCTCAAAAAGTGACGTAAAATAGGGTTCTAAATGCCTCTTAATGACCACTAAGGGATACTAATGCCGAATAGCATCAATTATAGCATAATATTCACTGTTTGCCAAGTACTATTTTTAACCTTTTTCAGGTTAAGTGTGATAGTGTTATAATGGGTATACTCAAAATAATGATTGAGCATACCCGTTAATACTATATCAGATCAAAATAATAGACCAGTATCAGCAGCATTCTTTTGTCCGCCGCCTGAGAAATGCACTTCCTCCACAACGATCTCCGCAGAATTATCGCCAGCATTCCTGAGCGTACCAACCATAGTAATAGTCTCTCCTTCAGAGAACAGATTGCTGATCATTTCGCCGTTTCGGTCATAGGCGATACAGATAAATGTGTCACTCTTAGATGTATCAGTCATGTAATGTCTCGGTCGCTCAACTTCGATGCCAAACCTACAATATTGGTTTCCATTGTCTGTTGTGAGTGCAGGCTCGGAAGTGAGCCTGCCGGTCATCATGATTTTATTCAGCATATCAAAGCTCCTTTCAGTCCTCGTCGCTGCACTTATCAAGTCCGTGCAGGAGCTGTATGTAAACGCACTCCGCACGTTCATGTTCCTCGTCGTCCGTAGACATCATAAGTTCAAGGGAATATGCCCTCGCTTCCTCATAGTCCGTCCAGACCTCACATCTGCCATTGCATAATGTAGTGGCATTGCGTGACTTCGGCATTGCCAATTCTGAGATTTTCAACATAGTTGTGACATCCATTAGTTTTATTGTAGATACATTATATACCACAGCAAGCTAAGAGTCCAGCTCTGCGGAGAATCTGTAACTATTCTTGTGAAATGCGCAGCAATCATAACACTTTCTGCGATGAATTATCCGTTCCGTTGATGTAATCTTCCATATTTTCCTCTTCATCTTCCTCGGAATACATAACAGGCTTACGACCTTTGGTTTTATGAAGTTTCAGAATATCAAGAGGATACTTCATTTTTCTGTTGTAAAAGAACAGGATCGCCTCAGCAAATCCAAGAGAGCCGATGCTTCTTTCATGGGCGCTGCGAGTGATCTCTCTTATAGATCGCTCTCCGAGCTTCTCCTTGAAAACATCGTCTACAAGCTCAGTATCATAAGTGAAAATAAGCCTTGCCATAGCACTGAGCATATTTGCCGAGAAAGAGTTTACATCTCCATCCCATGTACCAATTGTCAGACTAAGCACCCTTGTGAGATGTTGCAGTCCATATTTATCATAGATATTTTCAATGGTCGATATTGCACAGATAGCACCGACCTGCTTTTTCGATGAAATATGTAAGCCGAATGACTCCACCAGGTCTCTGATGATAAGCTGTTTATCGTTTCCTGCTTCAATATTGGCGACAAATATCTCATAAGGGCTGAGAGCTTTGGTATACCTCATCTGATTGGCGAAGATGTCGGCTTCATGCTCATAATACAGATCGTCATAGACCATACACCAGACAGGTGTATCACGGGAACCGGATACTGTTGCTACGATCTCTATGGTATGCTGACCATTAAAAACGTAATTGATGCCGTTTCGGCGGCTGACTTTTACAGGATTGATTTGATACAAGTCAAAATTCTCAACAGCTTTTTTGACGTGCTTCATAGAGAGATTACGCTGATAATCCTGACTGGAAACAAGATTTTTGATCGGTATCTGTTCAAATATAACATTCGGTACATATTTCGAGTAATCTTCCATTTAATTTTCCTCCAATATGTTCTTTATTGTTGTCGAGATTGAAATGAGGTCATTCAGCACTTTGACAAGATCACACCTTGCCTTTGCTGACAGCGTTTTTATATCGGAATTGGCGGCGGTGCGTTTGATACTGCTGATCCATGAAGGGATCGTCAGCGTCAGACTTGATACATACGCATCAGGATCGAATGTGGGCATATCCTTTACCGTAGCTTTAGGTGAAACAGGTATTACCGCTTTTTCTATGTGATCTGCTCTGCCCTCAATGTCTGATGTTGTGACTTTTCCATTCTCAGCTGAGTTTGCAATTATCCGCTTTATTTCGTCTTCCTGCTTTTTGGCAAGTAGGATAATGTTATCCTGTGATACTTTTATTTCTTCATATAATATTTTTCTGCCAAAATCGGGGAACTCTGCTTTCAGATGATCTATGGCTTTAGCGTATTGCAAGTATTTGCTTACTGTAGAATGCGAGATATGAAACTCAATTCCGATTTTAGTGGCAGTTACACCTGAATGTGGTTTCCGTTCCGAAGAGTCAATGGTGTATTGATTTGTTCCTGTGATATTCATGATACCAACAGTTCTTTCAGCTAAGTACTTTCTTCCGATAAGATAATGCTGATAGTTTTCAGGCAGCTCATGATTATTCAGGAGATCGGCACATATCCAAGATATTGCATCTTCTTTGGATTTTAGTTGTATTTTTTCTGTTTTGAACTCTATTTCATATTCATGGCATATTTTATAGCGGTTATGCCCGTCTATGATATAATCTCTCCATACCTTGATCGGCTCACGGCAGCCGTTACAAACGATGTTCAGTTCAAGTTCCTCATACGCTTCTCGGCGTAGCGATGGTTTCAGGCTTTGAAAATCAGGATCAGTTTTCAGGATTGGCAATTTCGTTTTCATAATCGGTCACCTTTTCTCCTGTTGTATCTTCTGGCGCTGTATTATTATCTGTTATGCTTATGGTAGCATAATTTCTGAAGGTAGTGATCTCCATGATTCGGTCATGCTCTTTGTATGGCAGACCAAACCGACCTTTCCAATCATCAGGAAAATAGCCTTGTGAGTGCTCGGTTTCATTGCCTGCGGCTGATCCCTTTGTATAGACTCTATATGAGCCTAATTCAAACACGAGGAGCTTTATTCCCCTTGAGATCTTGATTTTTCCTATGAGCCTATATCGGCAGTGCATATCCCAGCCCATGTAATCAAACAACATTGCGCTGAATATCTGTGCAGTTATGTATTTCGGCTGCCTCTTGCCGTTTTTACTGTTTATAGTCCGCCAAAGAAAAGCGTCACGTTCGTCTCCCCGGCATGGGAGCAGTGCGAGCTGCTTCTTTGTTTTGTTGATAAGGAACTGCACATAGTCGGTCTCAGGGAACTTTTTAATGCAAACCATATTGACATATAGCTGACAGTTATTGAATGATATGGTCGGCTCATTGCTGTCAGATGCGTATTCAGCTCTTACAACATCTATTTCATCATCAAAAAAGCTGTCATCCACCTCAATTTCTTCGTTATCAGGAATCTCAGCATTTGCCGATATCATAGAGGGCTGGACAACGTTTCTGTATTCAGGTTCATTCATGGTTATCATCTGCTTTCTCAATATTTTCGATCATACTGCCGATCTCCGCTTCAAGAACGGACGGCGAAGTAACATCAAGCTCCTCTGTTATATATGGTATGCCCTCAGAGGAGGTATTCCACGTCTTATTATTTGTAAAGTTCAGCAATTCCCTAATCTGTGCCTGACGGTAATATTCATCTCCGAAACTTGCTGTCCAGTGCAAAGGAAATGCACGAATAGTCTTGGAACTGACGGAAGAGGCGGTATCGTCGCTTTCGGGTGGTTTATCCCGATAGAATACTTCCGTATCAGTCATTTTGAAAAGAATAACTGCTTCTGTTCCGGCTTCATTTGATAACCGCTCACCTCGGACACTGTATTTGCAGTTTGTATCCCACTCGAGCAACTCATATATTCTCGGCAAAAACGCTTTACCGCCAATGGATTTTGGCTGATGATCGGTCTCTTTCAGTACACACCACTTGATCGCATTCTTGCTGTTCTTTGCCGCAGGACGCACTGCAAGCAGTTTTAATTCGGGGTGTATCAGCATTTCAACATATATCACTTTAGGGAACTTTTTCAGGCATCCGGCTGAGAACTTGATATTAGAAGTTGTGAATGAGATGCTGGTCTTATCCCGTGTATTGAACAATTCAGCTCTTGCTACCTGAAAACCTCTGAGGTCAAAATCTCCTGCATTGACATTGATTTGATGCTCGTCCGAGAAAACATGACCGTCCTCATAAACGCTTGCACTGGCGTTCCTGTAATCGTCTGCTGTAAAAGCTGCCCATTTCGGATTGATAATGACAAATCCCTTTAACGCTCCCTCATGTATAACACTAAGCTGTGGCAGTATCCTGCTACAACCGTACTTGGCATTGCTTATCAGGCGCTGAACGGCTATAAAATCATCTCTTGATATGATAGCTTCATGATGATCTCTCATCAGATACTGATTGCGGTCTTGCTTGTTTTTCTTGGCTTTATGGTCCAGATAGCTCGGTGTCCAGGTCTTTCTTGCAAGAACATCACCGCAGTGACGTTCATTTTCAAGCTGTTGCAGGACTACCCCAGGAGACCATTTTGTATTTCCTTTTTTCGTCCTTCGCCCTAATCGTGTAAGTGTTTCAGCGATCTGAACACAGGTATACCCGTATAGGTACATGAAAAATATCAGCCTGACCGTCTTTGCTTCTTCCTGATTTATAACAAGTTCGCCATTTTCGTCCTGATCGTAACCAAGCAGCGGCGGTGTCAGGAAGATTCCCCGTCGGAAACGCATCTCAATAGAGGAATTCATGATCTCGCTTTTGTTATGGCTTTCTTCCTGAGCAAGCGTAGAGATAAATGACAGGCTCATTTCGCTGTTGGGGTTGAGTGTATATATGTTCTCTGTCTCAAAGAAAACACCTATCGGCGGCTGTAATTTGGCAAGCTCCCTGACATAGCCGATGCAGTCAAGGACGTTTCTTGCGAAACGGGATACACTCTTTGTGATGATGAGGTCGATTTTTCCTGTCTTGCAGTCCTGTATCATTCTTACAAATGAGTCTCTGTGCTGTAGCGATGTACCGCTGATACCCTCGTCAGCGTATATCTGACTAAGCTCCCAGCCTTCATGCCGTGACACAACATCGGTGTAATGATTCTTCTGAAGCTCATACGATGAGGTCTGATTCGGATCATCGGTCGATACTCTTGCATAGACGGCAACACGCTTATTGCTTTTATCACTGTAAAAATCCGCAGGCTTTATTGCAGGGATAACATCAAGCTCATTCGGGTCAATGCCCTTGTAACGCTCCCTTATTTTTGCTTTTCGTTCTTCAGGTGTAGTATATCTTTCTTCGCTGCCGATCATGCCCCATACCTCTTTGCTGTTTTAGGATATGTCTATCATAGCATAAATACTGTATAAATAGAATAAACCGGAGGTCAAGACTTGACTTCCGGTTTAAGATTAACAAAATATTTTCAGATTTTATTCTTTTTAGCTTCTGTAAACGCTTTTCGCATATTCTTGGCGGTTTCTATGATAGATGCTTTTTCCATGGGAGTACAGCCGTCAAGCACCTTTGAAAGATCGTCAGCAGCGATAATGGTAGTTTCAGGTATATCAGGTCTCAGCAGCTTGTCTGTTGAGATCTGTAATGCTTCGGATATGCGTATCAGTACGCTGACACCGAAGTCAGATTTTCCCATTTCGATCTTGCTCAGATACGGAACGGAGATATCGGCTCTCTCTGCAAGTTCCGTCTGACTTATATCAAGCTCCTTGCGAGCCTGTTTTATACGCTCTCCGATAGGAACGAGCCTTTCTTTTGTATCACTCACGGCAACTTCTCCTTAACCGATTGATTATCACTTAAACTATTATATAAATTATTTGTTTCAAACGGAATAAACGATTGACGAAGTTTTAACCGATAGTTTATAATAGATAAGGACATTTTGCAAAAATCGCATTCAGGAGGCTGCGATTAATGATAATAAATGCGAAACTTATCGGTAAAAGGATAAAAGAAGTGCGTACAGCGAGAAAGATGACGCAGATGCTGCTTGCGGAAAAATGCGATATCAGCGACTCTTATCTCAGCTACATCGAGTGCGGAAGAAAAACGCCCAGTCTGGAGGTGATAATCAGGATTGCAAGGGAGCTTAACACGACAGTTGACTCCCTTTTGGAAGGTAATCAGAACACTGACACAGGAACATACGAAAAGGAGATATCGGAGATGATGAACGACTGCTCTCCGTATGAGAAGCGTGTTCTTTATGAGATGCTTCATTCCATGAAAGTGACGATTAGACAGAACAGGACACTGATTGAGAGTGAGATCAAGACAAGTATAAAGGCATACTGACCAAATTACAATAAACCCATAGTCAAAGGTTGTCTTATAGGCAAGCGATCTTTGTGAAAAATATGCGATTTTTGTAAGATGCGCCATTTCAGGCGCTTTGAGGTTTCACACATGATTTTGGGAGAAGCAAAATCATGTCGCAAAATGCCTTTATTTCGATATGGAACTATGCTATAATGAATATACCGATAAGCTCGCATATGATAACAATGGAGGTAATGAAAGATGAGTTGTCACGATATTGGCAAAGGTTTGAGTTCCGTAGTAAAAGTTATTCTTGAAAAGCTCGATTCAGGAGAGATCAGTGCCGATACAGCAAGAGATCTGCTGTATGCCTGCCGCAAAGGTGTTCATTGGTGTGATGGGAACGAAAACGAAGCAATGATACAAATGCATCAGATGCGGTGCGGATACTGTCTAAAAAAGCTGTCTGAGGGCGATACGATATACAGCTTGTACGACATTCCACATTCCTTTGAGAACGAACATCATCAAGAGATCAGAGCTATAGATGCAAAGATCGCTGATTATTTCCTGTGCAGTGAATGCTTTGATATGCAGTTTGATACCATTGCACCAGGTACAGGAGCAGACGTAAGTATATCGAGGAAAAATGCTCGGAAGATTGCTGGCATTATCAGGATTGCCGCAGACCGTGGGAGATAGATGAGTGATGAAAATGGCTGAGATATGTATTGAAATCGACGATGATCTCTTGAAACAGCTCAAAGAAATACTCACACCTATGGGCTTGACACCTGAATTTGTTGCGGAGCAGTTTATCCGCTTCTGTGCTGATCCTAAGAATGCAGTACTTGTCAGGTCGTTGTTTGATGATTGGATAAAAAAGGAATGATAATATGGAACATAGGAAAATAAGGCGAAACAGACTTCAATGCAAGCTGTGCGGAGATATAATAGAGTCGAAGTATACACACGACTATGTAATGTGCAGCTGTAAGAAATGTGCGATTGACGGAGGCAAGGAATATGTCCGTTTCAGTGCGCCTAAGCCAGATGATGTTATATTTCTGACGGAATATGAGGATAATAAGGATTGAATTATGCATCTGAGGCATACTATCAATAACAGGTCACCAGATCAAAGCAATCGATTTCTGAATAGCTTTTCACTGAATTTTTATTCAGAAACTTGACAATAACAAAGCACTGTGGTATAATATTATTATACTGAAAAATAATTCAGAGAAAATATTTTCAGAAAAGAAGTGATCCTATGTTTATCGGCAGAGAAAAAGAACTCCGGCAGTTAAATGCCGAGCTTTCCTCATGGAAACGCAGGAAAGCGGTGCTGGTCTACGGCAAACGCAGAGTTGGAAAATCCACGCTTTTGAGCGAAGCTGCAAAGAGCTTTGAGGGTGTCGTCATCAATCATATGTGCGTGACAAGCACATTTGAGGGCAATATGGAGCTGATCTACCAGAGCGTTTCGGAGGGGCTTGGACTGCCCAATATCCGATTCGGCTCTCTCTTTGAGATGATGGACTACCTGAAAACGCTTGATAAAAAGATACTGCTCATCATTGACGAATACCCCTACCTCAAGCAGACCAAAAAGAAGAACGAAGTCGATTCCTATATGCAGGCGGTCATCGACAGGCTGCCCGAAAATGTCAAGCTGGTACTCTGCGGTTCGTACATCACCGTAATGAAGGAACTGCTGGAGGAGGGCAACCCACTATTCGGCAGGTTCTCACTGATACAGCATATCCGTGACTTTGACTACCTTGACGCTGCGAAATTCTATCCAGAGCTTTCCGTCCGTGATAAGGTCGCATTCTATGCCGTTTTCGGCGGAAGCCCCTATGTTCTGGAAAATTTGGATACAAGCCTGACTATTCGGGAAAACATCGAGCGTCTGTTGCTGCCCGAAACAGGTCTGGTGCGGTCACATATTGAAAATGTCATGCTCAGGGAAATACAAAAGTCATTTGATGCAAGGATTCTGGAGATCCTTGGCAACGGCAAGAAGCGTTACAGCGAGATACGGGACAAAATAGCGAACAGCGAGACAGGTCTGCTTGATAAGCAGTTGAAAATTTTGCTCGACATGGAGACCATCCAAAAGACCGAGCCGATCAATCGCCGCAATGACAAGAAAAAGCAGTTTTACGAGATCGTGGATAATCTGATGCGGTTTTATTTCACGTTCATTTTCGGCAAGGCGGGAACGATCGCCCGTATCGGTGAGGAGCAGTTTTTCAATCGAAATATTGACGCTGTACTGGAGCAATTCGTCAGCAGACGACTTGAAGGCATCGCTCTGCAATACTTCCACAGAGCCGCTATGCTGGGCAAATACCCTGATATCGACGATTTCGGGAGTTATTGGTACAATGATCCTGCTACGAAAACCAACGGCGAGTTTGACTGCGTGATACGGCGTGGGGAGCAGTATGATTTCTACGAATGCAAATACTTCGACCGACCTATGACGCTTGAAGAATGCTGTCAGGAAAAGGAACAGCTTGACAGCATCAAGGGCATCACCGTGTCAGGCGTGGGATTTGTCTGCACGGGTGGATTTGCGTTTGATGGTGTGGAAAGATTTACACTCATTGATGGAAAAGCACTTTACTTCAACGAGTGATCGTAAACCTGCGTATTGTGGAATTGAGCGTTATGATATTGCTATTTATGACAATATGCCTATAACAAAAACACCGCCGCTCAGGACTAACCTGAACGGCGGTTTATGTTTTCTTGTCATCCGTCTTGTCATTCACTTAGAATTTAGGGTGATAAATGGGTGACAAATCGCATTTTTGAGCTATTGGGCAAATTTTGTTAAATTTCTGAATTTCAGAAAACAACGTATTTTAGCCCTTCATAGCCTCTTCAACAGCAACAGCACAAGCAACAGTAGCACCAACCATCGGGTTGTTACCCATACCGATAAGACCCATCATCTCAACGTGAGCGGGAACTGAAGAAGAACCGGCGAACTGAGCGTCAGAGTGCATACGACCCATAGTATCTGTCATACCGTAGGAAGCAGGGCCGGCAGCCATGTTATCGGGGTGGAGAGTACGTCCTGTACCGCCGCCTGAAGCAACAGAGAAGTACTTCTTGCCGGCATCGAGTCTTTCCTTCTTGTATGTACCTGCAACAGGGTGCTGGAAACGAGTCGGGTTAGTGGAGTTACCTGTGATAGAAACGTCAACGTTTTCCTTCCACATGATAGCAACGCCTTCGGTTACATCGTTAGCGCCGTAGCAGTTAACCTTAGCACGGAGACCGTTTGAGTAAGCCTTGCGGAAAACTTCCTTGACTTCGCCGGTGTGGTAATCCATTTCTGTCTCAACATATGTAAAGCCGTTTACACGAGCGATGATCTGAGCAGCGTCCTTGCCGAGACCATTGAGGATAACGCGGAGAGGCTTTTTACGAACCTTGTTAGCCTTTTCAGCGATACCGATAGCACCCTCAGCAGCAGCGAATGACTCGTGACCTGCGAGGAAAGCGAAACATTCTGTGTCTTCTTCGAGGAGCATCTTGCCGAGGTTACCGTGGCCAAGACCAACCTTACGCTGGTCAGCAACAGAGCCGGGGATACAGAAAGCCTGAAGTCCCTCACCGATAGCAGCAGCAGCGTCAGCAGCCTTTGTGCAGCCCTTCTTGATAGCGATAGCGCAGCCTACTGTGTAAGCCCACTTAGCGTTCTCGAAGCAGATAGGCTGAATGCCCTCAACGAGCTTGTAGATGTCAAGACCCTTAGCCTTGCAGACATCAGCACATTCCTCGATAGAATTGATGCCGTATTCCTTGATAACCGCGAGAATCTGCTTCTCACGTCTTTCGTATGATTCAAATAAAGCCATTTTTAGAGTCCTCCTTATTCTTTTCTCGGATCAACGATCTTTACAGCGTCAGCAACTCTGCCATACTGACCCTGAGCCTTTTCAAAAGCTGTGTTTGCGTCATCGCCGGCCTTGATGAAGTCCATCATTTTGCCGAAGTTAACGAACTTGTAACCGATGATCTCGTCGTCCTCGTTAAGAGCAAGACCTGTGATATATCCGTCTGTCATTTCGAGGTAGCGGGGACCCTTTGCAAGTGTGCCGTAGAGTGTACCAACCTGTGAACGGAGACCCTTACCAAGGTCTTCAAGACCTGCGCCGACAACAAGACCGCCCTCAGAGAAAGCAGACTGTGAACGACCGTAAACGATCTGGAGGAAGAGTTCTCTCATAGCTGTGTTGATAGCGTCACAGACGAGGTCAGTATTGAGAGCCTCAAGAATAGTTCTTCCGGGGAGGATCTCAGCAGCCATAGCAGCGGAATGAGTCATACCCGAGCAGCCGATAGTCTCAACGAGAGCTTCCTGAATAATGCCCTCCTTAACGTTGAGTGTGAGCTTGCAGGTACCCTGCTGCGGAGCACACCAGCCGATACCGTGTGTAAAGCCGGAAATGTCCTTGATTTCCTTTGCCTTGACCCACTTAGCCTCTTCCGGTATGGGAGCTGCGCCGTGAGCAACGCCCTGAGCGATAGGGCACATTGTTTCAACTTCGTGCGAATAAATCATTGTAAATACTCCTTTCGGTTTCCGGGCAGAGAAACTGCCCTTGCATACAAAAAATATTATACAACATTTTCCGACCCGAATCAACCCTATTCGGCAAATCTAAGGGCAAAAGCGGTTATACCCTCCTAACAAATACGATCTTGAAAAGGAGAGAAAAACTGCATTTTTATACCCGAAAAGTCTCTGCGTAAAAGTGCTTTTTTGCCGCAGGGGGTTGAATATTCCGCACATTTGCTGTATAATTAGAGCGTGTTCACATAAAATGCTTGACGAAAAGACGTGTACTTCATTTATATGTGAACACGCTCTAAGACAACATTTTTATTCGGAGGATCTAAGATGATATTCCGCAGACCAACATACTACGATAAATTCAAATGCACCGCGGACAAGTGCTCGGATAGTTGCTGTATCGGCTGGGAGATCGACATTGACAGCACCACAGCCGACTACTACTCGCGCGTTGGCGGAGCTTTCGGCGAGAGACTTCGCAACTGTATAAGCGGCGGCAGTTTTGTCCTTGGGGAAAATGAGCGCTGCCCGTTTCTTAACGTGCGTAATCTCTGCGATATTTACACCACCCTCGGAGAGGAGCACCTGTGCCAGATATGCAGCGATCATCCGCGCTTTTACGAATGGTTCGGTGCGGTAAAAGATGGCGGTCTCGGACTATGCTGTGAGGCTGCGGCACAGCTCATACTCACAGAAGATTTCGCGCTCACCGAGAGCGTGATTGACGAGCCGGAGGAGGAGACTCCTACGCTCTATCCTTTGCTTTCAGAGGCAAGAGAGCAAATTATCTCGCACCTTATGAGTGATCCGTTCAGTGAGGCAATGCGTACTGCGCTCGGATTTTGTGAGGAATTGCAGGAGATTCTCGACAGTGGGGGAGAAATTTGGCTGCCGGAATGGGGAAAATATCAGCTGACACCTCAGCGTCCTGATACAGCCGCGATAACGGAGTTTTTTGCTGATCTCGAACCTATAGACGATGACTGGAGACCATACATTGAAAGGTGTGCAAAACTTCCTGAAATGCCGCTTGGATCTATCACGGAAAAGCAGGAATTTCTGCGCAGGATAGCTGTTTATTATGTCTACCGATTTTTCATGAAAAGTGTTTTTGACGGGGACGTTCTTGGCAGAATGAAGCTTGCGGCAGTGTGTACATGGTTCATAGCACGGCTGTGGTTTTGTGGAGACGGAGACTTTACAGAAATGGCAGAGACCGCTAAAAACTTCTCCAAGGAAGTCGAGTACAGCGAGGAAAATCTTGATTCTCTCGCAGACGCTTTTTACTTTGACGATATCTTTACAACTTCACGCATAGCCGGACTTTTTACCAAATAAAGTATGTTTTTACAATTAGAAATGCCGCTCATTGTTATGAGCGGCATTCGTTTGGGTTATGTTTTATTTCAGTTTAGAGGCATTTTAACTTCTGCCGAGAAAACGTCCCCCTCTATGCTTACTCGGAACTCTCCGCCGCAAGCCTCTGTGAAACTTCGTGCGATCGAAAGTCCGAGACCGCTGCCCTCAGAGGTTCTTGCCTCATCGCCGCGGACGAATCTCTCAGTTATCTCGTCCGCTGAGAACTTCATCTCGTAGGAGGCTGTGTTCCTTACCGTAAGAACCGCATATCCGCTTTCCTTGCGGAGTGTGAGCCATATTCTTGTGCCTTCGAGCGAGTATTTCAGCGCATTGTCAATGAGATTCTGCAATACGCGGTAGAGCTTTTTGCCGTCCGCTTTTATGGGAGCGTCCTTTGCCTGTATATCGGTGCGTATTTCCTTGCCATATGCGGAAATTTTATCTTCCATGTCTCCGAGTACCTGTCCCACGAGGATCACCTCGTCAATATCTTCAAGCGTTACGTCAGTTCGGCTTGTAGCCTTGGCGAGATCAAATACATCTGAGACCATAATTTTCAGACGTTCTGCCTTTTGTTGGATAACGTTCACGAGATCCTTTGAGGCAGGGTCGAGATCTTCCTGTGCAAGCAGATCAATGTAACTGATTATCGAGGTGAGCGGAGTTTTGAGGTCGTGTGAAACATTTGTCACGAGGTCGATTTTCATGCGCTCCGCCTTGACCTGTTTGTCAACCGAGTTTTGCATACCTGCCGAAATGTTGTTAAGTTTTTCAGTCTGAGTGTAGATCAGAGAAGTCTCGGGAACTTCGTGCTTTGTGTAATCACCTTCGCTGAGAGCCGTGATGTGCTTGCTAAGTTCGGTGTATGCCCTGAGATCTCTAAGCGTGAGAATGGCAAATGCTGCGATTATCAGAGGAGCAAATACAACGGTCATTCCGCCCATTACGAGAGAGAGTATTGTGAGCAAGATAGTCGCGATAGTACGGAAAATGAACTTTCTTGAGAGCACATCGTGGTGCGCCTGCTGACGTAATTCATGCACCTTATGTCGTACTGCAAAAGCCTTTTTTATCCAGCGGAGGATTGCCTTGATCTTGCGCCATACCCATTTTATGATTTTTACGCATAGACAGGTTCTGAGAAAACTTTTGCATTTAAGCCTTACCATGATGCTGTTTGTCATGCCGATGAACAGTGCTGCGAGCAGAGCATATGAAATACCTATTACAATAGGCACTCCTGCTGTGCTGTTGTATGAGTACTCAAATGCGCTCTTAATATTCGGGAATATGTCACTCAGGAATATGGTGGGTATCAGTGTGCCAGAAATGCACATTGCCGCAATCGGTACTTCTGCGAAACAGTGGTCAAAATCTCCCATGACATAGCGCTTTTTGTCGTTGTCGTAGCCGCCTGCCCAAAGCAAATACAGGATAAGTATGGCAGCAGCGGCAGCAAACGGTAGCGTTTCGATCATATTTTTGGAAATTTCTTTGTTTCTCGCTTCTTTCTCTGTGGTTTGGGCAGCCAGTTCATTGATAATGCTCTGATTCGGTGTGATGTAAATTTTCAGAGGATAGGTATCAATGGCAAAAGCGTTGAATTTCTTGTTGTTTTCCGTAACCGAGTCGTAATTGTAGATATCGACCGTTGTAGTTGTCGTTGGAACTGTTGTTGTTGAAGATACTGTCGTTTCAACAGCCTGTCCGCTGACGGTCGTACCGTATGGTTCTTCTACACTATCCGTTATTTGCTCCATGTGACGTGAGCCGTCCTCGTCCTCCCAGACAGTATAGACCGAGCCGTCGTCATAGTATTCCTCGTGAACATTGTACCTGATACCGTAATCGGAAACGAAGTTGTCGGGAACGAGTGTAGTTCCGTCAGTTCTGTAGTAGTATTTTGCGTCATCAATGTACCAGTGGGGGAGACCTTCTGTGTCAAAATCGTACACGACCGAGCGTAAGTGCCCCATACCGCCGTAGAATTTGTAGATAGTTGCGCCATAGTTGGTATCATATGCCTCGTTTTCGTCGATCGCGGCATATCCGTACATATATTCGGCAGGTTCTTCCGTGGAACTCTGGAAAGAAGTCGTATATTTTTTTTCAAATTCCTTGTCTGTTTTTTCGGTGTTGGATATCTCGTTATCCTCCCACGAAACGCGATACTCGAATTTGCCGAAATCATCTATTGTGATCTGTCCTTTTTCGTTCATCAGACCCAGACGCTGCATTTCCAGCCGTGTGTTCTTAATGAAATCGCTTGTTCCGGTAAGTTTGCCGTTTTCATCGAGATTCCGCAGGTACATCATTCCGACAGTCCATAATTCAGAGCCGAGTTTTCGCGTATCGATCATGTTCTGATATAGTTCATCATCGTCTGCGTATACGCTGCCGTAGAAAAACTCGCTGTCATCAAGGCACATATTGGCTATTCTGTAGCCGCATACGCCAACGAGCGCGCTCGCGGTGAGCAGAGCCGTAACTCTCATCCATTTTTTTCTCATAATATCATCCCCTGTGTTTGTTCGCAGTAATTTTTTCGATTTTGTAGCCGATTCCCCATACTACCTTGAGATATCGCGGTTCTTTCGGGTTTATCTCTATCTTTTCGCGTATGTGGCGAATATGTACCATAACCGTGTTTTCGACTGAGTAAGCGTCCTCGTTCCATACTCGGGAGTATATCTCGTCAGCGGAAAAAACTCTGCCCGCGTTCTCCATCAGAAGCTCGATTATTTTGTATTCCGTAGCAGTAAGCTTTGCAGGCTCTCCGTCAACAAGGAGCTGGCGCGCGGTCTTGTCAAGAAGCAGTCCGCCGATCTCTATGGAATCTCCCTTTCTTATCGTGTCGGCAGAGCCAAGTGACAGATATCTGCGCAGACTTGCCTTAACTCTTGCGACGAGTTCGGCAGGATTGTACGGCTTTGTGATATAGTCGTCTGCACCCATTGAAAGTCCGAGAATTTTGTCACTGTCCTCGGATTTCGCCGAAAGCACGATTATCGGGATATTCTTTTTGTCGCGGATACGCATCATTGCGGAAAGTCCGTCAAGCTTCGGCATCATGACATCAATGATGATGAGCTGGACATCGTTTGAAATAATGGTATCTATCGCCTCGATCCCGTTGTAAGCCCTGAGTATGTGGTAGCCCTCTTTTTCGAGGAGCATTGCGATAGCGTTTACAATGTCGTGGTCGTCATCGACCACGAGAATAGATACGTTTTCCATATTTTCACCTCCCTTGATTTTTATTATAAAGGGGAAATCTTATTAATCGGATGAGAAGTTTCTTAAAAAAATCTTAAGGCGCAGGTTCTATTGTATCATAATATTGCGATAAAGTCAAAAAAGCTGCACAGTACTACTGCGCAGCAAAGACTGATGAATTAATAATGGGATTCTAAAGGGTTGATAACCCTTTAGCGGATTCCAAAGGCAGAGCCTTTGGTGAGGTGTGGGGCGAAGCCCCACAAACAGTAACAAGCGCTCCGCAAAAGGTGAATTTCAAAACAGTCCGGTGGACTGTTTTGAAAGAGGGAACGCCCTGCAAGTGAGGGCGTTCCCTTATAAAAATTATGCTTTTTAAAAAGATGAGCTGCACAGCAAATGATGTACAGCTTTATAATTCGTATATCAGAAGCTGTTCTCATAGGAAAAGACGGGCGCTTATTCTATGAGAACAACTTCTCAGCTTTTAAGGTATTTTGAAAGTTTTTTCTTGCGCTTTTCGGCATACATCATCTTGTCGGCATCGGTCACAAAGTCGAAAATGTCTCTTTTTTCTTTAGGGACAGCAATAACATGACCGATACTTGCGCTGAGGACGAACGGATTCAGCTTTTGAGCGTTTATCTCCGCGATATTTGCAAGGATAGACTTTGTGAGTGTATTCGCCTCGGATTCAGTGTAGTTTGCGCCGAAAATTATAAACTCATCGCCGCCGAAACGGCAGTAAACTTCGCCGTTTACGCAGGATTTTTCCAGCACGTCAGCAATATTGCGTATCGCATTGTCACCAATGCTGTGACCGTAGGTGTCGTTTATGTTCTTCAGACCGTCAAGGTCGATGAACATTAGCATGACCTTTCTGTCGTTGAGTGCACAGTCGAGATAGAGCTGCTCGCTTGCCTGGACAAAGCCGTTTCTGTTGTAAATTCCCGTAAACGTATCCTGCACATAGAGATTGCCCAGACGATCAACGGCAGATTCAAGACACATAAGCTTTCGCAGATTTTCGAGCGAATTGCTGACGTTTATGCAGAACGTCTGGAACATGGAATTATGCAGCGAAACGGTGGGATTGAGTATGACCATGTAGCCGAGACACCTCTCCGCGAAATGAAGCGGAACGATGTAGTAAAACTTTCCCGTTCTTCCATCATTGCCTATCGGCGGGATTATTCCGCGCGAACTGAAATTGCCCACATCATGGAATTCTCCGCGTATATATACGATAGCAGGTATCACTTCTTCGGTGAACCTTTTCGGCACGCAGTGGGACTTGTCGGCAGCAGCGGAGAGCGCGTCTACGCTGGGATCCGAGTTCCAACCGTCGCAAAGGCAGAAGTAGAATTCCTCAGGGTCAAAGCTTTTCATGAAGGCTTTCATTGAACCGATAAACTCGTCATAGGTATTGCAGGCGAGGAGATCGCACGACAGCTTGTTTATGATGTTGGAATAAGTCTGGGAATTTTCAAACCTCATGTAGTTGCGGTAGTTTAGCTTTTTGAACTCGTAAATGTCGCTGAGGATATTTTCGCGGCAGCCACAGCTTTCGGTGAAGATAGCGGACATATTGAGGACAACGCTGCGCTCCTGAGCAATGCCGTTGAAGTGGTTGTACAGCATTTTGCAGGCAAGTCGCCCTGAAAGTGAAAGCGGACGGCCGACCGAGGTCAGCTCGACCTGATAATTGTGGTTGCTGTATGTGTTGTCAAAACCTGTTACGGCAATATCGTCCGGGACGGAAAGTCCCTCGTCACCGAAACGGTTTATCACAGCGGCAGCCATTACATCGTTGGCGCAGATCACAGCCTGCGGCAGACCGTTGGGATTTGCGAGAAAACTCTCGGCAGCGGCACGTCCCGAGGGTGCGCGGAAGTCGCCGTGATAGATATAATCGTCGCTAATTGTGATATTATGTTCGCGCAGTACTTCGAGAAAACCGCTTAGACGGGCGGAACTTTCCGGATTGTCATCAGGGCCTGAAATATAAGCAAACCGCGAAAATCCGTGGCGTTCGATAAGGTGTTCGGTTATGCAGCGCATTGCGTGCTTGTTGTCAATGCCTATATAATAAAGGTAGGGGATATCGTTATCAATGCTGACTGCGGGGATACCTGCTTCTTTGATCCTGTTTAGGATATCGGTCACCACCGACTGATAACCGACAGTATTGGTGAGGAGGATAGCTCCGTCAAAGTCATTGAAATCGGGCAAAGAGAAGATACTGCATTCGCCCATGTCATGGCGCGGATTTATCAGAGCGCCGCTGTATGAAATGAATGCGGATATATTAAGGTCAAACTCGGCAGCCGAGGAAGAAATACCTTTAAGAATAGAGCTCTGGTAGCTTTGATTTATTTCTTCAACAATAACTGCGATTTTGCGCGACTTCACTTCTGAGCTCAACTCCTTTCAAATTAGACAATAATTCTCTTAATATTATACAATATTTTGTTGCAAAAAGTCAATGATTTGGAATAAATATTATTTATTGAATCAATTCACATATATACATTAGCGGTTTGTGTTGTGTTTTTGGTAATATTGTATGCGGTTTCGGCAGGGATAATTCTGTACAAACATCGGGATCTATTGACTTTTGGTGAATGGCATGGTATAATTTAGAAAAACAAAATGGAGGTATTTATATGAAAAAAGCAATAGCGGCACTTCTTTCGCTTTGTATTTTCGGCGGAAATGTGCCTTCATTCGGAGATCCGCACACATCGGCGGACGCTTCTGACAAGAATGCACTGTATGCGCACATTATGAGCCAATATGCTACGACTGAGACAACTTCGTCTCTGTGCGATTCGGAGAAGTCTTTGGAAAAATTAACGGTTGAGGCTGTTGCCGCACAAAATACCGCCGTGCGCGCAAAGGCTCAGGAAACAGCGGCGTATGCGTTTGATTTTTCTCAGCAGGTCGGTGGTATCATTGAGCAGGCTGATTATGGTACTTCAGCCCAAACAACTACTACTCAAACGACAACTGCACAGCTCATTCAAACGATGACCACGGTCGCACCTCCCTATGTGCATTTTAAGTCCATAGATACTGATGAAGTATATGTGGGAAATACAGTTGAAATTAGCTGCACCTCCAATTATCCGCCATCTTTTTCTTCAAGTGATAATGATATTGCAAAGATAGATAGTTATACTTACCACTATCCTGACCACACGGTAAAGGTAAGTATTTTGAAACCGGGTAAAGTTACCATATACGGATACACAGGTGGTTTTGGTTATCATAGCAGTGACAGTATAACGCTTGACATTCCTGAACCATCAATATCGCTTAATGTTGATGACACTAAAGTAGCTGTTGGTCAGACATATTCGATACCATATACTGTATCTAAGTACAAGGGCGATCTTGTGTGGAAATCATCTGACGAAAGCGTAATTGCCGTTGACGACTTTGGCAATGTCAATTTTCTGGAGGCGGGCAATGCCACAATAAGCGTGGCTCCCGAAGGGTTTGAGGAATACTCGTCAGAGGTTGAATTCAACGTTATAGACCCGTACTTCAATTTCAGCAGAACTTCCGCCACGGTCGGCGCGTATGAAAACTACACTATTCCTGTTGAATCATTCGGCGTGGAAAGCGTTGAGTGGGCAACGAGTGATCCGCTGGTTAGTGTGAGTGACGGAAATCTCAGTGTTTTCCTCGAAAGCGGAAATGTTACCATTGTCGCAAAGGCAAAGCTCTCAAACGGCGAAATGGTCGCACGAACCTTTAAACTTACGATAGGCTCGGCGACTCCCGATATCAGCTACGGCGATGCTAACTGTGACGGCAAGGTCGATATTTCCGACGCGGTAATGATCTTGCAGGCGGTTGCAAACCCCGATAAATATGGTGTAAACGGAACTTCTCCCGACCACATCACGGAGGAGGGTCTGATAAACAGTGATTGCGTAGGCGGTGACGGAATCACGCCTATAGACGCACTTGAAGTACAGAAGTATTGCGCCGGACTTATATCGTCTCTCGGCGGCTGATAATAAAAAACAGCAGGATCGCAATTTTGCGGTTCTGCTGTTTTCGTTATGAGCGGCAGAGTTTTTCGGTTTTGTTTATCATAAACAAAAGAAGGAACATAAATACGGTGAGGTACAGGGGGAGAAATTTCAAAGTTGTGAGGTTTGCAAGAAGTCCGAAAATCGGCGGCATGAATGTTGAGCCTACATAGGCGCTTGCCATTTGGATACCGATGATACCCTGCGAGTTTTCCGCGCCGAAATTGCTTGGCGTAGAGTGTATTACACACGGATAAACAGGCGCACAGCCGAGACCTATCACAACAAAGCCGATAATAGCGGTCGGGCCTGTCGGGATCGCAATGCAGACTATGCCTGCAAGAGCAATCGCGATACCGAGCCGGATCATTCTCATATCACCGAGTTTGTCGGATATGAATCCGGAAAGGAATCTGCCTGCCGTGATACCGATAAAAAATAACGAACCGAATGCGGCGGCCTGTTGTTTGGAGAGATTTCTTGCACTTTCAAGGTAACTGCTTGCCCACAGCATGGTGGTGGCTTCGGCTGCACAGTAAGCGAAAAATCCCGTCAGAAGATACGGAACGCCTTTGATTTTGAAAGCACCCTTGATTCCGAGAAATTCACCGTTTTCCTGTTCCGCGGCACTTTTATTGACCTTCCAGAGAGGTATCGAGAGGAGAAGTACGGCTGCAATACCGAATTGCAGATAAGAGACAGTTCTGTAGCCGTTAGTCCATGCTGAGTGTACGAGCGCGTAACTCATTATATACGGACTTATAATTGTACCGACTCCCCAGAAGCAATGCAGCCAGCTCATATGACGGGAATTATAGTGCAGCGCAACGTAGTTGTTGAGAGCCGCGTCAATAGCTCCTGCACCAAGACCATAGGGAATACTCCACAGGCACATCTGCCAGAATCGGTCAACCGTTGAGAATCCGAACAAGGCGATAGCTGTGAATAATACGCTTGTAATGGTTACGGTTTTAGTCTCTAAACGTTTAGTAAGGCGTTCGGACATTAGTCCTGAGATAATAGTTCCGCCTGAAATTATCATGGAAACAAATCCCATGTATGAGATTGGGACATTAAAAGCAGCGTGTATTGTCGGCCATGCAGAACCGAGCAGCGAATCGGGGAGTCCGAGACTGATAAAAGCAAGATAAATTACTGCGAGAAGCAGCAGATACATTCTTGAAAACCTCCTTCGGGCAGAAAACGAGTTTTGCCTTAATTGCTGTATCATGCTATCATGAATCGGGGTATAAGTCAATACCCAAATTTCAAAAGACAGAAAATAATAAAATTCTCCGACTGTTTTATGTCATAAATGCCATGTTTTTAATATTTATTATTAGCATTATAAAAGAATCGCCAATATTCGACAATTATTTTTACACAGCCTATTGACTTCCAAAGAGTTATAAGTATAATAGAATATAGAGGTAACGTAAATTTTAATTTATTATCTTTTCCCACATACTTTCATGCGTTATCTCGTAATATTCAAAAACGGCAGAGGAGTTATTTCCACTGCCGTTTTACTTTCTTATTTTTCTTGATCTGCAAGCCGGTTCATAGCGCGGAATTCAAATACAGCCATGAAAATCGCAACGACTCCCGAGAGAACGTCCGCAACAGGTCCTGTATAAACGATTCCGTCAATGCCGAAAAAAATCGGCAGAACGAGCAGGAGCGGCAGGAAAAACAGGATCTGCCTTGTGAGCGAAAGAAACACGCCTTTTATCGGTTTTCCTATCGAGGTGAAAAATGTTGAAGTTATAGGCTGCATACAGTTGAGCCAAGTGAAAAACAGGAATATTCTGAAGAATTTTACGCCGAACTCAAAGTAATTCTCACTTCCGTTGCCGAACGCCGAGAGTATCTGTCTCGGGAAAAGCTGGAATGCAATGAATGCCGCTATTGAGATAGCTGCGCCGATCTTTATCGCAAGCCAGTATGCCTCTTTGACGCGCTTGTAGTTCTTCGCGCCGTAGTTGTAGCTCTCAATAGGCTGTGTGCCCTGAGCAAGACCGATAACTATTGAGAATATTATCATGTTTACTTTCATGACGATTCCCGAACAGGCGATAGGCTCGGAAGCTCCGTAGACCGAATTTGCTCCGTAATGGCGGAGCGAGTTGTTGAGTACGATCTGCACTATCGCGATAGCAAGCTGATTGAAACATGACGCCATGCCGATAGAGGCTATTCTGCGCGTTATCTTAAAGCTCGGGCGGAAGTGCTTGGCTTCGAGCTTTACTGTGCGGAACGCGCGTGCGTACCATATAACGATAAGTGCGGAGATGACCTGACCGATAACGGTAGCCGCTGCCGCGCCTTTCATACCCCAGTGGAATCCGAAAACAAACAGTGCGTCAAGGGCAGTGTTTATGACAGCTCCCACAACGTTGCATATCATGGTTATGTGCGGACTTCCGTCAGCGCGGATAAGGTGTCCTCCGCCTGTAGTGAGAATGAGGAAAGGGAATCCAACAGCCGTGACCTTTACATAATCTACGGCGTAGGGCATGATATCATCGTCTGCTCCGAAAAGACGGAGCAGGGGAGTGAGAAAACCGAGAGTTACCGCAGTTATCACTATACCGCTGACAACGAGCATGGTGAGAGCATTTCCTGCAAAATATCCTGCTTTTTCCTTGTTGCCCATTCCGAGAGTGAGGTTGAAGCATGACGCACCGCCGATCCCAAGCAAGAGTGCTACGGCTATGCAGGCGGTAGTGAACGGGAAAGCTATGTTGGTGGCAGCGTTGCCGAGAGTTCCTACAGCCTGTCCGATGAACAGTTGGTCAACGATGTTGTAAAGTGCGCTTACGAGCATTCCAACAATGCTCGGTATTGCAAATTTCGCCATAAGCGAGCCTACAGGTTCGGTGGCAAGAGGATTATTCGTTTTATTTTCTTCCATTTTATACCTTCTTTCATATACTGCTATATACAATTATAGATCTTTATTTTACAAAATTCAACAAATTTTTCGTGAATAAGCTAAAATTCCGCGATTTTAACACATTTTGCGCCTTCTTCGGAGTTTTCTTGACATAAATCTCAATATGTGTTAAAATAATTATAAGTAAGATAATTATACGGAAAGGAACGGGAATATGAAGATAATTCTTGCTTCAGCTTCACCGCGCAGGCGTGAGCTGATGAAGTATATAGCAGGGGAATTTACTGCGGTCTCTGCGGACTGTGATGAAACTCTTCCCAGCGGAATATCGCCTATGAATGCGGCGCAGTATCTTGCGGAACTTAAAGCTAAGACCATCGCTCAGCAATATCCCGAGGATATTGTGATAGGCTGTGATACGACTGTTATCTGCGGCTCGGAGATACTCGGCAAGCCCAAGGATAGACAGGATTGCATAGACTGTATTTCAAAGCTTTCGGGAAAAACTCATCAGGTCGTGACTGGCTGCTGTATCACTTTCGGAGGAAAGATCAGTGCGTTTTCAGATGTTACGGATGTTAAGTTCCGCAAACTTTCAGCGGACGAGATCGAGCAGTATGCCTCGACTGATGAGCCTTACGACAAGGCAGGCGGCTACGGGATACAGGGCGGCGGTTCGGAGTTTATTTCCGACATCAGCGGCGATTTCTTCAATGTTGTCGGACTGCCTGTAACCCGTCTTTACCGTGAAATGAAAAAATTTATGCAGAACTTATAAGGAGGAATTCCCATGAACTCAACAGCTTTTAAGAATGCGGACATTCTCGTACCGCGTGATACCGATATGAATAAGTGGAGCGTTATTGCCTGCGACCAGTATACCAGTGAGCCTGAATACTGGCAGGAAGTCTCTGACATTGTAGGAGATGCTCCCTCAACACTGAACCTCATTCTGCCCGAGCTTTATCTCGGTCAGGACGGCGTTGAAAAACGTATTGACGCGATACATGATTCAATGGACAAATACCTTGATGATGGTATTTTCACAGAGTACAAAAACGCCATGGTCTACGTTGAGAGAACCCAGAGCAACGGCATTCTCCGTCAGGGTATTGTCGGAGCTGTAGACCTTGAGCAGTATGATTTCTCAAAGGGAAGCTCCTCGCAGGTTCGTGCTACTGAGGCTACTGTAATAGAGAGGATCCCACCAAGGATCAAGGTAAGACAGGGCGCACCTCTCGAACTGCCGCACATTATGATACTTATTGATGATCCCGACGGCACGGTCATTGAGCCACTTGCTGACAAGACTTCCGACATGGAAAAGCTTTACGACTTTGACCTCATGCAGCATGGCGGCAGCATTAAGGGATATCTCCTTGATGAAAAGGCTCAGGAGAAAATAGATGAGGCTCTCGCAGCACTTGCAGACCCCAAGGCTTTCTGCGAAAAATATTCGCTTGAAAACGCACCTGTACTGCTTTATGCAATGGGTGACGGAAATCACTCGCTTGCTACGGCAAAGGAGTTTTATGAGCAGCTTAAAAAGTCAGAGCCGGATAAGGACTTTTCTGCGCACCCTGCAAGATATGCGCTTGCCGAGATAGTGAATCTCCACAGTGATGCGCTCAAGTTCGAGGCTATCCACCGCCTTGTGTATGATGTTGACTGCGAAAAGCTTCTTGCAGAGCTTAGCAAGGCTCTCGGAGTTTCCGAGACGGAAGTATCTGACCAGTATACGATATGCTCGCACAGCGGCAGCGAGAAAAAACTCTACTTCCACAACAAGTCCTCGAATCTCTCGGTCGGCACGCTCCAGAACTTCCTTGACGGCTATATCAAGGAAAACGGCGGCAAGATAGATTATATTCACGGAGCAGATACTGTAAGATCGCTCGCGCAGAAGCACAGCGGACTCTCATTCATTCTGCCGGATATGGATAAGTCTCAGCTTTTCCCGACCGTTATAAAGGACGGAGCTCTTCCGCGCAAGACTTTCTCAATGGGTCATGCAGAGGATAAGCGCTTTTACATCGAAGCAAGAAAAATTACCGAATAATCAGGAGATACCAATGCTTAACCAGTTTTCAAGGACGCAGCTCATCTTCGGTGAGGAGGCTATGGAAAAGCTTGCAGACTCACGCGTTGCCGTTTTCGGCATTGGCGGAGTCGGCGGCTATACTGTAGAGGCTCTCGCGCGTTCGGGTGTCGGCGAGCTTGACCTCATCGACGACGACAAGGTGTGCCTCACAAATATAAACAGGCAGATATACGCGCTCAAAAGCACTATCGGCAAGTACAAGGTAGATGTTGCAAAGGAACGTATTCTCGACATAAACCCTGAATGCAGGGTGAACACCTACCGGACATTCTATATGCCGGATACTGCCGACAGCTTTGACTTTACGCAGTACGACTATATCGTTGACGCGATAGATACGGTTACGGGAAAACTTGAAATAATCATGCAGGCGAAAAAGGCAGGAACTCCCGTTATCAGCTCAATGGGTGCGGGAAACAAGACCGACCCGACCGCGTTTGAGGTTTCGGATATCTACAAGACTTCGGTCTGCCCGCTCGCAAAGGTAATGCGGCACGAGCTTAAAAAGCGCGGCGTGAAAAAGCTGAAAGTCGTTTACTCAAAGGAACAGGCTGTGCGTCCGCTGGAGGATATGTCTATAAGCTGCCGCAAGCACTGCGTCTGCCCGCCCGGAACGAGAAAATGCACCGTAAGGCGTGATATTCCCGGCTCGAATGCTTTTGTTCCTTCGGTTGCCGGACTTATCATCGCAGGTGAGGTCATAAAAGATCTTTGCGGATACGACGAAAAGGCTGCGCGCCTGAGAAGATGAGGGGGATATTATGAAACGAAGCGATTACATCAGTTGGGACGAATACTTCATGGGAATTGCGACCCTTTCTGCTCAGCGCAGCAAGGACAATTCAACGCAGGTCGGCGCGTGTATCGTGAACAGAGAGCATAAGATAGTTTCAGTCGGCTATAATGGAATGCCGACCGGCTGCTCTGATGACGATATGCCGTGGGAGCGCAGCGGAGATTCACCCCTTGACACGAAATATCCCTTTGTCTGCCACGCCGAGCTGAACGCTATCCTCAACAGCAATATTGGAAACCTCGGCGGCTGTACGGTTTACGTTACGCTTTTTCCGTGCAACGAGTGCGCCAAGGCGATAATTCAGTCGGGAATAAAGCGTGTGGTGTATTTCAGTAACAAATATGCTGATACTGACAGCGTAAAGGCATCGTTTTTCCTTTTTAAGAAGTGCGGCGTTGAGGTAGAGGAATACACTCCGAGCGGTAAGGAACTTATACTCTCGGTGTAAATATTTTCTTTCGCATGAAAGAAACGCGGCAGGGACGTCTTTGTTTCTGCGGGAAGGTGGAATTTATATGAAAAAGAAGATAGCCGCTCTTTGTGCAGCACTGTGCGTGATGAGCCTTGCAGCAGGCTGCGGCAAAAAGGAGGACGTGCTGGATAAGAATGATCCGGTCACTATAACTGTGTGGAACTACTACAACGGCGCGCAGTTGGACAGCTTTAACGAACTTGTGGAAAAATTCAACAGCACGGTCGGCAAGGAAAAGGGAATAAAGGTCGAGGCGGCAAGTCAGGGCAGCGTTGACGACCTGCAAAAGAATGTCATGGATTCTATAAATGGTATAGCAGGAGCTGAGGAAATGCCCAATATTTTCGCAGCTTATGCGGATACTGCCTATGAGATAGACCAGATGGGAAAGCTTGCAAATCTCAGAGATTACTTTACCGAGGACGAGCTGAACGAGTACGTTTCCGGCTACATAGAGGAGGGCTGCTTTAACGGAAGCAGCGAGCTGAAAATTCTGCCGATAGCCAAGTCCACCGAGGTGCTTTTCCTCAATGCTACGGACTGGGAAAAATTCTCCGAGGCTTCGGGCGCTGAACTTTCAGATCTGTACACATATGAGGGAGTTACTGCAACGGCTCAGAAGTACTATGAGTGGACTGATTCACTGACACCCGAGGAGAACGACGGCAAGGCTTTCATGGGCAGAGACGCTATGGCGAATTATTTTGTCATCGGTTTCAGGCAGCACGGCAAGGAGATCTTCGAGGTCGGAAATGACGGCAGCGTCAAGCTGAATTTCGATGAGGACATCGTTCGCAAGCTTTGGGACAACTACTATGTGCCCTATGTCAAGGGTTATTTCACACTTCTCGGCAGATTCGGCAGTGACGATGTAAAGACAGGCACTACCATTGCATTCATAGGTTCGTCATCGGGAGCTTCGTTCTTCCCGAAGGAGGTTTCGCTCAGCGATACCGAGACATACCCGATCGAAAGCGTGATAATTCCGTGTCCTGTTTTTGAGGGCGAAGAAGAAGTCTCGGTTCAGCAGGGCGCAGGCATGGCAGTGACAAAAGCTTCCAAGAGGGAAGAACTTGCAAGCGCGGAGTTCCTCAAATGGTTCACTGAAAGCGAGCAGAACGTTGAGTTTTCCGTTGAGAGCGGTTATCTTCCCGTAAAGAAAGCTGCAAATGATGAAGAAGTGATAAATCAGTACATAGATCAGGCTGATGATACTCTTAAAAAGACTCTCAAGGCAGGCATTGAAACGGTAAGCACGAGGGAACTGTACACCTCAAGTGCATTTGCACAGGGCTGGGACGCACGTCAGATACTCACATACAGTCTCTCCGATCGTGCACGCGAGGACAGGCAGGAAATAGAGGAAAGTTTGGCGTCAGGCACAAGTTATGAGGACGCGCTCGCACCGTATCTGACAGATGAGTACTTTGAGAACTGGTACGAGGAGACAAAAGCCGAACTGGAAGATTGCATAAAATAAACAGCCGGCAAAGGTTGGAAAGAAGGTTCACGCGTGGGTAAGAAAAAACAAAGCGGCAAGTCCATATTGACCTATATACTGATACCTTTCTGCATTCTGACCATTGTGGAATCGCTGGTGTTCTTCGGAACTATCATGATAGGCGGCGTAAGGACTCACATGGAGAAAAACGCCCGCGATATCGTGCGCGAGAGGATCAGCACCAGATTAATGGATCTGCAGACGGATATGCTTGCATCGTGGACTAATATCGACGAACTGGAAACTTACATAAACGACATGGCAGAGACTCTCGAACAGGAGGGAGCTATCGACCTGAGCAGCATTGACAGCGACTCCGAGGCAGCCGAACCTCTTTTGAACGCTGTTTCGGATAATATGGTAAGTACGCTCAGATCTCTGCGTGTTAACAGCATTTATATTATCCTTAATACCTCAGATTCACAGCAGACGCAGTCCAATAAGCCGGGTCTGTATATTCTCGATCAGGACGCGGATTCATCTCCGTCAAGGAGAAATCAGGATCTGCTCATTGAGCGCGGAAGTCAGGCTTTAGTCAAAAAGCTCGGCATTGCCACAGCAGTAAACTGGAAACCGAATTTTCTTTTCGAGACTGACGGAGCGTTTCCCGATTTCGTGTACAAACCATCTGTCGCAAAGGTGAACGGCAGCTATACCGACAGCCGTGACCTTGGTTACTGGTCTATGACGAGAGCACTCCTTGGCGATAAGGAAGATACGCTTACATATTCCGTTCCGCTGAAAACGAGAGACGGAAAAACCTACGGCATTCTCGGCGTGGGTATTACAGCGAGCCATTTGAAAAATACTCTCCCGAACGCAGAGATACACGAATCGGGCAAGGGCGGCTATTGTCTTGCAATACGCGACGGAGACAGCGACAATTACAGGGTCGTATACTCGGACGAGAATTGCGTTCAGAATGAAGAAGTGTTACAGCTTCAGCCGGGAGCAAATACATACAGGATATCAGACGAGCAGGAAGAAGTCTATATCTCGGCGCAGCAGCTCGGGCTTTACAACCGCAATACACCGTATGAATCCGAGCGCTGGTATCTGCTTGGAATGGTTCCCGAGAAGAATCTCATGGAGTTTTCCAACCGCATTTACCTTACGCTGATGTTTGCAATGCTGCTCATGGTGATCGTCGGAGTATTCGGCGGAATAGGTGTTTCACTGAGACTTTCGACTCCTATCAAAAAGCTGTATATGCACATGGAGAAGTCGGCGGGCAGGCAGGAGGAGAATCTGCCTAAAACCAATATTAGCGAGATAGACCACCTTGTAACGCAGATAGAGATTCTTAACCATGAGCTGAACAGGGACAAATCACACATTATCATCGGTCTTACGCGCGATTTCCAGAACGTTTATCTGGTAACTCCTGCCGAGGACATTGCAAAGACGATAAAGCTTGAGAATGACGCAGTTAAGAGCATAGATATTGACAGCAGCGGCACGTACTCGTTCCGTGAGATGATGAGTTGCTATGTTAAAAACCGCGTTTATGATGAGGACAGCGAGAAGATACTGTTCGCGCTCAGCAGTGAAGGAATAGCGCAGAATCTTGCTGACAGGGACGAATACAGCCAGACATACCGCATTATCGAGAACGGCGATATCCATTATTGTCAGGTGAAGATAATCAGGGCACAGCAGAACGGACAGTACATAATCGGATTTCAGAATATCGATTCGCTTATCCTTGAGGAAAAGCGGCAGCAGAAACTCTACGAGGAGGCTCTCAGCGAAACGCAGAAGGCTTACGAGGAAGTAAAGCGCGCGAATGTTGCAAAAACGAATTTCCTCTCGCGTATGTCGCATGATATCAGAACGCCTATCAACGGAATTGTCGGTATGACGCACATCATGGAGACAGAGATCGACAGCAGGGAAGTCGTTGAGGACAGCCTGCAAAAGATAAAGATACTTTCGCACCAGCTTGAACTGCTCATAAACGATGTTCTTGAAATGGGACGTATCGAGAGCGGCAAGTTCTCATTTACTCATGAAGTCATGGACATATCCGAGAATATGAAAGAAATAACTCTCGCGATACAGGTCATGGCGGAGGAGCGCGGAGTTACATTCGCGGGTGTGCACTTTGATGTTGAGCACAAGTGCGTAGTCAGCTCGCCTGTTCACATTCAGCGTATCGTGATGAATATTCTCTCCAACGCAGTTAAGTACAATCTGAGCGGCGGAACGGTCGATTTCAATATTGAGGAGCGTTCCGTTGATGATTCCCACAGCAGTTATGTGTTCACCGTGCGAGATACGGGAATGGGTATGTCACAGGAGTTTTTAAAGCGTATTTACGAGCCTTTCAGCCGTGAGCAGTCTGCTCCGGAGACAACTTATTCGGGAACAGGACTCGGAATGGCTATAACGAAGGAGCTTGTTGACCGGCTTGACGGAACTATCAATATCAGCAGCAAGCAGGGTGTTGGAACTACCGTCACAATAAAGCTTCCCCTTGAACTGAGCGATGAAGTTCCGGCAGGAGAGGTAAAGGCTGAAAATGTTTCTTTGGAAAACAAGAGAATACTGCTTGTTGAGGACAACAAGGTCAACCTCAGAATTGCCAAGTATATGCTGGAGGAGGAAAAAGCGCTCGTTGACGTAGCACGGAACGGTCAGGAGGCGGTAGATATGTTCTCGGAGAACAAGGTCGGCAGATATGACCTTATTCTCATGGACATCATGATGCCTGTCATGAACGGGCTTGACGCAACAAAGGCTATACGAGATCTTGACCGTGCGGACGCGAAAACCGTGCCGATAATTGCAATGACTGCAAATGCCTTTGCAGAGGACGTGGCACGCTGCAAAGAGGCAGGCATGAACGAGCATATCGCAAAGCCTATTGATATCGTTGACATGAAAACAAAAATAGCGCGCTCAATGCGCAAAAGCCTGTAGGCGTGAGAAAACCTCCCGAAAGGGGAGGTTTTCTCACGTCTGAGGATAAAAAGAAATACTCCCTGTCTGGGAGCATTTCTCGGAAATGGAATTTATGACGAATAATGTGGATATCAGGAATTATATGGACTGCCGATAGTTTCAGCTTTAGAGACTGCCTCCTCGGGAGTCATACCGCAGAAGTCCTGTGCACGGAAAATTCTGCCGGACTTTTTGTCATTGCACAAAGCTCCGACAAGAATGCCGGGAACAGCACTTTCCGGAGAGTTAGGCGCATTCGGGCCGCCGAGGTCGGTTCTGCACCAACCGGGGTCTGCGAGATTTATCATCACGTTCGTGCCTTCGACTGTTGAGCCGAGGTCAATAGTTATTTTGTCCAGCGCAGCTTTGCTTGCAGAGTAGCCTGCCTGCTGAGGTTCAAGAGCGATACCACTCGTTGTATTTACGATCCTGCCAAAGCCGTTTTCAATCATTTTCGGCATGAAGTGGTAGCAGATCATTGCAGGAGCGACTGTATTTATCAGAAAACTTTCGGTATAGTCCGAAACAGGTGTGCTGAAATAGTCATTTCGGTACGCTATCTGTAAGCCTGCATTGTTGAGAACGATATCGACTCTTACGCCAAGTTTGTCGATCTCGCCGAGCATTCGCTCTACTTCTTCGGGTCTGGAAAGTTCCGCCGCTATGGAAACTGCTTCCACACCGAATTTCCTCAGTTCTGCACAAACTTCCTCTGTGCCCTTGCGGCTGTGGAGAATGAGATTGCAGCCGTGTTCAGCCATAAAAACTGCGCTCAGATAGCCGAGTCCGCGGCTTGCGCCCGTAATAAGCGCCCATTTGCCTTTAACGTTAAGCACGATAAACTGCTCCTTTCGCTCTGCGCCGTGAGAGCGGCGGAACATTCCGCAGACACACTCATAACGCGGTTTTATTATAAACGCCTGAAAGTGACGATAAATAGATTATACCCAAGAAAGGGCGGCAGGTATATCATAAATGTGTGGTTTTTGTCAAACTCTTTGCATGGCTCACTTTATTACGTCAAGATAGTGCAGCTCGCGGTATTTTTTGGGAGTTATTCCATTTTTCTTTCTGAAAACGCTGATGAAAGAGCTTTGTGAGGAAAAGCCAAGTGCGAGAGCTATTTCAAGATTTGAGAAATCTGTATTGATGAGCAGATTTTCGGCTGTCGTTATTCTTGCCTGTGTCACAAAAGCGTGAATGCTTATGCCCTTTTCAGTAGAAAAGAGCTTGGATAGGTATGAGGGATTGAGTCCCACATAGTCAGCAAGGATCTCGACTGTTATTTTCTCATGCAGGTGCTCGTATATGTAGTCGATACATCTGCGGACGTGCAGAGACACGACATTGTTCTTGCGCAGCGCTTTCATGCGCTCGGCAAAGTCAACTTCCATTTCCCTGAAAAACATGATAAGTTCGTTGATATCGCGCATGGCATCAGCTTTCTGAATGTATATGTCCGAGAGGGTGTAGGCTGTGTCGTGATCCATTCCACCCTCAATGCAGAATCTCGAAACGAGAGCGACTGAGGTCACAAAATGGTACATGAGGTTACGCACAGGGTCAGGGGAAAGAGTTCCCTTGCCGTCCAAAAATTTGCTCTTTATGCTGTCAAACCGCTTTTCCACCTCAATGACATCTCCGCTCTGGATAGCGCGGTAGAATCCAAGTTCGGACTCAAACGGACTTCTCAGAAATCCGTCGCTGCGCTGAATATAAAGGCGATAGTTCAATTCGCGGTCAGTTTTCATAATATCACTCCATTCCAAAGGCAGCGTTTGCGGCGCTCCTTAAAGGTATAGCGTTCCATGAAAATACTGCTGATTTTTAAGGAATGCCATAGATTAATTATAGCCCAAATTTTATATGAATGCAATAGTTTTGATATATTTTCTATCGCTTTTGGACTATAATTCTTTAAAGATTTTAAAACCTGCCGTTTGCATTGCCCGTGCGGACAGGTCATGAACAAGGAGGGTTGCTATATGACAAAAGCAAATGATCTCACACAGGGAAAAGTTATGCAGCTTGTTCTGAAATTTTATTTCCCGATGCTGCTTACAAATATGCTTCAGCAGATGTATAATATAGTCGATACGGTGATCGTCGGAAAGGGGATCGGAGATAACGCACTTGCGGCTGTCGGAAATATGTCATCGCTGACATTTCTTATTTTCGGTTTTGCAATGGGACTTGCCAACGGTTTCTCCGTTATAATCGCCCAGTATTTCGGCGCAAAGGACTACGCAAATCTCAGACGTTCAGTGGCATCGTCCATTGTTCTTAGCGGAGTTATCGGATTGGTGCTTACGGCTGTGAGTGTTGTGTTCCTGCACCCGACTCTCGTGCTTTTGCAGACCGACAGCGTTATAATGCATGACGGCCTTGTTTACGGTTATCTGATTTTCGGCGGACTTATCACGACTATCGCGTACAATCTGTGTTCGTGCATTCTCCGCGCTCTCGGTGACAGCAAAACACCGTTTATCGCGATAATTGTTTCGACAATAGTAAATATCGCACTTGACATCTTCACCATTTATGTTCTCAAGGCAGGAGTTGCCGGTGCCGCGATTGCAACTCTCACAGCTCAGGCAATATCAGTGCTCATCTGCTATTCAAAGCTTAAAAAGCTCAGCATACTTGCGCTTGAAAAGGAAGATTTCCGCGGAAACTCTGCGATATACGGCGTTCTGTTCAAGAATGGGCTCCCTATGGCTTTCATGAACTCAATAACCGCGATCGGCTGCATGGTAGTTCAGTATTTTGTAAACGGACTCGGTGTAATGTACACGACAGCCTACTCGGCTTGCAGCAAGTTCTTAAATCTTTTCATGCAGCCTGCTACCACAGCCGGTTATGTAATGTCGGCATTCACGAGCCAGAATTACGGTGCAAAGCGCTTTGACCGGATCAGAGAGGGACTTCGTGTCTGTCTCGCAATCGCGGCTGTATCGTATGTTCTGCTTGGTTCGATAATGTTTTTCTTCCCCTCACAGCTTTCAAAGCTTATTCTCAGCGGCGATGAGACTATTGCAATTGCTGCAACGTATCTGCCAATTTGCGGAGCATTTCTTTTCAGCGTTGATTTTCTCTTTGTTTTCCGCAGCGGCTGTCAGGGACTCGCAAAGCCTGCAATACCCATGATTTCGGGTATTCTGGAAATGGCTATGCGTATCGGAGTTATCGCACTCTTTATTCCGACACTTGGCTTCAGGGCGACTGCCTATGCCGAAGCTGCTGCGTGGCTCGGAGCACTCGCACTCAATATGACGGCTTTTGGTTATTCAATGCACAACAACACTCCCGAAAGTCCTGTGCGTGGATTTGCAAAAAGACTTGCGTCCAGCAAGCGGTGAGTGAATAAACAGACAGCTTCTATTTTACTATACCCGCCTCCCGAAAGGGAGGCATTTTTATGAAAAAAACGGTATCCGAAAGTATCGGATACCGTTTTTGTATCAACATCAGGATTTGATGAAACCTTTGCGTACAAGTGGAATAAACATTCCGCCGACAGCATTGCCAAGAGTCATTATCATGAGATAGCCGAGAGCCTTAAAGCTCCAGGCTTCGGCAATAGTGAAGTAGAACATATTCGCAATACAGTGCTCGAATCCGCTGAGAATGAAAACCACAACGGGCAGGAACACAACGCATATCTGACCGACGGGATTTTTGATAGTTTTGTATCCGTCAGCAGCAATGAACATCAGCATTCCGCAGAAAAATGCGAGGAAGAAAATGCTCAGCAGATCATCCGCAAGTTTTATCTCGCACATTGCCCGTGCCTTGTCAGCAATGCCAGAGATACGCGTATTGAGCAACATATAAGCTGAAATTGCAGCACCGCCGAAATTTCCAAGCCACACGATGAGGAGTTCCAGTATGTAAGCCGGTTCGCGTTCGACCGCGTATCCGACTTTGCCGGTGAAAAGATTGAACCCGAAAGTAAGTATCGTGAAAAGACCTGTACCGAAAAGAAATGCGCCGAGATACTTGTTGTCGCACGAAAGGTAGACCGCACCGCCTATACCGATAGCAAAACCGGTACACAGCGCTCTTAGAAATACATCAAGTGTTTTTTTCATAGTATAACCTCGTTCAAAAAAATGTCACAAAAATAGAGTGCATATATGATTATAGCACTTTCCGCGCATTTTGTAAAGGCATAACCGAATATTTTTTGTCGGGTCACTTCTTGGCTGCCTGATAAAGCTTATCGGCTGCGGTAGAGGAGGCTGATTTTCGATAGACCACCTCGTTGCAGGCATTTACAAAAGCATCAATAACATCTGAGTTTTCCATATACGGCTGCATTGCCGCCATATTTTCGGAAGAATCCATGCGCTCGGAAGCCTCATACTGTATGCCTTCAAGCATACCCTCTTTCTCCATGTATTCCTTTGCCTCTGAGCTCAGCGGAATACCCTTGTCCACACCTTGCAGGAGAGCCATTTCCTTGCTGTTGATAAGAAAATTCACGAGCAGTGCGGCTTCTTCAGGCTGCTCTGTGTTTTTGCTTATCGCGTAAAGCTGTGCCGGCTTTGCATACCAGCCGTCACCGCTTTTTTCGGGATCAAGGTTCGGGTAATCAGCGGTGACTATCTCGTCTCCGTTTTCTATACGGTCGCTGTAGTAGTTGGCCGCGTCACTCACCCATGCGACAGTTCCCGCATAGATGCTGTTGTCGATCTCTGTGCGGACGAAGTATTCGACCTGTGGGATAACTCCCTCATCGACCATTTTCTGGTATTCATCGAGCATTATTTTAAACTCATCAGAAGTGAAATTCAGCGAACCGTCCTCCTTGAGCAGAGTCTTTCCACTGACCTGTTCAGCGTAAGCAACGAGGAGTATCCATATCGACTTCTTTGCGCCTGCGAGAGGATAGACTCCGTCAGGACGCATTACCTTGGCGGCAGCGAAGAAATCGTCCCAAGTTCTTGGAATATCAAGGCCGTAGCTGTCGTAAATGGTCTTGTTTATGTAAATAGTTTCAGTGTTCATAGCTATCGGGACAGCATTTAAAACACCGTTCATTCTGCCATAGTCAAGGTAATCGTCATCAATGGTAGAAAAGTCGATAATATCACTTACATTTTTGAGATCGTAGAAACCCGTTCCGTCAGGGGAGTAATCAGGCAGCCAGTTGAAGTTTATCTGCATCACGTCAGCCTCGGTGTTTGAGTTCATGCGAACCTGACTGCGAGCCTCGTATCCTGACCATTCCGAGTATGAGCAGTTGACCTTGATATCAGGGTAAAGTGCTTCAAATTGCCGTATAGCTTCGATCGTATATTCGTTGCGCTTGTCGTTTCCCCACCATGAGAAAGAGATCACTGTCTGCTGTTTCTGCTCTATGACAACGCGCTTGTCCCCGCACCCTGCGGCGGCAGAAGCCGTTACTGCGCAGGCTGTGGTGAGCGAGACGAGCCTTGAAATTTTCATTCTGCATTCTCCTTCCCGTCATTCAGTTCGCTGAAAAAGGTGAACATATCCTTGCCCTTGTGCTTTGAATTGTACAGAGCCTTATCAGCCGCAGCGTAGAGGTCTTTGAAACTCTTGCCGTGTTCGGGAAACAGCGCGATTCCCATGCTGCACGATATCTTGTAATCGCCGTTGTCGCCTGTGTAGAAGTCGCTGAAATCGCTGCGGAGCATTTCGCACTTTTCCCTTATAAGGTCAGCGTACTCCTTGCCGGAGTTCGGGCGGATATTCATGAATACGCAGAATTCATCGCCGCCGATCCTTCCTATGTAATCAACGTGCGAGAACACCGAAGTGAGCGTGTGACCGATCCGCGCGAGGACCTTGTCGCCGTAAGCGTGGCCGAGAGTGTCATTTACGCCTTTGAAGTTGTCCACATCGAGCAGAACGAGCGCGTGATAGTCCTCATCAGAAGCCTGTGCAAGACGATTTTCAGCAGCTTCTTCAAATGAACGCTTGTTGAGAACGCCAGTGAGAAGATCAGTATGAGCCTTACTGTCGAGGTTCTGAACGAGGTTTGTGATAACGTCCGTGAGCTTTATCGAGAGCACCATACCAAGTATAGCCGCGAGAAAAGCTGCGATCACGGCTGTTATGTTAATGTACAGGCTCATTTCATTCTTTTCTTTGAGAATGATCTTTGTCGGGATAGAACAGATGACGTACCAACTGTCTCCGCACGACGAAACTGTGATGAGGTACTCGTTATCGAGGACGGTAGCCGCATTCTGTCCTTTAATGCGCGAAGAAATGTAGTCGGGGATCTTCTCGCCGGATTTTTCATTTTCGTCCGAGGAGTAGATTGTGTCGTAGTCCGCCGAGGTCAGGCGAATGGTCATGTCGCTCATGGTCTGCGGATTGTCAAAAACATTTTCAAGTTCGGTCGCGTAGAACGAAATAACAAGAATTGCATTTTCGTGTATTTCCTTGACGTAGTAGATGCGCTTGAAATCGCCGCCATATCCCGCTGACCAGCCGTCAAGAGTACGCTGTCGGTTTATCATGGCATGAAGATCGGGAAAAAGCTTATCGCCAAAGAGACTGACTGTTCCGTTGGAGATCTTACCTATAAAATGGTTGTTGCTGTAGACAATGCCGTAGTCAACGAAATTCTCCATTATGCACAGGCTGTATAGTTGGTCGGAGATGTTCTTTTCGGTCACAAGTGCTTCGTATTCGTCATTTTTCTCGTCAGTAGCGTCATAGGTGAAAGCGTCCTGCGAGGCAAAAGCAAGCGTGCCGATAGTTTCCATGCGCGCCATGTATTCAGAGATATTGAGCTTCATCTGAACATTCAGCGAGGAAGTCATCGTGGCAACCTTGTCCTTCATAATGGTGTCGGTTTTGTTGATAGCGAGCGTTGAAACGATAAGAATGGAAAGAAACGTAATAGCCGCAAATCCGCAGATAAGCGTGTATTTCAGATGCTTCATACGTTTGAGACTGGATGATTCGTGGGTAGTTTTTTTCTCCCTCATCGCGGAGCTGCCCCCTTTTATGATATATGTTTATTATATCATATAATAGTGCATTTGTCTACTCTATTATATGAATTCCTTAGTAACGATTCTCTGCTTTATCCGAATTGACTGGATTTCAGAGAGTTGTTGGTAGATAATATAAACGTGAATCACATTATTTTTCTACCAGAATCACACGTTTTTTGATTTCTTTTTCTTGATTCCACTTTCGCATATTATATTCTATAATGTTGACCTTTGCGATTCTCCCTTGCCTTCGGGATTATCGCTTTTCTTTTTCCTACCGTCACTCTTTTGGGACGGCTTTTTGCTTGTTGCCTTTGACGTTCTGCCTGTGGCCTTTCTGGCAGAATTATCTGCATCAGAATTATCCTCAGACTTGCCACCGAGAACCCTTGCAATAGTTTCAGCCGAGCTGACTTTAGCGTTGTATTCCAAATGACTATAAAGGTTTGCTGTTGTCCTCTTGCCAAATAGTAACACACTTTCGTATGGTGTGTAAACAACGTAAATACGCCTTAAAACAGGCTTCTCTTGTCCTTGAGTGGTTCATCGAGCAGCTTGTAGTAGATATAGATCTCACGGGGCTGCCCCTCAACATAGGCATCGAGTGTAATATACTCGATAAGCTCCAAGCACATCTCACGGGTAAGCTCCTGTACATCAGTATACTTTCTCAGACGCTCCATGAACATAGTCACATCTTCCTCGTCCTGCCTGATCGTGGAGAACTTTTCTTCAAGGTCAGCAACTTCTGCGGACAGTTCTTTCTGTTCGGTCTCGTACTTCGCTATCAGCTTCATCGCAACGTCCTTAGATACCTTGCCGAGAACTTTGTCCTCATAGATATTCTGGATCAGCGTGTCAAGCTCCTGCAAGCGGTATCTGCCTTCTGTGAGCTTCTTGGTATCAACGGAATACTGCTCCTCATGATGCTTCGCCTTGCGTGCGAGAAACTCTGCTTTAGCCTTTTATTCGTCCTCCACCACAAGCTGTGCAAGACTGCGAATATCTTCAAGCACAATAGCGTCCATATCCTGCATTTTGATGTAGTGGCTGGGACAGTATCGCTTTCCGAATTTCATGTAAGAAGTGCAGTTGTAATTGTGGCGAAGATATTTTCTCGGCTTTTTCTTACTGCCGTTTGTGGTGTTGTTCCACGCAAGGCGGACTTTGTTTCCGCAATCCTGACAGTAGATCAAACCGCTGAGATTTGCAACATATCCGCTGCTGTTACGCTTGCCCTGCGACACCGACTGCTCAATTTCACGCACCCTGTCCCAAAGCTCCTGAGAAACAATAGCTTCGTGCGTATTTT
>OGDF01001092.1_pt1 | contig 41278 bp, 50 predicted proteins | sample 1570141 | NCBI WGS metagenome assembly OGDF01 (sample SAMEA4370581, study PRJEB24528) | human gut metagenome
TTCCTGAAATAAAAATAACGAATGAAGAATTAGAAAAAAAATATCAAGTAGAAGACAATTATATTCTTAAAAGAACAGGAATAAAACAGAGATTTTATGCTAATGAAGAAATAGAGCAATTAGCGATTAAAGCTTCAAAAGAAGCATTACAATACACAAAAGAAAAGATAGATTTAATAATAGTAGCATCAATATCAGGAAGATGCCAAATGCCAAGTATATCTTACGAGGTACAAAAATATTTCGATATAAAGAATTGTATGTGTATGGATATTCTAGCAGGCTGTGCAGGTTTTATAAATGCTCTAGATATAGCAAAATTATATATAGATAGTGGAAGAGCATGTACAGCATTGGTTGTGGGAGTAGAAAAACTATCAACACATCTAGATAAGAATGATATAAATACAGAGATATTACTTGCAGATGGTGCAGGAGCAATTGTTATAAAAAGATGTAATAAAGAAAAATTATATGATTCATATATAGAGAGTAAAGGACAAAAAGGCGAAATATTAACATGTGTAAATAATGAAAAAATATATATGGATGGTAAAGAAGTATATAAATATGCTGTAACTGATACAGTAAAAAATATAAATAAACTTTTAGATAAAAATGAGATAACTATGGAAGATATAACTTATGTAATTCCACATCAATCAAATAGAAGAATTTTATCATCAATGGCAAACAAATTAAATCTTCCAAGTGACAAAATGTATTCAAATGTAGAAGAATACGGAAATACATTTTGTGCAAGTATTCCAATAGCACTAGATGACATGTTTAAACAAAATAAATTAAAAGAAAATGATAAAGTAATTTTAATAGGATATGGTGGCGGATTAAACACAGGAAGTATCTTATTAGAACTATAAAACAAAGGAAGGAAGATAATAATGAAAATAGCTTTTATGTTTCCAGGTCAAGGAGCACAAACTGTAGGAATGGGAAAAGATTTATACGACAAATATGAAGAAATAAGAGAAGTATATAAAAAAGCTTCAGAGATATCAGGAAAAGATATAGCAGAACTAACATTTAATTCTACAATGGAAGAATTAAGCAAAACAGAAAATACACAACTTGCAATAGCAACAATGAGTTTAGGAATTTTAAAAGTATTAGAAAGAAATGGCGTAAAACCAGAAATAACAGTAGGATTAAGCTTAGGTGAATATCCAGCATTAATAAGTGGAGGATATTTAAGTTTTGAAGATGGAATCACATTATTAAAACATCGTGGTTATTTAATGGGTAATAAAGTAGAGCCAGGAAATTATAGTATGGCTGCAATAATTGGTTTAGATAGTAAAATTATAGAAGAGGTATGTGCAGAGATTGCGGAAAAAGGAATGTTTATATCACCTGCAAATTACAATTATTCTGGTCAAACAGTAATTTCTGGAGATGAAGAAGCAATTAACATTGCAATAGAGGACTTAAAAGAAAAAGGTGCAAAAAGAGCTTTAAAATTAGCAACAGGTGGACCTTTTCATACAACAAAATTAAATGAAGCAAAAGAATTATATACAGAAAAATTAAAAGAAATAAAATTTAATACAGAAGCTCCAAAAGCAAAAGTAATAAAAAATCTAGATGGAACATTTTATAACGAAAATGATGATATGGTTGATGTATTATCAAGACATATTGTAAGTTCTGTAAGATTTGATAAAGCGATTAAAACAATGCAAGATTATGGAATAGATACATATGTAGAAATAGGACCAGGAAAAACATTAACAGGTTTTGTTAGAAAAGAAAACAAAGAAGCAAATGTTATTAATATTAATAGTGTAGAAACACTAGAAGCTTTTTTAGATAGTTTAAAATAAATATAAGTAAAGGAGAGAAAAAAATGGAAAAGAAAGTAGCTTTAATTACAGGAGGTTCAAGAGGAATCGGAAAGGCAATTGCAGAGAAATTTGCTAAAAATGGATATGATTTAGTAATAAATTATGTTTCAGACAATACAGACTTAGATGCAATTAAAGAAGAATTTAAACAATATGGTTCAGAAGTATTAATGGAAAAAGCAGATGTAAGTAATTATGAAGAATGCGAAAAAATGGTAACATCAGCAATAGAAAAATTTGGAAGAATAGATGTATTAGTAAACAATGCTGGAGTTACAAGAGATAATTTATTAATGAGAATGAAAGAAGAAGACTTCGATAAAGTAATTTCTATAAACTTAAAAGGAACATTTAATTTAACAAAATTAGTAACACCATATATGATGAAAAGAAGAGAAGGAAGAATAGTAAGTATTTCATCTGTAGTTGGAGTTATGGGAAATGCAGGACAATCAAATTATGCTGCATCAAAAGCTGGAATTATAGGATTTACAAAAAGTGTTGCAAAAGAACTTGCATCAAGAAATATATTAGCAAATTGTGTAGCTCCTGGATTTATAGCTACAGATATGACAGCAGTATTAAATGATAAGGTAAAAGAAAGTATTAATGCACAAATTCCTTTAAAGAGAATGGGAACTGCAGAAGAGATAGCAAATGCAGTATACTTCTTAGGAGGAGAAGAAAATACATATATAACAGGTCAAACATTAAATATAGATGGGGGTATGATTTAGAATGGAAAGAAGAGTTGTTGTTACAGGTATAGGAGCAGTTACACCAATAGGAAATACTGCAACAGATTTTTGGGCAGGAATTAAAGCAGGAAAATGTGGTATTGACGAGATAACAAAAGTTGATACTAGTGATTTAAAAGTAAAATTAGCAGCAGAAGTAAAAGATTTTAATCCAGAAGATTATTTTGACAGAAGAACAGCTAGAAGAATGGATTTATATACACAATATGCTGTGGTAGCATCAAGAGAAGCAATAAAAGATAGTGGAATTACAGAAGAAAATACAGATATGGCAAGAGTAGGAACTGTTATAGGTTCTGGAATTGGTGGATTAAATACTATGGAAAAAGATATTGGAGCATGTGCATTAAAAGGACCAGATAGAGTATCACCTATGTTTATTCCAATGGGAATACCAAATATGGCAGCAGGAAATGTAACAATAGACTTAGGACTAAAAGGAGAATCTGTTGCAATGGTAACTGCATGTGCAACTGGAACACATTCAATAGGAGAAAGCTATAGAATGATTAAACATGGTTATCAAGATGCAATACTTGCAGGAGGAACAGAAGCACCAATTACAAAAACAGGGATAGCAGGTTTCCAAAATATAAAAGCATTAACACAAGCTACAGACAAAAACAGAGCAAGTATACCTTTCGACGCCGAGAGAAGCGGATTTGTTATGGGTGAAGGTGCTGCAGTTATAGTTCTAGAAGAGTTAGAACATGCTAAAAAAAGAGGAGCACATATATACGCAGAAATAGTAGGATATGGAGCATCATCAGATGCATATCATATTACATCACCATCACCAGATGGTGAAGGCGCAGCAAGAGCAATGGTATCAGCAATGGAAGATGCTAAAATAAAACCAGAAGATGTTACATATATAAATGCACATGGTACATCAACACATTTAAACGATGCTGGCGAGACTATGGCGATAAAAAAAGCATTAGGAGAAGAAGCAAGTAAAAAAGTTTTAGTAAGTTCTACAAAGAGTAACACAGGACATTTATTAGGTGCAGCTGGAGGAGTTGAAGCTATTGTTTGCGTTAAAGCAATAGAGGAAGGCTTTGTACCAGCAACAATAAACTATAAAGTAGAAGACCCTGAATGTGATTTAGATATAGTTCCAAACGAAGGAAGAAATGTTGAAGTAAAATATGCAATGTCAAATTCATTAGGATTTGGTGGACATAATGGATCAATAATATTTAAGAAATATGAAGACTAGGGGGAATAAAAATGGAATATTCAGATATTAAAAGATTATTAGATGATATGGGAAATTCTAAAGTTGATAGTTTAGATATCGAGTTCCCAGATGGAACAAAAATTAAAATGAAGAAAAATGAAGCTAAAATTATAGAAGCTATAGAACCAAGACCAGTACCAGCTGTAAAAGAAGTTACTTTACCAGCTGAGTCAAAAGAAGAGCCAAAAGCAGTAGTAGCAACAGAAAATTACAAAGAAGTAAAATCACCAATGGTAGGAACATTTTACAGCGCTCCATCACCAAAAGACGAACCATATGTAAAAGTTGGTGACAAAGTAAAAAAAGGTGATGTACTTTGCGTAGTAGAAGCTATGAAATTAATGAACGAAATAGAATCAGAATTTGACGGAGAAATAGTAGAAATCTGCGTTAAAAATGAAGATATGGTAGAATATGGAACTACATTATTTAAAATAAAATAGGGATTTAAATAGGGATTTGGGGACGTTCCTTTTTTCCCCATTTGGAACGGGTGAACTTTAGGGACGGAGTTAAAAGTTCATCGATTGACATAAAATTTGAACTTTAAGGACCGTCCCTAAAGTTCAAAAACGTAGGAAACCATACTGCGAAGCCAACATAGAGCTTAGCAAACAAAAATATAAAGGAGAAAAAATTATGCTAAATATTAATGAAATAATGGAAATAATTCCACAAAGACCACCATTTTTAATGATAGACAGAGTAGAAGAGTTTGTGCCAGGAGAAAGTTGTGTGGCATATAAAAATGTATGTATAAATGAACCACACTTCCAAGGACATTTCCCTGGTAACCCAATAATGCCTGGAGTTCTTACAATAGAAGCTTTAGCACAAACAGGTGCGGTTGCAATTCTTTCTATGCCAGAAAACAAAGGTAAAAATGCGCTTTTTGGTGGTGTAGATAAATTAAGATTTAAAAGACAAGTAATACCAGGAGATGTATTAAAACTAGAAGTTAAAATTATAAAAAGAAAAGGTCCAATAGGGGTTGGAGAAGCAATAGCAACAGTAAATGGAGAAGTTGCTGTAAAAGGTGAACTTACATTTGCAATAGTATAATTGCGCTTAAGAATGAAGCAAGAAAGGATTTGAAATTGATATGTTAAAAAAGATATTAATTGCAAACAGAGGAGAAATAGCTGTAAGAATTATAAGAGCATGTAGAGAAATGGGAATAAAAACAGTTGCAGTATATTCAGAAGCTGATAAAACAGCATTACATACAAAACTTGCAGATGAAGCAATATGTATAGGACCTGCGCCTTCTGTAAAAAGTTATTTAAATGTAAAAGCAATAATAGAAGCAGCTTGCTTAACTGGTGCAGATAGTATTCATCCAGGTTTCGGATTTTTATCAGAAAATAGTAGTTTTGCAAAGATGTGTGACGAAATAGGTTTAAAATTTATTGGACCAAAACCAGAAATTATAGAACTTATGGGAAATAAATCTAAAGCAAAAGAGACTATGAAAAATGCAGGAGTTCCAGTTGTTCCTGGGTCAGACGGATTAATATATACAATGCAAGAAGCTATAAATATATCAAATCAAATAGGATATCCAGTAATGCTTAAAGCATCTGCTGGAGGTGGCGGAAAAGGTATAAGAGTTGCATACAACGAGGATGAACTAAAAAAAGCATATGAAGTTGTAAAGCAAGAAGCAGCTATATCTTTTAATGATGATAGCATTTACATAGAGAAATTTATAGAAAATCCAAGACATATAGAAATCCAAGTAATGGCTGATGAACATGGTAATGCAGTACATTTAGGTGAAAGAGATTGTACAGTACAAAGAAGAAATCAAAAAATGCTAGAAGAAACACCATCTGGAATAATAGATAGCAAATTAAGAGAAAAAATGGGTGCTGTAGCTGTTAAAGCTGTTAAAGAAGTTGGATATACAAATGTTGGAACAATAGAATTTTTAGTAGATAAAAATAAAGATTTCTATTTTATGGAAATGAATACAAGAATTCAAGTAGAACATCCAGTAACAGAGCTGGTAACAGGATTAGACTTAATAAAAGAGCAAATTCGTATAGCTTCAGGCGAAAAAATGAAATATAAACAAAAAGATATTACATTTACAGGACATAGTCTAGAAGCTAGAATAAATGCAGAAAATCCAGCTAAAAACTTTATGCCATGCCCAGGCTTAATAGAAGAATTACATCTTCCGGGTGGAAATGGTGTAAGAGTTGATACAGCTGTATATGCAGGATATAAAGTTCCTCAAAATTATGACTCTATGATTGCAAAAGTAATTGTGCATGGAAAAGACAGAAAAGAATCAATTGCTAAAATGAAAAGTGCATTATCAGAACTTGTAATTTCAGGAATAGAAACAAATACAGACTTCATATTAAAAATATTAGACAATGAAAAATTTAAAGCTAATGATTATGATACATCATTTATAGAAAAAGAATTTGGAAAATAGGGATCTGGTTTACTATTTTGATAAAAATATCGCACTTCTAAGAATTAGTATAAGCTATTCTTAGAGGTGTTTTTATTATATGTAGAAAATTATAGCCAAGTAGAAGCACTAGTTTGGTAATTTAGATTGAAAAAATAGCAAAGCAGTGGTATAATTATTATGTTTACTAACAACTGTGCACTAATAAAATAGGAGGCATGAATATGTCAAAAAGGTTAATTTGCTCAGAATCTTGGTTGCGGAACAAGATTCATGTAAAAGTCTATCTACCAGTTCCAGGTAGTATTGACAAATTGGAAGCTCCAGCAATGGGAAATTCACCGATGGAAAGAGACGAAAATATTATGAAGTTTGCAGAAGAAATGTGGTTTCCACAGTATTTTAGAGCTGTCAAACGAATAATAGATGTCTACGAAAGAAGTGAGATGCCATTACGTTATATTATAGGGCAGGAGATTGATATCTTTCCTATGATAGAGCGAGTTGGAATGTATTCAGTATTCAGTGGAAAGATTTCTATGGATAATGATAGTATGCTGGACATAAGTATCGTAGGTTCTGGAGCTCAGATTTTTGGACATGAAATGGGACATAAGCTTCTTTGCGTAAAAGAAAGCAACGAACTTCTTGAAAATGTACAAGAATATTTTGGAACTACAGAAAAATGGGCACATGAAATAATTGCAGAACTAACCGGTGAAATAGTTGCCAATGATGATACCGCAGTTAAAATCTCCTTTATAGATGAAAGGACGAAGGAGTATTTTAAACGTCAAATTTTAAAATTGGCGTGGCAATAAGTAAACAATGACTGAACTTAAATCCCAGTAAAAGGATAATATCTTTTTACTGGGATTTGTCTGTTTGTAAAAATATACATACTAATCTTGATAGATAGTATGTGCAAAATCAAGATTAAGAAGAGAGATTAATTTAATGTAAATAGGGATTTAAGGAACGTCCCCAAATCCCTTATTAAAAATTATTAAAAGAAATTTAGCTATTGTAATAAAGAAATTTTTGAGATAGAATAAAAACGAAGAAAACGGAAAAGGATGTGATATGAATGACACCTAGTTATGATACAATTGTTATAGGAATGGGACCAGGAGCAATATTTTTTGCATATGAGATGATTCAAAAAAATCAAAATAAAAAAATATTGTTAGTAGAACAAGGAAAACGAGTAGAAGATAGAAATTGCCCTATAGAAACAATAGGAAAATGTGTAAAATGCAAACCATTTTGTAATATTACAAGCGGATTTTCTGGAGCAGGAGCTTTTTCAGATGGAAAATTATCTTTATATAATATAGAAGACGATGATTTTTATGTTGGAGGAGAACTGCATAAGTATGTTGGAGTAGAAGAAACAAAGAAATTAATAGACTATACAGATCAAATATACTTAGATTTTGGAGCAGATCCAAAACTAGAAGGAACAAAGTATAAAAACGAAATAAACGAGATAAAGAAAAAAGCCAAAAAAGAAGAAATAACATTAATAGATATTCCAATAAGACATCTAGGAACAGAAAAAGCACATGAGTTATATAAAAAATTAGAAAAATATTTAGAAGAACATAATATAGATTTAATGTTCGAAACAGAAGTAAAAGATTTAATGATAGAAAACAATGAAGTAAAAGGAATTATTGCACATAATGTAAAAGAAAATATAGAAGAAAAAATATATGGAAAAAACATAATAATAGCAGTAGGAAGAAAAGGTGCAAATTGGCTAGTAGACATGTGTAATACTCATAACATCAAAACAGAAGCTGGAGTAGTAGATATAGGTGTAAGATATGAGCTTTCAGACGAAGTAATGAAAGATATAAATACATATATGTACGAAGGTAAATTTATCGGTTATCCAGGACCATTTAAAGATAAAGTAAGAACATTTTGTCAAAATCCAAGTGGATTTGTTTCATCAGAAGTATATGATGAAGGAATAAACTTAGTTAATGGGCATTCATATAAAGACAAAAAAAGCACACATACAAATTTAGCAATACTAGTATCACATCATTTTAATTATCCATTTGATAAACCAATAGAATATGGAAGAAATATAGCTAAAAATATAAATGAATTAGGAAATGGAAATATAGTAGTTCAAAGATTAGGAGATATTTACAGAGGAAAAAGAACTTGGGATGAAGAATTACAAAATAATAAAATTAAGCCAACATTAAAATCAGCAGTTGCAGGAGATATAACATTTGCACTTGGATATAGAACTATGACAGATATTCTTCAATTTATAAGGAGTATGGACAAAATAGTAGAAGGATTTGCAAATCCAGAGAATCTATTATATGCACCAGAAATAAAATTTTATAGTAATAAAATCGTAATAGACAATAATTTTGAAACAAGCGTAAAAGGATTATATTCTATAGGAGATGGTGGAGGAATGACGAGAGGATTAATGATGGCATCAGCATCTGGAGTGCAAATGGCAAGGAATTTAATAAATAAAGGAGTATAATATGCATATAAGTGTTAGAGGAATAGTAGAAAAAGATGATGGAATCATCTTAATACATAGAATAAAACCAAGAGAAGATGGTACATTAAGAGATTATTTTGTTGTACCTGGCGGAAAGCAAGAAGAAGGGGAAAGCAATTTAGAAACATTAAATAGAGAAATAGAAGAAGAGCTAGGCATTACAGTAGATGTAAAAGAAAAATTAATAGAATATGATGACCAAGCTTATAATGATAGCATTCAAATATTTTACATATGTACACATAAAGACGGAATAATAGGAACAGGAAATGGCCCAGAAATGACTAATAAAAATGAATATAAAGGTACATTCGAGCCAGTAGTTGTAAAATATGAAGAACTAAAAAATGTGAATTTAGTACCAGAAGCTATTAAAGACTTACTAGTAGAAAGATATGAGGCAATAAAAAATGAAAAGAAGTTATAGTTATTTTATAGTAAAACCAGATGGGATAAGATATTTAGATGAAATATTAGAAGATTTAGAAGGGAAATTTCAAGAAATAAAATATTATGCAGTAGATGATTTTGAAAGTCTAATTAAAAAACTATATCATAAACATTATGAAAATAAAGGGGAGCGGCTTTGCAAAATCATATGCTTCATATTTATATGGAATTAGAGAAATTTTTGGTAATAAAGCATTATTAGTATTAGTAGGTGATAGAGAAAAAACATATGAAGAATTATCTAATGATATTTTTGCAGAGAAAACATTAATAAGACAAAAATATATTAATAATAATGTTGGTATAATTACAAATTTAGGAGATGAAAGAGTTAACTATATAAGATATGTAGACCAAAAAGGAAATTTAAAAAAGCCAAGAATTCTAAATGGAATGGGTAATATAAGAATAAGCGATATGAATATTATTCATTCACCAGATCCTAATGAAGCAACAACAAAAGAAGAATTACAAATTATTATAAATAGCGGAATTTTACAAGACAAAAATCTATTAACGCCAGACACTATTAAAAAAATAAGAGAATATGGAACATTTAATTTTTTTAATGATATGAAAAAAGATGATTATCAAGGAAATATAGGACCAGATATATCTGGATTTATTAAATCAGAAATAGACGAAAGATAATATACAAGGGGGAAAAAGTATGGAAGAAGAATTAGAAAATGGAATAGCTTTAATGGATGGAATATTACAAAATTGGGTAAATGAAAACAAAGGAAAGTATCATATATTCTTTCCGAAATGTACAAAAGAAAATGACAAGGATGTTGTGTTATTCCCAATATTTGAAGAAAATAAAAATGGAACTTTAAACCTAAAAGTATGGGCAAAATACAATTTAGAAAATTATTCTTTGGAAGATTATTTGGATGTAAAAAATAAAATTATATTATTTGATAAAAAATTAATAAATTATAAAAAGAAAAAATTTGCACAAAATGTAATTGCATTAATAGAAATATTTTATACAGCCCAAGAATTTATGGAACTTTCAGAAGATAGTATAGAATACATAGCAAATCAAGAATTGTTAGAAGAGAAAATTGATGAATATAAACAAAAATTTAAAACAATTCTTGCTGAAGAAGAACTAGCTATTGCATATGGAGTAAAAAAGAATGAGCCAGTAAAAACAGAAAAAGCGAAACTTCCAGTTACAAATACACAGCCTATTGAAAATAAGAAAGAAGAAACAAAAGAAAAGAGAACAGTAAAAATACCAGATTTAACGATAAAAAAATTACAAGAAAGTATATCTAAGATAGACCATAAAAATAATTCAAAAGAAAAATACATGTTAAAACTTATGGAAGAAGTTGGCGAGCTTGCAAAGGTTGTAAATGAAGATGTACGAATGAAAGATAAAGAAATTAAAGGAACAATAGAAGAAGAATTACAAGATGTGTTATATTATATAACATGCTTAGCAAATATTTATGGAATAGACTTAGAAGAATGTATATATTTAAAAGAAGAATTAAATTGTAAAAAATATAATAGGAAAAATATGTTTAAAGACTAAAATTAAGGAGTAATTAATGAGCAAAGTTGCAAATATGTTAAATATGGTAAAAATTCTGGAAGATGGTAAAATACATACAATACAAGACTTAGCAGATGAATTAGAAGTATCTACAAGAATGATAAGAATATATAAGCAAGAATTAGAACAAGCAGGAATATATATAAAAGGCAAGCAAGGAATAAATGGTGGGTATATTTTAGATAATATGAAAAACACTATTGATATAGGGCTAACAGGAGAAGAAATATATCAGCTAAAAAATATGAAAAAGAATGAATTAGACGAAGCTATAATAGACAAGATTATTAAAGCATATATTACTAATGAACATAGAAAAGATAGTACTAAAAGCGAACAGTTAATGCCAGAATTTACAGAAATTTATAAAGATTTTAGGCTAGCTATCAATAACAGAAATAAAATCTATATTGAGTTTAAATCTGTCAATTCAGGGATAACCAAAAGAATAATACATCCGGCAGAACTATTTACATATTTAAATAATTGGTATGTTGCAGCATTTTGCGAATTAAGGAATGAAATTAGACTATTCAAATTAAATGACATAATTTCATATAAAATATTAGATGAAAAATACGAAAAAGAAGTCAATCTAAAAATGTGGTCAAAAAATTAAACTGACAATTATATTTCCTCTTTTTGTGATAAAATAAAATCACAAAAGGAGGATTTTTATGTATAAAACAATAATATTTGATCTAGATGATACCTTAAATGATGATACAAAAAATATGCAAGAAGCATTTAAAATACTAACAAAAGATAAATATAGTGACGAAGAATTTAAAAAATTTCAGACAATAGATAAGAATTACTGGAAAGAAAGGGCTGCAGGAATAGTAAAAGATCCTAGAGAAGGGATGTCAAAAGCGGAAAAAGCAGAGTGGAATAGAGCACAAAGATTTTTAAGATATTTTAAAGGAATTTCTTATGAAGAAGCGGTAAAAATGAATGAAATATATACAGAAGGACTAAAACGAAAAGTACAAGAAATAGAAGGAGCTAAGGAAATCATAAAATATTTAAAAGACAAAAAGTATAAGCTTATAATTGCAAGTAATGGACCAAGCACAGCAATACCATCAAAATTGAAGGGATTAGGAATAAATGAATATATAGATGAAACCTTTGCAGCAGATGAATGTGGAAGTATGAAACCACACACATATTTTTATGAAGCTTTATTTAACAAAATAAATAACCATAATACGAAAGAAATGTTATATATAGGTGATGAGTTAGAAAAAGATATTAAAGGTGGAAACGAAGTAGGAATGGATACATGTTGGTTTAATATTAGGAATGAGAATGCTAGTATTTATAAGCCAACATATGAGATACATAAGTTAGAAGAATTAAAAAATATATTATAAAAAGGGAGATTTACTATATAGGTAGTTTAGTTTGAGGTTATATAAATATAGTAAAGTAAAAATTATTGTAAAGAAAGGAATGGAAAGTTATGGAGGAAATAGTATTTGTAACACATAATAAAGGAAAAATAGCATCTGCGCAAAAACAACTAGCAGGAGTAAATGTAAAAATATTTGAATACGAGTTAGATGAACCAAGAAGTGATGATATAAAATTTATTTCAAAAGCAAAAGTAGAAGAGGCGTATAAATTAGTAAAAAAGCCATGTATTTCTTTAGATTGTGGTTTCTGGATAGAAGAGTTAAATGGTTTCCCACGAGCATTTGTCAACTTTTCATTAGAAACATTAGGACTAGAAGGAATCTTAAAATTAATGGAAGGAAAAGAAAACAGAAACTGCAAGTTCACAGAATGTTTATCATACTATGATGGAAAAGAAGTACATCAATTTATGGGAGAACACAAAGGGAAAATATCAAAAGAAATATTAGGGAATGATACAAACGAAAAATGGTCAGATTTATGGTATATCTATATACCTAGCGGATATGAAAAAACATTAGCACAAATGACAAAAGAAGAACGAGCTACAAGGAAAAAGTATGAAAGTAAAGATGCAATGAAAATATTCGCAAAGTGGTATTTAGAAAATAAAGCAAATTTATTATAGAGTTTAAAATTTTGCATAGTTGGATATAAATATTTGGATAAAAAGTAGTAAAATACAAGCTTTTATGATATAGTTCTTTAAAAAAGGAACCGCAAGTTTAATATGTGAATATTAGAATCACATATGCTGGCGAATAAAGGAGTATATTATGAGAGCTAATTTTTTTGGAAGTACAGCATGCTATTTAAAGAAAGACAACAAAATATTATTTATAAAATTCAATAAAAAATGGGGACAAGTATATGCTCCAATAGGTGGAAAAATAGAAGCAGGAGAAACACCTACAGAATGTTTATTAAGAGAATTTAAAGAAGAAACAGGTCTAGAATTAAAAGATCCTAAACTTAAGGGAATTTCATTTTGGAAAGATAGTACAGAGGGTATAATATTTATATATACTGCTGAAAAAGTTGATGGAGCTTTACAAGAATCTGAAGAAGGAAGATTAGAATGGATAGACATTAGCGAGTTAGACAATATAAAGCAATTTGATATGAACAGTAAATTTACTAAATATATATTAGAAGACGGTATGTTCGAAGGAAAATTTATTTTAGATGAAAATGCTAAAGTACTTGATTATAAAATAAGGAAGATTTAGAAAGAAAGGATTAATGCATGATTAAAAATATAATATTTGACTTAGGAAACGTAATATTACAATGCTCAACAATAGAAACGATGTATAATTTTACAGCTAGTGAAGAAATGGCTAAAAATCTAATAACATATATATTCAAATCAGAAGAATGGAAATTACTAGATTTAGGAAATATAAGTAAAGAAGAAGCTATATCAAGAATACAAGAAAGGGTAGCAGACGAATATAAACCTTTAATAAAAGAGGTTATGGATAACAGAGCAAAATATTTAAAGTTGAATGAAGGTACAATAGAAATTGCAAAAAAATTAAAAGATATTGGATATAAAATATATGTGTTGTCAAATATGTCGACATTTACATATGAATATTTTAAAGATAACGAATTTTTTAAGTTATGCGACGGAATAGTAATTTCAGCATATGAGCACATTAAGAAACCAGATGAAGAAATTTTTAAAAGATTATTAAATAGATATAAGTTAGTTCCGGAAGAATGTTTATTTATAGATGATGATGATACAGGAAGAAGTTTTGAGACAGCAAATGCGTTAGGAATAAATGGAAGAAGAGTACTTCCAAATGATAGTGAAGATGTTCTAAAATTATTAGAAGAATATAATATAAAATTACAAGGAAAAATGGAGGAAATATAGAACAAATAATATAGGGGGAAAGACAGATGCTAAGATTCGAAAAAATAGATGACAAATATTGTAACCAATATATAGAGATGTTACAAGAATGGAAGGCAAGTAATACATCTTTAACACCAGATATTTTAGAAATACCTTGTAATAATGAAATAGAATATAGAAATATAGTTTTAACAGCTAAAAATGCAGCTATTGGAATGCACGAAGATAGAGACTGGTATGAAATATGCAATTATTATTTAGTTGTAAACGATCAAGATAAATTAATAGGAATAACTGCAATAAGAAGCAATTTAACACAATTAGGAAAAGATACATTAGGAAATATTGCATATGGCATACGTCCAACAGAAAGAAGAAAAGGATATGCAAAAGCAGTTGCAAATATGCTAATAAATAAGTGTAGAGAATTAGGAATGAACGAAATTGTTGCATGCCATTACATAGAAAACGATGCATCAAAAAGAGTTTTAGAAAGTGCAGGAGCAATTCCTACAGGAGTGTTGACATCAGAATATTCTGGTAAAAAGATAAAACGCTACATAATAAGAACAAGTACAAGTAGCGAAATAAACTTTACGATGGCAAAACAAGTTTTTAATGACTACGTAAAACAATTTGACAGAGAAGATGGAAGCATTTTATTAAAAATAACACACACATACCATGTTGTAGATTTAAGTGAATATATAGCCAGAGAACAAGGGTTAGATGAAGAAAATATAACTTTAGCTAAATTAATAGCCTTATTGCATGATATAGGAAGATTTAAGCAAGTCACATTGCTTAGAAATTTTTCAGATAAAGGATTTGACCATGCAGATTATGGGGTCAAAATTCTATTTGAAGAAAATTTAATAAGAAAATTCATTCAAACAAATAAATATGACGAAATAATAAAAAAGGCTATATATACTCATAATAAATACAAAATAGAAGATGGGTTAAATGAGTTCGAAGAACTACATTGTAAAATTATAAGAGATGCAGATAAATTAGATAATTTCAGAGTAAAAGAAGAAAATAAATTTGAAGATAGTTTTCCAGAAACTAAAGACGCAGCAGGAGAACTTTCTTATTCTGCTATGTCTGATGTAGTATATAATGACTTTTTAGCACATAAATGCATCAAACTTGAAGATAGAAAAACTTTAATAGATTATTGGGTATGTATACTTGCTTTTATATTTGACTTATATTTTAAAAGTTCATTAAAGTATATTAAAGACAAAAATTATATTGATATTTTAATTGATAAAATAGAATATAAAAATGAAGAAACAAAAGCAAGAATGGAAGATATAAGAAAGTGTGCAAAAAAATATATAGAAGATAATATTTAAGGAATGTAAAACATGATTAGGGAAAGTGATAATAACGATTTAGAAAAAATTATGCAAATATGGCTAGATACGAATATTTCGATACATAATTATATTCCACAAGAATATTGGACTAGTAATGAAAAATATGTTAAAGAAGCAATACAAGAAGCAGAAGTATATGTGTACGAAGATAACAAAGAAATAATAGGATTTATTGGAATAAATAAAGGGCATATAGAAGGAATATTTGTAGAAGAAAAATATAGAAATCAGGGAATTGGAAAAGCATTAATAGCTTATTGTAAAAACAAATATAATAAGCTAACACTAGAAGTATATAAGAAAAATACTAAAGCGATAAAATTTTATGAAAGAGAACAATTTAAACCAATAAAAGAAGATATTGAAGCAGCAAATAATGAAGTAGAAATACTTATGGAATGGAGTCAAAATTAAAAGAGATTGCTTTGATTTTTTGATATATTTGAGGGATGAATCCTTTTGAGGGTTAAATATAATAAAATAAAAAAAGGAAGTTAATATGAAAATACGTTTAGAAGAAGAAAAAGACTATTTTATGAATGAAAATTTAACACGAGAAGCATTTTGGAATGTATATAGACCAGGTTGTTATGAACATTATATTCTTCATAAAATTAGAACAGATGAATGCTATGTAAAAGAATTAAGTTATGTAATGGAAGAAAACAACAGGCTAATAGGAAGTATAGTTTATGCAAAAGGAAAAATACAAAATGAAAATGGTCTACATGAAGTTTTACTATTTGGCCCAGTAAGTATACTTCCAGAATATCAAGGAGCAGGATATGGAAAGAAACTAATAAAAATTACTTTAAAAAAGGCAAAGGAATTAGGATACCCTGCAGTAGTAATAACAGGAAAACCAGAATACTATGAAAAATTTGGATTTAAGCCTGCCTCAAAATATAATATATTTTATGAAGGAATGGAAAATGAAGAAAATCCGTTTTTTATGGTAAAAGTTTTGGATAAGCATAAAATGAAAGGTATATATGGAATATATACAGATCCAGATGTTTATACAGTAAACCAAGAAGAGGTAGAACAATTTGATAAGAAATTTCCAAGAAAGAAAAAAGAGAAAAAAGAGAAGAAAGAAGGACAATTAGAGTAATAGGGATATAGGATGTTCTGGGGGATTTAGGAGTGTCATTTTTTTTCTATTCGGGATTTAGGGACGTTCTTTAAATCCTGATATTGAAAATAAGTAAAAGTAATTTGTTCTGAGCAGAACAAATTAATGAATGATGTATAAATATAAATATTAGAATTATGTTAAAAGCCATCAACGACATTTTGCATTTGTTGGTGGCTTAATTACTTGGAATCTATAAAATTAAACTGTTCCAAAAATCCATGTATATGTTTATGTCTTGCTTATGATATTTTAAACATCTAGCAATTCTACAATATAGAACAACAATCAACATAGCTTTAATCTTTTGATGAGGCTCAGAAAGTAAGCTATAAATTTTATCAAGAGAAATATTTTTTATAACACTTGCATTACTAACGATGGCAAATAAAGTGTCGTATAAACTATCTCCAAGCACAGGCATTGGATCAATAACGCCAGCAAATTTACCATTAACTTTTATAAAATTGTGAGTACCAAAATCCCCATGAATTAATTTTTTGTCAAATTTATAATTTTCTAATATTTTTACTTGCTCTAAAACAATAGAATTATCTGGAATATAAGTTGCTAAGTTTTTAGAAGAATCAGTTATTTCATCAATCAAAAACTCTGACCAACTTGCTTTTTCTTCATAGAGATAACCAAAACCGTAATACTCAACAGTTTTATAATTTTTTGTAATATAAAGAATATTTTCTAAAAAATCATCAATATCATCAACTTGTTTCATAATATCTCCGTGAATGAATTCATAAACAGCAAATCTATATGAAGGGTCAAAATAAATAATTTTTTGCATTTTAGGACTAGGATTTAAATTTAAAAATTTAATTTCTGCTTTTATGGCATAAGGCGTGCTTCTCTTAATCAAGTATTTGTTATTTAGCAGAATTACATGGCTTGAAACACCATCTGTAAAATATTTGTGGTTTTCATAAGGTATATTTAATAATTTTAAAACAAATTCAATTATATTTTTATCTATTTTATTATCAATAATCATACGTTACCTCTAGATATATTTTAAAAATTCTTCGGGATAGATAATCTTTTTACCAGATTTAAAATCATCAATATCTACCCATACAGCATTATACTCATCAGCTTCATCATCAATTTCATATTCATCTTTGTAAGTATCCTCTGGAATTTCTATAGAATAAATAAATACGATTTCATGTCCTTTTTTTCCTTGATAGGTAAAAATATTTTCTGTTACACCAAGAAGTTTTTTTACAGTAATATCTGCATTGATTTCTTCCTGAAATTCTCTTTTTACAGCATCTTTACTTGTTTCGCCAAATTCGATACCTCCTCCTAAAGCACGGTAAAAGGTTTGTTTCTTTACTTTGTCATATCCTATACCGACTAAAATTTTTTTACCTTTTTTAGCTATGCCTAAAGCTATAGGACGAATAGAATCAGATTTAAACATTTTATACACTCTCCTTTGTTTAGTTCATGGTTTAATTATTGAAAAATATATTTAAGCTTTTGTTGTAAAACATATGGGGATTATGCTTGCCAATTAAATTATGTTATTAGTGTAGCATATAGAAATGTAGAACACAAGAAAAATATAAAAATATTGAAATTAGACAATAAAATGATATAATGATTGCATGTAAAGAAATAGATATATGTATTAATGTATCAAATATTATTGAGTATATGGAGGTCAAAAGTGAATAAAGAAGCGGGACTAAAATCAATAGATGAATTACGAAATTATAAATTTGTTATAGAGAGTTATCAAAGAGGATACAGGTGGGACTCTAAACAGGTTACAGAACTATTAGAAGATTTGTTAGAATTCCAAAAAACAGGAAATAATTTATATTGCTTACAACCAATTATAGTTAGAAAAGTTGATGAAAACAAATATGAATTAATAGATGGACAACAAAGACTTACAACTATATATATATTACTTAAATTTTTAAAACCAGAAGAATATTTATATGGGATAGAGTACAAAAGACCTAATAGTAAAGAATTTTTAGAAAATATTGAAAGTGAAGAAAATATAAACAATCTGGATTTTTATTTTATGAAAAATGCGTATACAACAATTAAAAAATGGTTTCATGTAGTAAGTGAAAATGAACAGACGGAAAATTTAAAGGGAAGGTTTATATCATTACTTTTGGAAAATGATAAGAATGTAAGATTTATTTGGTATGAAGTAAAGGATAAAAATATTTCATCAGAAGAGATTTTCACAAGAATAAATGTTGGTAAAATTCCATTAAATGATGCAGAGCTTATAAAAGCGAAATTACTTTATGATGTAAAATCAGAAAGAAAAGAAGAAAAGTATTTAAAACAAATAGAAATAGGAAGCGAATGGGATACAATAGAAAAAGATTTGCAAAATGATTCTTTTTGGAGATTTTTAGTAAATTATAAAAAAGAAAAATCAAATAGAATAGAATATATATTTGACTATGTAGCAAAAGAAGCGGAAGAAAAACAAAATAGTAAGAATAATAAATCCAAAAATATAACTGAAAACGAAGAGTACTCTACTTATGAAAAAATAAGTCAATTAATGCAAGAACAAATAGTAAATAAAGATAATTGGTATACAGAAGAAAAGGATTTTTGGGATAATAATGTAAAAAAATATTACTATATTTTTAAAGATTGGTATAAAGATACTGAAATATATAACTATATTGGTTTCTTAAACTTTTATAATAATAAAGAAGGTAATACGTACAAACTTATTAAAGAATATGAAAATTGTACAGAAAAAACAAACTTTAAAGCATACATTAAAAATCTAATAATAAAAGATGTTATAAATGATGTAGAAAATTTGGATGATTTAGATTATGAAGAAAACGGAGAGCAATTAAAAAAACTACTTATTTTATTTAATATATTAACATTAAATAAAATGCAAGAAAAATTTCCATTTGAAAAATACAAAAAAGAGGAGTGGTCACTTGAACATATTCATCCTAGAAATATTAAAAGTATGGGAAATGATAAAGAAAAATGGAAATCTTTGTGTGATGATGAAATAATAACTATAAAAGATTTTATCGAATTATTTAAAAATAGAAATGATAAAGAAAAATTTGAATTATATAATAACATTTTAAGAAAAATGGAAGAACTAAGACGAAATATAGAAAATAAAAAAGATGCAGTTATTCTAGAAGAATTCGAAGCAATTAAAAATTTATCAAAAAATGAATATGGAGAAGAATTTATGAATTCAATTGCAAATTTAACTTTATTAGATAAAGATACAAATAGTAAAATAGGAAATAATTTTTTTGATACCAAAAGAAGAGAATTAATTAATGCAGAAAAAACAGGCGTTTATATTCCAATATGTACAAAAAATGTATTTTTGAAGTTTTATAGTAAAAATCCAAATCATATTTATTTTTGGACAAAAGAAGATAGAGAAGATTATAAAAATGCATTAAAAGAAGAATTACAAAAATTTGTCGAAAGTGAGAGTGAAAGTGAAAATAATGAATAATACTGTATTAAGTGAAGAAACATATAGTTTTTGGAAACTAATAAATAAATACAAAATCACAATTCCTATGATTCAAAGAGATTATGTTCAAGGAAAAGAAGTTAAAAGAATAAACGAAATAAGAGAAAAATTAATAAATAACATAAAATTAGCAATACAAGGAGAAAAATTATTAGACTTTGATTTTATATATGGAAGTACGAAAATAAATGAAGATAATGAAGAAGAACTATCATTATTAGATGGACAGCAAAGAATTACAACATTATTTTTATTACATTGGTATTTTGCAAAAAAGGAATGCAAAATGAATGATGAAGTAAAAAATATTATGCATAATTTTTCTTATCAAAATAGAGTTAGTTCAAGAGAATTTTGCAAAAGTTTAGTGGATAAAGAAATAAAAATTGAGAAAAATAAAAAAATAAGTGATTTAATAAGACAGAAAACATGGTATTATTCTGAATGGAATAATGATCCTACAGTAAAAAATATGCTTAATATGCTTGATTGTATCCATGAGAATTTTTATGAATATGAAGCTTTCGATAAGTTGATTGACGAAAATAACAGTCTTATCACATTTATGTTTATACCACTTGAAAAATTTAATTTAACAGATGAATTATATATAAAAATGAATTCTAGAGGAAAAAAATTAACAAATTTTGAAATATTTAAGTCTAAAATTTTAGAAATAATGAAAGAACAAAACGAAAAAGAATTATTAGAAGAATTTTCAGAAAAAATCGAATCAAGTTGGGCTGATTTTTTCTTTAGTTATAAAAAAGAGAATGAAGAAACATTTGATGAAATTTTTATGAGATATATTTATTATATTACCGAGATGATTTATGCTACAAAGATAAGTACTAAAACTCAATATGACAATGAAAAAGATTCACCTTATGATTATTCAAAAAAAGATTTAAATTTAGATTTAAAATTGGTAGAAGAAACTTATAAAGATAAAAATAATATTAAATTATTAATTAGTATATTAAATATATGGAAAAATAAAGAAGAATTAACTGAAGATATTAATAAGGCATTTAGTAGTAAATATTCAGAAGGAAAGGTAATGTTATTTGACTCAAATGAAAAAACAAATTTATTTGAAAATTGTATTTATTATGAAAATTTTGAATGGTTAAATAGAATATTGTTATTTTCCTTCCTATTAAAGAAAAGTAAAAATAAAAATGATAATAATTATGATGATATAAGAATTATAAGAAATATATCTTTAAACATAAGATCATTTTACAGATCTCAAGAAAGTTATACTCCAAATATTCGTTATTATATGTTAAGAGATTTATTTAATATTTTCGAAAAAATAATAGATGAGGAAGATCCATATTTATATTTATTGAATGAAAGTTTCATTTCAAGAGGAGAGTATATTTTTCCAGAAATAAAAAAAGCAGAAATTATAAAAAGAAAACCAGAATTAAAAAAAGTGATTTTTGAATGTGAAGATACCAATTCAACAAAGGGAAATTTGGTAAATTTAATAAATTTAATAGAAAAATATGAAGATAAAGTGATTAAACTGATAAAATTTTTTAATGATAAATCTCATTATCCATTAATTTTGAGAACGATGCTATCATTTGATAACTATGGAATATATATTGGAAAGGGAAATAGATATTTCTATGGAAGTAGTAACTCGATATATGATGTATTAACATATTCTAATAATAATGAAATACAAAGTAAAATACAAATTATTTTGGAAAAGATCTTTGAAAAAGTACAAAGTAATATTGATATAGATATAGAAAAATTGTTCATTAATACTATTAAAGAAAATATGAAAGAAATGGAAAAAAATAGTTGGAGATATAATGTGGTAAAATATGCAGAAATTTGGGAATTGAGCTATGAAAGAATATTTAATAAAAATAGTGAAATAATATATACTTTTGCATTAAATAGTGATGATGCAAATATTTCGTCATTTTCAAAAAAGGCAATAAATAGTAGACATATTAATCCATATTATAAACCACTATTGGCAAAATATAATTTAGAAAAACAAAAAGAATGTTATAGTACAAAAGATGATAATGGAAAGATTATATTAAATAATAATATAGTTATTAAAATTATAGAAAGTAGTTTTCAAGTTTCTTCCAATGTGAAAAAGGAAGAAATTAAAAAAGTTTTTATTGATAATAAAATAGATGAAGATGGAAACATATTTATAAAGTTTAATATAAATTGTGATTATATAGAGCAATTAGAACAAATAATAAATAAGATTTCTACATTATAAGGATAATGTTAAGATTGATATTAATACGTTTTAAGAGATAAAAAAGATATTAAAAGAGTTTTATAATATATTAAATAAAAACAACTACATTATATGACCAGTGAAATTGAAAAACTCCTTATTACAAATTATAATAAAAAAGATGTAATAAGGAGGAATTTTTATGGTTAATGAATATATTTTAGATGCAAAAGATGAAGCAATAATAAACGGATTAGATAATTTATTTGGAGTTGTTCAAAATAAAGAGGTATTAAGGAATATTATAATATTTTCAAAATTAAAAAGAGATGATGAAATAAACACAGGAAATTTTAATATTATTATAAGAAATAATTCCGACTATAATTTATTAGAAGATTTTCTAAGAATATGTACCAAGCTATTTGTTAAAAATAATATTATAGAAAATGATAAAATATATTTTTTTGGGGAAAATGAAGATAAATGTAAAGGCAGAAAAAATAATGATATTTGGAATATAGAATTAAAAAATAATGAAAGTTTAATTGTTTTTAAGTGTAACTCATTTTATATAAACTATAAAAGAGATAGAAATAAGATTGAAAAATTAATTAAGAAATATCCAAATAAAATATTTATATTTGAAGATACAAATTATTGTGAAGGCGAAATGGATGCAGAACTAGGAAATATTGCAACTTGGAGAATGACAATAGAAAAAATTTCTTTGGATGATAAAATAATATACTGTAAAAATATATTAGATAAAAATAAAATAAAATATAGAAATCAAGATATAAGAAATTTTTCGGAACAACCATTTTGGAAATTAAAACCTAACCTTTTGCAACTAATGGTTGAATGCAAGGCTAATAGGATTGAAAGTGTAAATAGTGAAATGTTTAGGAAAAAAGGTGAAAAATATAATATAAAACCAATAAGAAAAAATAATACAAAAAGTAGTAAAAAATCTGCAAAAGCAGATCTAGAAGAGCTTATAGGTCTTGATGAAATAAAAAGTGAAATAAGAAAAATATTAAATTATGTAAGTTTAAATAAAGAAAGAGGTAAAATGCCTACTTTACATATGTGCTTTTATGGAAATCCTGGAACAGGAAAAACAAGTGTTGCAAGAGTTATAGGAAAATTATTTGCAGAAGAGGGAATATTACCAGGGAATGGCGATTTCGTAGAAGTTCATGGAAGAGATTTAGTTGCAAAATTTGTAGGCTGGACTGCTCAAAAAGTTCATGAAGTAGTTGGAAAAGCTATTGGAGGGGTTTTATTTATCGATGAAGCATATAGTTTGATTTCTAGAGGAAGAGGGGGATTTGAATCAGAGGCAATAGACACTTTAATAAAAGAAATGGAAGATCACAGAGATGAAATTTGTATTATATTAGCTGGATATACTGATGAGATGAAAGAGTTATTAAAAGAAAATCCTGGCTTTGAAAGTAGAATACAGTTTAATATTGATTTTCCAGATTATACTGCAAATGAATTGTTAGAAATTTTTAATGAATTGAGTAAAAAAGAAAAGTATTGTATATCTAATAATTGCAGAGAAATATTATTAGACCACTTTAATAAAGTTAGAAGTCAAAAAAATTTTGGAAATGGTAGATATGTTAGAAACATTTTTGAAAAAATAAAATTTGAACAAGCCGATAGAGTTATAAGAACGAATTGCAAAAGCATGAATAGAATAACAAAAAGTGATGTTCAGAATGCATTGATACAAGTTCAAATGAAGCAAGAAAATAATTGTGTAAGAAAAATGATAGGTTTTTAAGGCAACAAAATAATCAAATGATATAATAAAGAAAATGTTAGAATTTGAAAAATATAAAATACTTAACAAGAAAGCAAAAATGAAAATAGAAGAAAATTAATTTTTATTTTACTTTTTCTTAAAACATTGAAGTAATTAATATTAAAGAAAAGTTATTCGAAATATTTTTTAACAGGAATAATTATTATATACATTATATGATATTGTATATTGTAATAAAAATTTATACTGAATAGAAGTATTTTATATACATATATTTATATGCGAAGATGAAATTAAATAGAATAAAACCTCATAACCCGAAGGTCGTAAGTTCGAGTCTTACCCCCGCAACCAACGAAATGCCTCTGTTAAAGCAATTTACAGAGGATTTTTTATTTCTCTGAAAAATCCATTTAAGAGCATTAAAAACCATTAAAAAGCATTAAAATTTGTTTCATAAAGGGTAAATAAAGGGTAAAAAATAATGTAATTTAATATTGAAATATCAATGACTTCGGCAATAGCTGAGGTCATTTTTTGGGAGGTTTTTATGGAAAAAGAGAAAATTTTAGAAATAGTAAATGAAATTAATAAAATAGCAAGGCTTAATTGTATGTATAACAAAATAGAAGAAATAGGAGATAACTATGATGAATTTGTAGAGGATTTTTATTTTATAGAATGGTTAAGAATGGCTACAGATTTGGGAGCATCTTTAGATGAAGTAATAAACACTTCAGTTTTATTTGATGAATTACTAGAAGAACTGGAAATGGCTATACTTAATGCAGAAGATAAGCTTTATAATAAATGTACTTTATTGTTAATGTATAATAAAAAGGACTTAGGAAAAATAATAAGAAACATAGAAGATTACAGCGATAATGATATTATCAATGTAATCTTAAATTTTGCAAAAAATAATTATAATGAGATAGAGGCAGAATTCTTTGTCCTTGAATTAAGAAAATTACTTCAAGGAGGACAAGGAGATGACAGAACAAGAGTATAAAAAAGTAGAATTTTATTTATATAATTATCATAAAATAAACTATTTAATAAAAAATAGAGAAACAGATTTAATTGATTCAATAAATGTTTCCAATAATGCTTGGATAAAATCAATTAAAGATACAAGTAACACAATGGAAGATCAAGCAATAAAAATTATAAATGATAATTTAATAAAAGAATATAAAGAATGGCAGGTATTTTTAAAAAAGATACTTGTTTTTTTATGCAAAAAAAAGCCGATTTATTATAAGTATTTAAAATTGAAATATTTTCTTAATAAGGATGACTTAGAAATTATAAAACTTATGAAAATCGATTCTAAGAAGATAAAAATTTTAAAGAATAAACTAATTGAGTTTGTACTTAAAATGAAAAATATAGAGAATTTTGAATTAAATATGGAGGTGTAAATTATGTTTTGGTTAGGACTAATAATAGGATTATTTGTAGGAGCAAATTTAAGTTTAATATTATATGCTTGTATAGTAGCAGGAAAGGAAAGTGATCGAAGAAGTGGATATACAGAATGATAGAAATAGCACAGGTGGATACTATGCTATTATTCCTGCTACTGTATTGTATAATAATGATTTAAAACCTAATGAAAAATTATTATATGCTGTAATTTCAAATCTTGCACGAGAGCAAGGATATTGTTATGCAACTAACAAATACTTGGCAGAAAAATTTGGAGTTAATCAAAAAACAATTACAGTTTGGATATCAGACTTAAGAAAATATGAGTATATAATTGAAAATGTTGAACGAAATGAAAAGAAAGAGGTAGTAGCAAGAAAATTGTATGTAAATGATACACCATATAAATTAAAAAATGGATACTCCTCTCCATCAAAAAATGGAGAGTCTCTCCCTCAAAACACAGAAGATAATAATATAAATAATAATAATATAAATACATACACAATAGAGAAGCAAACTTTTATGAAAAATGTTTATTTATATGATTATGAATATATGGAGCTAATAAATTCTTATGGAGAAGAAAAAGCAAATAGATGTATTGAAGAATTATCTTTATATAAACAACAAAAAGGAGAAAAATATGACAGCGAAAGTGATTATGCTTCAATAAAAAGATGGGTAATACATAAAATTGAAGAATTAGAGCGAAGATATAAAAAGATAAACAATACAAAAAGTAATTATAAATTTAATTATGAACAACGAGATTACTCTAATTTTGACTGGGATAGTTTGTATGCAAATAACCCTGAAAATATGAAGAAATTACTAGAAGAAAATAATGATGAAGTGTAGCACAACTAATTATAGTTGTGATTTTTTTTATTTTAGGAGGTGCAAATTGGTTACTAAAAAAGTAAAAAAGATAATAAGAAAAAAATTATATGAATATCCAATTTATGAAAGAATTATAAATGAATTAGAACTTGAAAAGGACACAACAGAAGGAGGCGATATAAATTCTTCGATAAGAAGTAAAAACAAAATTAATAGAAAAGTAGAATCGCAAGTTATTAAAAATATGAGTATTGACAATAAAATTAAAGAGTATCAAGACTGGAAAAAGCTAATCGACAATATTCTACAAGAATTACGAAAATATGATAAAACAAAATTAAAAGTAGTAGAATATAAATTTTTTGGTAATATACCTGAAGATGTTATTGCAGATGAATTATATGTTTCAAAAACAACAGTTAGAACTTATATAAATGATATTTATTTTGAAGTTGGTATTTTAGCAACTTTTAATAATTTAATAACTAAAAGCATGTTCTCTAGTTAATTATTACAAAATATGATATACTATTGGAGAAAAAAGATGTTAACAAAATTGTAATCTTGCGAACAAGTAAAATAAAGAGATACAGTAATTCTAGAGGGGGGGTAATGAAAATGAATAAAATATTATATATATTAATTCAATGCACTTGGGGAATACCACAAACATTATTAGGCTTTATAGTTTTTTTGATAAATATAAAAAATAAGCATTATTTTTATCATGGAGCAATTGTAACAGAAAGAAATGTACCCTCAAGTGTATCATTAGGTATGTTTGTTTTTACAACAACAAATCCAATGAAGGATAAAAGAACTGAAAATAAAATACCAGACGAAGAATTAAGTAGAAGACTTTTAGTTCACGAATATGGTCATACTATTCAATCATTAATTTTTGGACCATCATATTTAATTGTAATGGGAATACCATCAACATTATGGGGTTTTTTACCTTATTTTCAGAAAAAAAGAAATAATGGTTTGTCATATTTTAGTTTTTTTACAGAAAAATTTGCTAATTATTTAGGTGAAAGAGTAACAAAAGAAAATTCGATGGAAAATGCTGTTATATAAGTTATAACGTGTACAGATGAGCAAAATATTTTGATATTCAGAACAATTAAAATTTTTCTGACTTGTTAACAATATTTTGGTATTGTGCACAAATTATAAAAGTGTGAAAAATGACTTTTGAGCTTAAAAGTCCATTTTCACACTTATTATTTTGTTAAGAAAACTATTGATAATACTGAAATAAACAGATTTTAATATAAATGTTGCTTTGTAAAAAAGTTATGTGGGATTTTTGAGATTTTTTTAATTTTCTCAAAAATCCCACTATTTTTTTTGAAAATTTTTATTAAAAGGTTTGGGATTGTCTTTTCTTATTTTATATAATTAAAAAATGGTAAGGAGGGATAAAAAATGGAGGAATTAGGTGAAGGATTCTTTAATGAATACACTACAGATTTTTATGAATATTTTGATCAGCATTTAGTTAAAAATGTTGTAAAGAAAGGTGAATATAAGAAAATATCTGATGAGATAAAACAGATAAAAAAAGAATATCCTAATTTGGTTTCTTTATTAGAAGAACAAGAAAATGTTGAATTATCATTTAAAGAAGCAAATGCATTAAATGAAATAATTTCATTAGAAAGAGAACTTAATATTATTGAATTGAAAGAAGCTTTTAAATTGGGATTTAAAGAAGCTTATATCTACTTTGAATCTATGGATATGCTCAATATATAGGAGGTGCTGATATGAGATTTATATATGCTTGTGATATACATGGAGATGAATATAAATATAAGTGTTTATTAGAACAAGCAATAAAAAACAATATAAAGTATTTAGTGCTAGGTGGAGATTTATTGCCTAAAGAATGTGGAGATAGATTTAACGAGCAGAAAATATTTATAGAAGAATATTTAAATAATTATTTTGAAGAATTAAAGAAAAATGATATTAAATGTATTTGTATTTTGGGAAATGATGATTTAGAAATACTTGATAAAATTTTTAAAGATATGTGCAGAAAACACGAGAATGTTTTTAACATAGATCAAAAGAAAGTTAATTTTGGTGATGTTACATTTATAGGCTTATCTAAAGTATTAGACCATCCTTTTGGATGTAAAGATAGAGTTGTAATAGAAGAAGGGCTAGATATGCCATTTCAATTATCAAGTATAATATATGTCAATAAATGTCGAAATATGTTGTCTGTTGATGAATGGAATGATTATAGAAAACATATTGAAAAAATGGAAGATATACTAGATAGATTGCCGAAAGTTAAAAATGGAAATAAAGCAATTTATGTATTCCATAATCCACCTTTTGGCTTAGGATTAGATGTTTGCAGAGATAAAAGACAAGTTGGATCAAAAGCAATTACTAACTTTTTAGAAAAAAGTAATGCCTATATGTCTTTACACGGACACATTCACGAATCCTATAGAGTAACAGGAATGTGGAGGAATGAATTATGTGGGACGATTTGTATACAAACAGGTCAAACTGAACGACATAGCAAGGATATGTTTTATGCAATAATAGATACAGATACAAATTATAATGATTTATATATGTTTAAGGGGTGAAGCAAGAATGAAAAAGATAAATGCTAATTGGTACACAACTGGAAAAATAGATAGAAAGAATTGGCAAATAAATAAAGATGAAAATGGCTATTTATATTCAGAAGGAAGATACTTAACAAAAATAAAAAAGGATGATTTACCAACAGATTATATTGAATTTCGTAGCAGAACAATATGGTATATGGATGGCTTTATAAAGACCTCAGGAGTAAAAGATTTATTTTTTGAATATAGAAAAGATAATCATTTTCTAAAAAATGATTACTTGTATATTTCTTATGATAAAAAAATTGAGGAAGTTAAAGATGAATATGGAAATGATGAACTTAGGTATTTTGATTTTATAATATGTGGAGGAGATGTTTTAAGCATATTGTTGAATATTGAAAAAAATTCAAACATTGATACAACGATTGTAAAAAATAAAATAAATGAAAAATTTAGATGGTGGAAAAATAAATATAGAAATGATTATATAGGAAGTTATGGAGAAAAAGAAATATTAGATATATTTGAATATTATAAGGGAGTAATTAATTCTAAGTTTTATTTCATTTCAGATACTCACTTTAATCATAAGAATATAATTAAATATTGTAATAGACCTTTTAAGGATGTTGATGAGATGAATAGAGTTCTAATTGATAATTGGAATAATGCTGTAACTGATTTTGATACAGTTTTTCATTTAGGAGATGTAGCATTAACAAGCGAAAGTGAAATGAGAGAATTAATATCAAAACTAAAAGGAAAAAAGATTTTAGTTAAAGGAAATCACGATAAAAAATCAAATGAATTTTTTAGAAATGTTGGATTTGTCATAATACCTGAAAATCCATTAAAATTAAATAAAGAAAAATTAATATTATCTCATAAACCATTAAAAGATACAGAAATTCCTGAGGGATATGTAAATGTACACGGGCATATCCATAATAATCCATTGCACAAAATAAATCCTGAAACAAATGAGATGGAATATCCTGAAGAATTATATTCTGAAAAATTACATTTTAATGTTTCGGTAGATGTCATAGATTTTAAGCCAATTAGTTTAGAAGAATTGTTAAAACGATTGGAGGAAAGAGAAAATGGCATATAGCGATTATGGAGCTTATATATGGAAAAATGGAGAGAATATTACCGATGAATGTGCTGATATATCTTGTAAGATAATTGACGGAAAATTTATTTTTGATAATTGGTATGAAAATCTTATTAAAGAAGTAAATGAAAAGCAAGATGACAAAGAAGAAATAAAAACAATAAGTGGACATGCAGTAATAAATTTAGAAGAATTTTGTATAGCTTTTTACAAGACATTTAATCCAAAATTATATTATCCAAATGGAGAATGTAAAGAATTAGAAATAATAAAAAAATACTATAAATCCTCAAAAGAAAAATTATATATTAGAGGTTATAATTTAGGCTATCAAACAGGATATTTCTTTTATGAAATAGATTATAAAGAAGATAAATACTGTGTTATTGTTGGAAGTGCTATAGGTAAAGGCTGGGATTATACTCCTGCATCAAAATATGTTATAAAACATTTAGTTTTATTTGAAAGATGTGATGGAGAAGTGTTTTATAAAGTTGATACTAAACGAGATATAGATTGGGATATAGTATTTAATAAATTAGATAGACTTGAAGATATTAGTTATGAAAAACATTGGAAAAATAAATATATAAAACAATTATTTAAAGATATATTAAAATTTAATTGGAAACACATTACTTTTGATGTAAATGAAATATTAGATCGTAAAGAAAAAATAAAATGGTTAAAATGAAGGAGAATAAATGAATATAGTATTTAATGGAAATGAAGAAGATTTATCAATGATATTAGTAACAGCTGAAAGATATGCTTTAGGTAGGAGAACATATATTGTAGAATGGGTTTGTGAAGTCATAAATAAAAACTTGACTTTATTATCAGAAAAAGATAGAAATGTTATGATAAGAGATATAAAAGAGGCATATTCTTATGGAGACGAGTGCGATAAAATAGTATGGTTAGACTTGCTACATAAATTAGAATCTAATAAAAAAGTTTAACAAAAATACTAGCAAAAAAAGTACACACAAAAAAGAGTACAAAAAAAAGACTATGTTGAAATTGAAAAAATAGGGTGTATAATAAGTATGATGAAACAAGTATGAAGATGCGAAAGAGCAGTAGTTCTTAGCATCTTTTTTTGTTTCAAAGGTTTGGTATAAACCTATGGTGTATTGTAAAATTATGTTATAGAAAGAAGGGATTAAAATGATTTTTGGAAAGTATGGAGAAATGATTTTAGCAAATATGGAGAAAAATTATCCATATAGAAAACAAGAATTAGAACTTACAGGAGAGCTTGATGTTAAGATATTTGAAAGAGAAAAATATATTTTAGAGTTAAAGGAGAAAGTCGAAAAACAAATAAAAGAAAAAAATAAAGCTCCTGATACACACGAAATATCTGTACTTGCTAAATATCAGCAAATGATTGATGGCTTAGTTGATGAAGTTCTAATGAAAGAAATTTTACAAAAAATATAGAAATTGAGTTAGTTTATTCTAGCTCTTTTTTTATGGAAGGGAGAAAATATGCTAAATGTTTGGATTGGAAATTTAGGAAAATACAACGAGGGAGAACTTGTTGGAGAATGGTTAAATCTTCCTGTTTCTAAACAAGAGTTAGATACTTTTTTAAGAGAAAAAGTTGGACTTCAATTAACACAAGCAGAAGTTGATAAAGCACTTGAAGAAGATGGAGTTTGCTATGAAGAATATATGATAAATGACTATGAAACAGATTTACCAATAAAAATATCAGAATATGAAAATCTTGATAACTTAAATTTATTAGCAACAATAGCTGAAAATGTAAATTATATGGATGCAATAAATGCTTATGTTGATAGTCAGGGAGAAATGACATTAGAAGAATTGGCAAACTTAATGGAACAAGAAGATGATATTGCTTATTTTAGATTTTCTAATGATAGTTCTTCTATGTCAGCAGAAGAAAAGATGGGCTATGAAATGGCAGAGGCAACAGGTTTATTAGAAACATTACAAAAATTGCAAATAGAAGAATTTTTTGATTTTGAAGGCTATGGCAGTAGTTGGGAAAATGGAGATATAACAATTCTTGATAATGGATATATTGATTTTGGAGATTCTGATATTGATTTAAATAGATATACATTAGAGGAATTAAAAGAACAGTATGATTTAGAAGAAATTAAAAAACTTAAGGTTATATTTAAAGAAGTAGGAAAAAATCCTGTAGTAATGGAAATTGATGATACTTTAGAAGCTAAGCAAAAATTAGTTGGAGGACTAATTGAAATTGTACCCTATAAAGATGATTTACTTCTTGTATGTAATGAAGAAGGCAAGATTACTAACTTAAAACCTAACTTACAATTTGATTATGATTATATTGCAGGAAATTGCTTTGTAGTAGGAGATGATTATGAAAATTCAGGCTTTAAATCCATTGAAGATAGTCAAGTTGAAGGTATCAAAAAAGATTTAGAAGATAGAACTATTGTCATAGAAGAACTTGAAGAAGATGAAGAAATGGAGGAATTTTAGTATGGAAATTGAAATACAAAAAAAGCCTCCAAAGGACTATAAAAAAGATATTCAAGTAAAAAGCTCGACTGATGTAGTTGAATTAGAAGAAATTAAAGAAATAAGAAATGCTATGCAAGAAAATATGATTTTAATAGGTTTAGATAGAGCTAATAATATAAGAACTCTTACTCTAATGGGATTAGGAACAAATAAAAATATTAATATTGATTCAAAAGATATATTAAGGACAGCTTTAATGTCAGGAAGTGATAGGATTATTTTAGTACATAATCATCCATCAAATAGCTTAAAAGCTAGTCCTGAAGATTTACATTTTACTAACATTACAAATAAGTTCTTAGGTGTTTTTAACATACAACTATTAGATCATATTATAGTAACTGAAAATGAGCATTTAAGTATGGTAAATGAAAGATTAGTCAATAAAGAATATAAGGATAAAGATATGGATATAATTGATAAAACCTTGGTTATTGAAGAAAATATAAGATTAAAAAATGAAATAAAAAATATGGAGGAAAAATATATGAACAAATATGAAAGTGTAATAATTATAAAACCTACATTAACTGATGATGAAACAAAAGATACTATAAATAAATATAAAGAAAATTTTGAAAAACTTTCAAATCAGCCTGTAAAAGTTGAAGATATGGGAAAGAAAAAATTAGCTTATGAAATTCAAGGAAACAAAGAAGGACATTATGCTGTATATACTTTTTTCGGAAAAAATGAAGATATTTCTGATATAGAAAGAAATTATAGAATAGATGACAATGTTATGAAATTTATTACAGTAAAAATGGATATGGAGGCTGAAGAAGACCCTGAAGTAATGGAAGATGAGGATGATATGGAAATGTAAAAAATTTTCTAAAAAAGGTTTTGGATATAGATTTATAAATATGTATAATTTGATATAGGAGGTAAAAATCTATGGAAGAAACACTTTTAGATGATATTTATTGGGATAGAGTACAGGGAGTTTTAGATGATCTTAACGAACAAGAAAAAAAGTTATAAATCAAATTAAATTTGATAAAAATGAAGAAAAATTAAGAAAACTTGTACATAATATTCGCAATAAAGAATTAAGAAAGAAAATTAACAATCACATTGACCTTGTTATGGAAGATTTACTTTGCAGAGAGGCTGAAAGACAAGAAAAGTATTACAAGCAAGGATTTAAAGATGGTGTTAATTTAATAATGGAATGTAAGAGTTAGTTTTTTGGCTAGCTCTTTTTTAGGAGGAAATGTTGAGGAATATAAGATTATTTATAAAAGGGAAAAATTTAGATATGCTAAAAGCATTTTCTGATGAAAGCTATTTGTATAATTACATTGTAAATAACTATTCTGAACTTCCTGAAGATAATATATTTAGAAATCCGACATTCTTAAAAAAATTAGAAGAAATGGTTTATCTTTCAAAAGATAATATTTCTTTAGATGATGAAATGGTATGGAACGAAACAAGTAGAGATTTAAAATCAAAAAATGTTTCATTTTATGCAGTAATACTTGATCCTGAAAAAGGAGATTTTACAATTTATAATAACTTAAAAAATGCTATTCCTTATTTACAGATAAACTCAAATACAGATTGGTTTGAGGCAGTAAATAAAATAGAACAATTTAATAAAAACCTTGAATATGAGGAAGAAATGGAGATGTAAAAATGAAAGGATTAAAAATACAATGGTTACACGAAAAGCCACCTATTGCAGAAAGAGATCCAAATTTATTTTATTACGATATTAGAAACTCTGAAGTTGACAATGGATACCAAATTGAAAGAGGAGTTTTAGTTAATAATATAGGCTCACTTGTAGCGAATAAAGATATATTAGAAGGTAAAGATTTTTTAACTGATGATGAATTATGCGAATTACATTATGAAGAAGTACAAGATTTATATGTAAAACCTAATTCTATTGAATCAGATATGGAAATGGAATAGGAGGAGCTAATGAAGGAAGATTTAGAAAAAGTGATGCAAGGCTTTGTGAGTAATACACCACAGCAAAAGGTAGAAGTAAAGAAAGTAGAAAATAATAATAATATTATAAATATTGAATTAAGTAAATTGGTTGCTTTTAGAAAAAAGCAATCTTTTTCTATGTATGATGAAATTAAAAAGAAAGAAGTATTAGAAAGCATTAAAGAAAACGGAGTTTTAGTTCCTATTATTGTTAGAAAGATAGATAACGAAAAATATGAGATTATCTCAGGACACAATAGAGTAGATTGTTCAAAAGAGCTAGGATTATCCACTATTCCTGCTCAAATTGTGGATTGTGATGACAATAAGGCTACTTTAATAATGATTGATACTAACCTTTGTAATAGGGATAAGATACTTCCTGTTGAAAAAGGATATGCTTATAAAATGAAATTTGAAATACTAAAAAATACCCCTAATGCAAGTAATATAGGCGATTACATAGAAAAATCCCAAAATGGAATTTCAGACAGTAGAACTCAAATTCACAGATTTATGAGGCTAACAGAACTTATAAAACCTTTACAAGAAAAAGTTAATTTAGATAAGTTACCAGTTGTTTCAGGAGCAGAAATATCTTTCTTAACAGAAGATGAACAAAAAATAGTAAATCAAGTTATAGAAGATGAACAAGTAAAATTATCACTTGTTCAAGCTCAAAAAATAAGAATGAAGAAACACAGTATTACTTATGAAATAGTCTTAAAAATAGTAAAAAACGAAAAAGAGAAAAAAGAAAAATTTACAGGAAAATTAGATAGAAAAACATTTAAGGAATACAAAGACAGATTTAATTCAGATAAAGAATTCAGTATTTTAATTAAGCAATTATTAGATGACTACTTTAAGAGCGACAGCGATGTTAAGCAAGATTCCCATTTGTAAGTACAAATGGAGCAAAAGTACCTTTTTTGATCGAGTGGTTACACCACATAAGCTATTAACACAAGGAAGGAGATAAATGAAAAAGTCAGACAGAATAGAAATTAGAGTAACTCCTGAAGAAAAAATGAAAATAGCTTTAAAAAGCAAACAAGCTAATCAAAACATTTCAGAGTATTTAATTAAAAGTGCAATAAAAAATGAAATTGTAGTTATAAATGCTTTACCTGAAATGATTACAGAGCTTAGAAGAATTGGAAATAATATAAATCAATTAACAAGACTTGCTAATAGTGGAATTATAACTTGTGTTGAATTAGATAATGCGAAAAAGGAGTTACAAAAAATATGGCAATCATTAAATTTATTAACAACAAGGTCAGTTTAAGAAAGACATTAGATTATATATGCAAAGAAGAAAAAACAGATAAAAAGCTAATATCAGGTAAAGATTGCATACCTGAAACAGCTTACGAAGAAATGATTGAGGTTAAGCAGTTGTATAAAAAGCTAGGAGGTAGAGAAAAAATACATTTTGTTCAATCTTTTTCTCCTACAGATAAATTAACATATAAACAAGCTCACGAAATAGGCTTAAAGATGGCTGAATACTTTAAAGATTTTCAAGTAGTAGTCGCTACACATATTGATAGAAAACATATACACAATCATATAGTAATAAATACTGTAAATTTTAGAACAGGTTTAAAATTTCATCAAAGCAAATATGACTTGCAGAAAATTAAAGACTATTCAAATAAAATTTGCAAAGAACATGGACTTTCTATTATAGATCATAAATCAAAAGTTTCAGATATTAAAATAAACGAATATCAAGCTAGAATTAAAGGTATTAGTTGGAAACAAGTTCTAGCAAATGATATTGATATTGTTATGGAAAAATCAAGAAACAAATATGATTTTTTTAGAGGAATGAATGAGCTAGGATATAAAGTAAATTGGAGCAAGGAAAAATTAAGTATTATATATACTACTCCAAATGGCTATAAATGTAGTGATAAGAAACTACATAATGAAAAGTATTTACGAGAAAATATGGAGCAATACTTTAAGGAAAAATCAAAGAAGAAAATTCAAGGAGTTAAGAATGAAAAAGTAAGATATAAGAGCATACATTCTAGCCTTGCAGAGCTTATAGAACAATTTAGTAGAAATAAGCAAATTGAAGATACAACTATCTTAACTGAATTAAATAAGAGTGCTAAAAAGCAACTTGCTATTGAAATGCACTATAGTACAGAAGAACTAGATGAGATGGAATTCTAGGAGGTGGTAGTTATTGATAAACAAAATATGATAGTTCTCATAGTCGAAAATAACAAAAACCCTGAAGAAAAGGTAATACCAAATAGACTTAATACTTTAAGAAGAATTATAGGTAATGAAAGAATTGAAGTAATTAAATATAAAGATGTTCTTATAGTTTATGATGAAGATGCCTTTAGAAAATTATTGCCTATTAACAGAAGTATAGATGGCTTGAATATTAGAGGTAACTTTATAATTACAGGAAATGATGTAAAAAATCAGGACTTTAAAGATTTAACAGAAGAACAGATAAAAACATACAAAATAGAGTTCGAGTTGGAACAAACTCAGGAACAAGAACAAGGAGAGGAGATGGAAGATGAATAAACGAAAAATTGGAATTATAGCAGTTTTATCAATGCTTAATATCCCCCTAAGCATATTTTTAAGTGCTACAATTCATACAAAACTTGCAAATATAGAATTTTCGGAAATAGTAGTTGATAAGCAATTATTACTACTATTTTTTCTTGTCTATCTACTTGTTGAAGTTATGATTTTTATGTTATTTGGCTTAAATAGTAGAAATAACTTTAGAAGTGGAACTGTAAGTATTACTGATAACTTAAAGACTCCAGAAACAATGGGACAAGGACAGCACGGAACAGCAAGATGGCTAACAAAACGAGAATTTAAGAAGTTTTTTAAATGTAATACTTTAAATGATACAAATACTACCTTTAATTCAGGTGGAATTATAGTTGGTTATGAGAAAAATAGAAAAAATGAAAATATTTATTATATTGATGATAATATTCATAGTTTAGTTGTGGGAGCTACAAGAAGTGGTAAAACAAGAAGTATAGTGTTGCAAACTGTAGGAAATTTAGGGTTAGCAGGGGAGTCAATGATTATATCAGATCCAAAGGCTGAGATATTTCATTATACATCTAAATTTTTAGAAGATTTAGGTTATGAAATTATAACTTTAGACTTTAAAAATCCTACTAAAAGTACAAGGTATAATTTCTTGCAACCTGTTATTGATGCAGTAAATAGAGAGGATTATAGAAAAGCTGAAGAATATGCTTGGGATATTACACAGAGTCTAGTTGGAAACGAAGATTCCAAAATGGAAAAAATATGGAGAGATGGCGAAATGTCAGTAATTGCAGGTGCAATTATGAGTGTTGTTTTTGATAACAGAGAACACCCTGAATATCAAAATTTAACTAATGTTTTTTCATTTATTTCTGAAATGTGTAAAACAGTAGGACAACAGATGCCTATAAATAAGTATATTGAGAATTTACCTCCTGAGCATCCAGCAAGTACAATATTTAATATTGCACGAATTGCACCTGAAAAAACAAGAGGATCTTTCTTTACTTCAGCACTTACTACACTTAGATTATTTACAAGTAAAAGTATTTATGGAATGACTTGTAAAAGCGATTTTAGTTTGAAACAGGCAGGAGAAAAGAAAACAGCAACTTATATTATACTTCCTGATGAGAAAACAACATATTACTCTTTAGCTTCACTTTTTGTATATCAGAACTATGTTTCACTTGTTGAATCTGCTGATGAAAGAGGTGGAGAGCTAAAGGTAAGAGTTAATTATATTTTAGATGAGTTTGGAAACTTCACTACCATACCTGCTTTTAGTAATATGCTAACTGTCGCAGGAGGAAGGAGAATAAGATTTAATTTGTTTTTGCAATCATTTTCACAACTTGAAAATAAGTATGGAAAAGATATAGCAGAAAATATTAGAGATAATTGTCAGACTTGGATTTATCTTAAAACTTCTTCAAACGAAACAGCTTCAGTAATTGCTAAAAAGCTAGGAAGTTATACTACTTCAAGTTATAGTAGGTCTAGTAGTTATAGTAAATATCAAAGTGGTAGTAATTCAGAATCTATGAATTTAATTAGTAGAAATTTACTTACAGAAGATGAAATTTTAAGAATAGAAAGACCTTATGTTTTAGTTATTCAAACAGGGATATTTCCAATTATTACAAAACTTCCTGATATTTCAAAATGGAGATTTAATACTCTATTTGGAATGGGAGATCAAGAGCATAACAGAAAGTTAAGATTTGAAAGAGAAGGAAAAAGACCTATAAAAGAAATTGAAGATATAAAACTATGGGGTATTTGGAATATGTATAGATAAGGAGAATTTATGTATGAAGAAGATAAAAGAAAAAATAAAAAAATATGTAGGAAAAATAGGAAAAGCAGGACTTGTTATAACAAGTCTTATTTGTTCAACAAGCACTTGTTTTGCAGGAGTACAAGACAGCAAAATAGCAACAGGAACACAAAATTTAATAACTGATTTAACAAATTGGCTTTTAATTTTAGCTCCTGTTTTAACTGTTTTATTAGTTGGATATTATTTGCTTAGAAAATCATCAAGTGATGAAATGGATGGCAAGAGATGGGATTCAAGAATAAAAATAGCAATTATTTGTTGTGTTGGAGTAATTGTTGCAAGTGGACTTATCAATTTAATAGTTGGATATTATAAATAAGGAGGTACATTTTGGAAGGAATTTTAACTGGGTTAATTAGCAATGTTATTGGTGGAGCAGATACAGTAATAAACTCAGCATTTAATGGACTTATTGATATGTGCTTTAATTCAGAAAATTACATATCTTCAAATTTTGGAAGTACAGTAATTGATTTTTCTCAGTTAAAAGCACTTATTTTAACATTGGCTATATCACTGATAGTTTTAAAGTTCTTAAAAAAAGGCTTCGATATGTATATAATGTGGACTGATGGGGAGGCTGATACACCTCCTCTTACTTATATAGTTTATTTTATTAGAGCAATAGCAATGGCTGTTAGTTTTTCAATTCTTTATGATTGGGTAGTACAGATTGCTAAATCGTTTGGAGAAACTATGTTACAGACAATGAATATGGCTGATAACATATCGCTTACTACAACTATTGCAAATATAGCAACAACAGGATTATTTAATTCTATAGTTGCTTTAATTGGCTTAATATTATTATTTGTTTTATATATCCAATTCTTAATGAGAGCTTTAGAAATGTTTGTATTAAAATTAGGATTTCCTTTAGCTTGTGTTGGTTTAGTAAATCCTGATGGAGGAGTTTTTAAATCATATTCTGAAAAGCTAATAAAAAGTATTCTAACAATTTTAGTACAGATTATATTATGCAAGATAGCAATAGTATTGCTAATAAATGTGAAAATGTTATTTGGAATTGCTGCAATTATTTTGGCAATTAAAACACCTAAGTTCTTACAAGAATTTATGCTTGGTGGAGGAACTGGTGGAATTAGTAATGTAATAGTTACTACAAGTAAAACTATGGAGCTTTCTTCTCAAATTAAGAGGAAACTTAGTACATTAAAGAAAGGGTAAAATATGGATACATTAAATGAAATAATAAGTTTGTTAAGAGTTGTGATAATACCACTTGGAGTGATTTTTAGAGTGATATTTTGCTTAACAAAGATGATCTATGATGAAGAAGCACAAGGATCATATAAAAGGAAAATAAGAAATACTATAGTTTTTGGAATTATAGCTGAGCTAATATTTGTAATACTCGACTTAGTACAAAATTATTATGGAACAGGAAGTATTTTGCCGACTTACTTCTCAGGAGGAGGTCAAGGAGGAGGTGGTGGAGGAGGTTGGTAAACCTCTAACACTACTAAAATAAGGAGGAAATTTTAATGAATGATGAAAATGATTATAAGTTATATATTCCATCTAATGTAAAAACTAGAATGGAATTTTTTAAAGGATATGGAGTAAAAGAACTCATATCTACAGTAATTGTTTTTGCTTGTTTACTTCCTATTAGCTTGATTATATATAAACTACAGGATAATTTTTTACTTCCTGTTGTAATTGAATTTATAGGAGTTGCAGGAACAATTTTAGCAACTGCTAAAGATGAAAATAATTTATGTGTTACAAGGCAGATTAAATTTTTAATTGAATTTGCAAATACACAGAAACAATTTAGATATAAATACTATAATAAATGGAGGTAGAAACTTGGGAAAATTATTTAGTATATTTAGTAAAAAGACTAAAGAGCTTACTTGTAATGAAGAAGTTGGTATTTTAGATATTAGAAATAATTATATTTATACAAGAGATGGGAATGTAATAGCAGGACTTAAAATATATTCTATAAATACACAATTACTGACTGAGAGAGAAAAACAAAATTTAATAAATGAACTTTCAGCAGAACTTTCTTCAGAACAAGGAGAAATGAAATACTTTAATATTGCAAGAGCTGTTGATATATCTCCTTTACAAGAATATTTGAATGAGATAATAAATACTACAGATAATGCAATACAAAAAAGATTATTAAAAACACACTTAAAAGAAGTGCAAAGATTGTCATTAAACGGAGAAATCGTTGAAAGGCAATCTTTTTTGATG
>OGDF01001106.1_pt1 | contig 40921 bp, 46 predicted proteins | sample 1570141 | NCBI WGS metagenome assembly OGDF01 (sample SAMEA4370581, study PRJEB24528) | human gut metagenome
CAACGCGACCGTCTGCTTCTCAACGCGACCGTCTGCTTCTCAACGCGACCGTCTGCTTCTCAACGCGACCGTCTGTTTCTCAACGCGACCGTCTGCTTCAAAAGTTTAATACGTAATATTGATTTCGATCAGTTTTTGATGTTCCATGCCATTCTAGCAGACCTTCATCTTCAAGTTTCCTAAGCATTTTTCTACAAAAAGTTGTCCCTCTTTCTGTAAGCTCCGATGCTTTTTTGGTAGTCATGACTTCGCCACTATTATACATGTAATGCAACACGATCATCGCTTCGATGCTCAACGTTTTAAATTTTTCTTCTGAAATAACATTTTTTATATGATCTTCAGTTCTCATGGTTCTATTAAGAACATTATTCTCTAAAACCAAAAGGACATTATTATTTGGTTCATGATACGTTGGTTGCTTTAAAAACAGCTTCTCCATTTCTGAGTAAATACGCTTAACACCCTCATTCATTTCTTTCACCCAGCCAAATTCACATAACACTCTAGCAATGCGAGGATTTCTTGAGTACCTTTGATTGAGGATATTTTCTATCGTTACAATATTTGGCAATAAGCCTGGGCTTAATATTTCCATACGATCATCAAACATCACGACTTTTATATGCTCGCCTCTCATAGAATAATTTCTATGAGTCAATGCGTTCACGATTCCTTCAAACCATGCGAATTCAGGATACTCCGGCATAATTTTAAACCTTCCATCTTGATCCAGATATTGAAATTCTCTCATCTGAGTATTAATAAATTCTCTTGCCTCTTTGATGATAATTGGAATCGCACCCTCAAAAGTTTTTTCTTTAACAATATTGATTTCTGTTCCAACTTTTGCCTTCATTCCGTCATATCTTACAAATCTTAATCGCGCTTGAGGTAAAAACTTGCATGGATTTTTCCCAAAAAGCAAGATCCCAGCATTTGTTAATTTGCCATCGACCAAAAAATATCTCTCTCTAAGCACTTCTTCATTCGTTAAGTCAGTGATATTCATGATTGACTTATATTCGCTCATCACAGCATCATCAATATCACTTAAATCAGCGCTCTCCACAATTTCATCTTCAAAAGACCTTTGGCCCCTATCATATTGTAACTGGAGAATCTGTTCATAGTTTAGTTCTTTTGACTTGTCATTTTGTCTCAAATACACTTTCCCATCATAGGATTTAATGACTCTGTCTATTGAAACCTCTACGGAAATAATAATTATTTGATCGTCTTGGTCGTTTACATTTTTGACATCATAAATATCGAATCTTACATTTAATGGGGTTTCCTTTAATTCGGTGATACATATGTTTCTATATTCATCAATTTTATGCGCACCTTTATAGTTGAAACCCGTAATTTGTCCATCATCTTCAATCCCAATAATCAACTGCCCACCTTCGGCATTTGAAAATGCAACTAAATGTTTAAGAATATCCAACGGTTTTATTCGTGCACTTTTTCTATCAAAATACTGATTTTCGGGCTCCGAACAAAAGAAAGCGAGTTGATCTTGTTTTAGTTCAGCCATTCTATCACCCTCTATGAATCTTTTCTGTGCAAATATCCATTTGCATTAAAGCATCCTGATTATTTTACAATAAACAATTTAATTAAAATTACTTTATTTTTCTCTTATCATCACGGACAACTAAAGACGCCTTCCGCCCACAAACAGCCGCCGCAGGTCGGATGCTGATTGCCGGTGCAGTCTTCACGATTTTCTGCAAAAGAATCGCAGTGACCACAGTAAAGGCATGGTGAAAAATCGAAATCATCAAATTTACGGCGAAACGTTGTGTACGCCTCGCTGTTCCAAATGGCCTCCAGGTCTTGCTGCTTGATATTGCCAAAACTGCAGCGATAAATCTTTCGCTCAACGTTGTCCATGTAGGTTCGCCCATTGTGCAGTAGCGCCATGCATGGGCAGACTTCGCCATCGCTGCTCACAAAGCACATGCCCTCACGGATGAATTTGCAGTAATTGCTTTTGCGTACGACCGGCTCACCGTTGAACGACAAGATGAAATTTTGTTTCGCCAGCATTTTCGACACAGCAGTCGAAACCTCTGGAATGTTCATATCAAAAAACGGCATGTCAACCTTGGGCAGGTCATTACCCTGCGCCGGCGCGTAAGCATAGGTGATGCGATTATAGAGCATCTCCTCGCGCGACGAGGCATCGGTCGGATAAATATTAGAAAGATTGACCTCATCTACACGGTACTGAGCAATGAAAACCGGCAGCTTCGCCAATTGATGCACGTTACTTTTCATCGCCACAAAGGTAATACCCAGACGGATCGTGCTTTTCTGATCCTGACGCATGCGGTTAAAGCGCCGAATGTTCTCCAAAACCTGCTTTGACCGCGCATGTCCAGAATGCGCTGGCGATGCTGCCGCAGCAGACACGTCCAAATCGTCTATTGACACCCAAAGCTGGCTCAGCCCCGCATCAATGAGCGCACGAATCATCTGCTCATCCAACAAGGTGCCGTTGGTCAAAAGCTGCACCTGCGCACCCGTCGCCGCAGAAAGCGCCACCATCTCAACAATATCAGGATGAAACAAAGGCTCTCCCTGACCACCGAAGAACACCGTCTCCACCGAACTTGGCATCGTGGCTAAAACATGTTTCACCTCAGCCAAACTCAGTTCTCCAATCGACTCATCAAACCACGTATTGCGAAAACACATCTTGCAATTGAGATTGCACTTCGTGGTAGGTTCAATATAGAGTTTCTTCAACATGGGCATTCCTCCTTGTTTTTTATTTCTGCTTATCTAAGAATCAATCGCTGACCAAAAACAGCCGGCACTCACTTTCGTGTCAGCACGACGACGTTTTCAACGTGGCTGGTTTGCGGGAAGAGGTCCACGGGCTGGACGGCGCCGATATGATAGTGTTTGCTGAGTTTGGCGAGGTCTCGGGCGAGGGTGGCTGGGTTGCAGCTGATGTAGAGGATGCGTGGAAGCTGGGCGCTCACGAGAGCGTCGAGGAGCTTGCCGTCGCAGCCTTTGCGCGGAGGATCGATGATGGCGATATCGGCATGGTTGCCCTTGCTGAGCCATTTTGGCAGCCAGACTTCGGCTTTCGCGGTGGTGAAATGGGCATTGGTAAAGCCGTTTGTTTTGGCGGCTTTTTTGGCATCATCGATGGCTTGGCCGACGCTGTCGACGCCGTAAAGGGCTTGGTGCTTGTCGGCGATAAAGCTGCCGATGGTGCCAATGCCGCAGTAGAGATCGAGGATGGTGGCATCAGCCGCCAAGGCACCGAGCAGGTCTTTGCCGGTCTGATAAAGCACTTCGGCCTGAGCAGTGTTGACCTGGAAGAAAGACGCCGGTGAGAGGTCATAGTGCAGGCTGCCGAGACGCTCCGGAATGGTTTCCTTGCCATGCAGGTGGGTGTAGGCGCGGCCAAGCATGAGGCGTGGGTTGGTGTTGACATTGTGCCAGATGCTTGTGATCTGCGGCCATTCTTCTTGCAAGCGCTCAACGAGACGCTGCTGGCGGAATTTCTGAACAGCAGTAACAAAAACAACCATCATGTCGCCAGTGGCATGGCTTTCGCGAATCATGACTTTGTCGATGTCGGCAATGCCGGTGGTGGTGATGGCCTCTTCCAGCCAGGCTGTGAGACGATTGATCTGTTCGCTGAAGAGCAGGCAGCCTGCAGCTGGCACAAGATCGTGGCTGCCTTTCTCATAGAAGCCGAGGCGGGTCACGCCGCTGGAATAATCGGCATGAAAGATGCCTTTGTTGCGATAACGCCAAGGTTCGGCCATGGTTTTAACAGGCAGCACCTGACAATCGAGCTTGCCAATGCGCTGCAGGGCATCTTCCACCTGGCGGCGCTTAATCTCGGCCTGCAGCGCTGCATCGGCCACTTGCAGGGCGCAGCCACCACAGGCTTCTGCCAAAGGGCAAGGCGGCGTCACGCGATGCGGACTTGGCGTGAGCACGTCTTCCAAGGTACCTTGAATGATGCCTTTATGGCTGTCACCGAGGGTGGCGGTAATGGTTTCGTCTGGCAAAGCGCCGGGTACAAAAACGACCTTTCCTTCCGCGGTGCGGCCAACGCCGCAGCCGTCGTGAGAAAGGCCGGTGATATGAAGCTGAGTCATTATGGGATTCCTCCAATGGTTATAGTACGGAATAATAGGCTACGATCATGACTGCATTCCAAAGGCCATGAGCGATGGCGCTGGCAAACACCGACTGATAGCGCACTGCGATGACGTTCAGCAGATAACCGCCAACGGCAAGCGGAATCGCGCGCTGCGCATCCATATGCGCGCAGCCAAAGATGACGGCGGTGAAGAGCATGGCCATCTGAGGGGTGAGGTAGCGGCACAGGCTATTGAACAAATAGCCGCGAAAGATCAGTTCTTCAGCAATGGGCACGAACACGCCCATGGTAAGAACGACGAAAATTTTTACCCACAGCGCATCGTCGGCCTGCATATAGCTTTGCACGTTCTGTGCGGCAAGGCCGTTGGGCAGCAGGGCATTGATCAGCTGCACCAGCAGGGTCATGAGCACATACAGCAAAATGCCGCCAATGGCTGCCCCAAGATAAGGATGGCGCCCCTGCGGCGCACGCACGCCAATCATGCGCCAGCTGGTTTTGCGCGCTGCCAGAAAGCAGGCCAGCACCGCCAGCATGAGCACATCCTGCAGCCAAAGCCCACTGAGCAGACTGCCTGCCGTGGTGCTTCCCAGAGAAGGAAACAGACCGCGCAGGATCTGCTGCAGCCAGCCAGCGATGAAGGCACCGCCAATATAAATAAAAATAAAATCTACAGGTTGAATGTTGTTGGATTGTTTGGTCATCGTTTTGCCTCTGTATCAAATGTGAAAGACCAATATGGCGATCATAGAATAATTGAACAGCCCCAGCACGTCGGTGGTTGTGGTAATAAACGCAGACGACGCCACCGCTGGGTCAACATGGAGCCGTTCCAGTGCCAGGGGCACCACTGTGCCAAGGAGTGCCGCCATAAAATTGTTGAGGATCAGCGTCAAGCCAACGGTGATGCCAAGGGACACACTGTGCTGCCAGAAAGAAGCCACCAGGCAAACGATGCAGCCAACCGTAAGCCCCAAGGCAAACCCAAGCAGCGCTTCACGCAAAATGGTGCCTAAAGCCGCCTTGGTGGTGATGTTGCCAGTGGCCAGCCCACGCACAGTAACCGTGCAGGACTGCGTTCCCACGTTCCCAGCAATCCCTGTCATCATCGGAATAAAAATGATCAGAGCAGCAACTTGCTGCAACGTCAGCTCAAAATAATCCAGCACCGTGCCGGAACAAATGCCGCCAAAAATGGTAATCAACAGCCACGGCAGGCGCGACGTGTACGCAGTCACAACGCTGGCGCCTTCATCCATTTCGGCTTCGGTGGTACCAGCCATACGATAAATGTCTTCGCTGGCCTCATCCTGGATGACATCGACGATATCGTCGACGGTGATGATCCCAAGGATGTGGTCTTCGTCGTCAACAACCGGCAGTGCCAACAGGCCGTATTTGGACATGATATCGGCAACTTCTTCCTGGTCATCGCGCACATTCACACTGGTGACGTTTTGACGCATGATGTCGCCAACGGTGGTCTCAGGCCCAGCAATAATGAGTTCACGCAGGGAGAGAATGCCGACGAGATGGTTCAGCCCATCGATGACATACACATAGTAAATCGTTTCTGCGTCGGGTGCGTACATGCGAATGATTTCAATGGCTTTTTCAGCATTGACAAAAACTGGCACGACAACGAACTCGGTGGTCATCAAACCACCGGCAGTATCGCTTTCGTAGGTCAGCAGGTCGGTGATGTCGTCAACCGCTTCATCTTCAAACAGTGAGAGAATGCGGGCACGTTCATTTTCATCGAGGTCTTCGAGCATGTCCGCCGCTTCGTCACTAGGGATCTCATTGGCGATGGCGGTGGCCATATTGCGCGGAAGTTCGAGAAAAATCGAAACCATGAGCTCTCGATCACTCATCGAAAAGAGCACATCGGCGGCATCTTCCGGCTCCATCACCTTGATCAGAGCCGCTTGTTCTTCACGGTCCTCGAGGGTTTCAAGGTATTCGGCGATGTCTTCAGCGTGTTGTTCTTCCAAATACTCTTTGAGGGCTTCTTCTTCCTCTTCGGTCGTTGGCACTTTGAGCGCTTCGATCATCCTCCCACACCCTTTCTGTTATGACACGCTGTTAGCTAAAATCCTCCATATCAAAGCCCAGGTCATGAAGCACCCCTTCGCGGTTACGCCAGTTTTCTTTGACGCGCACCCAAAGCTTGAGATACACTTTTTCGCCGAGCAATTCTTCAATATCGCGGCGGGCAGCAGTGCCGATGCGTTTGATCATGGCGCCTTGTTTGCCAATGATGATGGCCTTTTGCCCGGCACGTTCCACATAAATGGCCGCGTGCACAATGAGCTTGTCGTCGTCCTCGTCGCGTTCCATATGTTCAATAACAACCGCCACACTGTGGGGCACTTCTTCTTCTGTGAAGCGCAGAATCTTTTCACGAATGAGTTCTGCCATGACAACGCGCTCTGGCTGGTCGGTGACAGCATCCTCTGGATAGAAACTTGGCCCGTCAAACAGATAGCCTTTTGTGGTTTCCAGAAGACGGTCCACATTGTCGCCGCGCTCGGCAGACAGCGGGAAGATTTCTGCAAAATCACGGCGGCTCTGCCACTTCACAATGGCGCGCATGATTTCTTCCGGTGTCATCATATCGATCTTGTTCAAGAGCAGAAACACTGGCGCCTCAATTTTTTCCAGGCTGTCGAGGATGAACTGTTCACCGGCACCAAAAGGCACCGAAGCGTCCACCACATAGAAAATAACGTCACCATCATAGATGGATGAACGTGCCGCCTCGACCATATACTGATCAAGACGGTGTTTTGGTTTATGAATGCCCGGCGTATCCACAAACACCATCTGAGCATCCGGCGTGGTAAAAATACCGGTGATACGGGTGCGTGTGGTTTGCGGTTTTGATGATACAATAGCGATCTTGCGCTCAAGAATCTGATTGAGCAAGGTGCTTTTTCCGGCATTTGGCCGGCCGATCAGGGAAATAAAACCGGTTTTCATGATGCTTCCTCCTTTTCCAACGAAAATGGTGCAGGCAAAAAGCCTGCACACTGACGATCTATCAACAGTGTGCCTGAAAACAGCACACTCAATCACGTGTTACGCCGACGGCGTTTAATAGTGCCTCTTCCTCGGCACGCATCTCGACTTTGTCATCCGGTTCGATGTGGTCATAGCCAGCCAAGTGCATGAGACCATGCACCACCAGATAGCACACTTCTCGTTCAACGCTGTGCCCGTATTCGGCTGCCTGCGCCTGTGCATGCGGCACTGAAAGCACAATGTCGCCAAATGGCGCCAGTTCCCCTTCCAAAAGCTCGATTTCATCGTCGCGCTCATAAAGCGGGAAACTCAGCACGTCGGTGGCACGGTCGATGCCGCGGTATTCTTTGTTGATGGCACGAATGGCGTCATCATCACAGAAAGTGAGGCCGATGACCAGCTCATCCGGCAGTCCTTCCTGCTCGGCATACAGCGGCAGAATGGCGTTGAGCCGTTCCAGCCAGACTGGATCCAGGTCGCCCCAATCGTTGACAATATCAAATTGCATGGTGTGCCTCCTTTATTTCAGCAAGCTCTTTTTATCCGGATAAGCGACACGTTTATGATACATGCTGTTAATCATGCGAATCATTTCATCGGTGATTTCATTAAGATCGCGATAGGTCAGGTTGCATTCGATGAACTGTTTATCGTTCATCTTATCGTTGATGAGATTGCGAATGAAGCCTGCCACCTGGGCATGGTTAAGATGACTGATGCTTGAACGCACCGCCGCCTCAACAGTGTCCGCGATCATGAGAATGGCCGCTTCACGCGTCTGCGGGCGCTTGCCCATATAGCGGAAATCGTCTTCTTTTACATCCGGATCGAGTTTTTTTGCTTTGTAGTAAAAATAGCTGACCATGGTGTTGCCATGGTGCTGGCTGATGATGTCAATGATGGTCTGCGGCAGGCGCGCTTCTTTCGCGAGTGCCACGCCATCCTTGACGTGGGTGGTAATAATGAGATAAGACAAGTTTGGCGAAATCTTATCATGCGGGTTGAAATCCGTCATCTGATTTTCTGAGAAGAATTCCGGCCGTTTGATCTTGCCAATATCATGATAGTAAGCGGCAGTACGCACCAACTGTGCATCGGCGCCAATGCGCAAAGCCGCCGCTTCGGCAAGGTTCGCCACCATCAGCGAGTGCTGATAGGTCCCCGTCGCTTTCTGCATGAGACTGCGCTGCAGTGGTGTATTTGGATCGCACAGCTCCATCAGTGTCAGCGACGTGGTCACGTTGAAGGCGCTTTCAATATATGGCAGAAGGCCGATGGTCAGAACCAGCGTCAGGAATCCATTGCCGACACAGAAGAGCAGCAATGAAAGCAGTTCGCTCAACTCCAGCCCTGCAATCAAATAGTAAATCACCCCAACCAAGGCCATGGCAATGGTCGAATGGACCGCCGACATTGTTAAGTCAATGCGGCGATGCAGCACCTTGACCTGTCCCAGCGCTGTCAGCGACCCGGCAATGCCTGCAAAGGCCACATACACATCATTGGTATAGAGGGCAACCAACAGCCCCATAATCAAGGTCACAAAGATGGCCTCTTCGTTGTCCAAGAGAATCGCCAGCATGATGGCGACCGCCGGCAGAGGAATCAGGAAATTGACCAGTTCATCGGCCGACTGCACAGGACCGATCTGTATGGCCGAAATGATCGGAAACAGGATCATGATGATGGAAATGGTCACAAGGATGATCGAGGCATTGCGCTGCCACTCCTCACGCGGCTTCTTTTTGGCGCGCCATTCGGAGAATTTTGAGACGGCAATGATCACCAATATGATCGCCAAAATCACACCAAGGGTGATCTTGTATGGCGAGCGGTCGTTGTTGTTGGACAGCGCCTGAATGGCAGCATAATCATCTTCACTGATGACATCGCCTTTGTTCACAATGACCTGGTCTTTTTGCACGGTCTTGACCACGGGGTCCACACTTTCCATCAATTCACGGCGTTTGGCTTCGCTGTCCTGTTGGTTGATCACACTGGTTGGATAAAATTCCGTATTTTTGAAAATGCTGCTGACCAGCTTGCGGTCCAGCACACTGAATGCCTTGGAATTTTCGACTTCCTCTAAGAGATCTTCCTTGGCTTGTGGCAAATCGGCTTCTTTGACGCCTTTGCCCATGACATTGGAGGAAATAGCCACAGCCTGCTGATGCAGCAGCTCCACATGATCGGCGGTGTATGCACTGAGGCTTTCCCATTCGCTGTCGCTGAACTCGGTGGATAAAAGTTCATTCAATTCATCGTGGCGCTTGGTATAGTTCGCATCTTTTGAGCCAGCTTCACGCGTTTCATCGTCAACGACAAGAATGTCCTGCAATTTGTCAAAAATGCGATCAATAGACACCAGTGTAAGATTGTTGAACTGATCGAGATTGATCTCATAAATATCCTCAAAGTTCTCCAATAGTTCTTTCTGCTTTTCTTCCGTCGCAGCTTCATCTTCATAGATGACAGAACGGTCTGCCGTGATGGTGCGCGTCGCAATATCGCCCACCTTCCAGAAAAGCTGTGTGGACACCATTCCCTGCATCATGACAATGGTCATGATAAGGAAACTGACGACGACAACCACCTTGTAAGAAAAGGTGCGTTGTTCCAAAAACCTGCTAAACGGTCTCCAGTGAGGCGTCTTCTTGCGATGTGGATGACGTGGTGTCTGATTTTTTTCTGAGCTCATGGTGACTCATCTCCCTCGCCTGATAGCGGTCGTAGGCCCGAATGATCTTGGCAACGACCGGATGCCGCACGACATCCTCCGCTTTCAGGGTGTAAAAACCGATTTCTTCGATATTCTGCAATATCCGGTAGGCCTGGCGCAGACCGGACTGATTGGCGTTGGGCAGGTCAATCTGAGTAAGGTCGCCTGTCACCACCGCCTTGGACCCAAAACCGATGCGAGTGAGGAACATCTTCATCTGCTCCGGCGTGGTGTTCTGCGCTTCATCCAAAATGATGAAGGCATCGTCCAGAGTGCGTCCGCGCATGTAGGCAAGGGGGGCAATCTCAATGATGCCCTTTTCCAAATGTCGCTGTGCCGTTTCCTGGCCCAGCGTGTCATAAAGACCGTCGTACAGCGGTCTCAAGTAAGGATCTATTTTTTCCTGCAGATCGCCTGGCAAAAAGCCCAGTTTCTCCCCAGCTTCTACTGCTGGGCGGGTAAGAACAATGCGTTCCACCTCGCGGCGTTTCAATGCCAGCACGGCCATCACCACCGCCAAATAGGTCTTACCAGTGCCGGCAGGCCCAATGCCAAAGGTAATGGTCTTTTTGCGAATCATCGCCAGATAGTCTTTTTGGCCCTTCGTCTTTGGGCGAATCTGTTTGCCATGAGAGGTGATCATGAGGACTTCGTTAAGCCCTTCCACCTCGGCATTGGCCATCTGACGTGCAGCATTTGTGAGCGCATAGTGGATGTCGTTTTCCTCCAGCTCCCGTTCCCGCGCCAGGGTAATCAAATGCTCAAACAGCGTCCTGCCGGCATTGACGCTCTCCTCCGTACCAATGAGTGTCAGCACGTTCCCACGCGCTACGACATTGCATAACAGATTCGAGGTGATCAGACGCAGCCAGTGGTCTGCCGGGCCAAAGATGCGCGGCGCAACCATATCTTCCAGGACGATACGTTCTTTGTAATCGCTCAAATTATCTGTGCTCCTTTTACATGTCGATTGGCATACATGCTCTATCCTATTATACTCTATTCACATCGGTTCGACAATCTCGAATATCAGCAAGGGAACGGCCTTGCAATCGGGATTTTTAAAGTGTATCATTAGTTTAATAATTCATTCTTTTACAAGGAGGAGCCATGCTACGTCTTATCAAAAATCTCAATCACAACATCCATGAAAACATTCGCAGCAATCGGCGCGTGTTCATCTTGTATTCCGTACTGCGTGTGCTTGTGATCATTGCCATGGTGCGCGCTATTTTCAATGCCAACTACAATGGCGCCTTCATCTGTCTGCTTTCTCTAGCACTGTTTCTTGTGCCATCGTTGATGGAAAACGGCTTTAACATCAACATTCCACCGCTCTTAGAAGGCATCATCTATCTGTTCATATTTTCTGCAGAAATTCTCGGCGAGCTCAATCATTTTTACGCCGCCATCCCTTACTGGGATACGATCCTGCATACACTGAATGGTTTCTTAGCAGCTGCAGTTGGTTTTTCAATGATTGATCTCTTGAATCGCAACAGCCGTCATTTGACACTGTCGCCCTTCTATCTGTGTTTAATGGCTTTCTGTTTCTCCATGACCATCGGCGTCCTGTGGGAATTTCTCGAATTCAGTGCTGATGCGCTGCTGCACACCGACATGCAGAAAGACTCCGTGATCACAGCCATTCAATCGGTGTACTTTGACCCGAGCGGCAGTCAGGAAGTCATCCATATTCCGAACATCACGGAAACACAGATCTTCACCGCCAACGGCGATGTCTACACTGTGCCAGGCTACCTGGACGTTGGGCTGCGCGACACCATGGGCGACCTGTTCGTCAACTTCCTTGGCGCGCTGACCTTCAGCATCCTCGGCTATTTCGGATTGGTACACCGTGATCGTCATAAAAAGAACCTTGTCTTCAATTTAGTGCCAACCCGTGACCGCGACAGCGACAACGACGACAATTATTCTTTTTCCAGCGGCGGTTTTACCTCCGACGACGATGACAATTAAACACCCAAAAACGCATCGGCTACGACCGATGCGTTTTTTGCTTCTATAGAAAACCACCGGCATCAAAAAAGACCGTCTCTGTATCACAGAAACGGTCCAAAGGAGAGGACTATATCATCAGCCTTTGCCGCTCGGCGGCATGTCTGTGTTATTTTGTTTTTTTCAGTGCCAGATAATAGAAACCTGCAAGCATAATGCTGCCGCCAACAACGTTGCCCAACGTGACTGGCAAAAGATTATCAATAAGAATGCTGGTCCAGTTCAGACTGTCCATCTGTGCAGCAGTGATGCCGAAAAGGTCTGTGGCGGCCTGCGCGTAATCGGCGTTGCCTTTGGCGAAAAATCCTAATGGCAGGTAAAACATGTTGGCCACGCTATGCTCGAAGCCGCAGCTGACGAAGACCCAGATCGGGAAGAAAATACCAGCAACTTTGCCGACGGTGTCTTTGGCTGTCGCTGCCAAAAAGACGGCCAGGCAGACCAGGAAGTTACACCAAATACCACTCAAGAAGGCTGGGCCAAATCCAAGTCCAACTTTACCAACTGCCGTTTTAATAGCGTAAGCGCCCATGCGCGCACCAGACAAATCCAGCTGCCCCATGGCATATACCGTCGCTGCCAAAAGCACTGCACCGATGGCATTGGCAATGGCAACATAAACGAGGTTTTTCACCACGCCCCCGAAGCCGATTTTTCCTGTTGGAATCCCCAGCACATTGAGGCAGCTTCCGGTAAGAAGCTCTGAGCCAGTGAGCACGATCGAAATCAGCCCCACAGGGAAGATCGCACCGCTGACCACGCGTGCCACACTCATATTATCAATGGCGTGACCGGCAATCAATGCCGCATTGGCCCCAAATGAAATCATCAATCCTGCCATAATGCCCAAAAGCAGCGTTTTCATAAAAGGATAGGTTACCTTATTGATGCTGTTCTGGGTGAGAATGTCTACCACCTCTACTGGTGTATTGTATCCTTGACTCACACTCATCGCCCCTTTTTTAAGATTCTGACTATTCCGTCTGTAATTTATTATAATGAAAAGCGGACACGGTTTCCATATTAAGAAGCATTAAATTGTCCGTGCACCATTAAAACTATTTATAATGATATTCATTTCTCTCCATAATACTTTCCATATGCGCTATAATTGAATCATTCCATTACACAGAAAGGTCTTGATTCCATGCCAACCTTCCCTTCTGCGGATCGCCGTACTGCGATCCATTATCATGCTTGGCTGCCGGACAGCGAGCCACGGGCTGTGCTCGTGCTTTTTCACGGCATGCTTGAATACAGCGGGCGCTACGCACCATTTGCTGAGGCCTTGAACGCGCAGGGCATTGCCGTCTATGCACAGGACCACCTTGGCCATGGTGAAAGCGTGCATCCGGCCAGCCTGCATGGTCACTTCGCCGATACTGCTGGCAATCGCTATGTGATCAGCGACTGTCTGCGCATGTTAGCCATTGCCCACGCCGCACACCCTAATGCACTGCTTTTCCTGATGGGCCACAGCATGGGCTCCTTCTTGGTGCGCCAGCTGCGCCATCAATTCAGCTTGCCAGCACTCTCTGGTGTGATTCTCATGGGCAGTGGCAAGCAGCCGCGCCTAGCAGTGAAATTTGCCCAAGCCTTTACGGGCATGATCGCCAGATTTTCCGGCGCCACCCGCAAAAGCCCCCTGCTTTTCAGGCTCATTCTTGGCGGCAACAATCGCCGCTGCCATCCCCGCCGCAACAGCTACGACTGGCTCAGCCGCGATCCGGCACGCACCGATGCCTTTGCCGCCGACGCCCGCAACTGTGACAACTTCACTGCCCAGGCGTATAACGACATGCTCAGCGGTATGTTGACCAACTACGACACACGGCGCACCGCCGCCATTGACACCAGCGTGCCGCTGCTCATTCTTTCCGGCGATGCTGACCCGATCGGTGAATATGGGAAAGGCGTGATCCGCCTTCGTGATGATTTCCTCGATCTTGGCTGTGATGACGTGCGCGTCATCCTCTACCCAGGTGCACGCCATGAATTGCTCAATGAAACGAACCGCGATCAGGTGATCAGAGACATTCTCGATTGGCTGAACGCCTTGCTTGAATCCACTCATTAAGCAGCAAAACCATGCGTTTTGTACTGCGCCCAATCATTATTGGGCGCATGTCACAATTCCACGCATGGTTTTATTTTTTATGCTCAAAGTTTGCACCAGTCGATGGGCTCTAACCCATCCTGAATGAGATAGGCATTGGCACGCGAGAATGGACGGCTGCCAAAAAAACCGCGGCTGGCTGACAATGGACTTGGATGCGGACTCTTGATGATATGGTGACGGCTTGTATCGATGAGCGGCATCTTACTTTGTGCGTGTGCCCCCCAGAGAATGAACACCAGCGGTGTCTGACGTTCGCTCAAGCGCTGAATGATGGCGTCGGTCAATGTTTCCCAGCCATGACCAGCATGGCTTTTCGGACGTCCCTGAGCAACGGTGAGTGTGGTGTTCAAAAGCAGCACCCCTTGCTCCGCCCAGCCCAGCAGACAGCCATGGTTTGGACGTGCACAGCCCACATCCGCTTCCATCTCTTTAAAAATATTGATCAGCGATGGCGGCGGCTGCACGCCAGGCCGCACCGAAAAACTCAGGCCATGCGCCTGTCCTGGTCCATGATAGGGGTCCTGTCCCAAGATAACCACCTTGGTATCCGCATAGCTCGTTACGCGCAGCGCGTTGTAGATGTCTTCCATCGGCGGGAAAACACGCTCGGTGCGATATGCCTGTTTGAGAAATTCCCGCAGTTCTTTATAGTAGGGCTTGGCAAACTCATCATCCAAAACTTCTGCCCAGTCGTTCTGCAAAAAATGAACCATGTTCCTTCACATCCTTTGTGTTCTATTGTGCCACGAAAGCCTTCGCTTGTCATCCCGCATTTGTGTGATCTTTCCATAAAAAACACGCCTGTCGTACGTGACAGGCGTGTTGAAATGACAACGGATGTTGACACTGTGATCAGAACAGCAGCATCGTGCTTAATGCATTGGCCCCTGCTTCGATCATTGGGTCGAAGAACAGACCCATTGCAATGCTCATGACCATGCAGATGATGAGCGCAATCTTCATGCCAATTGGCGTCTTGATCTTCGTCATATCCGCATCTTCTGGCACTGGTGCGAAATAGCATTCACGCACGAGACGCAGATAGTAGTAAACGGATACCATGCTGAACAAGAGGGCAATGATCGAGAAGATCAGATAGCCGCTCTGGATGGTAGATGTGAAGATGATGAACTTCCCAATAAACCCACCAGTAGGAGGCAGACCACCGAGGGAGATCATGAAGATGAACAGCCCTGCAGCAAGAAGCGGCGAACGTTTGCTCATGCCAACATATTTCTTCATGTCTGTGGTGCCTGCAGCAATTTCAACATTGGATGCAGCAATGAAGGCGCCAATGTTGGCGAATGCGTAAGCAGCTACATAGAAGCAGATGGCCACAATGCCAAGGGTGTTGGCCGCTGCCACTGCGAGCAGCAGATAACCAACCTGCGCAATGGAAGAGTATGCAAGCATACGTTTTACATCACGCTGTGGGATGGCAACGAGGTTCCCGAAGATGATGGAGAGCATTGCCAAAGCAATGACCACATACAGCCAGGAATCTGCAAAGTAGGTGAAATAGTTGAACAGTAGGCGGCAAAGAACGCCAAGTGTTGCAACCTTTGCACCAACAGCAAGGAAGCCGGCCACAGGTGTTGGCGCGCCCTGATAAATATCAGGTGCCCACATGTGGAATGGCACGGCACTGAGCTTGTAAGCAAAGCCAGCCAGGAAGAACAGCACGCCGACAACCATGAATGCGGTGTGTGAGAAAGCGTAGATGTTCATTGCCATTTCCAGGAACACCGTGGTGCCCATGAAACCATAGATCAAAGAGATACCATAGAGCATAACAGCCGAGCTGAGTGCCGACAGCACCAGGTACTTGATCCCTGCTTCAGTGGAAAGAGCATTGTGGCGAGCGATACCAATAAGCACGATGAAACTCATGGTCATCAGTTCGAGGCCAACATACAGAGTGATCAGGTCGCCAGCAGCGGTGAACACCATCATCCCAAGCGTTGCAAAAACAAGCAGGATGTAGTATTCCGCTTCGCGGAGGCCTTTTTTCTTCACATAGTCGCAAGAGCAGAGCGATACGAGCACTGCGCAGACGAGAATCAATTCTTTGAAAAACAGACTGTAACTATCGGTATAGTACATGCCATTGAATACGATGCCAACTTCCGGCGGATAGATCACACCGACCACGCCAATAATCACGAGGCCGAGAACAGTGATCCAGCCATATGGAAGGGCTGCCCCTTTTTTCGCAATGAGCTTAGCCAAAAGAAGGATCAAACCAAGGACGAATACCAACAATTCCATTGTAATCGCTTGAAAAGTCAGCATTAGAAGATCCCTCCAATCACACTGGATTCAATTGCTTGGACGATAGGTGCAACGCCGGATTCGATCATCGCGCCGATGCCGTGTGGGTAGATACCGAACACGAAGAGTGCGATAACCAGCACGCAAGGACCAACGAGATAGATCCCATGAATGTCATGGAGATGATCCCATTTTGGATTGCGAGGACCCATGAAGGCAATGCGCACAGCACGCAGGCAGTAGGTTGCGGTGATAACGATACCGGAAATGGCGACAACGGCCATCATGCGATAGCTGATGAAGCCAAGGATGACTTTATCGCAGGTGAAGCTGCCCATGAAGATAAGGAATTCAGCAACAAAGTTGAACATCCCTGGAAGACCGAGGCAGGCCAATGCTGCCAAAGAAAACAGCACTGCTGCGCGTGGCATCTGCTTAGCAAGACCGCCAAATGCGGTGATGTCGCGGGTGCCAGCTTCGTGGTAGATGTAACCGATCACGCTGAAGAAGAGCCCCATCATGAGACCGTGAGCAACCATCTGGCTGACTGCACCAGAAAGGCTCATGAGGTTCAAAGTGGATACACCTAAGAGGATGTAACCCATGTGGCTCACGCAGGCGTAACCAACGAAGAGCTTCATGTCTTTTTGAACCATTGCGATAAATGCACCGTAGATGATGTTGATCATGCAGAGCAGACCAATCACCGGTGCCCAATACTGTGCCCCTTCTGGGAAGAAGCTAACAGCACAGCGGATGAGCCCGTAAGCACCAAGCTTGACGATAACGCCGGCATGGAGCATGGAAACAGCCGTAGGCGCTGCAGCATAACCAAGAGGAGACCAGGTGTGGAATGGGAACATCTTAACGAGGAACCCAAAGCCGAATGCCAGGAAGGCATAGGCAAAGATCTGGAAGTCGGTGCCATAAGCCACAGCGGAAAGCTCATCCATATTAAGAGTGAGATAACCAAGGCCGGCGCTGCTGCCACCGTAGAGATACATGGAAATGATCCCCACGAGCACGAATACAGAACCGATGAGCAGATACAGCACAAGTTTCATAGCGGCGTAATCCTTACGAACAGAACCCCAAACCCCAACGAGAGTGTACATTGGTACGAGAGCCAATTCGAAGAAAATGTAGAAGAACAAGAGGTTTTGTGAAGCAAATACGCCATATACCCCACAAACCAAGATCATCAAGAAGATGAAGAATTCTTTGGTACGGGTGTTCATGTCATAAGAAATGCACGCCCCGGCAAAGATGATCAAACTGGTCAAAAGCATCAGCGGCGCGCTGATCCCATCCACTGCCATGATGTAGTTGATCCCGAGATAATCAGAGCAGGAAATGTTTTCGACAAACTGCATGCCGCCTTCGCTGACATTGTACTGCGCAAACATGAAGAGTGTGAGCAGAAGGTTCACGCCCATGAATCCGATGGCCGTTTTCTTGATCGTATCCACTTTGTCACCAGGGATAAAGAAGATGACTATGGCACAAAGGATTGGCATCAATGTAATCAGCGACAGAATTGGAAATCCTAGACTATTCATTGACTACATCCCTCCTAACATCGGCATGGCTTTCCAGAGCACAATCACGATCACCGCAAAGAACATGACCACTGCATAGGTCTGCATGTTACCAGTTTCTGTCTTACGCAGCTTCGCACCAAGCCATTTGGTGACGTTGGCCACGCAGTCTAGGAACCCATCGATAATGTAAGTATCGAACCATTTGCAGACATATGAGAAGCCCATGACAATTACATCAAAGATCCACTGATAGATCTGGTCGATGTAGAAGCGGTTGGAGAGGATGCCATAGATAGGACCGCTTGCTTTAGCGATCTTGGCTGGGTCAATGCTCTTCTTATGGTACATGAGATAAGCCAGGCCAATCCCAGCCAATGCCAGTACAGTAGAAAGAAGCATGACAAAGTAATTGGCTTCCGGATGATGTGGTTCGCCATAGAATACATAAGATGCATAGCCATTGTGCATGAATGGCGCACCAACAAAACCGGCGAAGATCGCAAATACCGAAAGAATAACGAGTGGCACCGTCATAACCTTTGGAGATTCATGAAGGTGACCATGTGGCGTACGGTTTTCACCGAAGAAGGTGCGGAAGATCAAACGGAACATATAGAACGCCGTCATGAAGGCAACCAATTCGGCAACGATGAAATAGCCATAGTGGCCAGTGGTATACGCCGTGGTGATGATTTCATCCTTGGACCAGAAGCCGGCGAACGGGAAGATCCCTGCCAATGCCAGCGAACCAATGATGAAGGTCCAGGTGGTGACAGGCATGTACTTACGCAGGCCGCCCATCACTGCCATGTCATTGGAACCAACACAGTGAATGACAGAACCTGCACCAAGGAAGAGCAGCGCTTTGAAGAATGCGTGCGTGCCCAGATGGAAGGTTGCTGCGGTGATGGTGCCAAGACCAATTGCCATAACCATGTAGCCAAGCTGACTCATCGTAGAGAAAGCAAGTACGCGCTTGATATCGTTGTTCACGAGTGCCATGCAGGCTGCGAAAATAGCTGTGAAGCCGCCAATGAAGGTGATCACTTCCATGGTCAGAGTTGCACTGGAGAAAAGTGCAAACTGACGTGCCAAGAGATAAACACCGGCAGCAACCATGGTCGCTGCATGGATCAAGGCACTGACAGGTGTAGGACCTTCCATGGCATCTGGCAGCCAAACATGCAGAGGGAACTGCGCGGACTTACCGATAGGCCCGATGAAGACCAGAATACCCATCAGGGCAACCAGAGCTTCATTGCCATAGTTAGGAATCAATTCAGAGAGCTCGGTGAAATTGAAGGTGCCAAAGGTGGCGAAAATCAAGAAGAAACCGAGCATAAAGCCGAAGTCGGCGAGACGGTTGAAGAGGAAAGCCTTTTGGCTCGCACGTGCTGCACTGTCGGTATCATAGTAGTAACCGATGAGCAGATAGGAGCACAGACCAACCATTTCCCAACCGAAGAAGATGAAGAAATAGTTGTTGGCAACGACCAACAGCAGCATGGAGAATACGAACAAACTCAAATAGCTGAAGAATCGAGGTGTTCCAGGATCTCCGTGCATATAACCGGTGGAATAAATCGCAACCAGTGTTGCAACGACCATAACAACGAAAAGCATCATTGCTGTCAATGGATCGATGAGGAAGCCGAGCTCGATGGAGAAATTACCGATAGCGAGCCATTCGACACCATACTCGATCGGATTGTTCATGGTAGCAGCGCCGCCAAGAACTTCGATGCCGATGCCACTGGCGATGATCAAATCGATGACAAATACACCAATAACAATACCCACCGTCAGGTTTTTACTGCGTCCGGTAAAGAGTCCGGTAATCGCAAAAGCAAGGAGCGGCAGTAATGGCAATAGCCAAGCATACTGTATCATTATTTATACCCCCCTTACCATTTCAACCAATCGATCTTCGCAACATCGCTGTTTCCGCTTTCACGGAAATGCTTGATGATGAGCGCCAGACCGACGGCAACTTCCGTTGCCGCAACAACGAGAATAATCAAGACAAACGCATAGCCGTTGACACCGTTGATGCCGACAAAACGGTTAAACGCCAAAAGATTGATATTGACAGCGTTCAGCATCAATTCAATACCCATCAAAACTGCAATGACATTGCGTTTTGCCAAGGCATTGAAGAGGCCGATGGCAAAGAGGAACGCGCCCAATAACAGATAATGTGTGAGTCCGATCATTGGCCATCATCCTCCTTCCCGATAACAATTGCACCAATCATGCCAACGAGCAAAAGCAGTGCAACCAATTCAACTGGCAATACATAGGTGCCAAAGAGTTCGATCCCAATTTGCTGGATCCAATCTTCTGGCAGAGCCTGTGGTGTGATAAGGTTCAAGCTGCGAATAACGATTGCCATAACAACCGCAATCCCTACAGCAACCACACCAGCGCCCACTACAGTGCTGGAAAATGGGTTGGTGCCATCAAAGTTTTCCTGATTAGCATGACGTGTCAGCATAATAGCAAACACGGTCAAGATCGTGATAGCGCCGACATAAACCATAATCTGAACAACAGCAAAGAATGATAACTGCAAGGTCGCATAAATGCCGGCAACCCCAATAAAGCACAGTACCATGCTCAATGCACTGTAAAGGATGTTCTTATGAGCAACCATCATGAGCGCCCCAAAGATGACAACGAAAGCCATCAAGTAGAATAAAACTGGCGAGATCATTCAGCTGCCCCCTTTCCGTCTTCAGAAGGTGCGGCTTGAGGCTTTTCTACTTCCTGTGGCTTTTCGGCCGCAGCAGCCTCAGGCTTGGCCGCTGGTGCTTGAGGTTTTGCAGCCGCAGCGTCGGCCGGTTTAGCCGCTGGTTTTGCAGCAGGCTTCGCTGCTGGTTTCGGTGGCTTCACCGGTTCAGGCATGCCCATTGGATTGCCTTCTGGACGTTTCTTGTTCCAATAATCTGCTTGCACTTTGTTGAATTTCTCATTCATTGCCTGAGGAATCCCACTCAGGAAATTATATTCCGTATTGTCGTAACTATAGCAAGCAATTTCAAAGTTGTTTGCGTTTCTAAGCGCTTTGGTTGGGCAAGCTTCAATGCACATTCCGCAGAAGAGGCAGTATTCCACCTGCATTTTGTAGGCAGTAACAACCTTTTTTCCTTCCTCGTTCTTCTCAGTTTCCACAGTAATGACATGATTTGGGCAAGCCCGTTCACACAACCCGCAAGCAATACACTTTGACAACTCATAGTCAAAGAAGCCTTGGCTGGCAGGTGGGAGGTCTGGACGTTGTTCCGGATACTGTTCAGTGATCTCTCGCTTGAACCAATGTTTCCCTGTAACGCCGAGGCCTTTTAATAAACCGATTCCGTACATACATCCACCTCCTATGCCATGAACTGAATGGCTTTGATCACGATGCCGGTAATAGCGAGGTTAACAACCGCCAGCGGAATCAAAACTTTCCAATTCAATTTAAACATGTGGTCGATACGGATACGAGGATAGGTCCAACGCACCCACATGTTGAGCAATACAAAGATATAGGTCTTAATGAAGAGCCAGAGCCAACCAGGCAGGAATGGGCCGTCCCAACCACCAAGGAAGAGGACTGCTGCCAGCCAGCACATAGCCAACATTGCAACATATTCACCGAGATACATAAATGCAAAACGCATGCCGCTGTATTCGGTCTGATAACCAGCGATCAGTTCCTGTTCACCTTCAGCCAAGTCGAATGGTGAACGGTTGATTTCAGCCGTTGCAGCAATCGAGAAAATGATGAAGGCCAGTGGCTGACGCCAGATGAACCAGCCATTTTCAACCTGATCATAAACGATATCGTTGAGGTTCAAACTGCCGGTAAGCATGACAATACCCAACAGAGAGAACAACAACGGAATTTCATAGCTGACCATCTGCGCTGCTGCACGCATACCACCCATAAGGTTGTATTTGTTGTTTGCAGCCCAGCCTGAAAGCAAGAGCACAATCGTCGTAAATGCGCTGACAGCGAAATAATAAATCAAGCTGACTGGAGAATCATACACAGTCATGCCTTCGCCCAAAGGCATCACAGCGAACACCATCATCGTAGGAATAAAGACCACGATTGGCACAAGATTGTAGAGGAACTTGTCTGCTCTGTCTGGTGTTACAGTGTTCTTACTAACGAGCTTCAGAATATCCATAAAGAGCTGGAAAATCCCGAATGGCCCGCAGCGGTTTGGCCCCAAACGTTCCTGAATGAAACCAGAAATTTTACGCTCTAAATAAACCAGAATAATAACGTTGCACAACAGGAAAATCAGGATGGCAACAGCAGCAACGATGCGTTCAATCCACAGGCCCAGTGCCTGAGAACCGCCCAGGCGCATCGTGATGTCGACGATCCAATTGCCTATGTTAATAAACAAATTATTAAGCACGATTCACTACCCCCTTTAGCGGTCCACTTCACCGAGAACGATATCGACCGATGCCAGGGCTGCGACGTAATCCTGCATGAACATGTCTTCAACGCCGACAATATCCTGCAGCGCAAATACGCTCATCATACTTGGTGCATGAATGCGCACGCGATAAGGCTTGGTGCCGCCATCGCTGACAACATAGAAACCAAGCCAGCCCATGCCGCCTTCGAGCTGAGCATAGGCACTGCCCGCAGGGACCTTGATCATCTTTGGCACCTTCCCCATGGTAGGGCCTTCATCAGGCATCTGTTCCAGTGCCTGGCGAATGATCTTAGCTGATTCCGCCATTTCCCAATAACGCACCATATAGCGATCATAGCAGTCACCAATCTCACCAGTAGGTACATCAAAGTCAAAGCGGTCATACACACTGTATGGTTTGTCCTTACGCAAATCAATCTTAGCGCCAGCAGCACGCAGGTTTGCGCCATATACACCGTAATTGCGGCACATTTCAGCGTCGATCACACCAACGTTTTTCGTACGAGCCAAGAAGATTTCGTTACCATTGAGGACATTATCGAAGTCCTTCAAAGCATCTGGGAACTCATCCAGCCACTTTGTGAGCTTTTCTTTAAAGCCCGTTGGCAGCGGTGTTGGCGCACCGCCAATGCGGAAAGCATGGTTGTTCATGCGGCTGCCGCTGTAAGCTTCCAGCAAATCGAAAACTTTTTCACGTTCACGGAACATGTACATCCAAACGGTATAACCATTGAAGTCCAGCGCCATGCAGGCGAGGTATACCAAGTGATGCGCAATACGCTGCAATTCACCAATGATGACACGCACATATTCGCCGCGCTCAGGCACTTCCACACCCATGAGCTGTTCCACTGCCATGCAGTAGCCCCATTCATTGAGGATGCAGGAAAGATAATCAAGGCGATCCGTATACGGTACAACCTGTGCCCAGGTGCGATCTTCGCAAAGCTTTTCAATACCGCGATGGAGGTAGCCACACATATTCTGGCAGCCAACCACTTTTTCGCCATTCATCGTCAGCTTTGCCCGGAATACCCCGTGGGTGGAAGGGTGCTGAGGGCCCATATTCATGATATAGGTCTGGGATGGGTCATGATCCTTCTGCAGGTTTTGCAGCTCCTGCTGCTTTTGCATCAGTTCTTCGATCGCCTGCTCTTCAGAGCTTGCATAGCGACCTTGTTTTTCGTAAATACTCATCGTTTTCCCCCTTCCCTTACTTTCTCACATGGTTCTCATAATCCTTGCGGAGTGGGTGACCAACAAAGTCATCCGCCAGGAAAATACGGCGCAGGTCTGGGTGGCCTTTATATTCCACGCCCATGAGGTCATAACTCTCGCGTTCCAGAATATAAGCTGCTTTGAACACGCTGTCCAAAGATGGCAGCCACAGATCGTCTTTCGGAATGTGCACCGACACCCGAATCATATCCATATCTTCCAGATTCATCAGATTGTACACGCCAACCATATCATCTGGATATTCAACCGCGCAAAGATCGAGCAACGCATCATATTTACACTTATTAGCAAGATCCATAATGGCTTGAACAAAATCGTCACGTTCTACAGTGAAAGCCGTTACACGTGGATCTTCTTCTTCCTGCAGAGCAGGAATCACATTCATGATTTGTTCCTTGAGCACGCCTTTCACCTCTCTCTCTCAACGATTGTTGGGTCGTTGACACGATCCTTCAACTTCAGGCAGGCATCAAAAAGCGCCTCTGGACGTGGAGGGCAGCCAGGCAGGAATACATCCACCGGCAAAAACTCCTTCACGCCGCTGACCATCGAATAACCACCAGCAAACGGTCCACCACTGACAGCGCAGTTGCCCATGGCAATGACATACTTAGGTTCCGCCATTTCTTCGTAAATACGTTTAATGAGCGGCGCCATCTTCTTCGTCACTGTACCAGCGACGATCATCAAGTCAGCATGACGTGGCGATGGACGGAATACTTCGTACCCGAAACGCGCCAGGTCAAAACGTGCACCACCGGAACACATCATTTCGATTGCGCAGCAAGCAAGACCAAAAGTAACTGGCCAGAATGAACGGCTGCGTCCCTGGTTCAACACCTTGTCAATCGTCGTTAAAACCACGCAGCGATCAAGTTCCGCCTGTGTTGGTTCGGTATTACGCAGGTAGTCCGTAACCGGCGAAATTCTTGTCGAAGGGCTCCACCCTTCAGAGGTAGGCATGTGCTCCTCGTCAAAACGCACCTTATCTATTTCCATTCTAGCGCGCCCTCCTTCCATTCATACCACAGACCGATGCACAAGAGCACTAAGAAGACTGTGCCGGCAACAACCGGGAACAATCCCACACTCTTGAAGGCAAGGGCCAGAGGAAAGAAGAATACAGTTTCAATGTCAAACAATAGAAATACAAGTGCATACATGTAGTACCCAACACGGAAGTTGACCCAAGCGGTCCCTTCGGTGTCGATCCCGCATTCAAACGTTTCACGCTGTTCCTTACTGTGATAGTAGTGAGGGCTGAGCAAAAGACTCACGCCGATACCAGCACAGGTCAGGACCAAGGCCAACGCGACGAATAACAGGACAATCCATAATCCATCATTCACCTTAAAACCTCCCCTATAAAAATCTCTCCTATCTGCGAAAAAATGCACAGACAGAATTTTGGGCATAAGAATGCCTTTTATATCTACTATATTATGCAACATTTTTTAATTAAATACAATTCTCATTGTAACAATTTACAGAACCATGATAAATTTTTATCAATCATCGGCACCGAGATCTCATTTAGAAAAGTCTATTGAGGGGCTATGTTAAGCCTCTCTCACCTTTTCATAACCAACCACTGTCACTCATATTACGACATCTTTAAACACTAAATATTCAGATTCGAATTATACAATCGCTTAATTTTCTTAAAAATGATCTGCTTTCTATTTCTCCAAAAACAGGAAAAAACAGCGACTTTCAGCCTCTGCAGATTTAGAACTGTCGAAAAATTACAACAACAAACATGCCATTTTCCATAACTATCTCTCTATACATTGTGCCCTTTTTCTTGATGTTGACACAGTAAATCATCATATTTTTCGCATCATTTCTCTTTGCGATTAACAGATCTATCTATTTTTTTCTCACGTTTATCTTGAGCACAAAAAAGAGCCGTCCATCACGGACGGCTCATAGCAATTAAAGATATTGTTTCATCTTCAAACGTTCGATAGAACGATAGAGCGCTGCTTCTGCGCGTGCAACGTCGACGTTGCCTTCACGCTTTTTAGCAAGGCGTTCTTCTGCACGCTGTTTTGCACGTTCCGCACGATCAAAGTCAATCTGATCGGCAGTCTCAGCACTTGGCGTGAGTACAATGACGTGGTTGTTGTCAACTTCGACAAAACCGCCGCCAATGAAGATGTAACCATTTTTATTGTCTTTATCGACGTAGCGCACGATTTCAGGCGTCAATGCCGCAATCAAAGCGGCGTGGTTCGGCAGGAAGCCGATCTCACCTTCTGGCGTGCGTACGACAACGCTTTTTGCTTCAACGGACAGTGCTTGATGGTCTGGAGCGACCACTTCCAACTGCAGCAGTTTTTCTGCCATGGTGAGCACCTCCTTACATTACGCTGCCACTTTTCTTCATTGCCTCTGCTTTGGCAACAGCATCGTCGATGGTACCTACCATAAGGAATGCCTGTTCCGGAAGGTCATCGTGCTTCCCTTCGAGGATTTCTTTGAACCCACGCAGAGTTTCCTTGAGCGGAATGTACTGACCAGGGTTGCCAGTGAACTGCTCAGCAACGAAGAAGCACTGACTCAAGAAACGTTCGATCTTACGAGCGCGGGCAACGATGAGTTTTTCTTCATCAGACAATTCATCCATACCAAGGATGGAGATGATATCCTGCAGGTCTTTATAACGCTGCAGCACTTCCTGCACCTGACGCGCGATGGTGTAGTGTTCTTCACCAACAACGAGTGGGTCAAGAATACGAGAAGTAGATGCCAGTGGGTCCACGGCTGGGTAAATACCTTTTTCAGAAATACCACGATCCAATACGGTCGTTGCATCCAAGTGTGCGAAGGTCGTAGCTGGCGCTGGGTCAGTCAAGTCATCGGCAGGCACATAAACGGCCTGTACCGAGGTGATGGACCCCTTGTCGGTGGATGTGATACGTTCCTGCATCTGACCCATTTCAGTAGCCAGTGTTGGCTGATACCCTACGGCAGATGGCATACGGCCAAGCAGTGCGGATACTTCGGAACCAGCCTGGGTGAAACGGAAGATGTTATCAATGAAGAGCAACACGTCCTGATGCTGTACATCACGGAAGTATTCAGCGATGGTCAGACCAGTCAGCGCAATACGCATACGTGCACCAGGTGGTTCGTTCATCTGACCAAACACAAGGCTGGTCTTGTCGATAACGCCGCTTTCCTTCATTTCTACGAGAAGGTCTTTCCCTTCACGGGTACGTTCGCCAACGCCTGCGAATACGGAGTAACCACCGTGTTCGTATGCGATGTTACGAATCAATTCCTGGATCAATACGGTTTTACCTACACCGGCACCACCGAAGAGACCGATCTTACCACCCTTAACGTATGGGCAGAGCAGGTCGATGACCTTGATCCCAGTTTCAAGAATTTCCTTTTCAGGGGACTGTTCAGCGAAAGAAGGTGCTTCGCGGTGGATGGACCAACGTTCTTCTTCGTTGACTGGGCCTGCTTCATCGATTGGCTGACCAACAACGTTGAAAAGACGGCCCAGGGTGCAGTCACCAACTGGCACTGTGATTGGGCTGCCAGTGTTTTCAACAACGAGCCCGCGCACAAGACCGTCGGTGGAGCTCATTGCAACGGTACGCACAATGTTGCCACCAAGGTGTTCTGCAACTTCCAGTGTGACGTCGAGTTTGTTTTCTACTTGGATTTCCTGCCCTTCGTCAGAAACATGGAGGGCGTAGTTAATTTCAGGAAGTTGGTCTGCCGGGAATTCGACGTCGACGACAGGACCAACGACTTTTATAATTTTACCTTGATTATTCAAGACGGATCTTCCTCCTTATGCGTGCATTAGCTCAACGCGTTGGCACCGGCAACGATTTCCGTAATTTCGTTGGTAATCGCAGCCTGACGTGCACGGTTGTAGCTGATCTCCAGCTTGCTCAAGAGCTCGGTGGCATTATCCGTCGCAGCGGTCATGGCAGTCATACGTGCCCCATGTTCACCGGTCTTCGCATCGGCCATGCAGCCATGAATCTGATTGGACAGATACATTGGCAGGAGCTGGCTGAGAATGGACGCAGCGTCCGGTTCGAAGAGATAATCGACGGTGTACTTGGAACTTTCTTCTTCCCCTTCACCACCGAGGTTATCGCTGGCAATCGGGAGCAAAGGAATGGTTGTTGGCTTCTGACTCATGACAGAACGGAATGCCGGATATACAATGCTGACTTTATCATATTTTCCTGCTTCGTAGGCTGAGCGAATCTCCTTAGCAATGATTTCACTGTCGTATGGATCTGGAATGTCGTTGGTATTGAGGTACGCAACATCCACTGGAATACCGTGCTTGGTGAAATATTCATTCGCTTTGCGGCCCACAGCAATGACGCTGACTTCGTGTCCAGCTGCTTGAGCTTCCTTGATGACGCGATGTGCTTCCTTCATAACGTGTGCGTTAAAGCCACCAGCGAGCCCTTTATTGGACGCGATGACCAAAAACGCTTCATGTTTAATAGGACGCACTTCGAGCAGTGGGTCTGTGACTTCACCGGACACCGAGGCGGACACTTGCGCCAAAACCTGACGCAGCTTTTCCTGATAAGGGCGCCCCGCGCCGATTTGTTTTTGTGCACGACGCAGCTTAGAGGCGGAGACCATCTTCATGGCGTTTGTGATCTGCTTCGTATTGGCAATACTCTGCATTCTTCGTTTGATCTCTTTAGCATTAGCCAAGACGTCTCACCTTCCTCTCTTAGCCTTGGAAGCCTTCCTTAAATTCAACGAGTGCTTTCTTGAGCGCTTCTTCAGTGTCAGCTTCCATCTTACCAGTAGAAGCGATGACATCTAAGACGCTTTCTTTGTAGTTGGACGCACGCATAAAATCAAGGAATTCTTTTTCGAAGCGGCCGACGTTTGCGGTCTGAATGCTGTCGCAATAACCTTTAACGACGGCGTAAATGCTGACAACCTGTTCCTGAACAGGCATTGGCGAATACTGCTTCTGTTTGAGGATCTCGGTGAGGCGTTCACCACGAGCGAGTGTTGCTTTGGTGCCTTCATCAAGGTCACTACCAAACTGAGAGAATGCCTTCAATTCATTATACTGCGCCAAATCAATACGCATGTTACCGGCGATCTTCTTCATAGCCTTGATCTGAGCGGACCCACCAACACGGGATACGGAAATACCTGCGTTGATAGCAGGACGAATCCCAGAGTGGAAGAGGTCGGTTTCAAGGAAGATCTGACCATCGGTAATGGAAATAACGTTGGTTGGAATGTATGCGGATACGTCGGATGCCTGGGTTTCAATAATTGGCAGAGCCGTCATGGAACCGCCGCCATACTTATCTTCCAGCTTCGCTGCACGTTCGAGCAGACGGCTGTGAAGATAGAATACGTCCCCAGGATATGCTTCACGGCCTGGTGGTCGATGCAAAAGCAAGGAAAGTTCACGATAAGCAACGGCCTGTTTGGAAAGATCATCGTAAACAATGAGAACATCTTTGCCGTTGAACATGAATTCTTCACCCATTGCTGCACCAGCATATGGTGCAATGTAAAGCATTGGGGATGGTTCGGATGCTGTTGCTGCAACAACGATGGTGTAATCCATAGCCCCGTGTTCTTCGAGGGTGCTTACAACGTTTGCAACGGTCGATGCTTTCTGACCGATAGCAACATAGATGCAGATAACATCCTGGTCATTCTGGTTAATAATGGTATCGATTGCGATTGCAGTTTTACCAGTCTGACGGTCACCGATGATCAACTCACGCTGGCCACGGCCGATTGGTACAAGGGCATCGATAGCCTTTAACCCAGTCTGAAGTGGTTCATGAACCGCTTCACGGGTGATAACCCCCGGAGCAACGTTTTCTACCGGACGGGTTTTGGTTGTTTCAAATGGTCCTTTGCCGTCGATTGGTTCACCGATGGCATTGACAACACGACCGATCAGTGCTTCACCAACCGGTACTTCGATGATGCGGCCAGTACGTTTTACTGGGTCGCCATCTTTGATATGTTCAAATTCCCCGAGAAGAATGCAACCAATGTTGTCTTCTTCAAGGTTCTGGGCCATCCCTTTAACGCCGCCAGGGAACTCAAGAAGTTCGTTAACCATGGCGTTCTGCAGTCCGTGTACACGAGCGATACCGTCACCGACCTCGATAACAGTACCAATCTCGCTGGTTTCGACGGTCTGGTCAAAGTTCTGGATTTCTTCTTTTAAAATAGAGCTTATTTCATCTGGTCTAATGCTCATTGGGGACCTTCACCTCCTACAATGTCCTGTGTCATGAGGCGCTTTCGCATGCTCGCTAACCGAGCTTCTACGGAGCCGTCGATGATCTTATCGCCGTATTTGAGCTTCACGCCGGCAACGAGCGATGGGTCGACGACGACTTCCAGTCGAATCGTCTTGCCAACGGCCTTGCCGAGGGCCAGGGCGATATTTTTGGCGTCTTCTTCTTTCAGCGGATAAGCCGACGTTACCGTCGCATCAGCGATGCCGTTTCGTTCATCCAAAAGTTTGCCGTAGGCCTTTTGGATATCCGCCAGGTAACCAGTACGTCCCTTTTCAATGAGCACTTGCAGGAAGTTGGCCACGATCTGATCAATTTGACCCTGGAAAACCTTCGCAATAGCATTTTTCTTGCCTCTCATTGAAAACTGAACACCAGTGTATGCCTGCTCCAGCTCTGCGTTGCCATAAATGGTTTCGCAGGCAAAAGCGAGATCTTGGCCGATCTTATCGACGTTTTGGGATTCGTCCGCGAGCATGAACAGTGCCTGTGCATAGCGTTTGGCTACTCCTGCATCGTTCATTTAGCGTCCCCTACCTCTTTAATAAATTCGTTGACAAGATTTTCATGGTCCGCGATGGTTACATTGCGGCCAATGATCTTAGAAGCAGCATCAACAGCGAGATCCGCAACTTCGGCACGCAAATCTTTGAGTGCCTGTTCTTTTTCGCGATTGATTTCTTCTCTTGCCTTTTCGCTGGCACGCGCAGCTTCTTCACGCGCTTTAGCGATGATTTCAGCACGGGTTTCTTCACCAAGTTTATTGGCATTCTGAATAATTTCTTGAGCCTTTGTCTGCGCTTCTTTCAGGCTGGCTTCATATTCTGCCTTGAGAGCGTTGGCTTCATTACGAGCCTGTTCCGCATCGTCCACGTTCTTTGCGATCGTGGAAGCACGTTCGTCAAGCATGTTAAACAGCGGCTTGTACAGGAACTTCTTCAAGCAGAAGAGAAGGATAAAGAAGTTGATAAGCGCAAATATGAGTGTGGATGGCTCAATGCTCATAAAACCATCTCCTTACTTTTATATGAATGATTGCGTCTTGCTTCTATGCGAATCACTTCATTAAAGCTGGGAATACAGCATAAGAGCGATGAGCAGACCATAGATGGTCAGCGTTTCCATAAATGCGAGACCGAGGATCAGAGTGGTACGAATCCCGCCGGCCATTTCTGGCTGACGAGCCATAGATTCGGTGGCACGGCCTGTTGCAATACCCTGACCAATACCAGAGCCAATAGCTGATAAACCAATGGCGATTGCCATAGCAAGTGCGATCAATCCAGTTGCATCCATTTGTGTGTCCTCCTTACGCCGTTTTAACCACGGCGGTTCTAATTTTCAATAATTTAAAATCGATACGCTTTTATTAAAGCTGGGAATACAGCATCAGAGCGATGAGCAAACCATAGATGGTCAGCGTTTCCATAAATGCGAGACCAAGAATCAGAGTCGTACGAATCCCGCCGGCCATTTCTGGCTGACGAGCCATAGATTCGGTAGCGCGGCCGGTTGCAATACCCTGACCAATACCAGAACCAATAGCAGATAAACCAATGGCGATTGCCATAGCGAGTGCGATCAATCCAGTTGCATCCATAAAGAAAAATCCTCCTTAAAAAGCTTTTGTGTGCTACTTTTTCAGTGACAGAGACATTAGTGTCCGGAAACACCTTCCTCGATATAAATCGTCGCCAGCATCATGAACACATACGCCTGAATCGCCCCGAACAAAATACTCAACGCATACATTGGCAGAGGCAGGAAGAGCGGAATCATCCCAAACAGGAATCCAATAACCATTTCTTCCCCGTAAATGTTACCGTAAAGACGGACTGCCAACGACAGTGGGCGGGTGATCATATCAAGCAGATTCAGCGGCAGCATCGGCGAGAAGAAGAACTTGAAGAACTTCTTCGGGCTGTTTTTGATCCCAAAGACGAAAAACGCCACGATCGTAATCAGCGCTAAAGCTGCGGTGACGCTCAAGCTGCTCGTTGGAGCCTTATAACCATATTCAACATGGCCAGCCAGTGGCAACAGCCCCACGTAGTTCGAGCAGATGATCAGGAAGAAGATGGTCAACAGGAATGGAGCGTACTTGCGCCCGTTTTCCTTCCCCATGATGCCTTCAATGGTGTCCATCAAAAAGTCAATGATGAAGCCGAAAATGTTTTGCAGACTCCATGTTTTTGGTTTCATCTGCAAATTTCGCGTAGCAAAATACGCCAGCAGGATGAGAACGATCATGACCCCCCACATTGTGGTGATCTCATTGGTCAAAATAAAATTGCCGTTTTGATAAACGATATTGGAGACCTCTTCACTGGCAAGCATGGCTTGTGGGAACAAAAATATCACCTCTTTCTCTTTGTGATCACTGTCCCTTTCTCAGCGCCTGCACCACCAGAATCACCATATACACGGATAATCCCAGTGCACAACCGATCAATGCCGGAATGGAAACAAAATACATTGCCACCATCACCGCAAAATCGATAACCAGACGCGCCCAAAAGAGCAGTGTCGATAATAGCTTGTTGCCTGTAAGGATAAAGCGCTGAAAAAGGAATTCTTTCCCCAGGCAAACAACAGCGCCAATTACAAAACCAATCACAAACTCAATCACAGCCTGATCCATCATTTTTTCTCCATCCTTTGCGTGTCTTCTTCCTCTAAGCGTAGCACCTCTCTGTAGAGGGTTCGAAAACCTGCAACGATTGCGATCAAGACGCATATGAACGTGCCATATGGACCGATCTGAAAACGCTGATCAAACCATGCACCGACTTTGATCATGATAAACAGTGAAACAGCCAGAGTGATCCCAAAGCTGAGAGCGATGTTGAACGCACGGTACATCGGGCTCTGGGACTTTTCCTGGCCCTCAGGGTCTTTTTTTGACCGACGCCGGTAATGCATCGACATTCGACCGCCTCCTTGTGAGACATTTCTCAATCTGACAAGATTAGTATAACAAAAAGAAAATTTTAACACCATCTATATGTTACCATTTACACATAAGATTTGTTTATTTCATAGAATAGATGCAATTTTGTGAAATATATGTCATTTTCCAGAAATGCTGTCAACAGCCACTCAACGCCAATCTTCCGGACGCTGTGCATCAAGCCCAAAATAATAACGCAAAGCTGCAATGATGCGCGCACAAGCATGCCCGTCGCCATAAGGATTGACTGCATGTTCCATCTCTGCATAAGCGTCCGCATCAGTAAACAAGGTGGATACGGTATCCACAATCAATTGCGTGTCGCTGCCCACCAACTTCACAGTGCCTGCATCCACAGCCTCTGGACGTTCAGTGGTATCGCGCAGCACGAGCACCGGTTTGCCGAGGGCTGGCGCTTCTTCCTGCAGTCCGCCGCTGTCGGTGAGCACCAGGTCCATGCGGCCAACCAAATTGGCAAATGGCGCATAATCCAATGGTTCAAACAGATGCACGCGTTCCAGTTCTTCCAGTGCTTCCTTAGCCAAGGCACGCACGCGAGGGTTCTTATGCATTGGGAAGTAGAAATTCACATCTGTAAAGCGTTCGTGCAGCTGACGAATGGCACGGAAGATCTGCACCATAGGCTGGCCAAGGTTTTCGCGGCGGTGCGTGGTCAAAAGCACTTTACGCCCTGGTGCTGCAAGCATGCGGGACAATTCATCGTCGAATACATAATCCTGCTTGACCGTCATCATCAAAGCATCAATGACGGTGTTGCCCGTGGTATAGATGGCATCCGGATTCACGCCTTCATGCAGCAAATTGGCACGTGCCTGCGGCGTTGGCGCAAAGTGTACGGTCGCCATGGCGCCGGTCAGCTTGCGGTTGGCTTCTTCTGGAAACGGAGAATACATGTTGCCGCTGCGCAGACCTGCTTCCACATGCCCCACCGGCACCTGCTGATAGAAACTTGCCAAAGCACCAGCAAAGGTGGTCGTCGTGTCACCGTGCACAAGCACGATGTCCGGTTTTTCTTTGATAACAATGCGCTCGATGCCGCGCAGCACACCGGCTGTAATATCGGTCAGCGTCTGCTGCGGCTTCATCAGATTCAAGTCGTAGCTTGGATGCACATCAAAGAGTTCCAGCACCTGGTCCAGCATCTCACGATGCTGCGCCGTGACGACAACCAGCGGCTCAAGGTCTTCCGCTTGTTCCATCGCCTTGACCAGCGGCGCTATTTTGATGGCTTCAGGACGCGTCCCGAATACAAACATGATCTTTTTCATGGATACACCTCTCTTAATAAAATGATACATATTAATTACCATATAAATTATTTTATATCAACAACGCTTTCATTATAACACAACCCGCTTGTACGCTCCAACATTCGCCAGAACTTTCGTCACGCTTGCATCTCCGCCCTACACATGCTACCATGGCCCCATAAGCCGCTTTTGGTACAAACACTTATGAATATATATAATAAACCATTAAAATTTTTTAATTTATGTCAATATCATCCATAATATCAAAGGAGGTTTTTTCATGCTCAAGCGTCCAGATTGGGATACTTATTTTATGGAGATCACACACATCATTGCCAAGCGCTCCAACTGCCTACGCCGTCACGTCGGCGCCATTCTCGTCAAAGATCACCGCATCATCACCACCGGCTACAACGGTGCGCCTCCCGGCATGGCTCACTGCGATGACCTCGGCGGCTGCACCCGCGAACGCATGGGCTTCGCTTCCGGCGAAGGCCATGAATACTGCCGCGCTCTGCACGCTGAACAAAATGCTGTCATCCAAGCCGCCATCATGGGTGTCTCCATTTCCGGCGCTATCCTCTACTGCACCCATTCCCCTTGCAGCCTCTGTGCGCGCATTCTCATTGGCGCTGGCATCGAGCGCGTTGTCTACAGTGGCGAATACCCTGACGGTCTTTCAAAGGAGCTTTTCAAAGAAGCAGGCATTCCGCTGATCCAGCTTGACTGGCCGCCAGAAAAATAAACCAACAAAAAAGGACGTTCTATCACTCGATAAAACGTCCTTTTTATTATACAAACTTTACTGCTGTGCCGCTCACCATCACAGCCGCTGCGCCGTCAGCCATGCTCATGCTGCTGTAGTTCACGCCTACAATGGCATCCGCATCCATTTCGTCAGCCTGCTGCTCCATTTTCTGGGTGGCTGCATCTGCCGCCATTTCCAGCAAGTCTGAGTAGCTCTTGAGCTCACCACCGACCACTGACTTGAATGCTTGGCCCAAATCTTTGACAGCATTCTTGCTGAATGCAGCACTGCCGCGCACCAGCCCAATGATCTTACAGTCTTCTTCATTAATCGCGGATAAAGTTGTTATTAACATAGTCACAACCCTTTCATCATTCGTTGTTCTTTTTCTCGCGGCCCGCTTTCCGTACCGCATCTGTCAATAAAAATTCAATCTGCCCATTGATCGAGCGAAATTCATTCTCTGCCCAATGAGCCAATGCATCATACAACTCCGGGGATAGACGCAGCACGATTTGTTTGCGGTCTTTCTTGTTGCTTTGCGTCATCGCCGCGCCTCCTCTCACGATTCATTATACGCAATTACGCGCGCCAGAGCCAGAAAAAATAAATCACTGTAATCAAAAGCAATACTGCCACAAAGCCAATGGCCACTGCACCGCTCATGGCTGTAGCTGCACCGCATGCAATAGCAATGGTTACTTCTGTGAGATACCAAAAGAAAGCCGCTATGAGCACACCCATGACATTCATCATTAAACGGCTGCCGCGAATGATGTCTTCCGCTGGGCGCTTGATCAGAAACACCGGCACATTGATCCAGCGCGGAAACCACTCAGATATGACAATCAGCGCGCAGCAAAGCAAATCCACGCCCCAAAGGAGCCACAGAGACCACTTGCTGCCATAACCGTCCACTTCGCCAGATGCGCCGAAATGGGTAGGAATGATTTCCGGCAGTGAGCCATAGGTCATGATCAGGCGCACCAAAGGAATAATGAGGCAAATCGCTATCACCACGATCAGCAAGACATCCACTTTATTAAACGACAACCGTTTCGGCCATTCTTCAATGACCCGAGCGCCGCGCTTTTCTGTATACCTTTTCATCACCAGCGCCTCCTATTTGCCTATTCTCTTTCCGTATATTTACCACGTTTCAGCCAAGTCATATACACAATTCCCATGACTGCAATCAGAACGATTGCTGCAATAAGCGCCCCTGTATGAAAGACTTTTCCTAACAAACTTATTTCCAGTATGTAGGCAAAAAACAATACTAAAATGCACCCTGTAAGGCCAGAAAACAGGCGCATGCCATGAATGATCTCTTCTGCTGGACGACAGATCAGTTCATCCGCCACAAAAATTGGCCGCGAAAAAACAATCTGCGCGATTGCTGAAGCAGCACAAAGCAGATCGGCGCCAGCAACAACAATCAACAGCCATTTGGTTGCGGCTTCGCCAGCCAATGAAATCTCTGCTGGCAAGCTGCCGTAGGCAAACGCCATATGCCCGCCCAATAGGCACCAGCGCAAACGCTACAATCAGCACAATGAACACTTTATCCCACAAAGCAAGCGGCATTTCTTCCGGCCACTCGACAATGATGCGGTTGCTGCGTTTGTAATCGGATTTCATAGCAGCCACCACCTTTAGTACAGGCTGCCGCTGTTGACCACTGGCTGAGGATCGTGATTGGCACAGAGCACCACGAGCAAATTGGAAATCATGGCCGCCTTGCGTTCGTCGTCCAGCTGCACCATATCGCTCTTATCCAACTCTTGCAGCGCCATTTCTACCATGCCAACCGCCCCATCAACGATCATGGAACGTGCATCAATAATCGCCGCTGCCTGCTGACGCTGCAGCATCGCCGAAGCAATTTCAGGTGCATAGGCCAGATGCGTAATGCGTGCTTCGAGAATTTCCAGACCGGCAATGTGCACCTTGGACTGGATTTCTTCCTTGAGACGATCGGCCACTTCCTGGCTGGAGCCCTGCAAGGATTTTTCTGCATCGTTGTTAAACCCATCGTATGGATACTGGCGCACAATGCTGCGCAGTGCGGCATCGCTCTGAGTAGAGAGATAATCTTCGTAGTCGTCCACATCGAACACGGCTTTGGCGGTGTTCGTCACACGCCAAATTACAACAATGCCGATCATGACCGGATTTCCGAGTTCGTCGTTGATTTTCTGCTGGCCGCTTTCCAGTGTCATCGCTTTGAGACTGATTTTGCTCGATTTGCCATAACGCACAGGACTGCAGAATGGGTTGTACCAATAAAATCCTTCACCCTTGATGGTGCCGGAATATTTCCCAAACAGCGTCAGCACCATGGCTTCATTTGGACGAATCACCGCAAAGCCACCCAATAAAAACAATGCCACAATAACCAATAACACACAGATTACAATTCCCAGCGCTCCACCGACAAATAATAACGAAAACGCTGCCACAACAATTACAGCCAACAACACAAACAACATAAGAAAGCCATTGACTGTTGCCATCTTACGTTCATCCATGCCGGCATTTTGCAGATCTTTTGTCATTGTCCTTCATCCTTTCTGGTTACATCAATGTGATATCATTTTGATATCACCATTTTACCATGCGCACCTCAATCCTCGCAACAAAAACATTTGCACAACTGTGGAAAACTTCTATATACTATGTGGAGAAAGGAGCGATCATTATGAACGCATTATTTCATCGCACAAGCATCCGTACATTTACCGACGAACCCGTCAGCCGTGAGGACATCCTCAACATACTGCGTGCTGGCATGCAGGCCCCATCAGCCACTAACCAACAGCCTTGGGAATTCTATGTGGTCACCGACAAAGCCACATTGAAGGCCCTGGCTGGCGCTTCGCCATACGGCGCATTCACGGAAAACGCCGCGGCCGCCATTGTCTCCTGTTATCGCAAAGACTGCCGTGTGCCACAATTCGCCGAAATCGATCTGTCCATCTGCATGGAAAACATCTGGCTTGCCACCGACAGCCTTGGGCTGGGCGGCACCTGGATCGGCATTGCTCCTCTGGAAGATCGCATGCAGGCTGTGGAAAAAATTCTCGACATTCCAGACAACCTGCGCGCCTTTGCCCTCTTCCCGCTCGGACATCCTGCCGAAGAAAAACAACAGCAGGATCGCTTTGACGAAAGCCGCATCCACTGGTGGCAGGCATGAGCGATTATCTCTCCCCGCACTATGCGCAGAGCGCGCTCGTCATCATCGATTTCCAAAACGACTGCGTGCTGCCTGGCGCTGCCATGGAAATTCCCGGAAGCATGGATGTGCTGCCTTCCTTGACAGCGCTCTGCCAACATATGCGCGAAGCTGATCGGCCGATTTTCCACATTGTCCGCGCCTATTTGCCAGATGGCAGCAACGTCGATCTCTGCCGTCGCAGCGCAGTGGAAGCAGGGACGGCGTTGCTCACCCCTTTTAGCCGCGGTGCGGATTTTCCCGATGTGCTGAAACCCACCGATGCTCCGCCTCTCAACTGGGATCATCTGCTGACTGGCCAGGTACAGCGCATCGGCAGCCAGGACTACGTTCTTTATAAACCACGCTGGGGCGCTTTTTATCAAACCTCGCTTGAAAATTCTCTGCGCACGCTGGGCATCGACACGCTGATTTTCGCTGGCTGCAATTTTCCAAATTGCCCGCGCACCTCAATATACGAAGCCAGCGAACGCGATTTTCGACTCGTTTTGGCGCAGGATGCCATGTCCGGTCTCTACCAGCAGGGAATCGATGAACTAAAAAACATCGGCGTCACGATCACAAGCAGCCAGGACATTATTTCCGCATTCGTCAAAGGCTAATTGCCAGAAGCCGCTCCCTGACAGCGTTTCATCGCCTGTCAAAGCACTTTGACGAGGCCAAAACACCGTTTGTCCAGCCCTTTTGATGGCGCGTTTTTACATTTTCTGCAACAATGAGTTCACAAACAAAGGAGGTTCAGAAAGCATGGAACTTGGAACACAGATCAAACAATATCGTAAGGAACTTGACATCTCTCAAGACGAATTGGCAGAACGCATCTTTGTATCGCGGCAATCCATTTCGAACTGGGAAAACAACAAAACCTATCCCGACATTCATACTCTGTTGTTGTTGAGCGACGTCTTTTCTGTATCTCTGGACGAACTTATTAAAGGAGATGTAGAAGAAATGAAACATGAAATTGTTGAACAAGAACGCGTAGGTTTTCAACGCGACTCGATGCTTTTTACCATCGGCATGGCTGCGACCGTGCTCACGGCGGTACCACTTTTCGTTCTCGCGGATACCTGGGGAATCATCATCTGGGCGTTTATTTTCAGCCTCTGCACTTACTACTGCGGACGCGTGGAGCTCTACAAAAAAATGTACGACATCCAAACTTACAAAGAAATACTTGCCTTTGATCAAGGCGCCAGCTTGGACGATCTTGCCGTCATCCGCACCCAGCGTCCAAAACACCGTTGGCCACGAACCATCGCCATGATCATCGCAGCCGCCCTTATCGGCGGCGCCATCATCTACGGCAGCATGGCCCTGTTCGACTGGCTCGGCCTCTTCTAAACAAAAATAAGAGCACTTGCAGTCATCTCAAACGATGACTGCAAGTGCTCTTATTTTTTAATTTTATTTGCTCGTCAAATGTTCAATGCCACGAATGCTGATGGTGGTGGTACCATCCTGCTCCATGCGAATCTCCACACGCTCTGGATCGTCGTACCACTCTGCTGGAATGGTTAGTGTGATTTCGCCGTCGGCGACCAACTTATAGGTCTCAGTCTGCTTCTGTGCAAAACCGCGTTCAAGCACCAGATTTTCTGGTAAGTTGGCGTAGCTCACCTCACCCATGAAAGCACTCTGCATCTGGATGGAATCTGGGAACGTTTTTTCAGCCAGCGTGCGCGTTTCAACAATGTCGCTTTCACGAGCGTTATCCGCCAAAAAATGCTTCGCACGCGCCAGCGCTTCCACAGGGTCCTGTGAATAATCGTCAGCGACCGCCAGCGTCATCTGGCGAATGTGACGATAGCTGTCACGACTCGACGGTTCGGTGATGCAGCCAAGCACCACCTCTTCGAAAATGCGCACCGTTTCCTTCTCATGCTTCAGTTTGATGTCACACAAACGAATGCCGAAGTCTTCCAAATTGATAAACGCATAGCCTTTCACACGCTGCGTGGGCTGCGGCATGATCGAGTGATGCACAGCGATGGACGCCGAAAGTTTTCCCTCTTCATCTGCCTCCACCTGATGGGTATAGGCCAGCTTATCGGCCAGCGCCAAAATAGCCAAATAAGGAACACCCAACTCTGTGACAAATCGTGCCAAAATCAAATGATAGTTGTCTTCCACTGCCATTTCACGCAATTCACCGAAGAACAGGCTTGCCAGCCATTTCGAATAGTCAACAAGGCTTTCACCACCCTGCACATATTCCCGCGTGCGCCGCGGTACTGGACTGTTTTCGACAAACTGAGCATGGCTTGCCGCCGGGTCTTCCAGACCGCGCTCAATATGGTGAGTGATGTATTCAATCATTACCGCATTGTGCGGATTAAGCGATCGCTCCGAGAGCACCTCTTGGACGCCGATGGCGTCAAAAACATGCAAAATAGCTTCCTGAATCTGTATCATGAAACGCCTTCTTTCTCATTCATTCCAGTTTCCCCAGTATACCCGAGGCATCTAAACGATGCAAGCCTTTCTATTACAATCAATTATGCATAACACTTCGGTTTTAGGTTGCACATTTCCCAGCTACCCCGTAAAATAGGTGTTATATACGGCCTATTCACGTATCATAACATCAAAGGGGGATTACTGTAAATGAATCGAAGAGTCAAAGACTTGATCATCGTCGGGTTCGCGCTGTTCTCCATGTTTCTGGGCGCAGGCAACCTGATCTTTCCACCATATCTCGGTTTGCACGCTGGCGATACTTGGTTCCCAGTCCTTATTGGTTTCATTATCTCCATGTATGCATTTTGTTTCTATATTGTAATTCATCGTTCTTTCTCCTATTTCTGATTTTGTTTTCTAGTTAAATATACTAGGGGGTGGAACCTTCCAACTTAATCATATTGGTATTATGTGTTCGTTTTTAACAACTGTGATTTTTAAATAAGCTTAAATGTAATACA
>OGDF01001109.1_pt1 | contig 40898 bp, 40 predicted proteins | sample 1570141 | NCBI WGS metagenome assembly OGDF01 (sample SAMEA4370581, study PRJEB24528) | human gut metagenome
CTGCCTGAGAAAATCTTATAATATTTCACTGTCCTATTGACGGGATGCGCACCAAGCGGTGAGGCGTTGATCGTTATTCAGCAATCATTTCTTCCGGCGTTTCCAGGAAGTATTTCATGCCGATTTTTTTCAGTTCGCGCAGGCTGCGCAGCCCCGCGTGAGGCACATCACTGCCGGTCACACTGCGCACGAGGGCGCAGAGTTCGTCGAGGATGCACGCGTAGGCATCGTCGCTTTGGGCGTGAACCATGGTATAAAAATTATAAGGAAAATCCGGACGCGGATTGCGTTTGTAACAATGGGTGACGGCAGGATGCGCGCTGACCGCTGCGCCAACGGCAGCAATCTGCGCCTCGGGAATGTCCCAGACGAGCATCACGTTGACCTTGTAGCCCACGTTTTTATGGCGCAACGCGATGGAGATGCGCTTGAGGCAGCCTTTCTCCTGCAAACCACGGATGCCTTCCAAAAGTGCCGCTTCACTGATGCCGAGGTCCGCAGCAATCACGCGATACGGTTCCGGTACCAGTGGCAGCTCCTGCTGCAGGGCGCGCACAATGGCCTTTTCCTGTTCACTGAGCGGTGCTGACATGGCGGCCTCCTTCCTGGGCGGCAACGTCAAAGGTGACGTCGATCTTGAAGCGCTGGCTCATTTCAAAACGCATCATGCGCTGCACGGCATCGCAGGCCTCGATGCGGTCGAGAATCCAATCGCGGGTCGGACGGTTGATGGCAATGAGCGTGAACCAAATGCTGTAATCGTGGCTGCGCTCATAATTGTGGGTGATGCCAGGAAATTGGTTGATGAAGGCCACAGCCTCGTCAAAAGCGCCTGGCTCAGGCTTGACCGCCACAAGCATAGAATCATAGCCCAGGCGGCGCGAATCAAAAAAGCCCGACATGCGGCGGATGATGTTCTCCTCCTTCATACGTGCAATGCGCGCAATCACTTCGTCCTCGCTGACGCCGCCAATTTCTTCGGCCATGGCCTGGTAAGGGCGGCGCTCAATGGCAATGCCGCGCTGCAGAATCATGAGAATTTCGCGGTCGATACGGTCCATCTCAAACATCGCTGGTGGCCCCCTCTCGGTTCAGCACACAAAGCGGATCGGCGCTCATATAGTCACCACGGTGGTAATAGGCCGCGCGGGCGCGGCAACCGCCGCAGGAAGTGCGATAACCGCAGGTGCCACAGCTGCCGCTGTAGTCGCTGGTGCGCAATTGCTGAAACATCGCACTTTCCTGCCAGATGCGGTCAAAAGACACCTCACGCACATTGCCAACAGGCACATCCAGATAAGCGCATGGCTGCACATCGCCGCGCGGCGAAATGATGCAATAGGTGATGCCCGCCAGGCAGCCTTTGGAAAAGCGCTGCTTATGGCCAACCTGATCGGCCACACGGATGAATTGCGGCGCGCAGGTTGGCTTCACTTCAATCGGCACGGTCTTGGCCTTGCTCATGATGCGTGTCAGCACGTTTTCATAGGCGCGGCGCTCCAGGGCTTGATCTTCGATGTCTTCGCCGCGGCCTGTCGGCACGAGAAAGAAAATGTGGTGGCCGCGGGCGCCAATCTCGGCAGCAAAATCGGTGATGTGGGTCACTTCCGCCTCGTTCCAGTCCATGACGGTGGTGTGAATCTGGAACGGCAGCCCCGCCGCACGGCAGTGGATCATGCCATTGAACGCATCCTGCCAGGCGCCGCGCTGCCCGCGCAAACGGTCGTGGGCTTCAGCGCTGAGGCTGTCCAGGCTGATACCCGCCGCCATAAGGCCGCAAGCTTTGAGACGTTCCACCACTTCCAGGGTCAGCAGGGTGCCATTGGTGCCGAGCACTGGCCGCAGCCCCACTTCACGGGCGTGGCTGATGAGATCAAAGATGTCCTCGCGCAGGAGCGGTTCACCGCCGGAAAAAATCATAATCTGAAAGCCAGCACGGGCGATGTCGTCAATGAGCTTCATGCCTTCAGCAGTGCTCAGCTCGCCGGCGGCTTCTTGGCCGGAACCGCGGTAGCAGTGGGCACAGTACAGGTTGCAGGCATTGGTGGTGTTCCAACTGACAATTTTCATAGCTGCACCTCCGGCGCCGGCATGGCGCACTCATCGTCCGTCAGATAGCAGGCTGGATCAAAGCCCCAGAAATCCCCTGTCACCGCTTCGCCGCGGGCGCGGAAATTGCCGTTGCAGATAGAAAGCCAGCTGCAGGCACGACAGCGTGCATCCAACAGCGGCTTGCGATCCTTGAGCCCGGCCAAAAGCGGCAGGCTGGTATCGCTCCAAATCTCGCCAAAGGCGCGTTCGCGCACGTTCCCCAAGGTGTGATGCTGGGTGAATTGATCGGGATGCACGTTGCCTTCGTTGTCGACGTTGGCAAAGGCCATGCCGGAACGGTTGCCGCCGCTCATTGACAGCAGGCGATAGATGGCCGCGGCGCGTTCCGGGTCTTTGTCACGATACTTGAGGTAAAGATACGGCCCATCGGCGTGGTTGTCGACGAGGAGTACCTCTTTTTTCAAGCCGCGACGGTCAAAATCCAGCACGCGATCGACAATCACATCCACCACGGCGCGGGTTTCTTCGGCGCTCAGGTCTTCAGCACGAATGGCGGCACCGCGGCCGGAGTAGACCAAATGATAGAAGCAAATGCGGTCGATGTCCTCCTGCTCAAGCAAATCGAGCACCGCCGGCACCGACGCCATGTTGCTGCGATTGATCGTGAACCGCAGCCCCACACGCTGGCCCACCGCACGGCAGTTGCGAATGCCTTCGAGAGCACGTGCATAGGCGCCTTCCACACCGCGGAAAGCATCGTTGACGGCAGGATCGCCGTCGATGGAGATGCCCACATAGCCGATGCCGTGGTCCTTGATGGTGCGTGCCATTTCCGGTGTGATCAAAGTGCCATTGGTCGACAGCGTGGCACGAATGCCTTTTTCCCGCGCATAGGCTGTTAAGGTGAACAGATCCTCGCGCATCAGCGGTTCGCCGCCAGTAAACAGAATCACAGGCACACGAAAAGCCGCCAGCGCGTCAATAAAAGCCAGCGCTTCAGCGGTGGTCAGTTCACCAGCGTAGCGCTTGCCTTCAGAATTGGCGTAACAATGGCGGCATTTCAAATTGCAGGTGCGGGTGCAGTTCCAGCTCACGACGGGACCGCGCCCTACAGCGACCCCATTTGGGGCATGGCAACTTTCCGGCGTATAACGCAGATCATCCCCATAATAGGCGTCGCCGGTCAATAATTTTGTTAGACTAAGCATAATTTCCCTTTCATATCCAATCTCTTGACAATCAATACCTTCCAAACTCATGCGCCCTGTGCCTGCTGTTCTCCATGCAGCAGTGCCGATCGCCAAACGCTGAACGCCCTCGGCAGTACGGCAGACAGGGCTGCTCGTAATGAACATTTCTATTTCACGTTCATTTTGCGTTCTCAGTATACGAAAAAAAGCAGGCGCGGTCAACCATTGATTGACTGCGCCTGCAAATAATATTTAATGTTGTGTGCCGACTATCGCGTGCCGCTGGCCGGCCTTTAGGCCAGCAGTGCCTTCATGGCATTCTGCAGATTGACGATATGTTTGTCGATGTCCTTTGGATCGATCTGATCAAACTGGCTGTCGGTATCACTGACCACCGCATCCAGAAAATCGTTGGCGTTGGCAATGGCGATTTTCAGCGTGCTCCAGCGGTCTTGATCGTAGCGTTCTTCTTTAAGTGCAGAGCAGCCATCGATCATCTGCTGCAGGAAGCCCAGCTTGGCCAAAAACTGCTGATAATCACGGTGACCGATGAGTACATCCCCCAGGGTGAGGCCCATCATGCTGTCATCAGCCAGCACCTGATAGCCAAAGACGATGCCATTGTCGACAAGCTTGTCGAGGAACTTGGCAGCAGCGTCGTGTTCAATGTCGGCAGCATTGAAGATGATGCCAGGATCTTCCGGCAGGTCTTCTGCTGGATGCGCCTTGGCGTCTGCAACACCTGCAAAAAGATCGCCCAACGTCTGACCAGCAGCGTCTTTGCCGACATAACGATGTTCCAGCCCTTCTTCAGCGAGGATTTCGCTCAAACGTTTGGCGCGGCTGTCTTCTTCTGGAATTTGATACAAAATTATCATAAATGGTATCCCCTTTACGTTCATTTTACTTCTTCAGTGTACGAAAAAAAGCAGGCGCGGTCAACCATTGTTTGACTGCGCCTGCAAAAAGACGTTGTTAGCTTTGTTCGCCGAGGGTAACTTTCACCTCGCTGCTCTGTCCGCTGCGGTCCACCGTCAGTGTAACACTGTCACCAGGCTGTTTGCTGCCCAGGTATTTTGAGAGATCTTCAAAGCTGGAGACTGTGGTGCCATCCACGCCGGTGATGACATCGCCCATGCGGATGCCTGCGGTATAGGCTGGACCACCTTCGGTGACGCCGGCGACAAGGATGCCGCTGGTCTGATCAATGCCGACCTGATGGGCCAGGTCTTCGTCAAGGCTGTAGCCGGTGATGCCGACCCAGGCTTTCTTTGTGGAGGTGTTGGTGTTGCTGCCGTCCTTGACGCTGTTGACGAAATCAAGCACGGTGTTGCTTGGGATGGCAAAGCCCATGCCTTCAACATCATACATGCTGTTGGAAGACACCTTCAAAGAGTTGATGCCGATGAGCTGAGCCTGGCCGTTGAGCAGGGCACCGCCGCTGTTGCCGTTGTTGATGGCGGCGTTGGTCTGGATGTAGCCAATGTTGCCGCTTTCGCTGGAAATCTGACGGTCAATGCCGCTGACGATCCCATCGGTGACGGTGTTGGCAAATTCGCTGCCGAGAGGGTTCCCGATAGCGACAGCTAAGTCACCAACCTGTACCTGATCGCTGTCAGCGAAGCTCAGATAAGGCAGGTTCGAGCCATCGATCTTGAGCACAGCCAGGTCAAGGCTGGAATCGGCGCCAAGCACCTCGGCATCATACTGGGTGCCGTCTTCGGTGGTGACAACGACACTGTCAGCCCCTTCAATAACGTGATAGTTTGTAACGATCATGCCATCTTCACTGATGATGACACCAGAACCATAGCCCTGTGCAGTGTCTTCACCACTGCTTTGCTGCTGATTCTGTGCAAAGCCAAAGATGTTGGTGGACTGGCTGGAAGTCATATTATAAACGCTGACGACGGCTGGCATGGCTTCAGCTGCAATGCTGGAAACCGTCATGTTGCCATCGGAGTCATAGGTAATTTTATCGGTATTGTGCGGCGTCGATACAGCCTGAATGGTGCCGCCGGAGCTTGTCTTTGCACCCACAAAGCCACCGGCTGCCCCGCCAATGATGGCCCCAATGATGAGCGCAGCGATCACTTTCACCATGCCACTGTTCTTCACGCGACGTGTCTTACCGCCAGGTTTCTTATCTCCTTGATGGGGAATCGGCTGTACCAGTCCCACCTGTTCCGCTTCAACGTGCTCAGCTTCGCCGTCTGCGGATGCGGTCGCTGACTGTGCAGCATCCGTTGCTGTTGATGATGCAGCGTCTGACTGTGCAGCGCCGGCCTCTGGGGCTGCCTGTGCGGATGTCTGCTGCGCAGCTTCATCAGCACGCACATAGGTGCTGCCTTCGTAGGCATCACCGACAGGCTGTGCCAAACGGGTGGCATCACCAGCTTGTGCCGCATCTGCGCGTACATAACTGGATGCAGACCGTTCTTGTTCTTCTCCCTGGGAAGCATTATTGGTTGGTTTTTGATCGTTTTCCATATTAAAACAGCTCCTTCGCTAGTATATGAACGTGGTTTATCTTAAAGAGAGAGCGCCAGCGGCAGCTTTTGCTGCGCCACCCAAAGCCTGAAATGGGCTGCCCGCGGAGGGGTGGCATGCAGCTGGTCGTAAACGGTGTGGAAGGCACGCTGTGGCAGATTGTTTTTTTCACTCAAATGCGCCAGCACCACATGTTGGGTGCGGCCGCCAATGAGATCACTCAGCGCCTGCGCGCAGGTGTCGTTGGAGAGATGGCCGTGATCCGATGCGATGCGCCGTTTCAGCATCGCTGGATAAGGACCGGTGCGCAACATCTCACGATCATGGTTGGCCTCCAATAGCAGCACGTCGCTGTCGTTCAGCGCCTCCAGATTATCCTCTGAGAGGCAGCCGGCGTCGGTCAGCATGCCGATCTTTTTTTCACGCCAGTGAATTTGATAGCTTACAGGGTCTGCCGCATCGTGACTGACACGTGTCCAGCCGATGTCAAAATCGGCCAGCGCCATGCCATCGCCTTCCAGCGGATGAAACAGGCTCCTGTCCACCTTGCCGATGACACGTTCTTCGAGCGCTTCGAGCGTGCCGGCAGTGCCATAAACAGGCAGGTGATAGCGGCGCAAAAGCGGCCCAAGCCCCGCCACATGGTCGCGGTGTTCATGGGTGATAAAGATGCCTCGCAGCGCCTCCATGCCGCCAATCTCTTGCTCGTTGACGCCAGCCACCAGCCGCTTCAGGCTGATGCCGCAGTCAATGAGAAAGGCGCCTTCGTCGCTGGCGAGCACATAACAGTTTCCTTTGCTGCCACTTGCTAAACTCACAAATTGCACCGTTGTTCCTCCTTCAATTCGTTCATATTATACGTCGTTATCGATCAAAAGTGATGTGGGTCCAGTTACGGTTTATCGAGAAAGTATTAAGATTTTACCACACACAACAAAATATTATACCTGTTTATCGACACCTTCACAAGCGCCAGCCACCACCAGTCCCACACAATGAAAAAAAATTTTTTTCAACCGCTGAGTCTGCGTGCGTTTGTGATATAATAAAAGAATGCACAAAAAAGGAGGCCATTCATAGTCATGTCGATTCGCGATCTGATTCACGCATATACACAAGACAAATCGATCATCAGTCAGGGGCTGGCGCTTTACCAGCTGGGCAAAGTCCAACACATTAAGATCGATAACATGGATCATATTCCAGGCGGCCAATGTACGCTGTCCTATTCCAAAAGCATTCTTGCCGACGCCGAAGTGGGGGGGGAGAATCCTTTCGTCGTCATCCGCGGTGAAGACTTGCTCAATTTCCACTGTTCCTGCGGCGGCGACGCCGGCAGCACCACCTTCTGCAAACATTTGGTGGCACTGGTGCGCGCCCTTTCGGACATTCTCATGCCGCCGCGCACCCAGGTGGACCAGCGTGCCGTGACAGCGCTGCTCGATCAATACGAGCCAAAGGTCACCTTCTCACCCACCGGCAGCGGCAAAGCCACCACATCATTGGTGACACTGATCCCACAGCTGGATTTTGACCCTTACAAGCAATATTTCAGCCTGGAATTTCATATCGCGACACCGCGCAAAGCCTACGTGCTCAAAAACATTTCCGATTTCTATATGCATCTGCGCCGCGGCGAAACCGTCACCTACGGCAAGCAGCTCGTGCTTGAACACAAACGCGAGAATTTTGACCAGCCAAGCCAGTTCTATCTGGATCTCATTGATAACGCCTTTGAGTGGATGTGTTACAGCACCAACAAATACATCGGCGATCTGCCAAAAATTGGCCGCTATCTGCGTCTGTCTCATAATCAGTTCGACCAGTTGTTTGACCACATCGTTAAACACGGCGGCGAAATCAATGCCCGCCGCGCCGGCGGCGAGACCATTCGCCTGCACATGAGCTGCCACACGCCAGAAACCGCCGTGCAGGTGGTGGCCCGCTCTGAAGATGCTTATCAGCTGGGCATTGTCATGGACGAATTCAACATCCTTTCCAATGCACAAACCAGCTATCTCTACAACGAACGCTTCGTACTGCGGCCAAGCGACGGCTATCAGCTCCATGTACTGCCGTTGATCCGCGCTGCCAAGCAGATGGGCAACGACTTCGTCCTCAACGGCGAGCAGCTCACCCGTTTCATGGCGCTGGTGGTGCCGCAAATCCATCCTTATGTAAAGCTCGAAATTGACCCAACCGTACAGCATGAACACATGCCCGATGGGCTCACCATTCAGCTCACACTCGACTATCCACAGCGCAACACCATCCGCGGCCGCCTGCGCTTCCGCTATGGCAAGGCCGTGTTCAATCCGCTGACACCGGAAGAAATTCCACCACAGCTGCTGCGCGACATCGATGCCGAAAACAACTTCGCTGCACTGCTCGACAAGTACCGTTTCTCGGTCAATGAAGACGAGTGGCTGCTCGTCGGCGAAGAAGCCATCTACGATTTTCTCCACGAAGGGCTGCCGGAAATGATGCCTTTGGCGGAAATCGACATTGAAGACACCCTTTCTCGCGTACGTCCACGCCAGGCCATGGCGCCAAACATGGAAGCCAACGTCACCCACGGCGTGCTGGAACTGAAATTTGATGAAAAAGTTTACGGCATGGAAGTCTTTCTCCAGGTGTTGGCTGCCTATCGCGCTGGAAAAAAATACATCCGTCTCACCGACGACACCTATATCGATATCATCAACCCACAGGTGCGTGCCGTCAGTGACTTGCTTGCTGACTGCGGCATTACGCCAAAGCAGCTCAGTGAAGACGACACGGTAACCCTGCCGCTTTACCGCGCCCTCACCCTTGATGCCTTCAACGATGCCGACAGCGGTGTTCATTTCGACCGCCGCGAAGCGTTCCGCACCCTTGCCGAAGAAATCACCGGCGGCAGTGCTGCAGTTGATACGCCGGTGCCAGAAGGCCTGCAGGCCACCTTGCGCAGCTACCAATACGCAGGGTATCAATGGCTTGTGCGGCTGGCGCGCCTTGGCTTTGGCGGCATCCTCGCCGATGACATGGGGCTCGGCAAAACCCTGCAGACCATCGCCTACCTGCTGCATCAGCACGAAGAAAATCCAGAGGCACGCTCCATCATCGTTATGCCGACCTCGCTCATCTATAACTGGGAAGCCGAGCTTAAACGCTTTGCGCCAAGCCTGTCTTACCGCATCATCGTCGGCAGCAAAAAGGAACGCACCGCGCTGCTCACCGATGTACCGCCAGGCACCTTGCTGCTCACCAGCTACGCCACCCTGCGCCGTGATGCGTCGCTCTATGACGACATGACCTTCGACTCGATCATCTCCGACGAAGGCCAGTACATCAAAAACAGCTACACCCAAAACACGCGCAGCCTCAAAAGCCTCAACGGCCTGCACCATTTCTCACTGACCGGCACCCCAATTGAAAACTCCCTCGCCGATCTCTGGAGCATCATGGATTTCTGCCTGCCAGGCTATCTCCACAGCTGGCGTGAATTCCGCCACCTCTACGAGATTCCAATCACCCGCTACGAGGACACCGCCCGCCTGAACCAGCTCAAGCGCCAGATTGCGCCGTTCATCCTGCGCCGCATGAAAAACGACGTTCTCACCGAGCTGCCAGATAAAATTGATACCGTTCTCTATGCCGAACTCAGCGAAGAAGAACGCCGCATCTACCACACCCAGCTGGCCCTCAGCCACAAAGCCTTCATCGAAGAAATCGCCGGTCACTCCCTGGCCCAGTCCCGCGTGCGTGTGCTCACGCTGCTCATGCGCCTGCGCCAGGTGTGCTGCTCACCAGCCCTCTTCCTGAACGGCTTCGACAAGCCATCGGCCAAGCTCTCCCTCTGCCTCTCGGTCATCGAGGACCGCGCCACAGCGGGCCACCAGATGCTCGTTTTCAGCCAGTTCACCAGCGTTCTCGACATGATCGCGCCAGAGCTTGACAAGCGCGGCATCGCCTATGTCACCCTCACCGGCAAAACCAAGAGCCAGGACCGCATGGAGCTCGTCAACCGCTTCAACAAAGAAAAAATCCCTGTCTTCCTCATCTCGCTGAAAGCCGGCGGCATCGGCCTCAACCTCACCAGCGCCGACACCGTCATCCACTTTGACCCATGGTGGAACCAAAGCGTGGAAAACCAGGCCACCGACCGCACCCACCGCATCGGCCAGAAGAAAAGCGTGCATGTTATTCGCCTCATCACAAAAGATACCATCGAGGAAAAAATTCTCGAACTCAAAGAGAAAAAGCAGGCGCTCTCCGACGCCATCATCACCTCCGAAGAAGGCGTCATCTCTCGTCTTACCATGGACGACCTGCACAACCTCTTTGCCCTCGATTATACCGACATGCCAAACCTTGCACCGGCACCACGCCCACGCCGCGAAACCTACACCGTGGAAGACACAAACGCATAAAAAAATGCTCGACAGCCATTGCTGTCGAGCATTTTTCATGCAAAAAGACCGAAGCAGCGTTCAGCACTTCGGTCTTTTGTTTCCATTGTTCAACCAAAAAAACGTTCTTTTACACGTGGCACCACGTAACGCGCAGCCGTCAACACCACTGCCACTTTCACTACCGCACGCAGGGCGCGTTTCAGTAACTTTTTCATGAGAATCCCTCACTTTCTAACCATACGAACCAACAGCGTTACAGCACCTACTGCCAACAACAGGCCCAGGCCGAGATCAATGGCAGAGTCTTTTAAAGATGTTAAACCTTTCAACATATGCAGCAGACGAGCGTCAGCAACCTCCATGGACGCCCATCCTTCGCCTCCTTTCGTTGTTACTACCATGATACCCTAAAATGCGCTCGTTGTCAGCCAATATTTTCGCAAATTTCTAAATTATGACGAACGTCCTTATTTCATTGCGGACTTGTAGGAATAAAGCTAATTGCCGCGCGTGGCACTCAAAAACGTTCCCACAAGCCCCAACAGCCCTGTGCCCGACAGAAAAAGTGCCTCATTTGTGGCGCCCTGCATGAGGGTCCACTGGCCGAACCCAATGGCAAACACCGCCAGCACCATGGTCACCAAAAGCCCCAGCAGGCGAAACAGCCTGCGCTGTTTGTCACGCGCCAGTTCTGCTTCCAGCCAAGCCTTGGCATAACCGGGCGCCACCGTCTCCAACTTCGCCAGAGCATCCAAATCTGGCAAATTCAAGCTGCCAGCTTTCACCGGCTCGGCCGCTGCAGCCTGAGTCGGTGCCGCCTGTGCACTCACCTGAGCCACTGCCGTTGCCACAGCTTCGCTGGTGCCGCCATTGTTGTCACTGCTGGCAGTATGCACCTGTCCCATTTCCATAGTCATGGCCTCACGCTCCTTGCGACCAGATGCGGTGCAAAAAGACCAGCACTTCTTCGCGCGTTGCTGCGGCGTGGAGACGCAGATCGCCTGCTTCATCACCCACGAGAAATTTGTTTGCCAGTGCCCAGTCCACCGCCTCCTGTGCCCAGATCGATGCCGCATTGTCCAGCACCGGTGCCGCCATGGCAGGTGCCGTCAGGGCCGCACGCACACGTGCCACGCCATCGACAAACGACGCCCAGCCATTGTCGCGGTCTAAAATCAGATGCGGACAATATTTGCCACTCCACATCTGATGGGTGTAGAGATCGTTCAAGCCATAAGTTTCCATGAGCGCCGCGCACAAGGTCATGGCGTTGGCCTCACACTGTTCATAGGGCGCTGTCTCGCAAATTTCCACGCTGATCGTGGCGCGGTTGCCCTGGCCGTAGCCATCCCCAGCATGCCAACTCATCTCATTGAGCGGCAGCGTCTGCACAATACGCTCGGCATCCACAAAAAGATGCGCCCCCACATAGTAACTGCCGTCGTTTTCCACATTCTGCAGGTAACTGGCATGGGCACGCGCGTCCGCCGTTGGCGTGGCATTGGCGGTGTTGTGCACCGTCACGCCAATCGGCCCAGCCAAGGCCAGAAGCGTACGCACACAGTGGTTGTCGGTGCCTGTCTGCACAATGCGCCGCTCCACAGGAATGCCGTCAATCGCCTCATCCATGATCAATCCGTTTTCTATTGTCAATAACTGCATGCTGCAGTCCTCCTTTCATCCTCGTTTTAACAGAAAAGAGGGGCAGTGCCCCTCTCCTCATCACACAGTTTCACTGCTCTCATCGAACAGCGTCGTTTCGACTTCTTCCACATAAGAAGCCGCCAAAGGAGCAGTATACGCTGCACCCTTTGTGGTGGCAAAAGCTGCGCTGTCACACATAGACTGCATTGCTGTCTTCACGGTGACCTCGTCGAGATCCTGCTTCGCATCCGACAGGGTCATGCTCGTCTGACCACCACCAGCAGTGGCAAATTTCATTACCAATTTCTTTTCAGCCATGGTTTCACCTCCTTTCATCCAAGGCGCTCATCCTTTACTCACTCACCAGCTCACGCTCATCCACACGCACCACGCTGGCACCGCTGATGTCCAAAAGCCCTGCTACTGCTAACAGCCCAGCATGCAGTGCATCATTGCCAGCAGCTGCTGCAAGGTTGGAAAACGTGCGGCTGGTCTGTCGCATGTCGCCTTCTTCCGTCTGCACCTGAAACACCAGCTTCGCTTTTGTCACCTGATTGGCTTCAATCACAGCCATGGTCAACACCTCCTTTCATTTTTGTCGGCGGCTTTTTGCCCCCTCATATCTATAAGGAAAAAAACACCCCTTTGATACCCTGCATGATTAAAAAAAGGCAAAAAAATAGGCAGCGATCCATTCGCTGCCTATCGTCATTCTTGACGCTCGATAAATTCACGCACCGCCTTTTCTACAGCGGCGTTCAATGTCATATCATTGGCCATCGCCCAAACGGCCATCTGCTTATGCAGATCGGGCCCAAGGCGCACGTTGAAATTGCCCTTGAACGCTCTTGCCGGCCGACGCCCAACCGCGGCGCAAAACGCCAAATACCGGTCCACAGCATCCTGAAATGCCGCTTCCACACCATCCAGGCTGTCGCTCTCAAAATCTACCGAGTCGACAATGCCCTGCACCTTGCCGCGCAAGAGATGCGCCTGCACGTCAAACGTCACCTTTGCCACATAGCCTTTGTATTCCAGAACATCCTTTGCCATTTTCATCACTTCCTTTTATAGACGCAGCCACAAAGCCGCGAGCCCGCTTTATGCCAAAGCACGCAACGCCAGCCTTGACCAGGCGCATACCGCGCCGCAGGTCCAACCGTCACGAAAAATCTCCCAGTGTGCACAATAGCTGCCGCCTCCTGTGCACTACCGACATTCAATCACGCTCATCTGTTCCGCACGGCGGCCATCGGCCACAGCGATCGCCACCGGCGAAACCTTGATGATGAAAGATCCCCTCTTATGAAGAGGGTTTTCCACCCAGCATTGTAACAGAAAAAATGTTACCAAAATCTGAAGCGACGTAAACGACACGCTGCACGACGTGAACAACAGGCCGCGCATAAAAAATCCCCTTCCGATGCTGCGCATACAGCATCAAAGGGGGTTGGAAGTGGCACATCATTCACAGGCACAACTCACGTGCTTTTTGCACCGTGAACGCCTGCAAAAATTGTTCTTTATACGTTCTGCCCAGAGGAATCTCCGCATCACAATGCCGCAGCAGAATGCGGCTGCCGTCGATGGCCCGCGTGTAACGCAGATTCACAAGAAAAGCTTTATGGGACCGCGCAAACAACTCCGGATCAAGAAGCGCCTCCATCTCTGCAATGGTCTTGCTAAGTTGATACGTTCGCTCGCAGGTGTGAATCGTCAGCCGATGGTCGTGGCACTCGCAATAAAGAATCTCATCACAGTACAGCCGCACCTGTGTCTTGTTCACCGTGAAATTGATCGCCACGCGCTTCTCTGACAAACGCCGCACCACGGCACACAGCATCTCGGCAAAGGCGTCTTCCTCCACAGGTTTGCTGAGGAAGCGAAACGGCGCACACTGAAAGCACGCCTGCATATACTGTGTGTGACTCGTGACAAAAATAATCAACACCTTGTCATCCATGCGGCGAATAGCGTTGGCCGTCTCAATGCCATTCATCCCATCCATTTCAATGTCAATAAACAACGCATCAAAACGGCGGCCGTTTTTCTCATAATCGGCCACCAGCTCTTCCCCGCTCTCGTAAGGTTCTGTTTCAATATGCAACTCCTTGCGTGCGTCGAAGCGTGCCTGCAGTCTGTTGATGTGGTCGCGGTTATCGTCGCAAATCGCAAAGCGCATACAAAACTCCCCCTCTCCAAGCCAAAACATATTTGAATACGAATTACATATATGTCTATGCGTTCATTTTATCCAATCTGGGCATGATAGTCAACATTATCCCACTCGTCAGCCATCAATTTTCACCAATCTTTCACCAGTATTCGACAAACCAGTAACAAATTGTCAGCGTCCTGTTGGTTTCACATTTTAGTCATGACAGTCTGACGCCTCCAAATAATGGCGCAGCTTCTGCAGCGCGCGCTGTTTGCGCCGATGCACCGCCGGCTGAGAAATGCCCCAGCGCTGTGCCAAGGCACGCTCCGTGGTTTCGCCGCACACCAGCTGCCAAAGCGCTTCGCGCATCTCCGGCGTCAAAAGTGCCAACGCCTCCTCCAGCGCCTGGTGCCGATCAGCATCCAATCTGCCTGCGCCAGCTGCCAGATGCACCTCCACCGGCATGCCGCATTCCTCCGCCAGCTGATTCCACGACAGTTCATGGCGCCGTGCTTTCGCCGCCAAATAACTGGCATGTTCCCGCTCCTGATAATAGGCACGATACACCGCCTCACTTACCACCACTTCAGCCACCACACGGCGGCTGTGCTCATCACGCAGCTTCAGCACACGTTCATTGCTGCATACAGTATCAATAGATGTCGTCATTGTGACAGTCTCCTTTGGACTGTCCCGGGACAGAAAATCAATTCATCGATGTGCTTCTATTATCCTTGCTGCGAACATGATTGTCAGTGGACGATAGTGACGGAAATATTTTTTCGTTTTTCTATGCAAGTTCCACTTTAAATCGAATATAAATTCTATTATAATAGAAGCAGCTCACGACACGACCTTTGCCACAAAGCACGACGACGTCTGTACTGTAAAGGGAGGAATGATAATCATGCCGTCAAAATCGAGACTCATGCACCACTTTGAACAAGAATGGCGTGCCGCTGGTCAAGACCCGCGTGTTGTGATGAAACAAGTGCGCCAGCTCCTGCGCAGCTACCAGGAACTTGCCTGGCGCGCAGCGCTGGAAGAAAAACGCGCCAACGACGCCAACGAACTCGCCAGTGGCCGTGCTCTCATCGCCAGCCTGCTGGAGCTGGCCCCGTTGGGCACAAGCCCGCGCGAAGGCTATGCCGCCGCTGCAGCGCTCATGCGCCGCACGCTGGCCGCCGTGGCCCACTACCCGCACAACGGCGCGCTCTACCATGCCATCCTCGAAGGCGCCTACTTCCGCGCCAACCCTGGCGGCGACAGCGCCCTCTGGCCAGAACTGCACATCGAACGCAGCACCTACTACCAACGCAAGCAGGAAGCCATCGCCTTGTTTGGCACCCTGATGCAAAAATAACCCATTTCCTGCACCAACGCCTCGTGGCGAAGGTGCAGTTTTTTTATGCCCTGCCGCCGCTTGCAATGGCATCGCCCTTCCCTTACAATAGAGATTGACGACTTAACGATCACCTTTAAAGGAGGCAGAACGGTGGAGCAAACCTTTCTTGCGCCAAGCGAAACGGCGCCATTTGCAAATATTTTTCAGGCGGTGCAGCACCAACACCCGCTTGTTGACTGCATCACCAACATCGTAACTGTAAACGACATGGCCAACGGACTTCTGGCCATCGATGCGCGCCCTGTCATGGCCAGCGCACCGGAAGAAATCACCTATTTTGTCGCGCGCGCCGACGCCCTGCTGCTCAATCTGGGCGCCACTGGCAGCGAACAGCGCGAAGCCATGCTGCGCGGTGCCGCCGAAGCCAACCGCCTCGGCAAGCCAGTGGTCATCGATCCTGTCGGCGTCGGCACCTCGCCTCTGCGCCGCGACACCTTGGCCCAGCTTCTGGCAGAATGCCAGATCGCCTGCATCCGCGGCAACATCAGCGAAATCAAGGCCCTTGCCGGCCTCTCCACCGACGCTGGCGGCGTGGATGCCTCCGAAGCCGACCTCGAAGACCCACGCGCCTTCACCCTGGCCGCCGACATGGCGAAAAATCTGGCCGCTGCGCATCATACCGTCATCGCCATCAGCGGTCCCCGCGACATCGTCTCCGACGGCCGCACCACCTACGTGGTCAACGGCGGCAACGCCATGATGACCCGCGTCACCGGCAGCGGCTGCACCCTCACCGGCCTTGTCGCCGCCTTTGCCGCCGTCGCCCCGGCCGACCCGCTGCGCGCCGCCACCGCTGCCATCGCCCTGATGTGCCGCGCCGGTGACCGCGCCCTGGCAAAAGCTGGCTACCACGCCACCGCCAGCTTCCACACCGCCATGTTCGACGCCCTTTCGGCCATCACCCCGCAGGAACTCGCCGCCAGCCTGCGCCTGGAACGCTTATAAACCATTACAAACAACGAAGAAGGAGACAGTAATGATCAAAGGTTTATTATTCGACATGGATGGCACCCTCGCCGATACCATCCAATACTGGACAGAAATCATCCCTAATTTTGTGCGCCAGTGCGGCTACGAGCCCGACACCGACGCCCTCTCATCCGATAAAATCCACGCCATGAGCCTGAGCCAGTCGGCCGCCATGATCTGCGACTTCTATCACCTCGACATGACCCCGAAAGAAGTCACCGACGCCTGGTACCGCGAAGCCAACCGCATCTACACCGACGTGGCCCCACTCAAGCCCGGCGCCTACGACTTTGTGCACCGCCTGCACGACCTCGGCCTACCCATGGTGCTCGTGACCAACAACGACAAAGCCCTCGCCGACGCCCTGCTCACGCGCACCGGCATCCGCGACTGCTTCAAAGACCTCTACTGCGGCTTCAACCTGGGCCTAGGCAAAACCGAGCCAACCCTCATCGAGCTTGCCCGCAAAGCCGTCGGCAGCGACGCCTGCGACACCTGGATGTTTGAAGACAGCCTCGGCCCTATTCGCACCGCCAAAAGCATCGGCATTCACACCGCCGCCATGCTCGACCAATACCACGATGCCGCCGAAATCGCCGCCGTGCGCGAAGAAGCCGAAACCGTATTCGAAAACTACGCCCAGGCCGACGCCTGGCTCACCGCCATGCTCAGCCAACAATAAACAAACAAGCTGCCCCGCGGCCCCAACCAACCGCCAGGCAGCTTTTCTTGTGCAAATAAAAAAACCGACTGTTCCGTGAGGAACGGTCGGTTTTTTGTGTGTTGTTTACTGGGCGTTATGCCATGACATTTTCCAGAAAGCGCTGGAACATGGCTGCCACTTGGGCGCGGGTTGCCGTGCCTTGTGGCGCGAGGGTATCTTCACTCATGCCGCTGATGATCCCTTCCGATACGGCCCAGCTCATGACGTCGCTTGCCCATGGGCTGACGCTGTCTGCATCACTGTAGGCGTCGAGGCTTGCGCGGGCGCTCACATCGAGGCCTTTGTAGTCGGCGTAGCGATAGAGGATCGACGCCATCTGTTCGCGGGTGATTGGGTCGTTTGGCCCAAAGGTGCCGTCGCCATAGCCGCCGACGATGCCTTCGCTGGCTGCCCAGGCCACTGGGTCGGCGTACCAGTCACCACCGGCCACGTCGCTGAACTCGGCACTGCCAACTGCAGGGCTGCCTTCCAGGCGGTGCAGCATGGAAACGATCATGCCGCGGGTGGTGGTGGTGTTTGGTTCAAAGGTGGTGGCGCTGGTGCCGGTCATCAGGCCATTGTCGTACGCATACTGCACCGCGTCGGTGTACCATGCCCCTGGAACCACATCGCTGAAGATGTCGGCCACCGTGGTAGATGGCTCTTCTGCAAAGGCAGCGGTGATGCTGACTTTGCCGCTTGGCATGGTGAAGCTGTAGGTGCCATCGCCATTGTCGGTGACTTCCAGCTCTTTGCCGCCAGCAGTCACGCTCAGCGTATCCAGCATATAGCCAGCGTCCGGTGTCGCAGTGATGGTCACTGTTTCACCTTCAGTGGCATACTTGTCCACAGCGACACTGCCATTGTCCGGCTGAGCCACGCTGATTTCATAGCTGTACTTGCCGGTGTAATGATAGGTCGATACATTGACTGTACAGGTGTCTGTTTTGTCTCCGGCTTTTGCTGTAATGATCGCCGTGCCATCCTTATGCGCAGTGACAACGCCGTTTTGGGTAACTGTTGCAACATCTTCATTATCTGAAGACCATTCAACAGCATCAGTTGTGTTTTCAGGTGTCACCGTAGCAACCAATGTCGCTGTATTTGGCGTTGTGTTGCTATACAGATTCAGCGTATCGCGATCCAGAGTGATGCCAGTGGCAGAAACAATAATTTTCCCATCCGACCCGACAACTACCCCCCCTTCAGGCGCGGTAACAACAGGACCTCCACTCTCCTGCACTGTTGCACCAGCAGGCACGGTAATTGTGCCATCTGATTTTATAATCGGTACTTGACCATCTTGCTGACCAGCAATAATCTTCGTGCCCTCTTCTGTGGTAATGCTGCCGCCTGCAGGCACCGTGGCAATGCCGTTGGTTACTATAGGCGTCCAAGACTGGTCCTCTGCTGCTCCGATAGTATTGCCGAGTTGGTCTACAATCGTGCCGGTAAAGGTATTGTCAGCACTATAACCTACCAATTTAAACGAACTGTTTTCATCGACAGTTAGTTTCTCATTTGTTGATTTCATCAACCGAATCGTAGCAAGAGAATCTGGTTTACTTTGACCTTTTGCATCCACCGCATCTTGCAGTGTGTCATAAAGATACGCATTGCCACCTTCGACAACCATTGCTGTGGTGTTCTCCGAAGTATACACCGTTACGCCCGTGTCTACACCGGTCACATTAGATAAAGTGGTTCCTGTAACATTAATTTTACCGTTGTTGTTAGAATCCAAATTCTTATAGCTGCCCGAGACGATTGTAGCAGTTGCTTTACTTGAATTATCGACCTTAACAGCCTTTCCCTCACCCACATTAATCACACAATTTGTCATATTTATCTTTGGCTCATCATTTTCATACGACGGATTACCTTGTGGTCCAGAGTAAACCGCTGCAGTGATGGATTTGTTAGGCGGAGTAAGAATAATAACATTATCTAGCTTTGCTTCATCCCCGGATGATGCCATTTGCATATAGGCAAATACTCCTAAATAATCTACTGAAGTCCCTTCTGAAATGCCAGAAGTATCACAGTCCATTATAATAGAACCATCTGTGATATCAATAGCCCCAGAATAGCCAAATATACCATAAACAGCAGACGAAGCGGTCAAATTCGCGCCATTAGGAAGAGTAAATGTTAGTGTATGACCATTAAGATCGATGGTATAACCTCTTCCCATTAATCCTATGTAAGAGCCTGCTCCAGATTCTTGCATCGTTATAGTAATATCTTGATTCAATTCCAGCCGCCCTATTACTGTAGCTCCACTTTGTGTATACTCGACAAGCTCTTCTACAGTATTAAATTCTTCTGTAACCGTATCTCCATCATATAAACAAGCAATTGGTTCTGTATCAGCAAAAGCTTGCCGGCTAGGCAATATAGGAAACAGGAGTAATAAAAAACATATTATTAGGCTTAAAGATTGCCGTAATCTAAGCTTCATTATTTATGCAGCCTCCTTAAAGCTTTGTATTTCCACTAAGAGAGACATAAGGACTAGGGGAGATAAATGTATTTAGTGCGCTTTCATCGGAAGGAACATCTACACCATTTACACTGCCTCCTACTTTACAATTTTCAATCTTAACAATCATTTTATCAACATATGTACCGGCATCTCCTGATTTATAGGTAATAGGCGCCCCATAAACAGCACCACAGATCCCATTATTATTCATGCAGCTAATCGCACCGGAGCTCGTGCAGCCAGTGATGGTACTATAAATCGTGGAAGAAGGTTGGTTTTTGCTTGGTGCAACAACAAAACTACCTAAAATTCCTCCAGCTCGTGGCGCACTGATGTCGCCCGTGTTGCCACAGTTCAAAATTGTAGAACCACAGCTTGGCTTAAAAATAGATATTTTATAATTATAAATATCACAGCCAAGAATGCCGCCTGTACCGTAGTTTCCAGTTCCTGAAACAGTTCCAGCATTATTGCAGGAATCAATCTTTGCCCGATCCGAATACCCAACAATACCGCCTACTTCATTAGTTCCTTCAACTAATGCATTATTGGTGCATTGTTTAATTGTGGTTGTAGTTGTTGCAAGCCAGGAAAGAATATCATGTGCCGCTCCTAAAATACCACCTGTATAATTAGAAGTTCCATAGACAGGGGCATTATTAGTACATCCAGTAATATCGTTATATTCTCTGCTATCACCAACAATACCGCCAGTTCTATAAACACCATGAACCGAACAATTATTATTAACTGTGATATTTGAAACCATTGCTGATTTCATTGTTGCTACAGCAATACCGGAAGCTGCTTCATAAGCATCTCCGTTGCTTGTCGTACTTGTATTATTGAGGATGACACTATCAAATGTAATGTTCTTTACGATACCATAGCTCGCCGTTCCAGAACTTGATGTTTTATTTCCCTGGATCATTCCAAACAAACCAGCACGAATAGTATTGTTATCACCATTGATAGATGCATTGCTTATTGTGTTCTGATCTCCATCAAAAATCCCCTTAAATGGATGATCCCAATTGCCAATAGGTTCCAAAACAGCGCCTTGACAATCAATATCACCCGCTAAAGTAATTGTATCTCCTTGAAAATTATCCTCGGTACTGTAATTGCCATTTACAATATTTGCCAGGCCAACAAGATCTGCCACATCTGATATAGTATAACTTGATCCACTTACACCTTCATACCAACTATAATCCGCGATAATTGGGTCCGACTCATCCGCCGCAAAGGCTGCTGGCACCATGGTTGTCAGCATGGCGATGGTCATAAAGATTGCAATCAATTTGCGTTTCATAAAAATTACCTCCCATTCTTTTCTTCATCATCAACAAAAGCATGTGGCAACTGCGCATCGATTTGCGTTTGCTCTTTAAGGACTCTTTGCTAATACAATATCTTTGCGCATTACCATGATAATAAAAAATTGCTGATTCTAGCATCCCTCCTTTTAAACGCTGAGTTATTCATCATTATTATAACAACTTTGTTTTCGTTATGTTGTAAAACGGCCTCTCGTCAGCCGCCACTGTTGCCTGTCTCTCTAAAGAAACGCACAGCAAACAAGCGAGTATAATAAACTCGCTTGTTTGCCATGGGATAATAGTTTTAAGGTTATTGCGAATAATAACAGGATACTATATAATGAATACCATAAAAGAATTTCTTTTCATCTGGTAACAACATAACGAAAATTATGTGATGACCATGTGCATGCGGTTGAGCTGGCGCAGGTGTTCGGCGCCGCTTTCGAGGGTGTAGATGCGGGTGGTGTTGATGCTGGCGTGGCCGAGCAGGTCGGCGAGGCGCAGGAGGTCTTTTTCGGCGGCATAGAAGGTGCGGGCAAAAAGATGGCGCAGGTTGTGAGGAAAGACTTTTTCCGGTGCAACGCGGGCTTGGCCGCAGAGGGCTTTCATGGCGCGCCAGATGTTTGAGCGGTCAATGGGGCGGCCGGTTCTTGTTGTAAAGACAGGGCCGGCGCTCTTTTTTTGCTGGCGGAGGTAGCGTTTGAGCAGGGTGCAGAGTTTTATGGGCAGAAGCACGAGACGGTGCTTTCCTTTGTTGCGAACATGAGCACGACCGCTGCGCACGGCGTCAGCGGTGATGAAGCGGAGTTCGCTGACGCGGATGCCGGTGGCGGCGATGGTTTGCAGGATCAGGGCAAGGCGGTGCTGGCTGGTGTGTTCTGCGGTTTGGACGAGGCGCTGGTATTCTGTGCGGGTGAGTTCTTTGTGTTCGTCGCTGAAGTGGGGGCGTTGGATTTTCAGGGGTTGGATGAGGAGGTCTCTGCGCTGGTGGTGTTTGAGGTAGCCGTTGACGGCGGCGAGGAGGGCGTTGACGGTGGTGGGGGCGTAGTGCTGCATGAGCTGGTTTTTCCAGGCGATGAGCAGGGGTTTGTCGAGGGGGCGGTCGGCGGTGGTTTTCGAGAGGATTTGCAGGGCGTGGCGATATTGGGCGATGGTGCTGGCGCTGCGTTCTTTGTTTTCGAGGGTGTCGATGTATTGCTGGATGCTGGCTGTGGTGAGGATGTGTGGATGGGCGGGCATGGTGGGTTCCTCCTTTTGGTGTGGTGTTGTGGTTGGAAATAGAACAGCCCTCCTGCTGAGGGTGCCTGGGGCACGGTGGCAGGAGGGCTGTTTGTTATAGTTCCTGGATGTCACGCCGATAGGAGATGTAACCGCCTGCGGTGATGATGGTTGTGGCGAAGAGCCAGAGTGTGAGGGGCAGGTTGGCCTGGAGGTTGTAGACGAAACTGAAGAAGACGGTGACGAGGCCGAGGATACCCCAGTAGATCCAGAATTTGTTCCATCGGGGTTCTTCTTTTTCTTCATCGGGGTTGCCGAGGGCAGTGGCGAGATTGCGGGCGCAGACGATGGCTGCCATGATGATGGGCAGTTTTTCAACGCGAATGGGCAGTATCTGCGGTGCCCAGAGGCTGAGCGCGGCAACGATGAAGGCCACGAGCCACCAAATAACCCAGTACCATTCGTTTCTTTTCATTGTTTGATCACCTTTCGTTATTGACCGGCTGCGGTGCCGGATGGGATATGCTTCTATGATACAAAATAGGTGCGGTTTTCGCAATATTGAGGGTGGCACTGGCGCATAAAAAATCCCCGGCGCGAGTGCGTCGGGGAGGGTTGTGTGGTGTGAACTTACTTCACGAGGCCAGCTTCCTGAACTGCTTCCAGAGTTTCGGTTGCGATGGCGTATTCTTCGTTGGTAGGGATAACGAAGGCACGTACTTTTGCACCGTCAGCGCTGATGTCGCGCATTTCGCGGCAGCCGTCGTTCTTGGCTGGGTCAACAGCGATGCCCAGAGCGTCGAAGTTTTCGCAGATGGATGCACGAACGCGGTCGTCGTTTTCACCGATGCCGGCAGTGAAGACGATGGCGTCGCAGCCGTCGAGTTCTGCATAGTAAGCACCGATGTATTTTTTAGCACGGAGGACGAACATATCATAAGCGAGCTGTGCGCGTTCGTTACCGTTGTCCATAGCTTCTTCGATGTCACGGAAGTCGTTGGAGATGCCGCTGACGCCAAGGAGACCGGATTTCTTGTTGACATAGGTGTCCATTTCGTCTGGGCTGAGGCCTTTGTGCTTCATGATGTAAAGGACTGCAGCTGGGTCGATGTCACCGGTACGGGTACCCATTACGAGACCTTCGAGTGGAGTGAAGCCCATGGAGGTGTCGATGATCTTGCCGCCTTTGATGGCAGAGATGCTGGCACCATTGCCGAGGTGGCAGGTGATGAGCTTGAGTTCTTCGATTGGACGGCCAAGAGCCTTAGCTGCTTCACGAGCAACGTATTTGTGGCTGGTGCCGTGTGCGCCGTAACGACGAACTTTGAGGGTCTTGTAGTCTTCGTATGGAATAGCATACATGTAGTGTGCTGGATCCATGGTCATGTGGTAGGAAGTATCGAATACGCAGACGGATGGAATGCCAGGCATGTTTTCTTCGCAGGCTTCGATACCGGCGAGGGCAGCGTAGTTATGAAGCGGAGCCATAGCGCCGTAAGAATGTACGAGGTCTTTGACGCGCTGATCAACAACTGCTGCCTTAGGGAAGGAGTCACCCCCCTGCACAATGCGATGACCGATGGCGTCGATCTGGCTGAGGTCTTCAACGACAGCGAGATCACCTTTGGTGAGGGCGTCAACAACGAGAGCAACTGCTTCTTTGTGGTTGTCTGCTTTAACGTCTTTCTTGATCTTTTCGCCTTTCGCTTTGACTTCGAAGCCGGCGTCCCCGCCCATGCCGATACGTTCGACAAGGCCTTTGGACATGACTTCACCGTTGTCCATGTTGATAAGCTGGAACTTCAGGGAAGAGCTCCCACTGTTCATAACTAATACGATCATTTCTTTTGTTCACCTCATAGAAAATTTGAAAATTTTATTAAGAAAGGAGCAGGGCGTCACTTAAGATGGCGTCGCCGCTTGCCTTCTCAAACATTTGTAAGAGATCTTGCACCGAGAGATGTGGGTAGTCCGCTTTGCGGATGTCGACGGCAACTTTGCCGCTGTCGAGCATGACAAGGCGGTTGCCGTGGGCGATGGCGTCGCGCATGTTGTGGGTGATCATGATGGTGGTCAGCCCATATTCGGCGACGATCTGATCGGTGATCTCAAGAACTTTGGCAGCCGTCTTTGGGTCGAGGGCTGCGGTGTGTTCATCAAGCAGGAGGATATCCGGCCGCTTGAGGGTGGCCATGAGCAGTGTCAGGGCCTGGCGCTGTCCGCCGGACAAAAGGCCGACGCGCGCGGTGAGTCGTTCTTCAAGGCCGAGGCCAAGCATGGCCAGCCGTTCCTGGAAGAAGGCTCTGTCTTTTGAGCGGGAGCTCCAACGCAGGCCTGGGCGCTGACCACGGCGGGAAGCCATGGCGAGGTTTTCTTCGATCTGCATGTGGGCGCAGGTGCCCATCATAGGATCTTGGAAAACGCGGCCGATGTAGGCAGCACGTTTGTGCTCCGGCAGTTTTGTTACATTGACATTATTGATATAGATTTCACCTTTGTCGACGGGATACACGCCGGCAATGGCATTAAGCATGGTGGATTTTCCGGCGCCGTTGCCACCGATGACGGTGACGAAGTCGCCTTCTTCAAGGTGCAGGTCAAGGCCGCGAAGGGCTTTTTTCTGATTGACGCTGCCAGGGTTAAAGGTTTTTTCAATGCCATTCAGATCTAACATAGACATGGTCAGGACCTCCTCATACGCGAGAGCGCAGTTTCTGCATTTTGCTCTTGATGAGCGGCAGAGCAAGCGCAACTGCAACGATGACAGCGGTGAGCAGCTTGAGGTCGTTAGGGTTCATGCCGAGCCACAGTACAAAGGCGACGACGGCACGATAAACGATGGAGCCCAAGACAACACTGATGAGCCAGTTTTTAAAGCTGCGGGTGCCAAAAAGCACTTCACCGATGATGATGGAAGCAAGCCCGGTAACGAGCACCCCAGTCCCCATGTTGACGTCGGCATAGCCATTGGATTGGCTGAGCAGCGCACCGGTGATGCCAACGAAGCCGTTGGAGATGATAAGTCCGAGGATGATGGTGATGTCGGTGTTGACACCTTGAGCACGAATCATCTGTGGATTGTCACCAGTGGCACGAATGGCGGCGCCGAGTTCGGTGCCAAAGAAAATATAGCAGAAGAACCAGACAACGAGGGTGGCCAAAAGGCCAACAACCAACGTCGCACTGACTTTGCTCATGCTGCTTTCAAAAAAAGTGTAGACCGTTTCTTCACCAAGAATGGATGTGGTGGCGCGGCCCATGATGCGCAAGTTGATCGAATAGAGCCCGATCATGGTAAGAATCCCGGCGAGCAGCGCAGGAATTTTAAGTTTGGTGTGCAGAAAACCTGTCACAGCGCCGGCAACACAGCCGCCGAGAAAAGCGAAGAGTATCGCTAGGATTGGCGAGCCGCCGCCAGTGATGGTCATAACGGCGATGGCACCACCAAGTGGGTAGGTACCTTCAATGGACAGGTCAGCAATATCTAAGATACGGAATGTGATAAACAAGCCAATGGCAAGCACGGCCCAGAGGAGCCCTTGCGCAACGGTTGAGAGTACGAGTTCCATAATGATCCTCCATAATATCTCCACGCCGGGGTTATGAAGTCCCCCACCCTTGCATTATAGCATAGTGCAGGCCCTTCGCCCAATAACTTTCCCGGCAAAAAGTAATAGTCGGAATAAACAAACAAAACGAAGGGTCGCCACAGGGGTGACCCTTCGTCATGCCGGCAGAATGCCAGCAATGGGTTCATTATTCTTCAGCAGCGTATTCACCGACGTATTCAGTCAGATCATCTGGCACGGTGATGCCGAGCAGATCAACTTCTTCCTGATTGATTTCGGTGGTCGTGGTCTGAGCCATTTCGATTGGCATATCAGCTGGCTGTGCTTCGCCTTTGAGGATCTTTGCAGCCATGGCACCAGTCTGCTTGCCGAGTTCGTAGTAGTCTACGCTGACAGTGGCAAGACCGCCGCCGGAGAGCATGCCGACTTCACCAGTGAAAACTGGGATCTTGGATTCATTGGTAACACCTGTCAAAGTCGTCATAGCAGATGCCAAGGTATTATCGGTTGGGACATAGATGGCTTGAATGTCTTCGCCGATGAGGCTGGTTGCTGCCTGCTGGATTTCATTAACGTTAGAAACGGTCATTTCCTTAACAGAAATGCCTGCTGCTTCGCACTGTTCTTTGAACAGCTCAACCTGGATGCGGGAGTTTTCTTCCGCAGAGCAGTACATAACGCCGACAGACTTGAGGTCTGGCATCATTTTCTGCATCAATGCGACCTGATCTTCGATTGGGTTCATGTCGCTGGTACCGGTGACGTTGCCGCCAGGGGCATCGTTGCTGTCAACAAGGCCAACACTTTCGTAATCGGTGATGGCGGTGCCGACGATAGGAATATCAGAGCTTGCGCTCTTCATCTGTACAGCAGCCTGTGTTGCAATGGCGCAGACAAGGTCTTTCTTGTCGCTGGCAAACTGGCTGGTGATGGTGTTCAAGTTTGACTGATCGCCCTGTGCATTCTGGTAATCGATGACGACATCTTTGCCAATGGTGTACCCTGCTTCTTCAAGGCCGTCTTCAAAACCTTCGCGTGCACGATCGAGCGCGGTGTGTGCGGTTGTTTGAATGATACCGATCTGCAATGCATCTGCATCGGCTTCTGCGGCAGCACTACTGTCTCCTGCCGAACTACTGCTGTTGCCCCCGCCACAGCCTGCTAACAACATCATACTGCCGAGAGCGATCCCGGCGATCCATTTTTTCATCTTCATCCTACATTCCTCCGTTCTACAAATTCTACAATTCTCGGATGAGAGATCCCACAAATCGTGGATGTACGTCTATGATATACCCCGTACACATATATTGCAAGCATTATCGCGGAAAAATAACCAAAACTGTCGGAAAATTTGATTATTATTTTTTATTTGGCGTAACAATAACTTTTCCAAAGTCCTTCACAATCTTCATTTCCACATTTTCCATCGCTCAACCAAGCGGTTTTTTCCACTTAACATGTGAGTTTTCCACTGCAATCCCCATGTTTTCCCCCAATTTCTGTGGAAAACTGTCGACTTTTCCGAAGATTTTTCCACAGTTCTCGTGGAAAACCATCATTTTCCCCAGAATTTCGCGGGTTGTGCGTTTTCCACAGATTTTACACACTGATAACATTTTACCAACGGCGCATCATCTTCCACAGCTCATAGACAAAACGCCCTTCTTCGCCTAAAATGGCCAATATTCAAAAAATATTTTTCCACAGGGGGCATTTTTGAAAAATCCCCTGGCAGCAAAAAAGACCAGAAACACACTTTTAGAAAGGTGTTTCTGGTCTTTTAACGATCCAATCAGTTTTCCACAGCGGTGAGGCGTTTCTCCGCCAATGCCACATAGCGCTCAGCATTTTCCTGGCTGGCGGCACGTTGTTCGGGGCGGACGCTGCCGCGCACTTTAGCGGGCACGCCCATGACCATGGAATTTGGCGGGATATCAACACCACCAGTGACAACGGCGCCAGCAGCGATGATGCTGCCTTCTCCGATGTGAGCACCATTCATAACAATGGCACCCATACCGATGAGCACATCATTGTCGATGGTGCAGCCATGAACCACAGCACGATGGCCAATGGTGACACCGTCACCAATGACGAGCGGCCAGCCTTCATCCACATGCAGCACTGCGCCGTCCTGCACATTGGTGCGATCACCAATGCGAATGCTGTCTTCATCAGCGCGAACCACCGCATAATGCCAAATGCTGGCATCGTTGCCGATGCGCACATCGCCTTCCACCACGCAGTGGGCACTTTTGTAATATCCCATTTTCATTCCCCTTTTTAAATGAAATAAAAAAGACTTGAGCGCATGTCTCAAGTCTTATTCCGCGCTGTAAGGGATTCGAACCCCTGGCCTTTTGGTCCGTAGCCAAACGCTCTATCCAGCTGAGCTAACAGCGCACACGGAGAGAGAGGGATTCGAACCCTCGATACGGTCACCCGTATACTCCCTTAGCAGGGGAGCACCTTCGGCCTCTCGGTCATCTCTCCTCGCCATAACAGAACCTATTATAGATCGTCGTTTCGATTCTGTCAAGCGTTTTTTTCAACTTTTTTTCTAACGGAGGAGGTGGGATTCGAACCCACGGAACCCGTGAAGATTCAACGGTTTTCAAGACCGCCTCCTTAAACCGCTCGGACACCCCTCCAGAAAACAACCCTAATTATAAAGGTGTTTTCTCAGCCTGTCAACAAAAATCGTCAGGCAGTGTATGTTTTAATTATTTTCCGATCGGTGCGATCGGACCATCGACACAGGAAAATTCCACGAAGGTCTCCAATGTGCCATTCATATTGTTGCTGATATTTTCCAGCTGGGTGATGATCGTCAGAATGTGCTTGCTGAGATCTACAGCGTGCAGACGTTCCCCGATGATCGCAATAGAGCGTTCATAGAATGCTGGATTGGCAAAACATTCATGCCAGTCTTTGTCATCCTGAAGTCCTTGCTGAAATTCGTCAAAATCACTGATTGCTTGTTCAAGCAAACCACGTACTTCAGCAACCGCTTCACGATTGATCTCGTTCTGACCGCTTGTATAGGAAAAAATATTCAGGCAGCCACTCACTTTGATCTCACGAAGCTTCTTGATCAATTCATCAAGATGGTTAGAGCAGCTTCTCGCAGGCTCTAACAACGCAGCGCGAATAGCCATCACATAGGCCTCCTTTCTACTGCAATATTATTTATAGTAGGAAAGTATTGTATGAGTAATTTTATTATAAACTATAAATCTCTATCATGTAGTAATTATCCGACCGTTTTAGAGGATAATTCTTCATCTTTCATTATTTCTCAACATTCTTTCCCTGTTCGAGTAGTGGTTTCAGGAAGCGTCCTGTGTAAGAATCGGCGCAGGCGGCCACTTGTTCCGGTGTGCCGCTGACGACGACGCGTCCACCACCAGCACCGCCTTCCGGACCAAGGTCGATGATGTAGTCGGCGCATTTGATGACGTCGAGGTTGTGCTCGATGATGATCATGCTTTCGCCGTTGTCAACAAGGCGGCCAAGCACTTTGAGCAGACTGTCGATGTCGGCGGTGTGCAGGCCTGTGGTTGGTTCATCAAGAATATAAAGGGTTTTGCCTGTCGGACGTTTGGCAAGCTCGGTAGCCAGTTTGACACGCTGCGCTTCACCGCCGGAAAGGGTGGTGGCAGGCTGGCCGAGCTTGATGTAGCCAAGACCGACATCCTGAATGGTTTTGATTTTATTGTAGATGCTTGGAATGTTTTCGAAGAATTCGACCGCCTCATCGACGGTCATATCGAGCACCTCGGAGATGTTTTTGCCATGATAGGTGACTTCCAGGGTTTCGCGGTTGTAGCGCTTGCCTTTGCAGACTTCGCATGGCGCGTAAACGTCGGGCAGGAAGTGCATCTCGATTTTGATGATGCCATCGCCTTTGCAGGCTTCGCAGCGCCCGCCTTTGACGTTGAAGGAGAAGCGGCCGGCTTTGTAGCCGCGAATCTGGGCTTCTTTAGTCTTGGCAAAGAGGGTGCGGATTTGGTCAAAGGCACCGGTGTAAGTGGCTGGATTGGAACGCGGCGTGCGGCCGATCGGACTTTGGTCGATGTTGATGATTTTGTCAATTTGGTCGTAGCCTTCGATGGCGCGATGTTTGCCAGGCACGCCTTTGTACTGCGGATAAATTTTCTGCGCCAGGCTCTTGTAAAGGATCTCATTGACGAGGGTACTCTTGCCCGAGCCGGAAACACCGGTGACACAGGTGAGCACGCCCAGCGGGAAGCTGACGGTGAGGTTTTTAAGGTTGTTTTCGCGGGCGCCGACGACTTTGAGCATGCGTTTTTTGTCGATAGGTCGGCGTTCGGTTGGTACAGCAATGCGCTTGCGCCCGGAGAGATAGTCCCCGGTGATGGACTGTTCATTGGCGGCAACTTCTTCCGGTGTGCCAGCGGCCACCACTTCACCACCACCAGCGCCAGCGCGAGGGCCAATGTCGACGATGAAGTCGGCGGCGCGCATGGTGTCTTCATCGTGTTCAACCACGATGACGGTGTTGCCGAGGTCGCGCATGTGTTTCAGGGTGGCAATGAGTTTTTCATTATCGCGCTGGTGCAGCCCGATGGATGGTTCGTCGAGAATGTAGAGCACGCCAACCAGGCCGCTGCCGATCTGGGTGGCAAGGCGAATGCGCTGGGCTTCGCCGCCGGAGAGGGTGCCTGCGGCACGGCTCAGGGTCAGATAGGTGAGACCGACGTTGACCAAAAAGCGCAGGCGGTCGGCAATTTCTTTCAGGATGAGGCGCCCAATGAACAGCTGGCGCTCGCTGAGTTCGATGTGTTCAAAAAAGTCGAGGGCTTCGACGATGGTCATGTCGCAGACTTCCCAGATGGCTTTGCCGCCCACTTCGACGGCCAGCGCTTCCGGACGCAGGCGGCGCCCTTTGCAGGCTGGGCAGCGGTCGGTGCGCATGAAGCCTTCGAGCATTTCCATGCTGGCTTCGCTGTGGGTTTCCACGCGGCGGCGTTCCAGGTTTGGAATCAGGCCTTCGTATGGTTTGCGATAGGTTTTTTCTTCACCAAACATGTTCACGTAGTTGAAGGACACCTGCGGATGATTACCGCCATAGAGAATCAGATCCTGCTGTTCTTTGGGCAGGTCTTTCCATGGAGTGTCGCGATCGATGCCGACTTTATCGGTGAGACTGAACAGGAGCTGTTCATAATAGTTTGAGATGGCCCCGCGGCGCCATGGTGCCAGTGCACCATCATTGAGGCTTTTGGTCTTATCAGGAATGATGAGATCAAGGTCAAAACTCATCACCGAGCCAAGGCCGCTGCAGGTTTCGCAGGCGCCCAGCGGGTTGTTGAAGGAAAAGAGCTGCGGCGTCAGTTCCGGCATGGAAATGCCGCAGTCGAGGCAGGCAAAATGTTCACTGAAACGCAGCATTTCGCCGTCGGCATCGACCCACACCTGACCTTCGGCCAGCTCAAGGGCAGCCTGCATGGAGCCTGTGAGGCGGCTTTCGATGCCTTCTTTGATCTTGATGCGGTCGACGACCACTTCGATGTAGTGCTTGTTGTTCTTCTTCAGGACGATGTCCTCAGAAAGATCGCGCACCTCGCCATCGACGCGCACGCGCACATAACCACTCTTGCGCAGTTGTTCAAAGTATTGCTTGAACTCGCCCTTGCGGTTTTGTACCACAGGCGCCAGAATGTGCAGGCGCGTGCCCGGTTCCAGGGCCATAACCTGGTCCACCATTTGGTCGATGCTCTGCTGATGGATCTCTTTGCCGCATTTTGGGCAGTGCGGCACACCGATGCGAGCATAGAGCAAACGCAGGTAATCGTAAATTTCGGTGACCGTACCCACAGTGGAACGCGGGTTGCGGCTGGTGGTTTTCTGATCGATGGAAATGGCCGGCGACAGGCCGGAGATTTCGTCCACGTCTGGTTTGTCCATCTGTCCCAAGAATTGGCGCGCGTAAGAGGACAGCGATTCCACATAGCGGCGCTGGCCTTCGGCGTAGATGGTGTCAAAAGCCAACGACGATTTCCCTGAGCCAGACAAGCCTGTCATGACGACAAGTTTGTCGCGAGGGATTTCAAGATCGATGTTTTTCAAATTATGGACCCGCGCGCCGCGAATCCGAATGATATTTTCAGCCATAATGCTCCTTTACTTTTTGTCCATTGCTTCAATGCGGCGGATTTCGTCGCGCAGTTCAGCAGCGATTTCAAATTCGAGGTTCTTGGCAGCATCCTTCATGGCCTTTTCAAGCAGCATGAGGTGCTGTTTGCGGCCTTTGGCATCGGCAGGCACTTCGCGGCTGAGGTATTGCGGCGTTTCTTCGGCCACCGCCTTGAGCGGCGAAATGTCGGCGCGCACATCTTTGCGCACCGTCTGCGGCACGATGCCGTGCTCTTCGTTGTAGGCCATCTGCAGCGAACGACGGCGTGCTGTTTCGTCGATGGTGCGCTGCATGGAGCCAGTGATGACATCGGCATACATGATGACCTCGCCGTGGGCGTTGCGGGCAGCACGGCCAACGGTCTGAATCATTGAGCGCTCACTGCGCAAGAAGCCTTCTTTGTCGGCATCGATGATGGCCACCAGCGACACTTCCGGCAGGTCCAGCCCTTCACGCAGCAAGTTGATGCCGACGAGCACGTCAAACTCGCCCAAGCGCAGATCGCGCAAAATTTCCATGCGCTCCAATGCCTTGATCTCCGAATGCAAATACCGCGCTGCGATGCTGGCATTGACGAGATAGTCGGTGAGGTCCTCGGCCATGCGCTTGGTCAGCGTGGTGACCAGCACACGCTCATCACGAGCAATGCGGCCACGTACGCGGTCGATGAGGTCATCGATCTGCCCAGCGATTGGGCGCACCTCGATGGTTGGGTCCAAAAGCCCCGTTGGGCGAATGATCTGTTCCACCACTTGCTGGCTGTGTGCCAATTCATAGTCACCTGGTGTGGCAGACACATAGATGGTTTGATGCACCTTTTCTTCAAACTCTTCAAAATGCAGCGGACGGTTGTCCAAAGCCGATGGCAGGCGGAAGCCATGCTCGACAAGGTTTTCCTTGCGTGAGCGGTCGCCTGCAAACATACCGCCAATCTGCGGCACAGCCACGTGACTTTCATCGATGAAGGTGATAAAGTCCGGCGGGAAGAAGTCCAAAAGCGTGTCTGGCGTGCTTCCTGGTTCACGTCCCGACAAAGGGCGAGCATAGTTTTCAACGCCGGAGCAATAGCCCACTTCACGCAGCATTTCCAGGTCGTAGCGGGTGCGCTGTTCCAGGCGCTGCGCTTCCAAGAGCTTTCCTTCGCTCTTAAATTCGGCTAGGCGCTCCTCAAGCTCACTTTCGATGTTGGCAATGGCGGTGTCGAGGTATTCCGGGTCGGTGACATAGTGGGTGTTTGGATAAATGCTCACATGCTCACGCTCACCAGCAACCTTGCCTGTGAGGTAATCAAACTCGGCAATGCGGTCGACTTCGTCGCCGAAAAATTCGATGCGGATGCCGCGCTCACTGCTCGACGCCGGCATGACTTCGACACAGTCGCCGCGCACGCGGAAGGTGCCGCGCTTAAAGTCCATGTCGTTACGCTCGTATTGGATTTCGATGAGCTTGCGCAGCACATCGTCGCGCTCGATCTCCTGCCCTGGGCGCAGGTTCAGCACCTCGTTGCGGTAGAATTCCGGCGAGCCCAAGCCATAGATGCAGCTGACAGAAGCGATGATGATGACATCGCGGCGCTCCAGCAGCGAAGCCGTCGCTGAGTGACGCAGTTTTTCGATGGTCTCGTTGATCTGCGCATCTTTTTCAATATAGGTATCCGTTGAGGCCACGTATGCCTCTGGTTGATAGTAATCGTAGTAAGAGACAAAGTATTCCACGGCATTGTTCGGGAAAAACGCCTTAAACTCGCTGTAAAGCTGGGCAGCCAGCGTCTTGTTCGGCTCAAAAATGAGCGCCGGGCGGTTGGCCTTGGCGATGATGTTCGCCATGGTGTAGGTCTTGCCGCTGCCGGTGACCCCCAAGAGCGTCTGCCGATGGTAGCCCAGATTCAGCCCTTCAAAGAGCGCATCAATCGCCTGCGGCTGATCGCCCGTCGGCGCAAACGGCGCCACCAATTCAAAATCTGCCATGTCATTCACCTCATTTTCGTTGATCGTCTGTATTTTTCCATCTCTATAGTATACGCCATTTGTAAATTTGTGACAATGCTTCTCATATATTCTATACAGAAAATCCACAAGCGCCGCAACGCAAAAAATCGCGCCTGCCCACCGCCGGACAGACGCGTCGTTTCTTCACACAAACGCCCCACGCCATCAAATTTCGCAATTTCATTCAGACAGATTTCCAGTTTTCATTCAGTGAGATTCTCGATTTTCATTCAGACAGATTCTCAGTTTTCATTCAGTGAGATTTCGCACACAAAAAAACAGCCCCACACAACACGGTGTGGAGCTGATAACATCCAGAATTATTTCTTCTGTGCCTTGATGGCTTCGCGCTTTTTGCCGTACCAGATCAAAATGAACAGGTACGCAGCAGCAACGACAACGCCGATGATGTAGGCAGCGGTCCATGGCACGTTGAAGCCGATCTTAGCATTAACAATGTAGGTCACCGTCACGAAGGTGTACCAAGTGCCAGGAATGAGCGGCATCCAGGCAAACTTGCCGCGGCCCGTTTCGAACATCCAGATGGTGATGGCCAGGAAGGCAAAGAGCGACAGGGTCTGGTTGGACCATGCAAAGTAGCGCCAGAGAATGTTGAAGCCATCGGCATTGCTCTTCGCAAAGACAAGAATGACAGCAACGAGCGCAAAGATAATTGCAGCCAGGCCTACACGCTTAACGGCGGATTTCTGATCCAGGTGCAGCGCATCAGCAACAGACATACGCAGAGCGCGCAGCGCCGTGTCACCGGAAGTGATTGGCAGCACAATAACACCAATGAGGGCGATGATCCCGCCGACGTTGCCGAGCACATATTTGCAGACAACACCAATGGTGCCGGTAGCGAGGGAAGCGTTGCCTTCCTGCAGGCCGAGGTTGTACACGCCCATAGCGCCAGCAGCCCAAACCATGGCGATGAACCCTTCAAGGATCATCATGTTATAGAAAGTCATGCGGCCCTGACGTTCGCTCTTCATGGTACGGGAAATAATCGCCGTCTGCGTGGAGTGGAAGCCAGAGAGAATACCGCAGGCAACCGTGATGAAGAAAATTGGGATGAAATGGTTGGCGTCAAAATAGTCGCCATAAGCAAATACAGCACCGTTCCAGTTGTCCCAAAGGTTGAGCAGTGGGAAGTCTTTGACAAAGATCCCAATAAAAATCCCGATGGCAGAGAACAACAGAATCGCACCAAACACTGGATAAATGCGGCCGATGATCTTATCAATTGGGAACAGGGTGGCGATCAGATAATAAACGAAGATAACCCCATAAATCACCCAAGTGGACACAGACGTTGCTGCGCCATCAAACCCAAAGACCTGTGTAGCGGCAATGTCGCCAGGGGTGTAAATGAACACAGCACCAACCAACAGCAGCAGCAAACTGCAGAAGATCTGATAAACAGTGTACACGCCCTTGTTGCTGTACTTGCGGATCATGTCCGGCATCTGTGTGCCGCCGTCGCGCAGGCAGATCATGCCGGAGAAATAGTCGTGCATGGCCCCGCCGATGATGTTCCCAATAGGAATAGTGATGAAGGCGATTGGCCCGAACAAAATCCCCTGGATTGGCCCCAAAATAGGACCTGTGCCAGCGATGTTCAGCAAATTGATGAGGCTGTTCTTCCAGCCTTTCATCGGTACGTAGTCGACGCCGTCCTGCTTGGTGTAAGCAGGGGTTTGTCGATCATCCGGACCGAAAACATGCTCGCAAAACTTTCCGTAGATGGCAGCACCCACGAAAAGGATCACGAGACCAATAATAAATGTGGTCATAGATGATTCCTCTCTTTCTTTCGAACACTTTCGTGTTTTGTTCATCTGTTATAATACAACTTTTTTATAACGCATGGAAATAAAACTTTTTTATTATCTTTTTTAGCCTTGTGAACGACAAAAAATATTTTGATTCGCGTGATTTTTCACAAAAAATCCACTTTTCAAAATCTATACTATAACAGTTTGATCATGGCTGCACCAACCACCATGATCACAACCCCCAAAATCTTGCGCACATTCACTGGTGCACGCTGCGCACCGAGAATGCCAAAATGATCCACCACCAGGCCGCCAGCCGTGGCACCCACGAGAAGAATGATGACGCTCATGCCCGTGCCAATGGCACCAGAAATGACCACATTGGCGAGCACATAGAGGCTCCCCAGCGCCCCGCCAATCCACATCCACCATGGACGATTGCCAGGAATGACCGCTTCCTTCACGCCGCGTGTGAACAGGCAAACGATGATCAATAACAAGGTGCCCACCAAAAAAGACACCAGCGACGCCTTCAAGGACGAATCAATCGCCTTGCCAAGATAACCATTGACCGCCGTTTGCGTCGCGCTGAGCATGCCGCCAGCGACACCGGCGATCTGCCAGAAGATGAGCCCGCGTGCACGCGCTGCCGAAGCACCTTCACTGTGACGCGCCTTTGCCAGCGTGACAATAACCACCCCGGCAATGACCAGCACAGCCCCTGCCAAACGCAGCACCGACAGTGGCACCTGTACACCGCGGAACAAGCCGAAGTTATCCACGATCAGCCCCATCAGGATTTGTCCCAGCGTTGGCAGAATCACCGTCTGCACACTGCCGATGCGCGGAAAGAGCAGAATGTTCAGCGTCAAAAAGATCACGCCGCACACCCCGCCCAGCCAAATCCAGGCTGGCAGATCAAAGAGCGTTCCCCATGGCAGCGCCACCCCTTCGCCAGTAACCACCAGCAGCAGTGCCAAAAAAACAAGACCAACAATAAATGAAATCAGCGCGGCACTGTATGGCGATCCTGTGCGCCCGCGCAAACGTGCGTTCACACTCGTCTGCAGCGGCAGACAGCATCCCGCTAAAATGCCAAGCAAATAAAACATACTATTTCCCCTTTCTATCATCAATCATGACAACGTTCCTATTATATGAAAAGACCTCCACAAGCGCAATAAAAAACACGCGCCGGAAACCTCCAGCGCGTGTTCCATTCCTATAAAAAACTAATCCAGCGTATAAATTGCCATCAGCACAGCCAAGATAAAGCAGCCAAGCACATAGAGCAGCGCCCAGCCCATCAGCCAATGTCCCAACAGCATAGCAACCGTCAGGATCAATCCCAACACCACCCAGGCAGACAGCATCACCTTGATCTCGCGGCCATAGCGATCGCTGCGTAAAAAGAACACCAGCGTTACACCGCAGATCACAAGATTGTAAAACTGTATCAGCTTGGTCAACCCATCCTGCCAACTCTCAACCATCTGTCCCAAAAGGAACACCGCTGCAAAAAGCACCACATTCGATACAATCCAGAATCGTCGCCATTTTCGCATGTCATTCATCCGTGAACCCTCCCTTGGTTCCCTCCACACAAACAACAGACGGCTTTTCTGTATTATACCATAGCAGCAGTAGTGGTGCAGACAAATCGAATAGTTTACCATGGCCAATCTTCATCATCATGTTTGCGTTTGCCCGTCATATTGAAAAAATCTTTTTTCGGATCAATCACTCGCTTAACCATCCGCGCACATGCCGTCCAGACAGCCCCAGTGAACACACACACCACCATCCAGACCTGAATATAGTCCCAACCCTTACCCACATACAACACATAGAAACACAGCCAGTCAATCTGCCACACCGCCAGCCAAATCAAAGCAATTTTGAGCCAATCGCCCTTGACTGGTGGCTTTTTTCTCATCAGAAACATGACACCGAAGCAGACCAACACCAATCCACCCAAAAGCAGCCACTGCTCCTGCGAGCCAAAATAAACATTACGCGGCCGCACAATGCCATGATTCATGACATTTCCTGCTTTAACAACGCTTATTAGCATGGCCAATCCCTCCCAAAGCACTGACATACAAGCAGCAGCGCCTGCGCACATTTCTCCGAACATGCGCAAGCGCCGTTATTTTTGATTCTTTTCATTGTAATCTTTAGGAATGGCACCCCATCCATCTTTTGGCGTTTTAGAACGGTCATAGACAACATCCCAGAGAGAATTTCGTGCCAGCCCAGCCTTATCGCGCTTGCTGTACGTTTTATCGCTGGCAAAAATACGCCGAATCTTTTCTAACCAACGCATAAAGCGTACTCTTTCATCTTTATTATATTAACCCTTTTCAATGTCAACCTCCCCATTTTCGTTGACGTAATAGCTATAGTCGTATGCATCTTCAGAGTCGCTTCGTTTCAGTTGAGTATATGAGTACTCTGTACGCCACGCCTGAGCATCCTTATTGTCTGCTAACTGACGCAATATATCAGCCCCACCTTTTCCTGTATCAACAATATTATTTTCTAATTTCCAGTATTTACCATCTTTCACAAAAATATATCCTTCATGGTTTTCTGCCATGACTTCGTCGTTGCTTGAATTTCTCAATTCAAACGATACAATGACTTTTGCACAATCATCTTGGATATCAAAGGTTTCAAAGCGTAAATATGGATCACACTCTGAAATATTTTGATTTTTTTCTGTCGCAGCAATATATTTAATGCGTGCGTCCAATTCTTGTTCTAAGCCAGGAGCGCTTATAAAATCACCATCCACTACTCCGATTCGACCACGGTATGGGGCATCGAGCACTGTGAGCACATAATTTTCTACAGCATCAGTAATCTTTTTCGCATCAACAGCTTGTGTATCATCCACTTGAACAACTTTATCATCAACATAAAAGTCCTCACCATTATTGGTTGTAATTCTTGTATAATCAGTATCATCAGCAACTGATAGTTTTTCCTGAGAATTAGCACCACACGCGCTTAATGACAGAATGAGACATATGACGAGTAATAATCTAATGTAATATTTTCTCATAAAAAATTACACTCTCCTTTGCTGTAGCTGAATCTTAGCATAAAAATTGGCCTGCGCTGTAGCTGAATCTTAGCATAAAAAATCGGCTTGTGCCGAAAAGTGGCACAAGCCGCAATAAAGTGACCATAAACGGCAATTTACTGACTGGCGTCGCTCATAAACAGCATGAAGCTCAATGTAAACCAGCCCTTTTCCCAGACAACCAGCGGTGCTCCGCCGTATTTTTCCAACGACGCTGTAAGATTGGCAAAGCCAAATCCGTGGTTGTCCTTATCCGTCTTGGAGGTGGCAAGGGAACCGGCATCGCTTGGTGGTGCTGTATTGGCCAGCTGGCAAAACAGTGTGCTGTCTTCCTGACGCAGGTCCAAAACGATGCGTTTGTCCGCCGTCTCAAGCCGCTCGCAGGCTTCGATGGCGTTGTCCAGCGCGTTGCCAAAAATCACACAGAGATCGACGGGATCAATCGTCAGATTTTCTGCAATGCGAATATGGTGCTCAAAAACGATGCCTTTATGCTCAGCAATTGTTTGCTTGGTACTAAGAACCGCATCCAAAGCAATGTTGCCAGTGTCGATCACCGCTTCAATGTCGCTGACTCGCTGGAGCAGGCTGTCCACATGGCGCATGCCGCCAGCAGCATCTCCACTGGCAAAGTAGCCTTTCAGGGCAACCAGCTGGTTGGACACATCGTGCTTAAAGCCGCGCAGTGCTTTCTGCTTAATAAGCAGCTCATCGAGATGCTTGAGCTGTGATTTTAAGTGCTGCTCATACTGTTCCTGCTCTCGCAACAGAACACTCTGTCGGCCTAAACGTTCATACAGATACAGCGCAAAAATCGTCCCAAAAAACAAGGCAAACGCTGAGAAAACCGCCAAGCCATTGTAGGCAGTGGTGCCAATTTCATAGGTCAGCTTGAAAATTAAAAAGACGGCAACCAAGGATCCCGTAAATAACAAAATAAATAATATCCAGTAACTCTTTTTTTCCTGATATTGTTTATGCGCAGAAATATTTTTGATTCGAATTCCATTGCAAACTGCCAACCCCAAAAGTTTTGATACAACAATCCCAAGAAAGCGATATTCTGCAATCTCAATCGCTTCATCAACGGTAATTGAAAAAATGAACGTAATCAATTGCAATACAATAATTTCTGTAATGCCAACAATCAATGAACCAAGAATGGAGAGGAAAATCAACCGTTTCCAAAGGCCACGGTACAATATCCTTGAAACGATAATAGACGAACATGTAATAAACACTGCATTAGAAAAACTAAATAGCAAAATGTAATTGCTTAATGCAATCAATGCAGCCAATATCAGACCACCGACGCCATAACACCAGCCCGGCCATTCTTCCCGTCGTTTTAGAAACGCTTCAAAGAGCATGAAAAACATCAAGGCTTCAATGAATGGCGTGAGCGCATCGGCAAAATCAAACACCGTCATAGGCACAGCCTCCTTGCGTGGCGCACCAAGAGTGCCTGCTTGAACGATTTGGTATAAGCGCGGCCAAGGGACAGCACCGTGCTGCTGTCCCGAAGATGAAGGGCGTAGCCCTCGATGGTGCGCACCTGATCGAGGTTGACAAGATAGCTCTTGCTTGCTCGGGCAAACAGGCCCGGTGTCAGCCTGCCTTCAAGGGCGGTCAGCGTCATGCGCGTGCGGAACACTTCTGTGGCGGTGTGAAGCTCGACCCAGTGGCCATCGCTTTCGCAATAGACGATCTCGTCGCAATACAGGCGCACCATCTTTTTATTGTCGGTAAAGGTGATGCTCAGCCGCTCCTCTTCCACTTTGCGGACGATAGCAGCAAGCACCTGATCCAGCGCGCCCGGCTCCACCGGCTTGACCAAAAAATCCAGTGGCTGACACTGAAAGCTTTCCCGCATGTATTTTGTGTGGCTGGTGACAAAAACGATGATCACCCGCCGGTCCAGCGCACGAATGGCGTTGGCCGTAGCAATGCCATTCATGCCGCCCATCTCCATATCCAGAAACAGCGCGTCATAGCGGCGGCCGTTCTCTGCATAGTCACGCAACAGCTCTTCGCCGCTGGCGTACACTTCCGTATCAATCGCCAGCGCGCACGCCACAAAATGCGCCTCCAACGTATGCGCAAAAGCAGCATCATCATCACAAATCGCAAAACGCATCGTGCCTCTCCCCTTTCTTCCCAGCCTTGCTTTCATTGTACTGGATGGCAAAAAAGGCGTCAATCACGCAAAAGTGCCCCATGCCTATGTGGTATGCTCCCTTTATGAGAGACAGTGAAATATAAAAATCGCTGTTCTCATG
>OGDF01001116.1_pt1 | contig 40698 bp, 29 predicted proteins | sample 1570141 | NCBI WGS metagenome assembly OGDF01 (sample SAMEA4370581, study PRJEB24528) | human gut metagenome
TGCCGATGTGGACGGCAGCCATATCCGCACGCTGCTGCTCACCTTCTTCTTCCGCTTCATGCGGCCGCTCATCGAGCAGGGCTATGTGTATTCCGCCGTGCCGCCCCTGTTTAAGCTCACCCGCGGCAAGCAGCAGCGGGTGGCCTACTCCGACGAGGAGCGGGACCAGGTCTCCGCCGAGATGCGCGGGGATAACCCCAACGCCAAGGTAGAGATCAGCCGCTTCAAGGGCCTGGGCGAGATGGACCCCCACGAGCTGTGGGAGACCACCATGAATCCCGCCACCCGCACCCTGCGGCGCATCACCCTGGAGGACGCCGTGAAGGCTGACGAGATCTTCACCATCCTCATGGGAGAAAAAGTCGAGCCGCGGAAAGAATTCATCGAGGAAAACGCCAAGTATGTCGTGAACCTGGATATTTGAGCCAGGCCGCTGGCAAACTAAGGGAAAGGAGGGCTGCAGATGCTGGGATCGGTTTCGTTTTTGGTGGCAGCGGCCCTCCTTCCGCCGCTGATCCTGCTGGCGGTGGTCTACCGGATGGACCGTCTGGAGAAGGAGCCGGCCCGTCTGCTGTGGTCGCTGTTTTTCCGGGGGCTTTTGGGGATGTTCCCCATCCTGATTTTGGAGCTTGTGGCCGACCAGTTCATCGACTTTTTCCCCTGGGACCCCATGACCTACCTCTTCCTGGCCTACTTCGTCGTGCCGGGGTTCATTGAGGAGGGGGTCAAGAACCGGGTCTTGCGGAAGCGAACGTGGTACGACCCGAATTTTAATTACCGCTTCGACGGCATCGTCTACGGCGTGTTCGTCTCCCTGGGCTTTGCCGGGGTGGAGAACGTGCTGTATGTGCTGAACGCCGGCTTCGGCACGGCCGTGGTCCGGGCGATCTTTTCCATTCCGGGCCACGCCATGTTTGGCGTGGTGATGGGCTTCTACCTCTCCCGTGCCAAGTGGGCCGAGAAATACGGCCAGCGGCACCGGATGCGGGCGGCCCTGCGCCGGTCGTTTTTCGTCCCGGCGGTGCTGCATGGGCTGTATGACTTTTTGCTCATGGGGTTTGAAACGGTCTTTTATTTCTACTTCGCGGGGCTGGTGATCGGCGTCATCCGCCTGCTGCGAAAGAGCGCCCGCGAGGACGGGCCGATCTAAAAAAAACAGCCTTCCCTTTCGAGGAAGGCTTTGCGTGGAACTTGTACGGCGTCACGATTTGGGTGGCAGAGAAGGAGTGAAACTATGGCAAAGAACAAAGATTACCGACCGGAGGACATCGCCTTCCCTGACCAGGTCATTGTCGAGTCCGAGCTGGTCAAGGAGATGAAGGACAGCTACATCGACTATGCTGTTTCCGTCATCGTGGGCCGTGCCCTGCCGGACGTGCGGGACGGCCTGAAGCCCGTCCACCGGCGGATCTTATATTCCATGTACGAGAGCGGACTGACCTGGGACAAGCCCTTCAAAAAGTCCGCCACCTGCGTGGGCGACGTGCTGGGCAAATATCACCCCCACGGCGACGCGTCGGTCTACGACGCCCTGGTCCGTCTGGCCCAGGATTTCTCCATGCGCTACCGGCTCATCGACGGACACGGCAACTTCGGCTCCGTGGACGGCGATCCCCCCGCAGCCTACCGTTACACGGAGGCCCGCATGGCCAAAATGGCCGGGGATATGCTGGCAGACATCGAGAAGGACACCGTGGATTGGTCCCCCAACTTCGACGAGAGCCGCAAGGAGCCCAAGGTCCTGCCCGCCCGCTTCCCCAACCTGCTGGTGAACGGTTCTTCGGGCATCGCCGTGGGCATGGCCACGAACATCCCGCCCCACAACCTGCGGGAGGTCATCGATGCCGCTGTCTGCGTGCTGGAAAACCCGGAGGCCGACCTGGCCGACCTCATGCAGTACATCAAGGGCCCGGATTTTCCCACCAAGGGCATCATCATGGGCCGGGCCGGCATCCGCGCCGCCTACGCCACCGGTCGGGGCCGGGTGACCATCCGCGCCCGCACCGAGTTTGAGGAGTACGGCCGGAACCACGACCGCACCCGCATCATCGTCACGGAGCTGCCGTACCAGGTCAACAAGCGGATGCTCATCGCCGCCATCGCCGAGCAGGTGAAGGAGAAGCGGCTGGAGGGCATCTCCGACCTGCGGGACGAGTCCGACCGCAACGGCATGCGGATCGTCATTGAGCTGAAACATGACGCCAACCCCCAAGTGGTTTTGAACCACCTGCTGACCCAGACCCAGTTACAGACCACCTTCGCCATCAACATGCTGGCCCTGGTGGACAACCAGCGGCAGCCGAGAGTCCTGTCCCTGCGGAACATTCTGGACGAGTATCTGACCTTCCAGGAGGAGGTCATCACCCGCCGGACCCTGTTCGACAAGCGCAAGGCTGAGGAACGGGCCCATCTGCTGGAGGGTCTGCTCATCGCCCAGGACAACATCGACGAAGTGATCCGGATCATCCGGTCCAGCTATGACAACGCCAGAGAAAACCTGATGAACCGCTTTGACCTGGACGAGGTCCAGGCCCAGGCCATCTGCGATATGCGGCTCATCGCCCTCCAGGGCCTGAACCGGGAAAAGCTCCAGAACGAGTACAACGAGCTGGAGAAAAAGATCGCCTGGTTCCAGGAGCTGCTCTCCAACCGGGAGCTGCTGCTGGGTCAGATGAAAAAAGAACTGCTGGAAATTCGCGATAAGTACGGCGACGACCGCCTGACCGAGATCCAGGACGTGGCGGACGAGATCGACATCGAGGACCTCATCGAGGAGGAGACCTGCGTCTTTACCCTCACCGCCGCCGGGTACATCAAGCGTATGCCCGTCTCGACCTATCGCGCCCAGAAGCGGGGCGGCAAGGGCATTTCCGCCCAGAGCCTGCGGGAGGAGGACTATGTGGACACCCTCTTCACCGCCTCCAGCCACGACAACATCCTCTTCTTCACCAGCTCCGGCCGGGTCTACAAGAAGAAGGGCTATCAAATTCCCGAAGCCAGCCGCACGGCCAAGGGCACCCACCTGAACAACATCTTCCAGTTCGAGCCGGGCGAAAAAGTGACCACCATGATCCACGGTCGGAATTATGACGAGAACGGCTATCTCTTCATGGTCACGAAGAACGGCACCGTCAAGCGCACGGAGAAATCCGCCTTCCGCAACATCCGGGCCGTGGGCCTGCGGGTCCTGACCCTGGACGAGGGGGACGAGCTCATCACCGTGCTGGAGACCGACGGCCAGGAAAATATTTTGATCGCCACCCACGACGGGCAGGCCATCTGCTTCCGGGAGAGCGACGTGCGTCCCATGGGCCGGACGGCCATGGGCGTGCGCGGCATCAAGCTCCGGGCGGGGGACTACGTCATCGGCGGGGCCCTGGCGAAGCTGGGCAGCATGCTTCTGGCCATCACCGAGAACGGCTACGGCAAGCGCACCCCCATCGAGGAGTACATCCGCTCCGGCGGGGAGCCGCAGCACCGGGGCGGCTTCGGTCTCCGGGGCTACCAGATCACCGAAAAGACCGGCAAGGCCGCCGGGGTGAAGGTGGTCCGGGAGGACGACGACATCCTCATCATCTCCGACGACGGCACCATCATCCGCATGGCCGCCGCCGACGTGAACGTTTACAGCCGCACGGCCCAGGGCGTGCGCGTCATGCGGGTGTCCGAGGGGACGAAGGTCATCTCTCTGGCCCGCGTGCCCCAGGAGGAGGACAAGAACCAGACCGAGGAAGCCACCGAAGAGGCCACTGAACCGGCAGACGCTCCGGCCGAAGCGCCCGCTTCTGACCCCCAAGAGGAGACGCCGTGAAGCAGGTCAGCATCTACACCGACGGCGCCTGCTCCGGCAACCCCGGCCCGGGGGGTTGGGGGGCGGTGCTGCTGTATGGGCAGCACAAGAAGGAGATCTCCGGGGGAGAACCCTCCACCACCAACAACCGCATGGAGCTTACGGCGGTGATCGCCGCCCTGTCCATGCTGAAGAAACCCTGCGCCGTGGACCTCTACTCCGACTCCAAGTATGTCATTGATGCCTTGGAGAAGGGGTGGGCCAGAGGCTGGAAAAAGCGGGGCTGGGTCAAGAGCGACAAGAAGCCCGCGCTGAACCCGGATCTTTGGGAGCAGCTATTGACCTTGGTCGACGTGCATCAGCTGACGTACCACTGGGTGAAGGGGCACGCGGAGAACGCGTATAACAACCGCTGCGATGAGCTGGCGGTGGGGGAGAGCCGAAAATTTCGGTGACCGGTATCCACACAAAACAGCTGGTTTGTGGACTGTTTTCTCGCTTTTTGTTCCCGCATCGCTTGCTTTGGGGCGTTATCCCACCAAGTTTTCCACATCTTCCACGGAAATGTCCACATGCAGGGCCGCGCTGATCCCCAACCCCAATATCTTGGATAAGACCTCCACCTCGCTGTCGATATTCCGCGGTGTGACGAACCAGGCAGAACCCTGCCCAAACTGTCGCGAGGGTTCCAATCCCTCTCGATCCAATCCGGCCTCTTCCAGTAGGTCCAGACACAAGGTCCCTGCCTCCACCACCGTCGGTACTCCGACAGCCAGCACGGGCAGGCCGAGGTGTTCCTCGTCCAGGGCCATGCGGGCGTTGCCCACCCCGGAGCCGGGGACGATGCCGGTGTTGGAGACTTGGATCGTCCGGCACACCCGCTCCTGCCGCCGGGCGGCCAGGGCATCCACGGCGATGAGGCAGGCGGGGCGGATGGTTTGGAGCACGCCGGCGAGCAGTTCGCCGGTCTCCACTCCCGTGGTCCCGGTGACGCCGGGGGCCAAGGCCGCCACGGGGCGGAAGCCAGAAAATTCCTCCGGCAGGTTTTCCACAAGATGCCGGGTGATGAGGAGAAGATCTGTTGTCTTCGGGCCGATGGCGTCGGGGGTCATTTGCCGGTTGCCCAGGCCCGCCACGAAAACAGGGCCGGTGTCCGGCAGACCGGGCAGCTGGCCCAATAGAGCCGCGACCGCGCGGGCGGCGCGAAGCAGCTCCTCCCGGCCCTGGGGCAGGGCGGGAAACTCCAAGGTGAGATACGTCCCCACGGGCTTGCCCAGGGCCTCGGCCCCGGTCTCGTCCAGGATGTCCACGCGGGTGAGGGGATAGCCGAAGAGGGTCTCTTCCCTGGCACGGACACCGGAAAGCTGCGTGGTTTTCCCGGCGGAGGACTCGAAAAGCTCCTTGGCCTCCAGGGCCAAGTCGCTGCGTCTGCCGTAGTGCATGGGCGGCTCCTTTCTGCCGGACCACAAGATATTGTGGCGGCGCATGACGGTTTTTACTAGGTTTAGCAATTTCCCACCCATTATGCAAAAAATTTAATTTTTTCCGAAAAAGACTTGCAAAATGGAAGAAGTTATGCTACAATACATTCTCGCACAGAACTTTTGTGACGAAATTTTACCCATCGGAGGAGGTGTTTGGTTTGCCGAATATCAAGTCTGCAAAGAAGCGTGTTCTGGTCAATCAGACAAAGGCCGCTAGAAACAAGGCCGCAAAGTCCGCACTGAAGACTCAGCTGAAGTATTTTGATGCTGCTATCATCGAAGGCAACCGCAGCGAGGCCGATAAGAGATACAAGGAAGCTGTCAAGGCTGTCGATCAGGCTGCCGCTCGTGGTCTGCTGCACAAGAACACCGCAGCCAACCGCAAGAGCAAGATGACTCTGCGCCTGAACAAGATCCCTCAGTAATTTCATTGCTAGGACGCAAACAAAACCGTTTGACTTTGGGTCAAGCGGTTTTTTTGCGCCCTTTTTTGCATCGGCGGCCCCCATTTTTATCCCCAAATTTCGAGCAAACTGTGGAAAACTTTCCCCATTCAAAAACCGGAGACAGAACGTTAAAAAAATTTCTACTTCGACTTCACGAAATCTTCATAAATACCCGCTATACTGGCCACAGTGAAAAAACACAGGGCCAACACCCCGGTGGCCCTTCCCCACTAGGGCAGATAGACAGGAGGCAAACACCATGGACTACTACGGCAACGACAACAACGGGTCTGGCGGATTCCAGAACGATCCCTTTTCTCCGGGCAACGATCCCTCTTTCTCCGGCGGCTGGGACAATGGCCCCAGCATGAACGGGGAGGACCCCAATCACCACAATAAAAATAAACGCAGCCGCAAGCCCATGTCGCCCAAGCAGAAGGGCGCGATCAAGATCGTGGCCCTTTGCCTGGTGTGTGCGTTGCTGGGCGGGCTGGCCCAGCCCATCTATTCCAGTCTCTCCGGCGGGAATGAGACAACGATCTACACCGGCGACCGGACGCCCACCCAGGTGGACACGGCCTCTGTGGATACCTCGAAAGAGCTGACCACGGCAGAGATCTACGCCAAGTATGTCAACTCCTGCGTCGGTATCACCGTCGATATTGTCAGCACCAACGTCTTCGGCCAGACCGTCACCGGCGCAGCCGCCGGTTCCGGCTTCGTGATCACCGAAGACGGCTACATCCTCACCAACTACCACGTCATCGACGGGGCCAACTCCATTAAGGTCACGTTTGACAACGGCAAGGAATACACCGCCACTTATGTGGGCGGCGAGGAGAAGAACGACATCGCCGTGATCAAGGTGGACGCCACCGGCCTGACCCCCGTGGTCATCGGCAAGTCCAGCGATATGCTCGTCGGCGAGCAGGTCACCACCATCGGCAACCCCCTGGGTGAGCTGACCTTCTCCGAGAGCACCGGCATCATCTCCGCCCTGGACCGCTCCATCACCATGAGCGACGGCCGCCTGATGAACATGATCCAGACCGACTGCGCCATCAACTCCGGCAACTCCGGCGGCCCGCTGTTTAACAGCCACGGCGAGGTCATCGGCATCGTCTCCGCCAAGTATTCCTCCGGCAGCAATTCTTCCTCCGCCTCCGTGGAGGGCCTGGGCTTCGCCATCCCCATGGACGACGTGGCCAGCATGGTCTCTGACCTGGTGAAGAACGGCTATGTGACCGGCAAGCCCATCATGGGCATCTCCGTGGCCGATGTGGACGAGAGCGTCACCTCCTACGGTGTGCCCCAGGGCGCCATCATCCGGGTGGTCACCCCCGACCTGTGCGGCGCCAAGGCCGGCCTGCAGGTCGGCGACATCGTCACCAAGATCGACAACACCGACGTCACCTCCGCCAGCGATCTGACCTCCGCCATTGGCAACTACAAGCCGGGCGACAAAGTCACCCTGACCATCTTCCGCAGCGGTGAGACAAAGACCGTCGAGGTCACTTTGGAAGAATCCACCCCCGAAAAAACCGAAAAACAGAACCAGGCTCAGCAAGAGTATCAGCAGGAATACCAGCAGAGCCAGCAGCAGCAACAGCAGTCGCAACAGCAGCAGCAAGGCAGCAGCGGCTGGCCCTTCGGGAGCTTTGGTTACTGAGTCCATACATCGAACAAACATAGCGTTTCCTCTTTTTTGCAAGGGCGGCACGGAGCACGTGCCGCTCTTGCCATTTTCCTGGGAGAAGGGGAGAAGCCGAAAATCCACAGGGATGTGGAAAAAGTGCCGGTTCTTCCCGCCGGTTTCCGGCAAAATCCGGCGGCTAAACCCTTGACACCCTTGGGTTTTTCGCTATAATTGAACTATTGTGGGTGGCTAGGCTGCCCCTTGAGCAAATTTTTAGAGTGAAAATAATCGCTGACATGCTACCAGCGAAGGAGGAGTTAAGAGATGCTTTCCAATTCTGAAAAGACCATGGAAAAAGTTGTGGCCCTGTGCAAGGGCCGGGGATTCGTCTTCCCCGGCAGTGAGATCTACGGCGGTCTGGCCAACACCTGGGACTATGGCCCCTTGGGTGTGGAGCTGAAAAACAACGTGAAAAAGGCATGGTGGAAGAAGTTCGTCCAGGAGAACCGCTACAACGTGGGTCTGGACGCCGCCATCCTGATGAACCCCCAGGTGTGGGTGGCTTCCGGTCACGTGGGAGGCTTCTCTGACCCCCTGATGGACTGCAAGGAGTGCAAGGAGCGCTTCCGCGCCGACAAGATCATCGAGGAGTGGTGCCAGGAAAACAACTTTGACCTGGGCAAGTCCGTGGATGCGCTGAGCCAGAGCGAGATGAAGGATTTCATCGAGACGCACAACATCGCCTGCCCCTCCTGCGGCGGCCACAACTGGACCGACATCCGTCAGTTCAACCTGATGTTCAAGACCTTCCAGGGCGTCACCGAGGACGCAAAGAACACCGTGTACCTGCGTCCTGAGACGGCCCAGGGCATTTTCGTCAACTTCCAGAACGTCCAGCGCACCACCCGGAAAAAGCTGCCCTTCGGCGTGTGCCAGGTGGGCAAGTCCTTCCGCAACGAGATCACCCCCGGCAACTTCACCTTCCGCACCCGTGAGTTCGAGCAGATGGAGCTGGAGTTCTTCTGCAAGCCCGGCACCGAGCTGGAGTGGTTCAAGTACTGGAAGGACTTCTGCCACAAGTGGCTGCTGAACCTGGGCATGAAGGACGAGAACCTGCGCCTGCGCGACCACGACCCCGAAGAGCTGTCTCACTATTCCAACGCCACCACCGACTTCGAGTTCGCCTTCCCCTTCGGCTGGGGCGAGCTGTGGGGCGTGGCTTCCCGGACCAACTACGACCTGAACGCCCACCAGACCACCTCCGGCAAGGACCAGACCTACTTCGACCAGGAGTCCGGCGAGCACTACATCCCCTTCGTCATCGAGCCTTCCCTGGGTGCCGACCGCGTGACCCTGGCCTTCCTGGTGGACGCTTACGACGAGGAGGTCGTGGGCCAGGATAAGAACGGCAAGGACGACGTCCGCGTGGTCCTGCGCCTGCACCCCGCCCTGGCGCCCTTCAAGTGCGCCGTGCTGCCCCTGTCCAAGAAGCTGGCCGGCCCCGCCCAGGAGCTGCTGGACGACCTGTCCAAGGACTTCATGTGCGACTATGATGACGCCGGCTCCATCGGCAAGCGCTATCGCCGCCAGGACGAGATCGGCACCCCCTACTGCATCACCGTGGACTTCGACACCGTGGGCGACGCCGACAAGGAAGGCGACCACTGCGTCACCGTCCGTGACCGCGACACCATGGAGCAGGTCCGTCTGCCCATCTCTGAGCTGAAGGATTACCTCCGGGAGAAGATGGCGTTTTAAGCCTCATTTCAGGATTCCCTAGTACGATAAATTGACTGCCCAGGGGGTGGGGGACTGCGTAAGTTTCGCGGCCTCCCACCCCTGGTGGTTTGTTCTTTCCAAGCGGTTATCTTCCGGCGTTTTTCGGACCGCCGGAGGATAAGCGTTTAGAAACCGAAAGGAGACGACCGATGTCATCTGCCGAAAAACAACAACGAAAAGCCGCGCGGAAGCTGCCGGGGAAGGACCAGGGCCTGACCTTCTGGCAGTGCTTCGCCAAGGATCGGCTGTATACCAAAGATATGCCGGGCATTCGCCCCTATCTCTACATCATCCCCTTTTTCCTGGCCTACTTCGTGCTGGACTTCTCCCTGCGCTACACCTACCGGTCCGCAGGCATCGTGGGGGTGGAGTATGGACCTGCGTGGCTCTTTACCCTGGGCTGGGCGCTGGTCTTTGCGGGGCTGGTGTTCTGCCTGCCGAAGGTGCCCCGCTGGTTCGTGCGGTGCGTGCCGCTGGTGACCTTCGTCACCATCGCCGTGACCCACAGCGGCTTTATGAGCATGTTCCGCCGCTTCTTCTCCTTCTCCGTGCTGACCTACGGAGGGACGGGGAGCTTCATGCAGGCCTCGTACATCCACATCGCGCTGAAGGTGGTGGCAGGGGCCACGGTCACCGTCCTGCTGATGATGACCTCCGGCCGTCTGCTGAAGGTCATTCCGCCCAAGCCTGTGAAGCTGTCTGTGATCCTGGGCCTGGTGGCGGCGGTGCTGGGGGCGGGGATCATCGCCTTTACCAACTACCATTTCTTCCCCGTGGTGGATACGGTGGTCTGGGACAACGCCGAGGAAAACACGGAGAGCGCCGCCTACCATGAATTCAGCGACACCACCAACTCCCTGAAGCTCTGCGGCCTGTACCAGTACACCATGCGGGATCTCGTCCGCCAGATCTTCCCCGCCAACACCATGAGCGACGACGAGCGGCAGCAGGTGGAGGACTACATCGCCGCCTACGAGCAAGCCAAGACGGACAACGAATACACGGGCCTGCTGAAAGGCAAAAACGTCATCATGGTCCAGCTGGAGGCCCTGGACACCTGGATGCTCCAGCCGGAGTACATGCCCAACCTCTCGCAGCTCAAGTCCGAGAGCATTGCCTTCACCAACCACTACACCCCGGCCTATATCACCGCCGGGACCTTCAACACCGAGTTCATGGCCAACACCAGCCTCCTGCCCGCCACCGGCGGCATCCCCACCTCGGTGTACACCGACGACAACTACCCCTTCTCCCTGGCCAACCTGTTCCGCAAGGCCGGCTACACCGCCCGCTCCTTCCACAACAGCGAGGGGAACGTCTACGACCGGGAGAACATCCACCGCAACCTGGGCTATGAGAAATACTACGGCGGCAGCGCCCTGAACATGGACGAGCACGAGCTGGACCGCCAGCTCATCAACGGCTTCGATGCCATGACGGAGAAAAGCCCCTTCTTCTCCTTTGTCATCACCTACTCGGCCCACGGGCCTTACGGCGAGGACAACGTCATCTACCAGGAGAACAAAGACGCCGCCCAGGCCGCAGCCAAGCGCACCGACGGCAACTACGTCTACGCCGTGGCCGGGGCCATGGAGACCGACCGCTTCATCGGGGAGCTTATGGACAAGCTCCGGGAGAGCGGCCACGACAAGGACACCGTCCTGGTCTTCTACGCCGACCACTACAACTACTACATGATGGACGACGCCCTGAACATGGAGCTCAAGGGCGTGGACAACATGAACATGCTCCAGCACACGGACTTCTTCATCTGGGCCGACGGCATCGAGCCGACCCAGATCGACAAGGTGACGGCCACCCCCGACGTGCTGCCCACCGTGGCCAACCTCCTGGGTCTGGACACCACCGGGGCCTTCCTGGTGGGGCACGACGGCCTGGGGGACCAGGGCGGCTATGTGTTCTTTGCCGACGGCAGCTGGTTTGACGGCGAGCGCTACTGGTCCAGCACCAGCGGCGAGACCGGCAATGCCGAGCGTACCGCCGAGATCAACCGCCTGACCACCCTGAGCAACCGCATCCTGGCAGGCAACTATTACAGCAATTTGGAGAGCGAGACCCATGACACCAACGAAAACTGACGTGCGTCCGGCGCGGAGCCCTGCGTCGGCGAAGAAAACAATGCAGCTGCCCCGGTCCCCCTGGCTGACCCTGCTGCTGCTGCTGGCCGTGGGCGTGATGATCAGCGGCTTTTCCCTGGCCTTCTCCGGGAGTGAAGGCATCAGCTGGGGGGGAAGCCCCGTCCTGTTCTTCTGGAACACCCTGCCCATCCTGCTCCTGCTGGGGCTGGTGTGGCTGGCCAGCGGCCTTTCCTGGCTGGCGGTGCTGGTGACGGGGATGCTCATCTTCCTGCTCACCGGGGCCAACTACTTCAAGGTCATGTTCCGGGACGACCCCATGGTCTGGTCCGACCTCTTCCGCATCCGGGAGGGGTTCCAGATGTCCGGGCAGTACGACGTGAAGCTCACGCCCCTCATGGGGGTGTGGATCGCGGCGATGATCGCCGCCGCCGTCCTGCTGTTTTTCCTGGGAAAAGGCAAGCCCCGCGCCACGGTGCGGATGCTGGCCCTGACCGCCGTGGGCATGTTCAGCTTGGTCTGCTTCAACTACATTTACCCCAACGACCAGCGCTACACCCAGCTGGCCGGGGACTACGCCAAGGACGAGGGGGAGGCCTACGCCGCCACCGGCATCGTCTACCCCTTCTTCCACAGCGCGGGGGACTACATGAATTCCCAGGGAAATTACGACGAGCGGGCGGCGCGGGAAGAACTGAACCAGTACACCGACGCCACCATTCCCGAGGACAAGAAAGTCAACCTCATCACCATCCAGCTGGAGGCCTTTGCCGACCTGTCCGTCTTTGACATCGACGGCCTGTCGCCGGATGTGTACAAGGACTTCCACGACATCCAGGCCGCCAGCTACTCTGGGAATCTTATCACGGACATCTTCGCCGGGGGCACCACGGAGACGGAATGGGCCTTTATCACCGGCGGCAACCGGCACGGGGACTTTAAGACCAAGACGGACTCCACCGCCTGGTACCTCAAGAGCCAGGGCTACACCGCCAACGGCGCCCACCCCTGCCGGGACTGGTTCTACGACCGGAAAAACGTGAACCCCAACCTGGGCCTGGACGACTACCTCTTCACGGACAACTACTACTACCAGTTCGTGGAGAAGGACGCAGACGTGGCCTATGACGATGTGTTCTTCCCGGACCTGCAAAACCGGCTGACGGAATATTTCCAGACCAACGACGCCCCCCTCTTCTCCTTCAACGTGACCTACCAGGGCCACGGCCCCTACAACACGGAGAAGACCTATTGGGGCAGCGAGTATTGCACGGGAAATTATGAACCGAAGACCCTCAACGCCCTGAACAACTACTTCCACCTGGTCCAGGACACCTCCCACTACGTCAAGGAGTTCATGTCCTATCTCGACAGCCTGGACGAGCCGGTGGTGCTGGTCCTCTACGGGGACCATAAGCCCTGGATGGGCAACCACGGCGTCATCTACGAGGGCATGGGCATCAGCCTGGACACCACCACGGAGCAGGGCTTCCGAAACTATTACTCCACCTGGTACACCATCTGGGGCAACCAGGCGGCCAAGACCCAGCTGGGCCAGAGCTTCCAGGGCCAGGGCCCGGATCTCTCCCCCTGCTTTCTTATGAATCAGGTCTTTGAGATGATCGGCTGGGAGGGCTCTGCCTACATGCAGGCCCAGCGGGAGACGGCGCACATGCTCCCCGTCCTGCACACCACCGGCTGGGTGGAGGAGAACGGCGTCCTCACCGACAGCCCCTCCCCCGCAGCCAAGGCGCGTATGGAAGATTTTCAGAATCTATCCCAGTATGATCGCACAAAATATGAGTAAAAGTGAGAAAACCTCCCTTATCTCTTGAGATAAGGGAGGTTTTATGCTATTCTAAAATATGTATAGCTATTGACTTTTTTCTCTGCCGCCTGCACAGGGCGGCAACGCGAGATAGAAATTATCAAACCGAGGTTCCAAACCATGAAGTATCAGCAGTGGAAGATAGCCCAGCAATCCCAGCAAGTGTGCCGGGAGATGGAGCGCCAGGGGGTGCCTCTCCTGGTGGCCGCCACCCTCTGCGCCCGCGGGCTGACCGACTTAGATGAGGCCAAGGCTCTGCTGTCCAGCGCAGAGGATCAGCTCTGCGACCCCTACTTGATGAAAGACATGGATCTGGCGACCGCCCGCATCGGGCGGGCGCTGCGCAACAAGGAGTCTATCGCCGTCTACGGCGACTACGACGTGGACGGCATCACCGCCACCTGTCTGCTCACCCATTATCTCCGGTCGCAGGGGGGCAACGTGCGCTATTACATCCCCGACCGGCTCACCGAGGGCTACGGCGTGAACAACCAGGCCGTGGAGGAGCTGGCGCTGCAAGGCGTGACCCTCATCATCACCGTGGACTGCGGCATCACCGCCCTGGCCGAGACGGCTTACGCCGCCAGCCTGGGCGTGGACATGATCGTCACCGACCACCACGAATGCAAAGAAAAGCTCCCGGACGCCATCGCCGTGGTGGACCCCCACCGGAAAGACTGCCCCTATCCCTTCAAGGATCTGGCCGGCGTGGGCGTGGCCCTGAAGCTGGTCATGGCCCTGGGCAGCGTCTCCGGCGGCGAGAAGCGGGCCAACGCCCTGTTTCACGAGTACGCCGATCTGGCTGCCGTGGGCACCATCGCAGACGTGATGAAGCTTTTGGGAGAGAACCGGACCATCGTCCGGGTGGGCCTGAAGCATCTGAAAAAGACCCGCCGCCGCGGGCTGTATGCCCTCATGGTGGAGGCCGGGACCCTGAGCCGGGCCATCAACTCCACCACCGTGGGGTATTGTCTCTCCCCCCGCATCAACGCCGCCGGACGCATGGGCCGGGCGGCCATGGCCGCCGACCTCATCCTGACGGACGACACCGAGCGGGCCGAGTATCTGGCCCATGAGCTGTGTGAGCTCAACCGCCAGCGGCAGGGCGTGGAGCTGGATATTTTCAACAACTGCCTCTCCCGTCTGGCCGGGGGCGGGACCTACGACTGTCTGGTCCTGGCCGACCACACCTGGCACCAGGGCGTGGTGGGCATCGTGGCCTCCCGGCTGGCCGAGCAGTTTGCCTGCCCCGTGTTTATGATCTGCCTCCAGGAGGACGGCAAGGGCAAGGGCTCCTGCCGGTCCTACGGCGGCTTTAACCTCTTTGCTGCCCTGGAGCAGTGCGCGGACCTATTGGAGGGCTACGGCGGCCATGCGCTGGCCGCGGGCTTTACCATCCTGGAGGACAACATCCCCCTCTTCCGCCACCGGATGCAGGACCTCATCCGGGAGGACACCGGGGGCGAGGCCAACGTCTCCACCTTGAAGATCGACGGGGAGATCGAAAACACCGCCGTCCTCACCGTGGAGGAGGTCGAGGCCCTGTCCATGCTGGAGCCATACGGCGCGGGCAACCCCAAGCCCATCTTTTCTCTCAGCGGCGTCACCGTCACCTGCATGACCGACGTGGGCGGCGGGCGGCATCTCAAGATGCGGGCCAGCCGGGACGGGCGGACCGTGGACATGATCTTTTTCTCCGTCACCCGTGCCAAGTCCGGCCTGGCGGTGGGGGACAAGGCGGACGTGGCCTTTTACCCCCAGATCAACGAATACCGTGGCTCCCGGACGGTGCAGCTGCACCTGGTGGACCTGCGGCCGGCCTACACGGCCAAACAGCAGAATGAACAGGCTCTGTATCGGAAATACTCCCGTGGGGAACCCATCACCCCCTGCGAGGCGCGGGCCATGATCCCGGACCGGGAGGAACTGGCCGCCGTGTGGCGGTACCTGGCCAACCGGGAGGGGAAGGTCATCGACCACCCCATTCGCCTGGCCCGGAAGGTCGCCCAGGAGGGGGACCTGTGGGAATCCACCCTGCGGACGATGATCTGCCTGGAGGTGATGGAGAGCTTCGAGCTGCTCCACATGGAGCCGGAGCCGGGGGGGATGCTCCGCATCTGCCTGCAAAAGCGGCGGGGCCAGGGGAAGGTCTCCCTGCTCCAGTCGCCCATCATCAAGCACTTGCAGGACATCGCCTGGGGCAAAGAGAGAAGCTCATAACAGCAGGAAAGGGGAGGACGCTATGGAGAGTGTGAACGGGAATCAAGTCTCTATGGAGGACAAACTAGCCGCTCGGTTTGCCGAGCTGGAAGAAAAAATCAAGAACATGCCCCAGGAGGAGCAGGACCGGGTGCGGGACGCCTACACCTACGCCAAGGAGCACCACGACGGCCAGCTCCGCAAGGACGGCTCCCCTTATATCACCCACCCCCTGGAGGTGGCACATCTGGTGGCGGACCTGGGGCTGGACGCCGACTCCATCATCGCCGCCCTGCTCCACGACACCATCGAGGACACCGACGCCACCCATGAGGAGGTCGCCAAGCGCTTTGGCGTCACCGTGGCGAACCTGGTGGAGGGCGTGACCAAGTTAAACAAGGTCAAGTATACTTCCACGGAAGAGAAGCAGATGGAAAATCTGCGGAAAATGCTCATGGCCATGGCCCAGGACGTCCGGGTCATTCTGATCAAGATCTGCGACCGGGTGCACAACATCCGGACGCTGGAATACCAGTCCGAGAAGAAGCAGCGGGAGAAGGCCCTGGAGACGCTGGAGATCTACGCCCCCATCGCCCACCGCCTGGGCATGCAGCGGATGAAATGGGAGATGGAGGACGAGTCCCTCCGCTTCCTGGACCCCGTGGCCTACAAAGAAATTTCGGACGAGCTGGCGGCCCAGGCCAAGGCCCACGCCGCCTTTATGGAGCGGATCCAAAATGAGATCCAAGACCGCCTGAAAAAAGAGGGCATCAAGGGCACGGTCTACGGGCGGGTGAAGCACGTCTACTCCATCTACCGGAAGATGTACGCCCAGAACAAAAAGCTCAGTGAGATCTTTGATCTCTATGCCTTTCGGGTCATCGTGGATGACATCCCCACCTGTTACAGCGTGCTGGGCTGTATCCACGACATGTACAAGGCGGTCTTGGGCCGCTTCAAGGACTACATCGGCACGCCCAAGCCCAACATGTACCAGTCCCTCCACACCACCGTCATCGGCAGCGAGGGCATCCCCTTTGAGGTCCAGATCCGTACCTGGGAGATGCACCACATGGCCGAGTACGGCGTTGCGGCCCACTGGAAGTATAAGCAGGGCCTGAGCAACAAGCAGCTGGGCACCGAGGAGACCTTTGCCTGGGTGCGCCGTTTGCTGGAAAACCAGCAGGACACCGAGGCGGAGGAATACATCCGCTCGCTGAAGGTCGATCTCTTCGCCGACGAGGTCTTTGTCTTTACCCCCGGCGGCGATGTCATCAATCTGCCCGCCGGGGCGACCCCCATCGACTTTGCCTATGCCATCCACTCCGCCGTGGGCAACTCCATGACGGGGGCGAAGGTCAACGGGCGCATCGTCGGCTTTGATTACCGCCTGCGCTCCGGCGAGATCGTGGAGGTCATCACCTCCAAAAACGCCAAAGGCCCCAGCCGCGACTGGATGAAGCTGGCCAAGAGCAACCAGGCCCGCACCAAGATCCGCCAGTGGTTCAAGCGGGAGAAGCGGGAGGAAAACGTGGCCCACGGCCGCACCATGTTCGAGGGAGAGATCAAGCGCCTGGGCCTGACCATCGCCATGCTCACCACCGAGACGATGCTGCCGCACATCCTGGAAAAGGTCCGCTTCAACTCCCTGGAGGAGATGTACGCCGCCATCGGCTACGGCGGCGCCTCCGCCCAGAAGTGCGCCAACCGCGCCAGGGAAGAACTCATCCACCAGGACCGCCAGGAGGCCGAGCGCCTGGCCGCCGAGAAGGCCGAGCAGGAGGCCCGCCAGCAGGCGGAGGTCACCGCCGCCCTGGACTCCGGCGTGGCCAAGTCCGGCAACAAGAAGCACTCCGTCTCCGGCGTGATCGTGGCGGGCATGACGGAATGTATGGTCAAGTTCGCCAAGTGCTGCACCCCCGTCCCCGGAGACCCCATCGTGGGCTTCATCACCAGGGGCTACGGCGTGTCGGTCCACCGGGCGGACTGTCCCAACGCCATCAGCGGCCAGACCCGACCAGGGGAAAAAGACCGCTGGATCAAGGTCAGCTGGGACCCCGACAGCCTCAACACCTACAAGACCTCCCTGGACATCATCGCGAAGGACCGGCCCGGCCTGGCCATGGACGTGACCACGGTGATGGCCACGGCAAAGATGAATATTTTGGCCATGACGGTCAACGTCCTGCCGGACGGGTACACCAAGTTTAATCTGGTGGTGGAAGTCCGGGGCCAGGGCGAGGTCACGACCATTATGAATAAGCTCAACCAAGTGAAGAATGTGTATCAGGTGTCGCGGGTGAGCGGATAAAGAAATTCGCGGCCACCATCAAATCAAAAACGGGAACACCAGAGGAGCCGTTTGGCTCCTCTCTTTCCCAGAAAAATAAAGGAAGCGTATCAGCTATGGAACACAACTTCCAGCCCCTGCTCTTCGGCGGGGATATTAACGTTTACAGCGTAGCACGGGCCTTTCACGAGGCCTACGGCATCCGGTCTGTCTGCTACGGCAAGTTTGCCTCCGGCCCGGCCTATGGGTCCACCATCATCGACTACCGGGTCTGCCCCCAGAACGAGGACGCCGCCACCTTCCGCGAGAACGTGGCAAAGGCTGCCCAGGAGTTTGCGGACAAGACCGTGCTGGTCATCGGCTGCGGCGACAGCTACGTGAAGCTGGCCGCCGAGAACAAGCAATATTTCCCGGAAAACTGCATCGCCGCCACGGTCAGCGGGGAGCTCATCAACACCCTCATCAACAAGGAGAAGTTCTATGCCCTCTGCGATGAGTACGGCATCGACCACCCCGGCACCTTCATCTACCGCAAGGAGATGGGGCATGACTTCGAGCTGAATTTCCAGCCGCCCTACATCTGCAAGCCCGCCAACGGCGTGGCCTACTGGGAGCATCCCTTCGAGGGCAACGAGAAGGTCTTTACCTGCCCCGACCGGAAGAACCTGGAGGAGGTGCTGGATAAGGTCTATGCCTCCGGCTACCCCGACACGATGATCATCCAGGACTTTATCCCCGGCGACGACAGCTACATGCGCGTGCTGACCAACTACTCCGACCGCAACGGCAAAGTAAAGCTCATGTGCATGGGCCATGTGCTGCTGGAGGAACACACCCCCCACGGCATCGGCAACCACGCCGTCATCCTCAACGAGCCGTGCGGCCCCATCGCCGAGAAAATCAAGGCGTTTTTGGAGGACATCGGCTATGTCGGCTTCTCCAACTTCGACATCAAGTATGACCAGCGGGACGGCAAGTACAAGGTCTTTGAGATCAACTGCCGCCAGGGGCGCAGCAACTACTATGTCACCGGCGCGGGCTATAACATCGCCAAGCTCCTGGTGGAGGACCGGGTGGAGGGGAAAGACCTGCCCTTCGTCCTGGCCGACAACCCCAGCCTGTGGCGGGTCGTGCCCCGAAAAGTTGCCTTTGCGTATATCGTCTCCGACTACCACCAGGAGATGAAGCGGCTCATGCAGCAGGGGAGGGAAGTCCGCCCCCTGTTCTACGACAAAGACAAGCCCCTGATGCGGACGCTCCGCATGGAGAAGAATCTGCTGGGCCACTTCAAGAAGTTCAAGCAGTATTACGAGCGAAAGGCCTAAGCCCTTTCCCGAAAAGGAGGACCCACAATGGAAGGTATCCTCGGCGTGCTGGGCGGCATGGGCCCCCAGGCCACCAATACGTTTTATCAGCGCATCATCGACCGCACCCAGGCCGACACGGACCAGGAGCACCTGCGGGTGCTCATCTGGAGCGACGCGAAGATCCCCGACCGCACCGCCGGGATCTTAGGCACCCCAGAGCAGGCAGAGGCGGTGTTTGCCCATCTGCTGGCCGACGCAAAGCTGCTGGAGGGGGCGGGGTGTACGGTCCTGGCCATCCCCTGCAATACGTCTCACTACTTTGCCGACCGGCTCCAGGCCCAGCTGCACGTCCCCATCATCCACATGATCCGGGAGACGGTCAAGACGATCCAAGCCATGGGCAAGCAGACCGTGGGCATCCTGGCCACGGACGGTACGGTGCAGACGGGCATCTACCAAAACGAACTGACCGCCGCCGGGCTGACCCCCGTGACCCTGCCGGAGGAGCTGCAAAAGACGGTCATGTCCATCATCTACGATGAGATCAAGAAAGGGGAGACCGGCTCCCGCGAGAAATTCGGGGAGATCGACGCCTACCTGCGTTCCGTCGGGTGCGACTGCGCCATTCTGGGCTGCACGGAGCTGTCGGTCTACCGCACCCTCCACAGCCTGCCCCCCTTCTATATCGACGCCATGGAGATCTTGGCCGAGCAGGCCATCCTCCGCTGCGGCAAACAACTGCGGAACGTATAAGAAAGAGCCTTCCCCGAGGGGGAAGGTGGCTGCGAAGCAGACGGATGAGGGCTACCTGACGCTACTGAGCCGTTGGGTACTAAGGTAGACGGTAAAGAGGGAATCCCTTTTCGTGCTGCCATGGTACACGACGCCTTCTTTCTGCAACGCAGCCCTCATCCGACCCGGCTTCGCCGGCCCACCTTCCCCCCAGGGGAAGGCGTTACGAAAGGACGATCAAAAACTATGGATCTTACCCTCTACCCCCTGGGGGAGTACATTCAGCTGCTCCAGCGGAAAAACCTTCAGCTGGATTTCTCCGGCGCACCCCTCACCAGAGAGGTGGCGCTGGTCAGCTGCGACTCCCGCGATGTGATCCCCGGCACCCTGTTCATCTGCAAGGGCGCCCACTTTAAGCCTGAATTTTTACAGTCCGCCAAGGAAAAGGGCGCCTTCGTCTACCTGTCCGAGAAGAAGTACGACCAGGTAGACCTGCCCTGCATCCAGGTCAGCGACGTGCGCCTGGCCATGGCCTACCTGGCGGATTTCTATTACAACCACCCCTCCGCCAAGCTGGGCGTGGTAGGCGTGACCGGCACGAAGGGCAAATCGACCACCACCTACTACCTCAAGTATATCTTTGACGAGTACCTAGCCGCCAAGAAGCAGGCCCCCAGCGGCGTCATCGGCGGCATCGAGACGTATGACGGCGTGGAGAAGTTCGAGTCCCACCTGACCACCCCCGAACCCCTGGAGCTGGAGCGGCACTTTGCCAACGCCGTGTCTTCCGGCATCCGGTACCTGAGCATGGAAGTCTCCAGCCAGGCGCTGAAATACGACCGGGTGAAGAACGTGGAGTTTGCCGCCGCCGTGTTCCTGAACATCGGCATGGACCATATCTCGCCCATCGAGCACCCGGACTTTGAGGACTATTTTGCCTCCAAGCTCCGCATCTTCGCCCAGGCGGCTGCCGCCTGCGTGAACCTGGACTGCGACCACGCCGACCGGGTGCTGGAAGCGGCCCGGAAGAGCTGCCCCCGCATCATCACCTTCTCCCAGACGGACCCCTCCGCCACCATCTTTGGCTCCCAGGTCCGAAAGGCCGGGGGAGACATTCTGTTCCGCGTGAAGACCCCCCGGTACAGCCGGGAGTTCCGGCTGACCATGCCGGGCCTGTTCAACGTCCAGAACGCCCTGGCGGCCCTGGCCGTGTGCGAGGCCGTGGGCGTGCCGGAGCAGTATGCCTTTGCGGGCCTCATGAAGGCCCGCGTGCCGGGCCGGATGGAGGTCTATGCCAACGCGGACGAAAAGGTCAGTGTGATCGTGGACTATGCCCACAACCGGCTGTCCTTCGAGACGCTCTTCCGCTCGGTGCGGGAGGAGTACCCCGGCCGCCGGATTGTCACCGTGTTCGGCTGCCCCGGCTACAAGGCCTATGACCGGCGGAAGGACCTGGGCGAAATTTCCGGGCAGTATTCCGACCTGGTCATCCTGACCGAGGAGGACCCCGGCGAGGAGCCGGTGGAGAACATCTGCCGGGACATCGCCCAGTATGTGGCGCAGGGGAGCAGCGACTACTCCATCGTCCCCGACCGCGGCGAGGCCATCAAGCAGGCTGTGATGAGCTGCGACGAGCCCACGGTCATCCTGCTCACCGGCAAGGGGGCGGAGACCCGCCAGAAGCGCGGCATCGAGTATATTGACTGCCCCTCTGACGTAGACTATGCCAAGCAGTATCTGCACGACTACGACGTGCAGCACGGCATGGACGGCATGAGCAAGGTCCGCGCCTTGCTGGACGTGCTGCCCAAGCTCCGCCAGTACGAGGGCCGGACCATTGTCATCAAGTACGGCGGCTCCGCCCTGGACGCGGCCTCCACCGATACGATTTTGGAAGACGCCGCCGCGCTGCAATCCGTGGGCGTGCGGGTGGTCTTAGTCCACGGCGGCGGGAAAGAGATCTCCTCCCTGCTGGAGCGGATGAACGTGCCCACCGTGTTTGAGAACGGCTACCGCGTGACCGACGACACCGTATTGGAGACGGCGGAGATGGCCCTCTCCGCCCGTGTGAACAAGTCCATCGTCTCCGCCCTGGACCGCATCGGCGCAAAGGCCTGCGGCGTGTCCGGCCGGGACGGGGGCCTCATCACCGCCCGGCAGAAGGACAAGGCACTGGGTCTGGTGGGGACCATCACGAAGGTGGACCCCCGGCTCCTGCGGACCCTGCTGGACAGCGGCTTCCTGCCCGTTGTCTCGCCCGTGAGCCGCAGCGAGGACGGCGGCGCCCTGAACTGCAACGCCGATGACGCGGCCCGCGCCGTGGCCGAGGCTATGGGTGCGGATAAGCTCATCTTCCTGACCGACACCGACGGCATCCTGGTGGACAGCCACAACCAGTCCACCCGCATCGCCCGCATGGACGTGGCCAGGGCCAAGGAGCTTATGGACAGCGGCCTCATCGCCGGCGGCATGATCCCCAAGACCATGAACTGCATCCACGCCGTGGAGCATGGGGTGGGGTCCGTGACCGTTCTGGACGGCCGGATGGAGCACGCCGTGCTGCTGGAAGCCATCGCGGAGAAATCCCTGGGCACCACCATGGAGAAGAAAAAGTAACGTGACCAAAGAAGGAGACCTGTCAATGGTTCAGATCGAGACTCTCCCCAACGGCGTCCGCCTGGTGACGGAAGCCATGGATACCGTGCGCTCCGCCGCCCTGGGCATCTGGGTGGGGGGCGGCTCACGGGAGGAGACGCCGGAGGAATCCGGCGCGGCCCACTTCATCGAGCACATGCTCTTTAAGGGCACCCAGCGCCGCACGGCCCAGGACATCGCCAGGGAGACCGACGCCATCGGCGGGCAGATGAACGCCTTTACCACCAAGGAGTGTACCTGCTTCTACGGCCGGGTCCTGGATGACCACCTGCCCCAGGCGCTGGACATCCTCTTTGATATGGTCTACTGCTCGTCCTTCGCCCAGGAGGCGGTGGAGACCGAGCGGGGGGTCATTTTAGAAGAGATCGACATGTATGAGGACACCCCGGACGACCTCTGCGCCGAAAAGCTTTTCGGGGCCGTCTTTGCCGGCAGCCCGCTGGCCCGGCCCATTTTGGGCCGGGAGGAGACCCTGGCCCCCATGACGGGGGCGTTTCTCAAGGCCTATCACGACGCCCACTACCGGGGGGACAACACCGTTGTGGCCCTCACGGGCAGCTTTTCCCAGGAAGTCCTGGAGGACATTCGGCGTCGTTTTTCCGCCCTGCCTGCGGGGAGGGCACCCGCCCCGGTCCCGGCGGCGTATACCCCGGCCTTTGTCGCCACCCCCAAGCCCATCGAGCAGAATCACCTGACCCTGGCCTTTCCGGGGCTGGACTACAACTCCCCCAAGCGCTTTGCCTTGCAGCTCTTGTCTGCGATCTTGGGCGGCGGCGTGTCCTCCCGGCTGTTTCAGCAGGTGCGGGAGCAGCAGGGGCTTTGCTATTCCATCTACTCCTACGGCGCAGGCCACGCGGAGACGGGGGTCTTCTGTATCTACACGGCTCTGAACAAGGAGACCGAGGCCAAGGCCCTGGCCACCATCCGCCGGGTCATCGACGACTTCCTGGCAAACGGCCCCACCACCGAGGAGCTGGAGCGGGCCAGAGAGCAGTCGAAGGCCAACGTCATCATGGGCCTGGAATCCACCCAGTCCCGTATGAGCCACGCAGGGCGGTCGCTGCTCTTTTCCGGGGAAATTTTGACCCCGGAGCAGATCATCGACGCCTACGACCGTGTCACACGGGAGGACGTGGTGGCCCTGGCGCAGGAGATCTTTGCCTGGGACAGGGCGTCCCTGTCTGCCGTGGGCCAAGTGCGGACGGCGGAAGAGTACCGGCAGCTGGTGCTGGGATAAGTTGAGATTTTTTGGACGAAAAACCCCCTGCCGGTCGGCAGGGGGTTTTGACGTAAATAGGATCATCGCTGTTGTTTTTTCAGCATCCGAATGTCCTGGCCGAAGAAGACCAAGGCCTGATACATTCCCTCCAGGCGGGAGGCCACCTGGGCGGAATAGCGCTGGCGGATGGCGTCCAAACTCAGGTTGGAGGAGATGACGGTGTGTTTATTTTCGACCAGGCGCGTGTTGATGACCTCATACAGCGCCGCCTGGGTGAAGGGGGAGGTGAACTCGCTGCCCAGGTCGTCTAAGATGAGCAGGTCGCAGGTGAGATACCGGCGGGTGTCGGCCCCAGCCTGGCGGGCGTCTTCGCCGAAGCGGATAAACTTGCGGGCCTCGAAGCGGGCGAAGACGTTGGAGGCGGTGTCATAGACCACAGAATAGCCCTTTTCCGAGACCACGCGGGCGATGCAGGCGGAGAGAAAGGTCTTGCCCAGGCCCGGTGCGCCGCAGAGGAAGAGGTTTTTGTGGGGGTAGGTGTCAAAAAACTCCGCGTAGCTCCGGCAGCAGCTCAGGACCATCTCCATGCTCTCGCGGGGCGAACGGCGAAACTCCGGCCAGATCTGGCGGTCGTAGTAATCCAAGCGGAAGGTATTGAAGGACTGGTCCCCCAGGTCCAGCAGGGAGGACAGCTCCGCGATCTGTTCCTGCTGGCAGAGCGACTTCAGGCAGGAGCACATTTTGGGTCCCTTCCAGCCCCGGTCGTTGCAGAGGGGGCAGAAGGGGGTCTCGTCCAGGGCGTCGGGGGGATAGCCGGCCTCGTGGAGCAGGGCGGCCTCCTCGTCCTGGAGGGCTAAATTTTCCCGGCGGAGCTTGGCCAGGGTCTCCTCCCGGCCCAGTCCCTGGCGCAGGGAGGCGGCCAGGATCTTCGGGGCGGTCGTCCGCAGCTGGCGGTCGATCTCCTCGGTGCGGGGCAGGGCCTGGTAGATGGCCCGGCGCTGGCGGTCCTGGCGGTCCCGGTGGGCCTGCTGGGCCTGTTTTAAGCGGGCCTCGGCCCGGCTCAGGATGGATTCACTGTATGCCATGGATCACGGCTCCTTTCCTGGGGTTCCTGGGGGTTGGGCGGCGCGGGCCAGCTCCTGGAACATGCGGTCCACGTCGGAGGAGGCCACGGGGCTGGCGCCGCTGGGGGCGGGGGACGGTCCGGCGCTGGGGCGGGCCTGGGGCTTCTGATAGACCGGCCGGCGGCCCCGTTCCGTGGCCTCCACGGCGGCGGGGGTGGTCAGCCCCTCCTTGTGCCAGCGGTTCAAGATGCTGTTCATATAGCTCCACTTAAATTCCTGGAGGTTGAAGAGGGTCCGGTCGCGGGCCAGGAGCAGCAGCTCGTCGGAAAAGCCCAGACGGATCCAGCTCTCCAGATAGTCCCGCTCCTGGGGCACGGGGGTGCGGCTCTCGCCAAAGAGGAGCTGCAGGATCTCGGCCCCCCGGCTGTCCAGGCGGCTCATGCGCTGGAGGTGGGCGTCGGCGGCGTCCAGGGTGGTGATGCCGGCCTTTTCCCACTTGACCGCCTCCCGGCGGATCAGGGGCAGGGTGGTGGTGCGGCCGGGGCCGCCCTTTTTGGCCTTTTCGTTGCACCAGCCCGCCAGGGTCAGGATGACCTCCGGGGGCAGGCCCAGGAAGTCATAGATCATATACAAAATTTTCAGGTCGGAGGGGGAGAGGATCTTTCCCAGCAGATGCTCCATGGCCGGGACCAGAGGCTTGAATTTTTCGTTGTTCATGGCCTGGGCGATGTCCTCGCTGGTGTACTCCGGGGGCCGCTCGTCGGCCAGCTTCACGGGCCGCTGGGGGGCCACCGGCGTGTCCGAGCGGAGCAGGCCCAGCTGGATGAGGGCGCTGCGGGCGGCCTCCACCCGCTCTGCGCCCCAGGGGAGCGCCCCGCTGGTCTGGCCCGCGGCCAGACAGAGGTAGAGCAGGGCGGCGTCGCCGTTGCCGGATCTGGACAGCTTTTCCACCGCCTTACGATGCAGGCCGATGATATTGCCGGGCAGAAGCAAGTCTTTTGCCATGGGCAGGGCCTCCTTTCTTGAGGGGATCATATTGCTTTATTGTAACGAAAAATCGGGGATTCGTAAAGGGGAAGAACGGAGAGGTGCGCCGTTTTAGGGGATAGCATAGGAAATCATTCGATGAAAATTGACAGGATATGCTATTTTATGATAAAATAAAAACGCCCTCTCACCAGGGTGAAAGGTGCGCTGTGATCAATACGGCAGGAGGAACTTGTTCATGCTGTAGGCCAATTTATCCATTACTACAACCACCAGCGACGTCAACACCGGCTAAATTGCCTTGCACCAATGGATTACCGCAGCTTGCTGGAAGCTGCATAAAAGAAAACCAGGACCTCATTTCTGAAATCCTGGAAAAACTTTTTGTTTTTTCATCTGTCTACTTGACAGGGAGCGGTTCATCACTTCTTTTTGTCATCGTTATGATGCTGCTGTTTGGGGACAGGATAGCTTACACTCAGTATACCAAAGTTCGACAGGTTCTGCAAGCAGAAAGCGCTTTCTCGGACAGCAGGCGAAATACTGGACCTTATCGGCAGAATATGCTATCCTGTTCGTAATAAGACAGGGAAAGAGAGGGATTTTTATGGTACGATACCTGCATTCGATCCTCCTGGCCGGACTTCTGGCTGGGGTGCTGGCCCTGGGTCTGGGTGTTGGCGCTGCGGCCACGGCCCCGATGGAGCCGTTTGTCCCACCGAAAGCCCCCACAGAGCCAAGTGATCCAGAGACAAACGGCGAGATGTACGGCTGGGGTACAGGCGGTGCCAGCCTCGTCTACGACCGCTCTGTCTGGTATGTCCGCGAGAAGACGAGCAGAATCCTCGAGAGCGGAGAGTGGAATCGCGAAACTTATAATGAACATGGTGAAACGATTCGTTGGGAGGACTCTTCCGGTATGCAACGCAACGTCCGCTATTGCTACACGCCTGACGGGGCGCTTTTGTCGGATGGGCTCCGGTTCTGCGCCTATGATGCACAAGGACGGCTGATCGACTATACCTATTCCACGAAGAATGAGTGGGATGAAACGGTCCGCCATCACATCACTTATCGCTACGGCACAGACGCTGATGGCCGGACCTATGGCGAAAAGATCGATGCAGACGGCCTGCCCTTCCTGCGCATTACCTTCGATGCCCAAGATCGTCCGATCCGGATCAACTATTTGGATCAAAACGGGAACGTGACTGACGGTGGGGTGCAGTATACCTATGACGCAGCGGGCCGCATGACGATGCGGAAAGCCGACAAAGCAGAGACTTACCTTTGGAACTATGACGAGGCAGGTCATCTGATCGGCCAGACCCGCATCCCCGCTGCAGATAGCACAGACGACATTGTGCGGGTGCGCTATGCCTACGACGACAGGGGCTGCTTCCTCGGGGCCTATTATGGCGACAGCACGACACCGCGCACGAATTTCCACTACGACGCGCAGGGACGGCTCATCTCCTGGGAACGGGACGAATATTCTTGCCGGTATACTTATAATGAAAAGGGACAGCTCCTGCGTGTGACGTACAACGATGGCGATTGGCAGGAATTCTCCTATGATGCCGAGGGCAGAACGGTCTCCATCCGGTCGGACTTCGCCGAGATAACCTATCGCTACGCCCGGTACGGCAGCTTTCTGGATGTGGATGAGAGCGACTGGTATGCCCCGTATATCCAGAGCATGGCCGACAAAGGTCTGTTAAAGGGGATGGAGGACGGGACCTTTGCCCCCAACGCGAACATGACCGTCGCCGAGGCGATCACCCTGGCCGTCCGCATGGCCGCAGACGAGGGGCAGAGCTTCCGACAGGGGCAGCCGTGGTATCAGGTCTATATTGATTGGGCAAAGACGCACGATCTGCCGTGGGAGTACGCCGACTACAACGCGAAGATCACCCGGACTGAGTTTGCCCAGCTCTTCGCGGCGGTGTATCGCAGCAGTGAGACAATGCAGAAAACGGTGCAGCCGATCAACACCGTGCCGGACGGCTCCATCCCCGATGTGGCGATGGACGATGCGAACGCGGCGGACATCTACCTGCTCTACCGTCTGGGCGTCCTGGCGGGCAGCGATGAGGCGCACCACTTTGCGCCAGACAGCCAGATCCTCCGTAGCGAGGTGGCAGCAATCGCCTGCCGTCTGCTCAACGAGGGCCGCCAGAGCTTCTCTATCACATGACAAGCTGTTTATAACACTTATATAATTATTTCCAATCGAGATCACGCACGCGAAGCCGGGAGCTTTTCCGGCGGTATCCCCGCCAGCAGCAGCACCCCGGCCCAGGCCACCCCCGCAAAGCCCCGCAGGGGCACCTCCTGCGGCTCCAGGCTCCGGCCGGCCAGGGTGACGACCTCCCGCTGGAGCGCCAGGCACAGCCCGTGCCCCCCTCCAAAAGCCCAATGCGGTGCATCGCCATTCCCCCTTTTCTCCCCATAGTGTGAAAAAAAGTCGCAGAAATTATGCATTGGGCATTGTCATTGTTTCCCGATGAGCGATTCGAGCAAAATTGACAAGCTCTCCTATCCTATGCTAAAATAAGTCTGCCCTGTTTCCAGGGCAGGAAAGAGCGCTGTGATCATACGGCAGGCGGTTCGGCCACTCCCTCCGAAAGGAGGTGACGCCTATGCCGATTATTTTGACGTTGCATGTCTTCGGACTTACCGTGACGATCAGAATAAAAAAGCAAAACCGCCACTCGGCCAAGTGACGGTTTTGTTGACATAAGTGATATGTCCAATAACACCATTTCGGGCTGAACCGCTTGTCGCAGCGCCCTTTCTGTATTCTATGGTAACAGGGAAATCTTTTTTTGTCAAGTTCTCTGCCACGGGAAAATACACCGGGCGGGGAACTTTTTTTGCTGTCATAGCATATCTAGGATGATCGAGAGCAGGTCTTGGATCTGCTTGCGGTTTTCTGGTTTTAGATCTGTGATGCGGCGTGCAATGGCCAGGGCCTCTTGCTCCTGTGCGTCCAGGCCGAACAAGATCCGGTCTGCGCTGACGCCGAGCAGGAGACACAGGCGCTGCAATGTTTCCAGGGAGATCCCGGAAACCCCGCGTTCGATCGCGCTGAGGTGGTTCGGCGTGATGTCCAGTAATTCCGAGAGGGTGTCCTGCGTGTACCCTGCCTCTTCCCGAACGAGTTGGATATGATTTCCGACCGCAATGTTGATCTCCTTTTTCTCTCGCATAGCCTCACCGCCCTTGTGTTTAGTCTAACCAATGACGATGCCATTATAAACATTGCAGTATCGTTGATTTTTCTAACGACAGTGCATTGACTATTTGGGGGAGACGGTGGTAAAATGACGTTGTTTTGTGGCCCCAGGCGGTGACGTTCTAGAACTGCGAAGGGTCAGTCTTTCCTATATACCATTTTCCTACGTGACAAGAGAGGAGAGCTTATGAAAAAAAGGATCATCTCAAGTATTTTGACGGTCATAATGCTCATGACCATGCTTCCGACTGCTGCGCTGGCCGCTGCGGCTCCCGGAACAAGCAGCGGTACAGTTATATATGTATCCGAAACCGGCGATGATTCAGCTGTCGGCGACGAGAACGCACCCCTTAAAACAATTGGTGCGGCATTTACGAAGGCAGCTGACGGAGATACGATCTGCTTGCTTTCTGATATTCAATTAGTTGGAAAGCTTGTTCTGACCGGTGATAAATCAGTAACGCTGGTAGGCAAAGCCGATGAAACTGCAAAGAAGATTACCTATCAAAAAGACACGTCTACTGACCTTTATATGATTGAGGTTGGTGTTGAATACGGCTCAGCTACAACGACGAAGCTCACGCTTGAAAATGTGACGGTTGATGCTGAGGAACAGGATATTCGGTGCATCCGTGTTTGCCCTGAAAGCCAGCTCACATTAGAAAACGGTGCAACGGTCTGCAACGGACGTGCAGTTCATCGGCGCGATGATCATTCAGGAAACACAGGAACAAATGACTGGGGCGGCGGTATCGTAGTTGATAGCACTGCAAAGCTGATTATGAATGATGGCTCCGCCGTAACCGACTGTTCTGCTGAACAGGGCGGCGGCATCTATCTCAGCGGTGAGATGGAGCTGAACGGCGGTACGATTAGCGGAAATACCGCAGTTGGTGATTACTTTTACACTGCCTATACACAAAGTGCCCACGGCGGTGCAATTCTGATCCGTGCAAATCGTGCTGACTATGATGAAAGTTATGATGTGCCGGCTAAATTGACTATGACCGGCGGAAGCATTCAAAACAATAAAGCAGCAAGTACTCTAAGTGCCTTTGGCGGTGCGGTTGCCATTCTTGGTACACCAAAAAAATCTGTGGATTTGACCAACGAATTTATTATGACCGGGGGTACGATTTCCGGCAATACAGCCGGATACGGTGGTGCGATCTCTGTTTATGCGGCTGATCGCTATTGGAACGGCAATGCAAGCGTCAAGATTTCCGGTAATGCGGAGATTACCCAAAATATAGGCCGTAATGGCGGTGGCGCGATTGCTCTGTGGACCAGTAAAGCAGATGATTACACCAGCACCGTAGAAATGAGCGGCGGTACATTTTCGGAAAATGAGACATTCTCTAAGGGCGGCGGTGTTTTCCTGTACGGCAAGGGAGACTCGTTCTACATGACCGACGGCAAAATTTCCGATAACGAAGCGAAACAAGGTGGCGGCATTTCCATCAGTGATACAGATGCGGCTGCTTATCTGCTGGGCGGTACCATTCGGGATAATAAGGCAACTGACGGATACCCCTACGTTGATGATCCTTCGGAGCGCTGCTATTACGGAAACGCAGTTTACCAGGATGGCAGCCTCTATCTTGACGGCACAAAAGCCAACATCAGCGGCGATATTCGTATCGGCTGCCGCTTTGATACAAGCGGAGGAATTTCCACCAACCGTTTTGTAGCTTTGGTCGGCGCATCGGATACGATGAACGATTACGAATTGACTTCTTTTGACAGTGAATCCTTAGATGGCAGAGTGGTTGTTGCCCCCGATACGATTACTTATGGCACAGAAACCTATAGCGTAGCAGATGCCGAGCCGTATCTGTCGCATTTTACACACAACCATAAGGAAATTATTACAGATACTGATTATACGGCAGAAACGGGAACTTCTTCTCAGGCGAAGAGCCTTGTTCTGTACGGAGCGATCCAAAAGTTTTCTGTTACCTACACAGACGGTATCGGTGGCACCAGCTTTGCGGATGAGGTAACCAGCGACCTGCGCCGTGGAACTCCCACCCCTGCTTTCACTGGCGGAACGCCGACTCGCAGCGGTTATACCTTTACCGGTTGGGAGCCGTCCGTAGCCGCAACGGTAACGGGCAATGCCGTTTATACCGCACAGTGGACAAAGAACAGTTCCTCCTCCCATCATCATTCGACCCGCTATACACTGCACTATGAGTCGAACGGCGGCACTTCCTATAAGGACGAAAGCTATTCCTCTGGCACGACTGTGACGCTGGATAAGGCTCCTGTCCGCGAGAGCTACACCTTCACCGGCTGGTACGCCGACAAAGCGCTGACCGACAAGATCACCAATGTGAAAATGACGGGCAACAAGACGGTCTATGCAGGCTGGAAGGCTACCGGTGTGCCGGATATGCTGAACGGCGATGACCACTACGCCTATGTAGTCGGTTACTCCGATGGCACTGTCCGTCCGAACGCGAACATCAGCCGCGCCGAAGTTGCAACGATTTTCTTCCGCCTGCTCAAGGAGGAAGTGCGTGATGGCAACCTCACCGCTGAAAATACATTTGCTGATGTAACGGATGGACAGTGGCACAACAAGGCGATTTCCACGATGGCGAAACTGGGTGTCGTTAAGGGACGCAATGCTGAAGCTTTCGACCCGGATGCTCCCATTACCCGCGCCGAGTTTGCAACGATCTGCGCTCGTTTCGATAAGACCCAGATCAACACCAGCAGTAACTTCACGGATATTTCCGGTCACTGGGCAGAAAAGTACATCGAGAGAGCCGCAACACTGGGCTGGATCGCAGGCTATTCTGACGGAACTTTCCGCCCCAGCAACTACATCACCCGCGCAGAGGCAATGACGATGATCAACCGCGTGCTCTGCCGTATGCCGCAGAGTGAGGATGACCTGCTGCACACGATGGTGGTCTGGCCGGACAACAAGCCCACGGATTGGCATTACCTCGCCGTGCAAGAGGCGACCAACAGCCATGAGTTTGCGCGCAAGGGCGCGGTCAACGAGACATGGACGAAGCTGACCAGCGCACCGGACTGGACGCGGTATCAGTAACAGTAAGAACGAATTTTTCTGCATTTCCCCGCCCGATGGATTTTTCCGGGGCGGGGAAAAGTTTCTCTTTTCATTGCTTCGGCGGTGTGTTATAATTTAACCTGTACTAGCATGGGCATTTGCCCAGCGTTCTTTTACCTATGAAATAATATCAAAGGAGCGATTTACCAATGGAACTGGAAACCGTACTGTATCGCGTTGAGGGCCCCGTTGCCGTCATCAGCCTGAACCGCACCAAGGCTATGAACTCTCTGAACAAGCAGATCTTCGCCGATCTGACCACCGCCTTTAACGCCGCAAAGGACGACGCTGCTGTCCGCTGCGTCGTGATGAACGGCGAGGGCCGCGCTTTCTGCGCTGGTGGCGACATCGCTGAGATGAAGACCATCAACACTGAGCCTGCCTTCTTCGACTTCATGACCGTTGCCGGCGAGTTCACCACCCTGCTCAACACCTTCCCCAAGCCCGTCATCGCTGCTGCTCACGGTGCCATCGCCGGTGCCGGCACCTCTCTGGTCATGGGCGCTGACATCGCACTGGTGGCTGACAACGCCATGTTCATCGTGGCCTTCGGCCAGGTGGGCCTGATCCCCGACTGCGCCTGCCACTATCTGCTGCCCCGCGTCGTTGGCCCCAACCGCGCCAAGGAGCTGATGCTGACCCAGCGTGCCGTCAAGGCCGACGAGATGCTGACCCTGGGCATCGCCAACAAGGTCGTTCCCGCTGACCAGCTGATGGAAGAGGCCATGAAGCTGGCCAACAAGATCGCCAAGGGCCCCCTGAACTGCTACACCATGTCCAAGGCTCTGATGAACAAGGCCCACGAGACCACCTTCGAGGAGCTGCTGAAGGAAGAGACCGCCATGCAGGCCGCTGCCCGCATGAACCCCAACGCTGAGGAAGGTCTGTCCGCTTTCCTGGAGAAGAGAAAGGCCAGCTTCCAGTAATTTCTGGTGCAACTTTTTTGAATTCATGCAGTATTCATAAAAAATTGCATAAATTCTCGAAAGTAAGACAGCGCAGAGGGTTTCTGCGCTGTCTTTTTTCGATTTTTTAGGAAAAGGCCTTGCAAGGGGACTGCATACTGTGTATAATGTGTTCTGTTCTCGATCTTGTAAACGCAGAACAAAAATGAAAAGAGGTTACTGTATCATGAAAAAACTGCTTTCTGTCCTGATGGCCGCCGCGATGCTGGTCGGCGTGCTGTCCCTGGCAGGCTGCGGCGGCAACGGCGGCGAGACCACCACGGATCCCGCTGCCGACGCTGACAACAGCGCTGCCACCACCGAGACCGCTGGGGACCTGACCACCGTCACCGCCGGCAAGCTCACCATGTCCACCAACGCCCAGTTCCCCCCCTATGAAATGGTCGCAGACGACGGCAGCTTCGAGGGCATCGACATTGAAGTGGCTGACGCCATCGCCAAGAAGCTGGGCCTGGAGCTGCAGGTCGATGACATGGACTTCGATGCCGCCCTGCTGGCCGCCCAGAACGGCAAGAGCGACATGGTCATGGCTGGCGTGACCGTGAACGAAGAGCGCCAGGCCGTCATGGACTTCTCCGACAGCTACGCCAAGGGCGTGCAGGTCGTCATCGTACCTGAGGACTCTGACATTCAGTCCATCGACGACATGGACGGCAAGATGATCGGCACCCAGCGCGGCACCACCGGCTACATCTATTGCTCCGACACCCCTGAGAACGGCGGCTTCGGCGAAGAGCACGTCACCGCCTATGACGACGGCGCCACTGCTGTCAAGGCCCTGCTCAACGGCCAGGTGGACTGCGTTGTCATCGACAATGCCCCCGCCCAGGAGTATGTGAAGGCCAACCCCGGTCTGAAGATTCTGGACACCGAGTTTGCCAACGAGGACTACGCCATCGGCGTGGCCAAGGGCAACACCGCTCTGCTGGATGCCATCAACGGCGCTCTGAAGGAGCTCATCGACGACGGCACCGTCCAGAGCATCATTGACAAGTACATTCCCGCAGAGGCTGCCAACTGATCCCGCATCAGTTTCACCGAAACGGAACCCCACGCAAAGCGGGCGGTCTTTGTTGGCCGCCTGCTTTGACTTTTCAAAAGAGAGAGGAGAATGTCCGTGAACTGGGCACAGCTCTATGCCGACCTGTCTGCGCAGCTCCAAGCCCATGTGGATCTGCCCTTCTACCAGGACTTTTTCGTCAATTTTTACCGGGCCTTCATTGATGGGGCACGCTGGAAGCTCTATCTGTCCGGCCTGCGCATGACCATTGAGGTCACGGTCCTGGCCCTCATCATGGGCATTATTCTGGGTGTGATCGTCGCCGTCATCCGCACGGCCCACGACCAGCAGCGGCCCGGCCGCCACAACCCCATCCTGTTCCTGCTCAACACCATCGGGACCATCTACACCACCGTCATCCGCGGCACGCCGATGATCGTCCAGATGCTCATCATGGGCAGTATCATCTTCGCCAGCAGCCGGAACTTCACCGTCATCGGCACCATCGCCCTGGGCATCAACTCCGGCGCTTACGTCGCTGAGATCATCCGGGGCGGCCTCATGTCCCTGGACCCCGGCCAGGCGGAGGCAGGGCGCTCTTTGGGTCTGAACTACTTCCAGACCATGCGCTTCATCGTCATTCCCCAGGCGTTTAAGGCCATTCTGCCGGCCCTGGGCAACGAATTCATCACCCTCTTCAAAGACACCGCCCTCATCACCGTCATCGGCGGCAAGGAGCTGCTGTACGCGGCCAAGGCCGTGGGCGCGAAGACTTACAGCGTGACCTACCCCTACCTGGGCGCGGCGGCGATGTACCTGGTCCTGGTCATCATCCTGACCTGGCTCCAGGGTAAACTGGAAAGGAGGCTGCGGCAAAGTGATCGACGTTAAAAACCTCTCCAAGTCCTTCGGGGACCACCTGGTCCTGGACGATATTTCGGCCCACATCAGCCCCGGCGAGAAAGTGGTGGTCATCGGGCCGTCCGGCTCCGGCAAGTCCACCTTCCTGCGCTGCCTGAACCTGCTGGAGACGCCCACCAAGGGCACCATCACCTTCGAGGGCACGGACATCACCGACCCCAAGACGGACATCAATCTCGTCCGCCGTCAAATGGGCATGGTCTTCCAGCACTTCAACCTCTTCCCCAACATGACCGTGAAGAAAAACATCACCCTGGCCCCCGTTCAGACGGGCCGGATGAAGCAGGAGGAGGCCGACAAGCTGGCCATGGAGCTGCTGGAGCGCGTGAACCTGGTGGAGAAGGCCGACGCCTACCCCAACCAGCTCTCCGGCGGCCAGAAGCAGCGCATCGCCATCGTCCGCGCCCTGGCCATGAAGCCCAAGCTCATGCTCTTCGACGAGCCGACCTCCGCCCTGGACCCGGAGATGGTCGGCGAGGTCCTGGACGTCATGAAGCAGCTGGCACAGGAAGGCATGACCATGGTCGTCGTGACCCACGAGATGGGCTTTGCCCGCGAGGTGGGCGACCGCGTCCTCTTCATGGCCGACGGCAAAATTCTGGAGCAGAATACGCCAGAGCAGATCTTCACCAACCCCCAAGAGGAGCGGACGAAGGTGTTCCTCTCCAAAGTACTGTAAAAATCATACGCTAATAAAGAAATTTCCGCTGTGCAGTCAATACACAGCGGAAATTTTTATAGAATGCTTTAAGAGAAGAATGTGTCGTAGGGAATGATGAGCACGGTACTTCCTTTGCGCTGTCCATAAAGACTATTATCATCGGTGGGCTGAATGAGAATACTTTCATCGTTTCCGGAAAATACCTCAAATTGATAGGTCGCATCGTAGCTTTCGGATTCCTCATAAACATCACTGATAGAAAGGTTCATGGTAAGGATGTGGTCATCCGAAAGCTGATAGGTTCCTGTACCAACAAAATCAAATTCTGTTTCCAGAAAACCAAATGCAACGGAACAGGAACCATCTGTCTCAAACGACATGTCCATTACTAATCTGGATACTTGACCATTGTCTTCTGAGGCGCACCAAAAACCGATCCACTCATTTTTCTGCAGCATCGACCTCTGTTCTGCAGCTGTTTTCATTTGCCCGCCTAATGTAATGGGACAGGTAATTGTAGTGCCATCTCTGCCTAAAGTATAGGAATCAAAACACAAGACCAATTGTCTATTCTGGATACAATAGCTTTCTGGCTGTAACAGCTCTTCACTAGTATCAAGGGAGAGGTTATTTTGATAAATATAGTAAGATAATGTATTTTTGACACAGTCTAAGACCGTTGTGCTGGATAACGGAAAAACATCTTCCATATTGAGAGGTTTTCCGCTCTCCAAGTCGAACGTTAAGCCGCGATAACTGATGTTGCTTGTGCCACCCATATACCATTTTTCACAATATAGAACACTTAACACATTATCTTCGGTGTTGGTTACTTCTGCTTCTACCGTAAAAAAGAACGGGGCATCCGGTGTGGGTTGAAAACCCTCGGAAAGATATTGTTCCACCTCGTTGTTCTTGCTCAAGAATTCTTCATAATCTGCCTGGAACGCTGCATTGATAGCGGCGGCAACCTCACTCTCTCCTTTCACAACGACCAGGTCATAGTAATGCTCACAGATCACCTGGCCACTGCTATCCTTTTTGGAAGAGTCCTGCCGTTGAACATTGATATCCGAAGCGGTTATGGGCTTTTCCGGTTCTGGTTCAGGTTCGCTGACGATTTCTGTTGTGGTTTGGCTTTCTGCCTGGGGTGTTTCTGGTTTGGTTTCCTCCGGTTGGGTTTGGCTGCATGCTGCTAAGCTCAGCAAAAACAGCAAGCTGAGCAGGAGACAGAGTGCTCGTTTCATGGTTGAATCCTCCCTATATAAACTCTCTGCTGGAATCTCTCTTCCAACAAATCAGAAGTTTACAGAACTTTACTGTTTTCTACAAGGGATTTTCAAAAACGGTAAAGTTAGAAGCAAAAATAGCACGAGAGAGAAAAGCTGCCGCAGATTTGATTTCTGTGTCGGCTTTTGTACGCTTATTGAACTTCTTGATCAGAAGCATCTAATATGCGATACTCATATTCTCCCCCATCATCTGGAAGAGGAAACAGAACGATATCCGGGTAAGTCGCAACAGGAAGCTCCGACCAGGCTTCATCATTAACACGCCATTGGATGTATTTCACTGCCTCATTGTTCACCAGGAACAGCTGATAGCAAGCGCTTCCAGAACCAACGGTCGTGACCCACACGTCAGAGGCTCTGGTGGGTAAATGATTGACCGCAGATAAGAGCCGCGGTTTTTCAATCGACGAAAACTCGGCGATCCCCATTTTTTCCTGGTTGGAAAACGCCACCAAAATTCCTTGACCGTCGGGGAAAGATTTGACAAAGAACGGCTCTACGCTTCCGGAGGGAAGGTCTTGGCTTTTTTCAATCTGTCTGGTGATGGAGGGGTAGCCCGGTTGGTGGGCCACGACGGCAATGAGGATAACAGCCACTGCGAGAAAGAGACTTTTGGTAAGATAGCTTTTTCTTTGCTCAGACATAAAAATACTCCCTTCTGAAAAAGAAAGGCCGTCTTGACAGGACGGCCTTTCTGGGCTATACTGAAACCAACAGGGGTGACTGGTGACGGTTGCTCCCTCGGATAGTTAAATCATCATACGATGACTGTAACCGCTCGGGTGGCTGCCGGGCGGTTACTTCTTATTGTCATCGTTATGATGCTGCTGCTTATGCAGATAGATGCTAAAAATAACACCGAATACCGCGCAGCCTGCAGAAATGATACTGCAGATCAAAGAAACGATAGCCATAGGGCCTCCCCCCTTCCTCTCAGTCGGGGGACGACAGAAGTGCCCCCCGGTTTCAGAGAGCAGACCGCCTTTTCTCCAGGATCCCTTTCGGATCAGAATAGCTTGGTGCCAGTATACCAAAGTTCGACAGGTTCTGCAAGCAATTGCGCTGCGTCTTAATAAGAAGCCTTCCATTTAACAGAAAACGTAACGGGGAAGCGGCCCAACTTACTGGCCGCTTCCCCGATTTGTTTCCCGTAATTCCCGCACGATGTTTGTCAATGCTTCCACCTGTATCTCGGTCAGACCATCCACGTTGATCGTCCGGTTGCTGGTGGCTCCCAGAAGATAATCCGTACTCACCCCAAAGATGCGCGAGAGCTTGAGCAGCACATCATACGGCGGCAGATGCACCTCGTTCTCATAGGCGCTGATGACAGATTTTGATACGCCCAGCCGCTCCGCCAGCGTCACCTGAGAGAGTTTCTTCTGTTTTCGCAGTTGTTTGAGCTTTTCACCAATTCGAGGCAGGTACATGATCCTCACACCTTTTCCAGTATTTCTGGACGCATTGTATCGGAGCGATGGTCAGTAATACTGGAATAATTCCTTAAATAGTTGACTTTATGCGTTTTTCTGCTATACTTTCTTTTATGGGTTTCCATCAAAAAATAAGGAGGAAGGGCAGCATGGGATATGCGATATTGATTCTCTTCGTCGCTTCCATGGCACTCATGGTCAACTGGGCAGCGGCGAAACGCTTTCAAGAAATCGCGGACATGAAAGGACACAACGGGGAGGACTATTTTTGGTGGTGCTTCTGGCTGGGGCTTTGCGGATGGGCTATGGTCATGGCTCTACCGGACAGACGGAATGGACAAGCAGGAGCCGTTCTCCCGAACGATGACCTGCCTGCACTATAAGGAGGTGTCATTCCATGAGTGAACGATACCTCAAGCTGTTTTCGTTGGAGGAAAACTTATATATCCCCGGTTCTCCCGTCTTGATCGCGGCGGGTGCTTTACTAAAAGATACCCAGACAGGAAGAATTTTGGGCCAGCTCAAGCTGCAAAACATCTCTGACCAGCCCATTAAAGCGGCCACAGTAGCGCTGATTCCCTTGGATACCGTAGGCAATCCATTGGGCGAACCAGTTTCCTATCAATATCTGGATCTGAAGGTCACACGAGACGCCTATTGGGGCAGTCAAGACCCGATCCGATTCTCCGATCCTTCCACACGGGCCTACACCGCTTCTGTGAAAGAAGTGATCTTCTCGGACAACAGCATCTGGACTGCACCGAACAGCGCCTGGAAAGCACTCCCAGCCAAAACGACGCTGGAAACACAACTGGATGACTTTGAACTGGCCACCCAGTACAGGATGCACTTTGGGATGGACTGTCAATATGGTTACCAGACCGCAGAAGACCTGTGGTACTGTCCCTGTGGTGCCGTTAACCATCAAGGAGAAAGAGCTTGTCACTCCTGCCAAAAAGACAGCAACGAATTGGCTGGCGTAGATTGGGACCTGTTGCGGAAAGAAGCGGCAGAACGAGTTGCCAAAAAACGTGCCGAGGAAGAGGCTCTCGCCGCAGAGAAAAAAGCGAAACAAGAGCGTATTCAAAACTTTTTTCAGGGCCGTCTTTTCCGCCGCATTGCTGTGGTTGCCCTCATCCTTGTTGTCGTCATCTTTGCCGGGGTCAATTATCATCAGGTTCAAGAACGCAAACAAGCCTATATGGTTTTTTGTGATTATATTCGAGAAAACGGCATAGAAGATGGAGAATATCTTGTTTCTCTGAAATTCGACCTGTCATCCGGGTATGGAGAGTGGAAATCCTATCAAGATCCTTCCTCCGAACCTAAAATACTCTGTACCTTTAACCAGTTCGCGGGGGGCGATCTTACTGCGGTCTTAGACCCAGGAAGCAACACTGTCTCCCTGGAACTTACCACATCTCCCGCAGAGTCAGATTCGTATGCATGGACTTTTGAGTACGATATTCCGTATGATATCACTAAAAACTGGGTGATCTCCGCAAATTTTGATGCGGATTCCTATTCAGAAGGGAAAACAATCCTTCCCGACGAATGGTCAGATGCAAGTGGAGAGAGTTCGTTCTCGGCAAATTCCTGGGAAGAAAATTGGGGAGAAGTGTTATCCCATAAATTCTCTGAGATGCTCTCCTGCCTGGATGAGTCTTTACAAGAGTATGGGCTTGGGATTTCCGTGGCTGATCTGGGATTCACTTCTTACTAACGGCCATAAAAAGAAAGGCCGTCTTGACAGGACGGCCTTTCTGGGCTATACTGAAGCCATCAGGGGTGACTGGTAACGGCCGCTCCCTCTACGATTTATTGAGCCATCATCATGATGACCGTGACCGCTTGGGTGCTAGCCAGGCGGTCACTTCTTTTTCTCATCATGATGATGTTGCTGGCGATATACATAGATGCCAAAAATAGCACTGAACACGCCGCAGCCTGCAGATACGATACTGCAAATCACTGAGATGATAGACATAGAGCCTCCCCCCTTCCCTTGGGTCGGGGGGCGAAGTAGTGCCCCCGGGTTTCAGGGAGCGGGCCGCCTTTTCTCCAGTGTCCCTGTGGGGACAGGATAGCTTGGGGATAGTATACCAAAGTTCGACAATTTCTGCAAGCAGCAAGCCGCCGCAGGGTCATTCAACTCTGCGGCGGCTTCTTTTCTCTCTCTATGTTAGGAAGCTGGGGGGCTTAGTAAGCGACACCCCAGTAGATCATTTTTTTGGCGGCGCGGCCGCAGATGGGGCAGGTGTCGGCCAGGTGCTCCTGGGCGAAGGGGACGCAGCGGGAGGTCATGCCGGCCTCTTCCTTCATCTTCAGCTCGCAGTCCAGCTCGCCGCACCACATGGTCTTGATGAAGCCGCCGTGCTCGGCCTGGAGCTGCTTAGCCTCCTCCAGGGAGAAGGCAGGGAAGGTGTGCTCCTCCAGGTTCTTCTTGGCCCGCTGGTATAGGCCGTCGTGGATGGCGTCCAGGGTGGCCTTGGCGGTCTCCTCCAGGGTGTCCAGGCTGACGAAGACTTTCTCGCCGTTGTCCCGGCGGACCAGGACGCACTGGTTCTTCTCGATGTCCTTGGGACCCAGCT
>OGDF01001118.1_pt1 | contig 40661 bp, 40 predicted proteins | sample 1570141 | NCBI WGS metagenome assembly OGDF01 (sample SAMEA4370581, study PRJEB24528) | human gut metagenome
TCATGAGAACAGCGATTTTTATATTTCACTGTCTCTCATAAAGGGAGCATACCACTGCGCCGTGGGGCGCTTTTTTATGCTCTTATGCGGGAAGACTGCTTGTGAAAGACGTTCAGGCAAGTCATGGTGGTTACTGAGGCAATATGGTAACGATACATTCAGTTTTCGTCATTTTGTAAGATGATTCTTTTAGTGGTTTGAGAAAATCAAGTGATATTGGCGACGCAATACAGATTTTTTTCGGCTGGCGTTGTCGCTATAAGCGATGGTTGAGGCATTATGCCCGTTGGGAATGGGCGGCATAAGGAGCGGGAAGTTAACAAATAAAATACGCTGTTATAAACTATAAACAACAAAGGAGATAGATAACAAAAATAAAACTTATTAAGAGGAGCGTGTTGATTATGCCACCGGTAATTGATCGAGATCTTTGTATCAAATGTGGGACTTGCGCCCAGATTTGCCCACTGGATGTTATCCATGTGAAGGTAGATGAAAACAACGAAAAGGAGATCGTTGTTCAGTATCCTGAAGAATGCTGGCACTGCCGTGCATGTGCCATTGATTGTCCAAAACAAGCCATCAAACTTAGATATCCATTGTCTCATATGATGCTGCATATCGAAGTGAATAAAGAAGAAAGGGGCGTTTGATCATGAAACTCAATGTGAGACAGGATGTCGTAAAAACAGATGTGTTGGTTGTCGGCGGTGGGATCGCCGGGATGCAGGCTGCGATCGCAGCAGCAGAACAAGGTGCAGACGTCATAGTTGCTGAAAAGGCAGACACCAGACGTTCCGGCTGCGGCGCAACGGGTAACGACCACTTTATTTGCTACATTCCAGAATACCACGGCGACGATTTTAATGAAATCATTCGTGAGGTTACAGAAACCCTCATCGGGCCACAGCAGGACTACGATTTGCTGCGTTTGATGATGAAACGTTCGTTTGAATTGGTTCAGAAGTGGGAATCTTATGGTATCAATATGCGCCCTACTGACGAATATCAATTCCTTGGTCACTCGATGCCAGGCCGCAGACGTTATCATTTGAAGTATGATGGCAAAGATCAGAAGCCATTACTGACCAAGAAAGCAAAATCTTGCGGTGCTAAGATTATGAACAAGACTGTTGTGCATCAGCTGTTGACCAACGACGAAGGCCGTGTCATCGGCGCTCTTGGCATCAATGTGGCTAACGAAGAACCAGAACTGATTACGTTCCAGACGAAGGCAGTGATCATCACCACCGGGAATGCGCTGCGCCTCTATCCTGGCGTAAACCCAGCGTACCCATTCAATGTTGCCAACTGCCCAGCAGATACTGGCGGCGGTCAGGCTATGGCGCTGCGTGCTGGTGCAAAACTGGTCAACCTTGATTTACCATACGTTCATTCCGGCCCTAAATATTTCGCACGTGCCGGGAAAGCCACTTGGATCGGCGTACTCACCGACTTTGACGGCAAGCCAGTTGGTCCATTCGTTACTAAGCCTACCAAAGAATTGGGCGATGTTACCGCTGATATTTGGCAGAACGTTTTCGAAGAAAAGATGGAAGATGGCAGCGGTCCAGTGTATATGAACTGCAGTGAAACCAATCCGGATGATATGGATTACATGATGAACGCCTTCCTTTCTGAAGGGGATTCCTCCATCGTGGATTATCTGGATCAGTACGACATCGATCTGCGCAAGGAAATGGTTGAATTTGGTACTTTTGAGTACAACTTCACCGGTCGTGGCCTTGACATTGGCATTGATGGCAGTGCCTCCATCCCAGGGCTGTACGCTGCTGGTAATGCAACCGGCAACGTTCGCGGCGACATCACCAGTGCAGCCGTTTTTGGTCAGATCTGTGGTGAAAGCGCCAGCGCTTACGCCAAGACCGTCGACGAAGTTTCTGTCGAAGGCAATCCAGTGATCGATGAAGAAATTACCTTGATCAATGATTTGTTCAGCCGTCCAGAAGGCGCAACGTGGAAAGAAGCCAACTCCATGCTGCAGCAGATCATGCGTGAATATGTCGGCATGAAGCTGCGTTCCGAAAGCCTCATGAAGGCTGGCTTGAAATACATCCGTGACCTGCGCAAATATGCACGCGCACAGATGAAGGCCGACAATGCGCATGAATTGATGCGTGCCCTTGAAGTGTTCGACCTCATCGATGTCGGTGAAGCCGTTGCTCTGATGAGCGAGAACCGCAAAGAATCCCGCGGTCGTTGCCATCGCCGCTCCGACTACACTTTCACCAATCCATTGCTCGGTAATAAATTCCAGACCATTAATAAAGAAAAGGATGGCACCTTTAAACTCGAATTCCGCGAAAAGATTCGCTAATCAATGAACGAAACAAGGCGCTTCTCTCTTGGACACACAATCACGAAAGAGAGAAGCGCCTGTTTTGATAAGGGGGTATTACTCATGTCTTCTGCAACGGCACCTGCCGCAAAAAATACATCGTATTATATTAAAGCACTTATTACTGTTGTTATTATGTTTGGTTTTGGCCAGCTTCCACCGATTGATCCAATCACGCCACTGGGCATGAACATCGTCGGTATCTTTATCGGCCTGTTGTTTGGTTGGATGACCATCGGTCTCATTTGGCCGAGCATTCTTGGCTGTGTAGCGCTGGTTCTAATTGGCGGCATGTCCGTGGCTGATGTGCTGACAGGCGGCTGGGGGAGCACCACACAGATGCTCATCTTCTTCATGATTGTCGTTGCTGGTATTGTTGAACAGTCTGGCGTCAGCCGTTTCATTGCGATGTTCCTCATCACCCGCAAATGGGTGCTGGGCAAGCCTTGGGTATTCACGTTCGTGTTCCTTGGGGCAGCGTTCCTTTTGGCTGCGGTAACCAGTACCATTCCAACGATCATCATTTGCTGGTCGATTTGGTACAGCATCTGTAATCAAGTGGGTTACAAACCTTATCAGCCATTCCCATCCTTCATGGTAGTGGGCGTGGTTATGGCTGCGACCTTTGGACTTTCTGTATTCCCATTCCGTCCCGTTGGGATCCTTGTTTTCGGCATCTTAAAAGACCTTTCTGGTCTCAGTGTCAATTACCTCACCTATACTTGCTTTACGCTGCCGCTCTGTCTGCTCTGCATTCTCGTGTTTACCCTGCTAGGCAAGCTCGTGTTCCACATCGATGTGTCGCTCTTGAAGAACCTCACCGAAGATTCCTTTAAAGATGTGGATCTGTCGCTGAATAAACAGCAGAAAGCCATTCTCATTTTTGTGGCACTTCTCATCGTACTGCTTTTGGTACCAAGCGTACTGCCTCAGACCTTCTTCTTGGCAGCCATCTTGAAAAAACTCGACGCCGTTGGCACGGCCATGGTTCTGGTTGCTGTGATGTGTGCGCTGAAAGTGGATGGCAAACCAATCCTCAACTTCAAGGATGTGTGCAGCAAAGGCATGCAATGGGACGTGCTCATGCTGACCGCTGTCGTCATGCCGCTGTCCAGTGTGCTGACTGCTGATGAAACTGGCGTTACCGATTTCTTGCTGAATGTACTCAGTCCACTCTTCGATGGCCGTTCTGCCATCACCTTCCTGATGATTGCCGTATTCTCTGCGGTTATCATCACCAACTTTGCTGTTAATAACGTTGTTGGTGCGATCCTCTTGCCGGTATTCTATCCATTCGCCTTGCAGCTTGGCATTGCACCACTGGCGTTGACCTCACTGCTCGTTTTCACCTGCCATTTTGCATTGCTCACACCAGCCGCTTCACCAATGGCGGCCCTCCTTCATGGCAACACACAATGGTGCCGAACATCAGACATTTACAAGTATGGTTTCCTCATTGTTATCTCCTCAATGATCGTTGCCTGGGTGGCAGGTATTCCATACGCATTGTTCCTGTTCCAGTAAGATGAAAACGTTGCACCCAATCCTCGACAGAACCTGTGACTACAGGTTCTGTTTTTTGTGCGCTGGCAAAACTTTACAAAATCTTTACCAAAATCCTGTAATGATCGCAACAATCTTATGTTAAGATGTCTAAAGTGTTAAAAAGAAGGGAGGAATATTGCACATTGAAAATTAAATTTGAAGACATTAAAAACGATGAAACCATTCGCGTGTACATTGAGAAAGCAGACCGCACCCTCATGGGCATGGGTTTTACCGAACACAGTTTTGCACATGTAACGCATGTGGCATCGGTGGCTGGAAAGATCCTCAAAGATTTGGACTATCCAAAACACGACATTGAGATTGCTCGCATTGCTGGTTACATGCACGACATCGGTAACGTCGTCAATCGTCATGACCATGCGCAGACGGGCGCGCTCATGGCAATGCGCATTCTCGATCACATGGGCATGAAGCCGGAAGATGTCGCCGCCGTCATTACCGCCATTGGCAATCACGACGAGCCAAACGCTTACCCAGTCGATGCCGTCACTGCGGCCATCATCATCGCCGATAAGACCGACGTGCGTCAAACCCGCGTGCGCAATAAAGATGCATCAACTTTTGATAAACACGACCGCGTCAACTTCGCCGTCAAGCAAAGTGTTGTCAAAGTCGACAAACATCTCATTCAAGCATCGCTGAAACTCGACAAATCGGTTTGCTCTGTTATGGATTACTTTGAGATCTTCCTCGAACGCATGATCCTTTGCCGCAAAGCCGCCGAACAACTCGGCTGTGAGTTTGCACTTGTCATCAACAAAGAACGCGTCATCTAAAAAACAGCAAGGCACCTGTCGCCAGAAAGGTCCTTGCTGTTTTTGTGTCTGCACATAAAAACACGCACCCGTTTGGGTGCGTGTAGTGGATCATGACACGTTTTATTGTGAGAATATGTCATGGTTCCAAAGGAGAGACACGATCAAACTATTTTTCAAAAATAACAGTGTCATTATTGATGGTTTGTTCAACGAATTGTCCATTTTGAACTTCTTGAGGAGTTAATCCTAAGAATTCTTGAGTTAGAGGGTTGACATTGAGAATCGCAAAGTCGGCTTGTTTTCCAACGCTGATGGAGCCCTTTATATCTTCATCAAAGTTTTGCCATGCGCTATTGATGGTAACGCATTTTAATGCTTCGTAAGCACTAATACGTTCATCACGCGTATCATATTGCTTGTTGCTCCAATCGGTGATGCGTTGATCGTTGTCACTGGAACCGTCTGCAGACCCACGGCCAATCGCTTGGCCATCTCTGGTGATACGGGTTGCGGCATTGTAGACAGAGAAGAGCATCTTTGGTGGTGCAACTGGACTATCTTGGTGCATAGTGACGTTGATTCCCATATCGTCTGCCAGAGTATCGCGCATTGGACTGATACGTTGCCCTCTGTCAGGACCTAAGGTTGAGTAGAGATGGTAGTCTCCGTAATAGAAAACATGATCAGTGAAATAAGAAATGTTAAGCCCGAGATCTTTACATTCTTGTAACTGTTTGTCGGTAATGGTTTGGCTATGAATGATAACGGGACGAATTCTGTCTTGCATGGCTTTTATAGCTTCCTTATCATTCAAATCTACGCCATTAGCGATCAGCGCATTTCTGTAGCAATCAATGAATTGTTGAATGGCACCGGTACCATTAGCGTGGCAATGGAATTGGACGCCTTCCTTCATAAGATTGGTGAATCTTTCAGTCAAAACTTCGGAATCGATAATTTTACCTTCTGCTTCACCCCACCACCAAGCATTGCTTGCATCTTCATTGGTAAGCAGTGTTTCATTGGCATCGCGATAGTATCCGCCGCCGGATGGGTCGTTTTCGTCAACAGCAAACCAAGCCGTTTTTCCTTGTGGAGAACCATCTAAGAACATTTTTACAGCGCCATATTTTAGGTTGTAGTCATCGTTGTATGTACTGTTTGCAGTCGTGGTGCCGTTAAGAACTTCAGCGCGTTGGTCATAACCAACCAAACTGGTGATATCGATGATGCGCTCGTCTTCTGGAATTCCTTCCATTAGTGCAGTTCTATCACCGCCGCCACCACCGATAATGCCACTAGCGATGCCATAACTAGCATAGACATCCATTGCATTTTCCAATACAGTGGAAGGACTTGCTGTTCTGGTTGATTCGGTTGAATTAAATCCGAGTTGTGAAATAACAAAACTACCGTTTTCATTCAACAATCCGGTGTATTCACCGTTTTCATCTTTTGGCCAGTTGACGTCCGGATTTGCAAAGTCTTCTAATCCTTTTTCTTTAACAGCTTTTTCTAAAAGTTCCATCCCTAAGCTGTTAACAACGGACAAGTGTCCGCTTGCATGGCTATACATAATAGGATAGTCGGTGGAGATCATGTCTAAGACTTCTTTGGTAGGCATAGCATATGGTGCTAAACCCATTTCTTCCCAGCCATCAACGAATGCAGTATTGTCATAACCACTGGTTATAAACCAATTTTTGCCGCCTGGTTCAATAGGGCCGTATACACTGTCATAAGTATGGTCGTTTACCCAAGCGTCAAAATCTTTTTTACCGATTGCAACAAGGTTTTCTAAACTTGTTACACCTGCTGAAGGAGATGCACTAACATAACGACCTACACTGTCAATATGGCTATGGGCATCAACGAAAGCGGGGATCATGGTTTCACCTTTCAGATCGACGTCTTCATAATCCGCATCAGCCAAGAGCGTTTCTAATTTGGCAACATCTTCATCGCTATAGGCAACAGCGATAATGTAACCATCACCGGCAAGTACAGCTTTTGCATAAATTGGTGCACCGTTTTCATCTTCACCAGTATTTTCATCGGCAGTGATAATGTCACCATTATGATAATAAGTTACCTTATCATAATTGCTGAGATCAATTTCGTCGGAGATGGTTGCCCCTGTTCGCATGAGGAGGGTGGCATATTGTGCTCTGGTTGCACTGTTTTGCGGTGCGAGCAAGGTGTCGGTCATACCACCAATTATCTTGTTTTCCAAACCCCAGATAACAGCATTTTTTGCCCAGTCAGAAACGGTGTTGGCATCAGAGAATTTGTCAAGAATTGCATCATCACTGGTAGCAACATTTTCATCGTTCTTTTCAGCAAAACGCTGCATAAATGCAACGAGCTGTTCTCGTGTTACAGGATCGTTTGGTCCAAAGGTTTTCGCATCATAGCCGCCAACCATACCTTGTTCAGCACCCCAGGAAACGGCTTGTGCATACCATTGGTCAGCTGGAACGTCTGTGAATGAAGATTGGCCATCGTTTTGTGGAGAACCGCTTTGCCGCCACATAACCGTAACAACCATGCCGCGAGTTACATTTTGTTCTGGTCCAAATTGATCATCAGCCACACCAACAAGAAGACCATTGGTTGTTGCATAGTCGACAGCTTCTTTATACCATGCGTCGTTGGCAACATCTGAAAAAGTCGGTGGTGGCGTGTCTTCAGCGAAACTTGCGATTGGCATTAAGGTCAACAACATAGAAACAGTTACTAAAAGGCTGACAGCTTTTCTACTACGTTTTTTGTTTGATCGCGTCATTGTAATCTAACCTCCCTATTTTGCAATGATTCATGATATTGTTAGGAGCTCATGTGTCGTTTGGTCGTTCCTCCTTGTTGACGAATTATGAGGCTCCTTTATTAACCTTAAAATGACCTTAATGTCATAACTGATTTTTATTATATCAATAAGGGAAGACAACGTCAATTATCTTTCTGATTCATTTGAAAATTACGATAAATGGAGACTAATATAGGATAAAAGAATAGGACCCTATCACAAAAAAGAATGACTGTGATAGGGTCCTGGTGATTATGCAGTTTTACAGTGCCGCTTCGAAGAAGGCGCGGTAGGCGCGCATGGTGAAGTAAAGATCGGCTTTGCTGGCAAGTTCGATTGGAGCGTGCATGGAGAGCATTGGCACACCGCAGTCGACGACTTCTGCACCGCGTTCAGCGAGAATGTAGGCGATGGTGCCGCCGCCGCCTTCGTCAACGCGGCCAAGTTCGCCGGTTTGCCATGGCACGCCGGCGGCGCTGAAGGCGCTGCGGAGTTTGGCAAGAAATTCGGCGTTGGCGTCGTTGGAGCCACTCTTGCCGCGGGCGCCGGTGTATTTGCAGAGGGCAACGCCTTTGCCCAGGAAGGCGGTGTTGCGTTTGTCCATGACGTCTGGGAAGGTTGGGTCCAGCGCAGCGGTGACATCGGCGGAGAGAACGTAGCTGTTTGCCAAGGCACGGCGCACACTGAGTTCGGTGTCTTTGCCGGCGAGGGCGAAGAGCTCAGCGAGAATGTTTTCAAAATAACGCGCGCTCATAGAGGTGTTGCCGACGGAGCCGATTTCTTCTTTGTCGACAAAGAGACCGACAGCGGTGGTTTCTGGCTTTTCTACGCCGAGCAGGCCTTCAAAGGCAGCATAGGCGCAGGAGCGGTCGTCGTGACCGTGGGCGGCGATGAGGCCGCGATCGAGGCCGACATCGACAGCGTTTTGCGCAGGCACGAGTTCGAGTTCGGCGAGCAAGAGGTCTTCCTCTACAAGGCCGTACTTGTCGTGGAGGGCGCGCAGAATAGCGGCTTTGATCGGTTCTTTTTCATCGTCGTCATCCATTGGGATGTGGCCAATGATGGCGTTGAGCTGTTCGCCGGTGATGGCTTCTGAGAGTTTCATGTCATTTTGACGTTTGCCAAGATGTGGCAGAATGTCGGTGATGTAGAGCACAGGGTCGCCAGGTTCGTCGCCGAGGCGCAGGGTCACTGGAGTGCCGTCAGCGGTGTAGGCGAGGCCGTGCAGAGCCAGAGGCAGGCAGGTCCACTGGTATTTTTTGATGCCGCCATAGTAGTGGGTTTTGAGCAGAGCCAGTTCGCTGTCTTCGTAGAGCGGATGGGCTTTGAGGTCGAGGCGAGGCGCATCGATGTGCGCACCGACGATGTGCATGCCTTGTTCCAGTGGCTTTTCGCCGATGACGAAGAGCACGACGGCCTTGTTTTTATGGTTGTAGCAGATCTTTGTGCCGGCAGCAGGCATGGTGCCGCTGGCCAAGACATCCTCCAGCGGTACAAAACCAGCGGCGCGTGCTTGACGTGTCATTTCTGCGGCGCATTCACGCTCGGTTTTGCCGGTGTCGAGAAAAGCTTTATAGCGTTCGTTGTAAGCAAAGAGCGCGTCGCGCTCGCTGTCACTCAGTCCTTTCCAAAGGCTTGGGCAGGTGTATTCAAATTCCATGATTCATGATCTCCTTTCGTGGTGCCCTCCAGCGGCGGCTGCCGTATGGGGTGGCAATTATTGGTGGAACATGGTACAATCAGTATAGCATGAAATGAAGCTGGATGACAGGTCTCAGCAGCTGGGGAAGGGTGGAGAATCTTGAAGAAAACAATCAATCTTGTGACGGCCATCATTGACTTTGTCATGGCGATCATTATGATGATGGTTGCTGTGAGCGGTCGTAGTGTGCTGGCCTTTGTCTTTGCGGTGATTTTTGTGGGGATGGGCGTGTATTTTCTGCGTTATTACGAACGCCAGCGTCGGCTTGATCTTATGACTGAAGAAGAACGGGCTGCGTTCTTTGAGAATGGCGGCGCCATCCTGATGCCGAAAGAAATGGAACGCCTCAATGCTGAGAAAGAGGAAAAAGAAGGGTTCACCCGAAAACCAAAATCATAAATCAATTGTTGTGGAGACACCGTCTGAGGGGATCGGTCCAATCAGAGGGTGTCTCTTTTTGTCCGCTAATGGGGGACAGACCGGAGAAAAATTTCACGAAACTGCCTGAGAATGTTTGCAACCATTTTGTTACATATGTTATAATAACCAAGAGCCTAAAGGAGGGAGATCCCGATGGTCCATTATTTATTATTAAGGTTCAAAGAAAATGCGCTGACGGAAAGCATCATTGATGTTTTCGCGGATAAGTTCGAGCAGCTGGAAAAGCAGCACGAAGGCATCGTCAATCCACAGGTTTACCGCAACATTGTTGGACGACCAGGCAATATGGATTTGATGATTACTATTGAACTGCGCAGCCTTGAAGATCTCAAAATATATCTGGAAAGTCCAGAACATAAAGAGCTTCAGGAACGGTATCAGGACATTGTCGAGCTGCAGGTCAGTTTTGACCATAACTGATCGTTTGATGCAGCATGGTTTAGATTTGGTGTTACAAAAGATGTTTATGCAGAGGCCGGCGGCCTCTGTTTCTTTTTTTGCAGAAACCCTGCAGCCTGTGTGCTGCGGGGTTTTTCTTTGTTTTGCGGCAGTGTGTCATGGTCATGATAGCGTTTTCTTTGCAAAAAATGCTTGACGTGAAAAAATTGCATCGTGTATAATAACTGTACTAGGAATGATAGTACACTAGTACAGCATGGAGAAAGGAGGACATTGCATGTTCCGAATCAACCAGCGCAGCGCACAACCGATCTATGAGCAAATCCTGGAAAATATCGAAAATCTCATCATCAGCGGTGCGCTTCTCAAAGATGAGCAGCTGCCAAGTGTGCGGTCTGTGGCGAAAGATCTTGCGGTCAATCCCAACACCATTCAAAAAGCCTACGGGCTGCTTGAAGAGCGTGGCATCATTTATTCTCGTCCGGGCCGCGGCAGTTTTGTGGCCGTTGACGGCAGCGAATTAAAAGAACAACGTTTGCCGCAGGCATTTACACAGCTCGATCAGGCAGTGGATGTTTTGAAAGAATTGTATGTGTCGCTTGACGATATTCTGGCGCGGGTGACAACGCGCTTTCAGTCTGAAAAAGAAGGAGGAGAGAGACTATGATTACGATTGATAACGTGACCAAGCGCTTCGAGAAGCACTTTGGTGTGCGTGGTGTGGATACAGAGATTCCCTCTGGCTGCATTTACGGCCTGGTTGGCTCAAATGGCAGCGGCAAATCCACCTTGCTGCGTTTAATGGCGGGCATCTATCGTCCCAACAAAGGCAGCGTGCAGATCGATGGTGCGCCTGTGTTTGAACAGCCGCTAACGAAGGAACGCATGTTTTACATTTCTGATGATCAATACACCGATCGCCACAGCTCCATTGCTCAGATGGCTCAATGGTACACACGCATCTATCCTGATTATGATAAGAAGCTTGCCTTTGACATGGCGGAAAGTTTTGGCCTTGATGCCAAGGCACCGTTCAAAACCTACTCCAAGGGGATGCTGCGCCAGGCGCACATCATTCTTGGGCTGGCAGCAAAGCCAGCAGTGCTTCTGTGTGATGAAACGTTCGATGGGCTGGATCCTGTGAAACGGCGCGCTGTGAAAAATATTTTTTCAGATTTGGTGCTGGATGTGGGCACGACGGTTGTCATCGCCAGCCACAATCTGCGCGAGCTTGAAGACATTTGCGACCATATCGGGCTCCTGCATCAGGGTAAGCTGGTTTTTCAGCGCTCGCTGGATGACCTTGAGAGCGACATCTTCAAACTGCAAACAGCGTTTAAGATGGTGCGGCGCCGCGAGGATTTTGCTGCCCTCCAGCCGCTCACCTTTGAACAGCGCGGCCGCATGATCTCGATGATTGTGAGGGGCAATCAGGAAGAGATCGAGGCAAAGATCCATGCTATGGCGCCGCTGTATGCAGAGATGCTGCCGCTGACGCTGGAAGAGATCTTTATTACTGAAATGGAGGTGCTCGGTTATGACATCGAAGACATCTTACAATAATCTCGGTAAAAATGTGCGCGACCAGCTGCACAAGATGCGCAGCTTCATCTTGCTTTTGGGCGTCATTTATCTGGCAGCGGGGCCTGCTTGGATGCTTCTGCAAATGACAAGCTACAGCAGTTACAATAATGTAACGTTGCTTTCTACCTTTTTTATTGGTTACTTTACACCGTTCTACTACCTGGCCTTAGCGCTGGGGGTTGTTGGCGGTCTCTATGCCACCCGCTACCAGAACGTGCCGAATCAGTCGAACTTCTACCATAGTTTGCCAGTCACGCGTCAAGGTTTGCTGAGTGCTCGCATTTTGGCGCTGCTTCTGGTGCAGCTGCTGCTTTTGATCGTGATTACTGTGGTGGATATTGTGGTGGTCTGGGTTACCGTACCAGCATTTAGCACGGCATTAGCAGCCAACCTGACAGCGGCAGCTGGTCTTCATTTTTGCTATATCATGCTGGTGTTCCTGCTTTCCCTGGCAGTGACCTTATTTGCAGGACAGCTTACTGCCAACTCCATGGGGCAAGTGCTGATGACAGTTGTGCTGCATGTCAGCGTACCGTTGATAGGCTTAATCTTCATGAGCATCGCTGGCGCTTTCAACAACACCATTGGCCAAGTTGGTCTGTTGGAACATCTGACACGCTTCAATATTCTCACAGGATTTATGGGAACAAACGTTAATGTTCGGGCACAGCTCAATGCACTAAATCCTGCATTGGTCAGTTCTGAAAATGCCAGTAACTTTGCACCATCACTATTGACGTGGCCGCTTGTAACGACCATTGTGTACATTGTCTTAATCGCAGCGCTTTTTGCAGCCACCTATGCGCTCTATCAGCGCCGTGCCGTGGAAAAAACAGGTGACACCTTGATCTATCCATACGTCGGCAGTGTCATTAAAGCGGTTTATGTGTTCCTGGGCGCTGTGTTATGCGGGATTTTCTTTAGAGAAATGATTACCGAAAACATCGTTGGCCTTGTTATCGGCGCTGTCATTGCCATGATTGTGGTGCATATGATTGCCGAAATGGTGTACAGCATGGATGTAGACGGTGTACGCCGACACTATATCAGCACCATCGTGGGGCTTGTGGTTGCCCTCGCTGTGATGCTCGGATTCCAGAGCGGAGTGCTCAGTCTTGATCAGCGTCTGCCAGATGCTTCAAGCGTAAAAGGCGCCATATTGACCAGTGACAATGCGAGCAACCGTCCAACCGAAGTATCAAATCGCTTCGCTTCTGATCCGGAAGTGATCGAAAAAGTCATGACTGCCGCAGAGCAGGCAAAGGAAAAAAATTACGTGGTCAAAGAGGATGAGGAAAATGTTCCAAATCTGACAACCCTCACGCTGACCTATAAGACCTTCTTTGGTCAGAATACACGCAATTACACCCTCACCGAAGAAGATGCACAAGCCATCATGACACCATTGCTGAATGATGCGAAAGTCAGCCAGGCAACATGGGCAAACCTGATGGACGCTGATATCAACGATATTCTTGAAATGACCTATTCTCCGGTTATGGCTGATTATATCGGCGGCGACAGCACCTATCTCATTCAGATGCCGCAAAATAAAGGCACTGTTCAAGCAAACACTTCGCTTGTTAAAGATGAGAAAGACGGGCTGCGTCGGGCGGAAGCGTTGCTCAAAGCTGTGCAGAGCGATCTCGGAAAGCGCAGTGCGGATGTTTATCAGACACGTGTCATCGGCAGCATCATATACAGCGCGCTGACCAAAGACGCGTATGGACAAAACAGCATTGACTGGAGCGACAACCTGACGCTCTATGAAGGAGATACAGCCACAGCGGCTCTGTTGAATCAATGGCGTGAAGAAGGCTTCCTGGAAAATGAGAGCGATTTGTTAAACGAGATGCTTGGTCGTTATGAAGTGGGTGTTTATCATCCGAACGAAGAAGCATCCCGCGCCAACCTCATGGGTACCGTCAGCCTTGACGACTTTATTGCTGCCTACCTGGCTGGTGACATCATGACCGATAATCAAGTCATCAATTATGGCGCCGACGTGCAAGACGATATTCTTCTCGTCCTCAGCGATGGCCCTGCCGATGATGAAACCGCCGCTCTCGTTGGCAACTTCTACCTTCGCAAAGACGCAGAACTGAACATCCAACCAGTGTCATAAGAACAACAAGGCCCCGCACCATAACATGGTGCGGGGCTTTCGTTTTTGATAAAATTGCTCGTAAGATATCACTGTGCTAAAATGGAAAAATAGGTATTACTGTTTGATAGGAGTGGTGGTATGGAGATTCGTGTGCTGCGGTATTTTTTGGCGGTGGTTCGTGAGGAAAGCATTACAAAGGCGGCAGATGTGCTGCATATCACGCAGCCAACGCTGAGCCGGCAGTTGGCGCAGTTGGAGCAGGAAGTGGGCGTGAAATTGTTCGATCGTGGGGCACGCAGGGTGACGTTGACAAACGAGGGGTTTTTGCTGCGCCGTCGGGCGGAAGAAATTTTGCAACTTGTCGATAAGACGGAGCAGGAGCTTGCGGCACAGGATGCTCAGGTGGAAGGAAAGATTTCTCTGGGCTGCGGGGAACTGGCGTCGACGCAGCTGTTGTTGGAGTTGATTTCTTCTTTTAGAGAACGTTATCCGCATGTACGGTTTGAATTGTTTACAGCTACGGCCGATCTTGTAAAAGAACAAATGGATCAGGGCCTCTTGGACATTGGTTTGCTTTTAGAGCCTATTGATATGGAGCGTTTTGAGTATATTCGCTTGGCAAAAACCGAGCGCTGGGTAGCACTCATGAATCCAAAGGATCCGCTGGCGGCGCAGGATCATGTAACAGCGAAGGATTTGATGACGCTGCCTTTGATTCTTCCGCATCGTATGAGTGTTCAGAGTGAATTGGCAAGCTGGTTTGGCGATTATTATCATCATTTAAACATTGTGCTTACTGGAAATTTAAGTACGAATAGTGCATTTTTGGTTCATCAGGGATCGGCGTATTCCTTGGTGATCGAGGGATCGGTATCATTTTGGGATCCTAAGAAGATTGTGTGTCGCCCCTTATATCCTGAGCTTTTAACGACGAGCATGCTGGCATGGAAACGGGGGCAGCCGTTTAGTTTGGCGGCAACCAAGTTTATTGACCATATAAAATGCTCTTTAAGCATGGGAGCGCATGAAAACTAGGTATTTGTTCTAAAAAAATAGTTGTTCTATGATAGAAGTATCTTTAAAGGCATTGCCCGTAAAGATACTTTTTTTATTTAACAGATATGAGCAATGTAGTTGTCATTTTGATTGTTTATGGAGGTAACAACTATGAGTTTTACAGTATTTATGCCAACAAAATGGATCTTTGGTACAGGTGCGTTGGACGAATTGGGCAAGCAGACGCTGCCAGGGAAAAGGGCGTTATTGGTGACGTCCGGTGGGCGTTCAGCCAAGGAAAGCGGTGCGCTGGACCGCGTGCAGGCGCAGTTGGCAAAGGCTGGTGCGGAGTATGTATTGTTTGATCGTGTTGAGGCCAATCCGTTGAAAACCACTGTTATGGCAGGTGCGGCTTTTGCACGAGAGCAGTCGTGTGATTTTGTTGTGGCTTTGGGCGGCGGCAGTGTGATGGATGCTTCTAAGGCGATTGCCTCTATGGCAACGAACAGTGGTGATCTGTGGGATTATGTTATGGGCGGCAGTGGAAAGGGGACAGTTCTGACAGAACAGCCCTTGCCTGTCGTTGCTATTACGACCACCGCTGGCACTGGCAGTGAAGTGGATCAGTTTGGTGTCATTTCGAATGATGAGACCTATGAAAAAATCGGCTTCGGCGGGTATGACAGCCTGTTTCCTGTGTTGTCCATCGTTGATCCTGCACTTATGGCGACCGTGCCGCCGCAGCTGACAGCATTTCAAGGCTTTGATGCGCTGTTTCACAGCACGGAAGCGTACATTTCTAAATCTGCCAATTTGTTTTCAGATATGGTGGCTCTGACAGCGATTGAAAATGTTGCCAACAATTTGGCTGCCGCTGTTCAAGATGGGACGAACATGGAGGCGCGCGAAAAGGTGGCATTTGCCAATACGCTTTCCGGCTATTCTATGGTGACAGGATCGTGCACCAGTGAACATTCTCTGGAACATGCCATGAGTGCTTATCATCACAATTTGCCGCATGGTGCCGGTTTAATCATGATTTCGAAGGCGTATTATCAGCATTTTATCGATCAGCATGTTTGTGATGAACGTTTTATTAAAATGGCACAGGCCATGGGCATGCCGGAAGCTGACAAGGCCCAGGATTTTATCACCATGCTTGAAAAACTGCAAATAGACTGTGGCGTTAACCATCTAAAAATGTCGGATTATGGCATCACCAAAGATGAATTTGCAGTCCTGGCAAAAAATGCGCGTACTACCATGGGTGTTCTGTTTGATGCGGACCCGGCGCCATTAAGTGATGAGGATTGCGTTCGTATTTTTGAAAAATCTTATCGTTAAATATTACAAATAAAAAGTCCCTTGTTGTGCATGGTTGTGCACAACAAGGGACTTTGATTTGTAGTCGTTTAGCGTGTATGCGCTTCAGTTTCGGCTTTGATAATGCTGCCGTCGGCGGCGTTGATTTCATAGTCGTATTCAGTAGTCTGGGTGGAAAAATCGACACTCCATTCGGTGCGGCCATCATCACGGTCGTACTCAACATTGACGTAAAGGACATCGGCTTCAGCAAGGCCTGCATGCTGCAGGGCGATGGATTTTGCTTCATCTGCGGTGATTTCACCGGCAGCTTGTGGACCTGTGGTGGTATTTTGCTGTTGCTGAGTGGTGTTGTTTTGCTGGGTGCTGTTGCTGGTTGTATTGCCGCTGCGTCCAGTTTCGCGGTCAACGGAGAGGATGGCACCGCTTTCTGCGTCAATTTCGTAGTCGTATTTGGTGTTGTCAGCAGAGGCGATGAATTCAATATCGTATTGGCTGCGTCCGTCATCGCGGTCGAGGTTGGTTTTGGTGAAGCTGACGTCATTTTGATTTAAGCCAGCATCTTCGAGAGCGATGTTTTGCGCTTCTGTTTCGCTGATGGCTGCACTGGCATTGCTGCCTTTGTTGGTGAAGTAGTAACCAGCGCCAATGCCGATGATGGCAATGAGGGCGACTGCAACAATAATACCGATTATTTTTTTCATGATGGGTTCCTCCTTTTATGATGGTAGATACTATCTATAATAATGTGAACTTGCTTTGTTAGGTTTAGTATAGCTTTTCGGTGGGAAAATGCCAATAACAAAAGGGTAAATTAAAGATAAACTTTTGTTAAACTGTTTTTCATATAAAAAAAGAAGGCTTTAGAGGCCTTCTTTTATAGGTATGGCAATTATTTTTCCCAGGATTTCTTTTCACGTTTTGGAATCTTAACCCAGGCCAGGATGAAGGTGGCCAGCATGAGCACCGCAGAGGCACCAAATGCAGCGTGGATCCCGGCAAGGGATGTGGATGACTGCGCAACAATGGTATAAACAGAAACAAAAATAGCTGTTCCGACAGAACCAGCAATCTGGCGCAGCGTGTTGAATACGGCGTTGGCGTGGGTGATGATTTCGCCCGTGAAATCGGCCATGCTCCAGGTGTTGACTGGCATCATAACGACGTTGATGCCGAGAATACGAATGGAGTACATGACAACGAGGAACCAAGTTGAGCTTTCTTCTGTAAAGAGCAGATAGGACGCACTGCCTGCGGCCAAAAGGAATAGCCCAAGAAGAATGATTGGGCGCCCGCCTAATTTATCGAAGAGCGATCCAACAAGTGGGTTGATGGCTGCGGAAATCAGTGCCGCTGGCAGCATGATGATCGCTGCGATGAATACACTGTAGCCGTGGATGTCCTGAAGATAGATTGGTGTCAGCACACCACCAAAGAGCAAAGCAGCATAAATAGCCATCCCGATGATTAAACCAACTGTGAAGTTCTTGCTTTGGAAAGCGGAGAATCGCAGAAGCGGCACATCCAGTTTGCTCTGACGTTTTACGAAGAGGTAAACGATGATGATGCCGAGAATCAGTGGAACATATACATGTAAGGAGGTCCAGCCGTAAGTGGATACAGAGCTGAGGCCATAGAGCATACCGCCAAAACCGACGGTGGACATAATAACAGAAAGTTTATCCAGTGGAATGACTTCGGTTTCGCCGGTGTTTGGCATGACAAATGCACAAATCACGATATCGAGCACGATCAGTGGAACGAGACCGAGAAAGACGACGTTCCAATTGTAGGCATCAATGATGAAACCGGCAATGGAAGGCCCGATTGCAGGAGCAATACTGAAGACAAGCCCGATCATCCCCATGGCTTTACCACGTTTGTTTGGTGGATACACCATGAGCACTGTACCGGATAACAGCGGCATCAGCACACCAAAGCCCATGGCCTGAAGAACACGAGCAATGAGCAGCATCATGAAGGTATGTGAAAGCCCTGCTAGCAGGGTGCCAAACCCAAAGAGCGTCATTGCTGTGAGATAAAGTTGGCGGGTTTTGAAACGCGCCATGAGATAGGCGGTGCAAGGAATCATGATCCCGTTGACCAAAAGGAAGATGGTGGTCAGCCATTGACCAGCGGCTGCATCGATGTGAAGATCACGCATGATGCTTGGCAGTGCCGGGCTGATGATGGTTTGGTTGATAGAACCAAGAAAGCTGCCGGCCATCATAAGATAGATGGCTGTTTGAACACGTTTGCTGATGTCTGCCATAAATTTAACCTCCATTTTTATTTTTTTATTCTTGGTGACAAATAAATATTATAGCATAGCATATACCGAAAACCAAGGAGACGCATGTATTAAATATCTTGATGAACCCCGTTCAGATGCTGTCGTTTTGCGACTAAATTTACCTTAGATAAAAAAAGATTGCCCACAGTTTGTGAGCAATCTCTTTCGCACAAAAAGAAAAGACCCGCGCCACAGGCAGGTCTCGGGATGGGATTAGTGCTTGCATACTTGGTTGCCAACCGTGCAGCTGGTTTTGCAGGCAGATTGGCAAGAGGTCTGGCATTCGCCGCAGCCGCCAGTCTTCAGGGTCTTCTGAAGCTTCTGTGCGCTGATAGTTTTGATGTGTTTAGACATTTCCAATACCCCTTTCAGCATAGATTTACTCTTATATTATAGCACGCCGGTGGAGTTGTGACAAGATGGGAGGCGGTATGAAATATTGTTGTGGTGGGTGAGAAGGTTTATGGTAGGCGGTGAGCATGGATTATTCCTGTGCAGTATGGTACAATGCAGATAACGACCACGGTCAGGGGGATAATGCCATGGCTTTTTTAAAAAATCTGCTGCATCCATTGCAGGCACAGGATACAACGCATTTAACGGATGGCGAAATTCAGCTTTTGATTCGTCAGTATCATTGGGGGTCACCGTATGTTGGCGGTCTGCCAAGCTATTTCTTTAAAATCGTTGATGCGTCGGAGCTGCGCAAGGAATTGGGCCATTGTGATTTGCGTGTAGGCACTCATTCAGAGATTGCCTATTCGGGCAACATCGGTTATCGTGTGTATCGGCCGCACCGCGGGCACCATTATGCGCTCAAGGCGTCGCGTTTGATGCTGCATTTCGCTTATGAATTGGGCATGGAGGAATGTCTGATCACGTGCAATCCGGACAATGCAGCCAGCAGACGCACATTGGAAGAATTGGGCGGGGAGCTGGTGGCGACGGTGGATGTACCACCGGATAGTGCTTGCTATAAAGCAGGCGATCGGATAAAATGCCAGTTTTTGTTTAAGACGGCAGATTACTTCGATCCAGCACGCCATAATCCAGATATAAAGCCGATGTTTGTAGATGGTGAGCCGATAGATCCTTCATGTGGACATTGACAAGTGTGTGTCGATTGTCTATAATAACTCTGTTACAGATGACAATTAAAGAGAACGGCTTCTTTCGAGAAGTCGTTTTCTTTTTTCGCGTTTTTCGCGTATAGATTTAAGATTATTAAAGAAAGGAAAGATATTTCATGATCAGAACGATCCTTGGCAGTGTCCGGGAATACAAAAAGGCAACGTTCCAAACGATCTTTTGTGCTGGCATTGAGTCGGTATTTGAGATTGTCATTCCGTTTTGGATGAGTTTTCTCATTGACCGAGGCATTGAGGCAGGCGATATGCGGCAGGTGGCACTGTTTGGCGGCTTACTGCTCCTCTTTGCAGCGCTTCAGTGCAGCAGCGGTGTGGCTGCTGCTTATCGTGGTTCTTATGCGTCGGCTGGATTTTCGGCGAATTTGCGTGAAGACATGTTTGCCCGTGTACAGACCTTTTCATTTGCCAACATTGACAAGTTTTCAACATCTTCGATTGTTACACGTCTGACAACAGACATTACTTATGTACGCAATGCTTACAACATGATGATTCGTATGGCGGTGCGTTCGCCAATGATGATGATTTTTGCGGTTGTGGCAGCATTTAAGATCAATCGCGATGTTTCTATGATTTTTTTGGCTGTGCTGCCGGTGCTGGCGATTGCACTGGGACTCATCATATATTTTTCATTTCCGCTGTTCAGCAAAATCTTTACGAACTATGACAAGCTCAACAATGTGGTGCAGGAAGATGTACGCGGCATTCGTGTGGTCAAGTCGTTCAACCAGGAAGCTTATGAAATCCACAAGTTTAATGTGGTGAGTGCGGTGATTCGTAAAATCTATACGCGCGCAGAATGTATCATCGCTTTGAATGGACCGGCCATGCAGATCAGCATGTATACCTGTATGATGCTTATCAGCTGGTTTGGCGCTCGTGCGATTATCGCCAGCGGCAACGACGCGGCTCTAGGCCTGACCACTGGCGCATTGACAGCGCTCTTTACTTATGCCATTCAGATTCTTATGAGCATGATGATGCTGTCGATGGTTTTTGTAATGATCTTGATTTCCAGTGCGCCTATTCGCCGCATTTCAGAAATCTTGAGTGAAGAAAGCACCATCAAGGATCCTGAAAATCCAGTGATGCAGGTGCGTGATGGTGAGGTGTGCTTTGAACACGTCAATTTCCATTATCGCAATGAAAGCGACAAAGAAGTGCTTTCTGATATTTGCTTGCGTTTCCCAAGCGGCAGCACCATTGGTATTCTTGGCGCTACAGGTTCTTCGAAAAGTTCGCTGGTGCAGTTGATTCCGCGCCTTTATGATGCCACCGGTGGGCGTGTGCTGGTTGGCGGTGTGGATGTACGCGACTATGATCTGGATGTGCTGCGTGGCGAAGTGGCGATGGTGCTGCAGAAAAACGAGCTTTTTTCAGGCACCATCGCGGACAATCTGCGTTGGGGCAACGAGAATGCCAGTGATGAAGAACTGCGTCATGTTTGCCATCTTGCATGCGCTGATGAATTCATCGATCAAATGCCTGATGGCTATGATACGCACATCGATCAAGGCGGGTCTAATGTATCTGGCGGTCAAAAGCAGCGCCTGTGCATCGCGCGAGCCTTGCTTAAACAGCCTAAGATTCTTATTTTAGACGACTCGACCAGTGCCGTGGATACGCGTACCGATGCTTTGATCCAGCAAGGGTTGAAAGAATACATTCCAAGTACGACAAAGATCATCATTGCGCAGCGTGTATCCTCGCTGGCGCATGCCGATCAGATTGTCGTCTTGGATGACGGGCGTGTCAATGCCACCGGCACCCATGATGAATTGCTAAAAACCTGCGATATTTATCGCGATGTGTACGAATCTCAGCAGAAAGGAGCGTTGGAAGAATGAGTCCAAGACCAGGTCGTCAAATGGTATCGCGTGCGGCGCTGCGCACCTTTGATAAAACCACGTTAAAGCGCCTGCTCAATTATTTCGGTACGTATAAAATTCTCTTGCTCCTCGTAGTGGCTTTCGTTTTGGTGAGTGCTGTCGCTTCAGCAGCGTCATCGCTCTTTTTGCGGACCCTTATTGACAACTACATTACACCTTTGATTGGCACAAGCAATCCTGACATGAGCGGACTGCTCCACGCTATTTTTCGCATGTGTCTGCTGCTTGGCTGTGGTGTTTGCGCCACCTTGGCTTATAGCTGGATCATGGCATTTGTGGCCCAGCGCACCATGGAGCGCATGCGCGATGACATGTTCGCCAAGATGCAGCGACTGCCAATCCGTTACTTTGATGGGCACGAGTATGGTGACATCATGAGTTTGTACACCAATGACGTGGACACACTGCGTCAAATGATGAGCCAGACTTTTACAGCAGCAGTGAGCTCATTTTTTACGCTGATCACGGTCTTTTTCTCCATGCTCACCATCAGTGTGTGGCTGTCGCTGCTCATGGTCGTTGGCATTTTCTGCGTCATCAAGATCGCGCAAGTTATTACTGGCGTATCCGGTCCGTACTTTATGCAGCAGCAGACCACCTTGGCAGCGTTGGATGGTTATGTGGAAGAAATCATTAACGGTGAAAAAGTGGTCAAAGTTTTTGGCTATGAAAGCAAAGCCAAAGAAGAAATGAAAAAACGCAACAAAGCCTGGGAAGAAGCGGCTTATCTTTCCAATGGTCATGCTATGGCCATGATGCCAATCATGAATGGCTTCGGCTATCTGCAATACATTGTTGTTGCGCTTATTGGCGCAGCCATGGCCATCAGCGGCGCCATGAATATCAGTCTGACAGGCAGCGGCGTTATGACCGTCGGCATGATCGCCAGCTTCCTGACACTGGCGCGTAACTTCACCATGCCTGTAACGCAGATTTCCAGTCAGCTCAATGCCATCATCACAGCCCTGGCGGGTGCTGCTCGTATTTTTGCCCTCATGGATGAAGCCGATGAAGTCGACGATGGTCATGTTGGGCTCGTCAATGTGACAGAAAATGCCGACGGCACCCTGACCGAGAGTGACAAACACACCGGACTTTGGGCGTGGAAACGTGTCGTAGACGGCAAAACCGAATACCGTCGCCTGCGTGGCGATGTGGTCATGGAACACGTCAACTTTGGCTACACGCCAAAGAAACAGATTCTCCATGACATTAGTCTCTATGCCAAACCAGGTCAGAAAGTGGCTTTTGTTGGTGCAACCGGGGCAGGGAAAACCACCATCACCAACCTGATCAATCGCTTTTATGACATCGATGACGGCACCATCCTCTACGATGGCATCGACATCAAAAAAATCCGCAAGTTTGATCTGCGACGCTCCTTGGGCATCGTGCTCCAGGATGTCAACTTGTTCAGTGACACTGTCATGGAAAACATTCGCTATGGCAACCCGCAAGCCAGCGACGAAGAATGCATCGCTGCGGCAAAACTCGCCAACGCCGATGGTTTCATCCGCATGCTGCCGCAAGGCTATGACACCGTCCTCACTGGCGACGGCGCAGGTCTTTCGCAAGGCCAGCGGCAGCTGCTCTCCATCGCTCGTGCCGCTGTCAGCGATCCGCCGGTGATGATCCTTGACGAAGCCACCTCCTCCATCGATACCCGCACCGAAGCCCTCGTGCAGCGCGGCATGGATGCCCTCATGGAAGGTCGTACCGTCTTCGTCATCGCCCATCGCCTCTCCACCATTCAAAACGCTGACGTTGTCATGGTCCTTGACCACGGCCGCATCATCGAACGCGGCAACCATGACCAACTCATGGCCGAACACGGCACCTACTATCAACTTTACACCGGTGCCTTTGAATTGGAATAAAATAGTGTAGAATGAAAGCCCCTCGATCAATTCTGGTCGAGGGGCTTTTGCTTACTTATGTTCTTTGATTTTTTGTGAAAGTGTGGCAAGTTCTTCGGGGCTGAGTTCTTGGAGGTGTTCCAATTTGTCTAAAAAGAGGGTCACGGTTTCTTGCTCGCGGCGGTGGATGACTTCCAGGTAGTAGCTTACGACGACGCCTGAGATGACGGCGACGGTCATGATTTCAGCAATGGCGATGTAGGCCGTCAGCAGGCGGCCCCAGAGGGTGGTTACGGTGATATCGCCGAAACCGATGGTGCTGCAGGAAACGAAGGTGTACCATAGGCCGTCGCTAAAACTGTGAATGTCAGGTTCGATTAAGGTGATGAGCAGAGCGACGATAAAGAAATTGATTACAAAAGAATATACAATCTTATCTGCAGCGCTGCGTTTGATCACGGTCCATAACAATCGCCATTTTTTCATAAGGTGTCCTTTCTTATCTTGTGTGCTCGGGAATATGTTATTGATTATAGCGCGGAATGGATGCGTGGACAATATATTGGGAAAAATTTGCTGTTGATGTACTGTGACAAAAGATGGTGTGGGCTATATTTATTGGCGTCGTATTGCATTCTCTTATTTTATCCGAAAAGGGTCTTGTGGTATGCTACTATATAAGAAATTGGTTTGCATAACATCAAGTATCGTTCTCAATGCTTTAGCGGTTATGCAGAAAATAGGGGATACATTTATGAATGGAAAAGCATCAGTTACGCCAGATGTGGTGGTAAAACGTTGTTGGCAAAAGCTGCCCGCATATATTCGCTGGACGTTTGTAGCAGCTGTGATCATGGGTTTTGTGGCGCATATGTTTGCGTTTACGAACGATCTGATCAATCACGATGACATTTATCATTTGTTTCAATGTGTATACGGTGCCCAATCGGGGCGTTGGTTTTTACCTACGGTGCTGCAATGGGATGGGTCTTACAGCTTGCCTTGGTTGATCGGCGTGTTGAGCATTCTTTGTTTGGCGGTGACGGCATGTTTTACGGTGAACTTGCTGCGTATTCGCGGCCGCTTGGGAATTTTGGTGACGGTGACATTGCTTGTGGCCTATCCAACGGTAGCAGCAACGTTTTCTTATATGTTTACGGCGGATGCTTATTTCTTTGGGCTCTGCTTGGCTGCATTTGCGGCTTATGCAGCGGCGAGAATGCCGCGCATGGGTGTACCGCTTGGCGTGGTGGCTCTCGTTTTATCGCTGGGCATTTATCAAAGTTATTTTCCTGTGGCAGCCGTTCTTATGGTGGGAACGCTGCTTTTTGACACGCTGGATGGCAATGTGCCGTTGGGTAAGCTGCTGCTGCGCGGTGTGAAGATGGTTGTGACGCTGGGCGCTGCAATTGTTGTCTATATTGTAATCGCTAAATGGGTCATACGTTCCTCTGGTGGATTAACGGATTATATGGGTATCTCTGAAATGGGGCAGCTTTCTTTTTCGCAGCTGCCTGCGTTGATCGCTCAATGTTACAAGGCTTATGACGGCTATTTTTGGAACAACAGTGCCGGCTTGCTCTTTGGCTTTGTGAGACCGCTTCTTTTGGTTGCACTGGTTATGGCAGTGGTGCTGCTTCTTGTGCTGATTACACGAAAGCATGTAAGTTTCAGTCATGCAGTGTTGGCGGTGGTGCTTGCTGTCTGCTATCCTTTGGCGGGTGATCTCATTCATGTGATGGTTGCAGGCGGCAGTGTGCATGATCTTATGCTTTATGGAACGGTGTATATGCTGGTGCTGCCAGTTGCCTTAGTGAGTTATGCGGAAGCGCACCTGACCGAGCTGGATGATGTTCGACGCATGGTGACGGTGTTTGTAAGCTGGGTGGTTATTGCCTGCCTGGCTTTTGCTGGGTATTCCTATATGGTTGCAGACAACAAAGCCTATCTCAAAATGTCTGTCAGCCGCGATGCATTAACAGCGTATTCCAACCGCCTGCTCAGTGATGTTGAGCAAACGCCAGGCTATACGCCGGGCATGACCTTAGTGCTTGTGGGCAGTTCGGTTGTTGAACCAGCGTTTACCAAAAATATACCAGAGCTTTCCGAGATTTGGTTGGTGGGCATATTGGATGCCGGACAGCTGCGTGCGAAATACAGCTATGGCGAATTTTTGAAATATTACATGGCATACCTTGGTGAAGTGTATCAGACAAACTCCTCAGAAAATCTTCCAGAAGCCAGCATAACAGCAAAATCTCTCGCTGCCTCCTCACAAGTGGCGGCAATGCCGAATTATCCAGCGAAGGATTCGATACAGATCATTGACGGCTACGTCGTTGTGAAGCTGAATCCCGAGACAGAATCGGCCGAATAGTATCCCTCGAAGAATGGCACTAGGATACAGATTAAAGTGTATCTTTGCAAATTAAAGTTATAAAGTGAATTGAGCTGAGATGCATATAAATATATCGATAAAGGGCAGAAGAATCTAATAGTGGAGATTTTTCTGCCCTTTAAATTAAGTATTTATTTTTTCAGTGAGCTTATTCTTTACTCAAGCCCGAGAAGCTTAGCTGCATTATGATACATGACTTTTTCTAAAACTTCCGAAGAGTAGCCACTGTTTTTATAACATTCTATGCCACTTTCAAGTGACATGAGTGGATATGTTGTTCCATAGATGATTTTATCTTGCAACATAAAGTTGGCAGCTTGTACGTAACCCTGATTGCCAGGGGTTCCGGATTGATAGATGTCAGGACAAATATAGAGATTTTCTCGTTCGACAGCCAGTGCGCAAATTTGATTGACCCAAGGCCAACCGCCATGACATACAACAATTCTTAACTTTGGATATTTGAGAGTGACATGATCGATGATCGCTGGCATATAGTACGAAGAATCTGGAGAACCTAGGCCACCAAAGGTAATTGCTGTTAAAATATTATTGTCTTCTAATTTTTTATAAATAGGATCTAACTTGTTATCATCAGCATACATCGCATTTCCAGTTTTATAGATTGAAGGTTCTAGTAATACCCCTTTACATATTCCATTGATTACGTATTGATCAATTTCTTTCAATGATTGTTCTACATTTTGCACATCTAATCCAGCAATGCCAATGAAGTGGTCTGGATACAATTTATTGAGCTCAACTAAATCTTCGTTGGTGCTTAAAGGATTATCTGCTCTACGAATTGGTACACAAGCTTTTACAACACCTAATTCATCCATTTCTTCGACAAGTTCATCTAATGATTTATGAAGTGCAGATGATGCAACTTTTGTATTATATTTTGGTGCAAAATAACTGCTAATTTCTTCAATTCCGGTAAATAAATAGTCGTTTAAAAAGCCTCCAAAAGGTGGTCGTACTCTAAAGTCAATAATCATTGTATATAACCTCCTAGTGATTTATAATACGCCGATAAGCATCCAGTAAGGAACACCCAACAAAAGATAGAATATAAGGCAAACAACCATTTTTGCGCCCATAACTTTTGCAAAATCTTTAAGAAGGATATTCCCAAAACCAAAAGTAATGATCCAAAGTGTTGATTCATAAGGGAAAAGAAGATTATTGGTAGCTTCATATAGTGTATAAAGAACAGGATATGGATTAATGCCTAAATCCATACTAATTTGTGTCATTGATGGTCCAAAGACAGCAAATTCCGCACCAGGTGTCATCAAGAAATTACCAAGCATGGTTATGAGCCAGGTTAAACCAATAAATACGAAATTGTTGGCGTTTTCAAGAAGTGGCAGTACTATGCCAGAAAATACAGGACCAATTCCAATAGCACTGGCAACACTGCCAATACTCATACATGCTGTTACAAACATTAAGGTGCCAAAATTTACATTCGTGACATCGGCTTTTGTACCAATGTTAAAACCTGGAAAGTACATAATGAATGCTGCAACAATAAATCCATAAAGCATATCTAATCCGTGCAGTGTGGTTGTAAAAAGGTAGATGATTAAGCAAATAAGAATAATAATAATCTTTTTTTCGTCTTTTGTAATTTTATCCATGGAATTTAATTCACTTTGGAAAAAAGATTTCCCGTTGATTGGCTTTTCAGGTTTCATGAGCTTGATGGTCATGAAGGCTAGAATATAGCAAAGCGGAACAAAGATAATGTTCTGTACAAAGAAATCAAAATAGCCCAATGGAAGCGGTGTAATTTCTGATGCTAATCCAAACAATACTCCAATACCGTTTGGTGTGTAGATGAAATTACCGGCTTCAAGAAAACCCATCATTGTTGCAATCATAATACCCGCTGAAGCACGAGAAATACCTAGTTCCAATGATTGGCAAATCCCAAAAGCAATTCCAACTAAAGCAATCCCTGCTAAAGTGCTTGGAACAAATAAGTTTGTTAAAATACCTAAAGTAGTCAGTCCATAAATAATACCAGCGTAACTGCCTCCTGTTTTTACAATGCACCAGTACGCCATTCTTTTCATTAATGTAGTGCGCTGTACGATATTAACGAGAACCAAGCTAAAAAAAACGATCCAAGGAACATTGGTTGTCCAACTTGAAAGAACGACATTAAGAGGTGCTACTTGAAATAGCGCATAGCCAAACATTAAGCAAGTAGATGTAATGATAGAATCAACCAAATCAAAAATGAACATTAGTATCGCAAAAACTGTTATTGACAAAAATGTTCTCATTTCTACTGTAAAAGTTTCATTAGTTGGTATAAACTGTAATAGTATAGGGATGGCGACAATAACAATCCATTTTACCAAATCAAGTCGTTTTCCAATTTGTTGTCCCATCGTAGATAGCCTCCTTTTCTAGAATATAAAAGAGTTTATCGATAAAAACTTTATATCTAAAGTATAAGACTACAAACAAAGAATTAAAAGAAACAGGAATTATTAAGTGTCTCGCAATGAGATATTGAACTTGTTTTGTCTTTTTTGGGGAGAAGAGGATGAAAATGGTAACAAAAATATCGACCAAGGAACTCCTTTTTGTGTCATTTAAGGAGATTGCCGAAAAGAAAAATTTAGAAGATATTTCAATTAATGATATTGTGGAAAATTGTGAAGTGTCCCGGGCAACATTTTATCGATATTTTAAAGACAAATATGATCTGATGGATCAATATTATCAACATCAGATTAGAGAAATATGTAAGGCATTGCATGAAAGTAATGATTTGCAAGCCATGCAAATGGATTTTAACGATTTTGTTTTTGAAAACGTATCTTTGTTTAATAACTTGGGAAAATATCAAGGGCAAAATAATTTTTTTGATATTATATATAGTTATTGCGTGAATCTTCATGTTGAGCAGGCAAAGAAATATTATGGCAATGAGAGCATTCCAGAGGAACTTTTATTTGCTATTTTTTATCATGCTTCTGGAGGTGTAGCTATGTTGAAAAAGATCGTTTTAAATAAAGAACTCAAATTATCAAAAGAACAATATACAAATTATTATAAAAATTGTATGCCTGCGATTTTGAAGAAAATATATAGCTAAACACATAAAATAGAGCGCTTTACAACGTCGTATTTGAAACAGGGGTTGGTAAGGCGTTTTTTATTTGATTTTATCTAGATTGATAATCTGGAATGAGAATGAAAGGATGTGCGAGTGATGACGTATGATTTTATGACGATAATGGACCGCAAGGGCAAGGATGCGCTGGCGGTGGATGGGTTGGGTGTGCTGCCAGGGGCGCCTGGTGCGCCGAAGAATGGCTTTGATGCGATTCCGATGTGGGTGGCGGACATGAATTTTCCAGCGCTGCCGACGATTGCAGAGGCGATTGTTCAGCGTGTGGCGCATCCGGCGTTCGGCTATTTTCTGCCAAGTGATGCGTATTATAAAGCGATCATTGATTGGCAGGCGTCCCGCAATGGTGTGCAAGGGCTGACCAAAGAAGCGATTGGTTATGAAAATGGCGTGCTGGGCGGTGTGGTCAGCGCGTTGAAGGTGTGCTGTTCGCGTGGGGATAAGGTGCTGGTGCATGCACCAACCTATATTGGTTTTACAGGCACGCTCAAGAACAATGGCTACGAAATCGTGCATTCGCCATTGGTGAAAGATGAGGCCGGCGTGTGGCGTATGGATTTTGCTGATATGGAGCAGAAATTACGCACCGAGCATATTCATGCAGCGGTGTTTTGTTCACCGCACAATCCAACAGGGCGCGTTTGGGAGCGCTGGGAGTTGGAAGAGATGATGGCGTTGTTTGCCAAGTATGATGTGTTTGTTGTTTCTGATGAGATCTGGTCAGATTTGACGTTGCCGGGGTATCAGCACATTCCGACCCAGTCGGTGAGCGACGATGCACGTCAGCGCACGGTGGCTTTGTATGCACCATCGAAAACGTTCAATCTTGCTGGCTTGGTGGGCAGTTATCATATCATCTATAACGACTGGCTGCGTGATCGCATTGTGAAAGAGTCGTCGCTTTGCCATTATAACGACATGAACGTGTTGTCCATGCATGCGCTGATTGGCGCTTACCGTCAGGAAGGCAAATTGTGGGTGGATGAGCTGCGTCAGGTCTTGGGCAGTAATGTGGCGTTTGCTTGTGAGACCATCCGCACACGTTTTGACGGTGTGGCGGTGTCTCAGCCACAAGGCACCTATATGCTTTTTGTAGATTGCAGCGATTGGTGTGCTGCTCACGGCAAGCGCATTGATGATGTGCTTCAGGCGTGCTGGGATGTTGGCGTGGCGGTGCAGGATGGCCGTCCTTTCCATGGCAGCTGTCACCTGCGCATGAATTTGGCGCTGCCGCACAGCCGTGTGGAAGAAGCTTTCGCGCGTCTGGACCGTTATGTGTTCAACGCCTGATAAGAACGTGAAACCATCGCTTCGGCGGTGGTTTTTTGTATGTTAAATGCGAATAAATATAAAATTTCCTATTAAATATGCCGCAGACAGATGGCAAGGGGGAAAAAATATGGTACACTGTTCTGTGGTATTTTATCGCCTGTTAGAGGGGCAGATGAGGTGAGAACAATCATGCAAGAATTTCAGTTTACAGCCAATACACCGGAAGGTGAGTGGCGCACGACCATTGCCGGTGGAGCGACATTGGTGGGTGTGCTGCTGTTGATGTTTCTTATATTCGACGTCTTGCTGCCTGGGCTATTGACCAATCGCATTGTATTGTGGGCAGTGATCGTGGTGCCGGCATTGGTGGCTTTTTCAGTGGTCGTTCGCCGCACACAGCATCAATCGCTGGGAGACTACACGCTGCGCTTGGAAGGCAGACACTTAACGATGGTGTGTCCAGATCAGACGGTGATTGATTTAGGAGAAGTGCAGCATCTTCAGGTGGATCGGCATGACAGTGACAATAAATGTGCGGATATAGCCATTGCCGGCAGCAAAGATCAAGTTAAACTCAGACTGCGCAATGCTGCATCCTGGAAAGGCAGCAGCAAAGCTGGAGATTTTCGTGCCATGAATAAGGCTGCTGCCGCTATTGAAGAGGCGTTGATCGTTTAGCGCCTGCTCAAAAGGGGGAAATCAAGTATGTATCATCTATTTACGGACACATCGGCCAATCTGCCGACACCTTATTGCAAAACGCACAATATCCAGGTGGTTCCGCTGTATTATTACTTGGATGGCGAAGAGCACACCTGTCTTGACACAGAAACCTTTGACGATGCGCGTTACTATGCCGCAATGAAAGAGGGCAAGCGCGTCACCACCTCTCAGATTACGCCAGCCAATTTTGTTCAGGCTTTTCGGCCGGTGCTGGAAAATGGTGACGATATCATCTATGTTTGCATGGCGCAGCGCATCAGTGGTTCCTACGACAGCGCAGCTTCAGCCCGTGAGCAATTGCTGGAAGAATTTCCAGAACGCCGCATTGCCATCATCAATACCAAGGGCGCTGGATTTGGTGAAGGCATTCCTGTGATGATCGGCGCAAAGGCGCGCGCAGAAGGAAAAGACTTTGATGCAGCCGTTGCTGCCATCGAGCATTGCGTGCGATACACCTACCAGATTTTCACCGTTGACGATCTCATGTATCTCGGACGCACAGGTCGCTGCTCCAATTTTTCCGCCTACATTGGCAGCGCGCTCAATATCAAACCGCTGCTCAAAGCGTCGGATGATGGTGTCATTGTCACCTTTGAAAAAGTGCGCGGCCGCAAAAAAGCCATCAAGGCCCTTGCTGCCTATTACGCTGACAACGTTGTCAAACCGCAGGAACAAACCGTCTGCATCAGCTATGCCGGTTGTCTGGAGGATGCAGAAACCTTGGCGGCCATGCTGCGCGACAGCCAGCCGCCCAAAGAACTCTGGATGGTTCCCCATGAACCTGTTACAGGTTCTCACCTTGGTCCAGGTGCGCTTGCGCTCTTTTTTATCAGCAAGCACAACCGCGATACTGGGGAAGATGATGGACTGTATTAACACACAGCGCGTTCCATTGGGAACGCGCTGTTTTTGCGTTGAAACTGTCAGAAAAAAGAAACTTTATTCTTTGGAGCAATTTTTTTGTGCACTTTTCGGCTGAGGGTGTATAATAGATTCACAAACTGTTGTAATACACATAAAGGAGTGCTCGTTATGGCAAAAGATATTGATTGGGGCAGCCTCGGTTTCGAGTATACTGCTACAGATTATCGTTACGTTTCTAAATGGAAAGATGGCGCCTGGGATGAAGGCGGCTTGATTACTGATCCAACCGTTCATATCTCTGAATGTGCAGGTGTGCTGCAATATTCTCAGTCCGCTTTCGAAGGTCTTAAAGCTTACAGAACCAAAGATGGCCGCGTGGTCACCTTCCGTCCAGACCTGAATGCACAGCGTCTGCATGATTCCTGCGAACGCTTGGTCATTCCTACCATTTCTGAAGAAAAATTCATCGATGCTTTGGATCAGCTCGTTAAAGCCAACATCGATTATGTTCCACCATATGGTTCCGGCGCAACCCTGTACATCCGCCCATACATCTATGGCAGCGGCTCTGTAATCGGTGTAGCTCCAGCTCCTGAATTCGAATTCCGCATGATCTGCATGCCTGTTGGTCCATACTTCAAGGGCGGCATCAAGCCAATCGAAATCACCGTTTCTGATTATGACCGTGCGGCTCCACACGGCACTGGTAACATCAAGGCTGGCTTGAACTATGCAATGAGCCTCTATGCTGGCCAGAAAGCACATGCTGACGGCTTTGCTGAAAACATGTACCTCGATCCAGCTACCCGTACCAAGGTTGAAGAAACCGGCGGCGCAAACTTCCTCTTTGTAACCAAAGACGGCAAGATTGTCACCCCTAAATCTGATTCCATCCTGCCTTCCATCACCCGTCGTTCCATGACTTACATTGCAGAACATTACCTCGGCATGGAAGTTGAACATCGCGAAGTCCTCTTCTCCGAAGTTCCTGATTTCGTTGAATGCGGTCTTTGCGGTACTGCTGCTGTTATTTCCCCAGTTGGCAAGATCAACGACCACGGCAAAGAAATCTGCTTCCCAAGCGGCATGGAAGAAATCGGGCCTGTCATGAAGAAGCTCTATGACACCCTGACTGGTATCCAGATGGGCACCGTCGAAGCCCCAGAAGGCTGGCTGCACGAAATCAAGTAAGCGTTCCATATTTTTTATAAAAAAACACGACGTCATCTTGGCGCCGTGTTTTTTTGTGGAAAACGGAGACAAAAAATGAGCCCTGCAGTGAGGGCTCATTTTATAGGACGGATTCCTTTATACTTCTGTTATCCACAGGCCGTGGAGGTTGCAGTAAGCGTAGACGGCGATGGCTTTGTCGCTTTTGAGGCAGAATTCTGCGTGTGGGGCATCGCCAGCCTTGAAGGCTTTGCGCTGACCGCCGTGTTCGGTCTGAACAAAGATCCATTCGATGAGATGGGTATCGATCATTGGATGGTCGACACTGCCAACGTTGACAGTGAGGATGTCATCGGTTACAGTAACGACAGGGAGATGTTTTTCGCCACTGGCTTCGACGGTGTTTGGTGTCAGTTCTTCCATTTTTTCACCGCAGCAGATCAGTGGTACGCCGGAGTCATGGACCATGCCGACGAGGTTGCCGCATTTACGGCAGATACGGAATTTGTTGCTCATTGTTGTTCCTCCTGTTCAAAAGTCGTGGGCGATACATTACATGGTGCCTGTGTGTGCTGAAATGGGCGTTTGTGGCAAGCGTGGCAGCCACAGTGACCACCGTTGCCGTCGCAGACTTGGTAGTCGCCGCCTTCAATACGGATGGGCCGTCCTTCAACAAGGGCAATGGCCAGTTTTTTGCGGGCGTCGTTGTAGATGCCCTGCACGGTTGAGCGGGCAATCTGCATGTTGATGCCGCATTCTTCCTGAGACAGGTCCTGGAGATCGATCAGGCGAATGGCCTCAAATTCATCGACCGTCAGAATGACGGCGTTGTCGCAGGCGGTTTTGCCTGCTGGAATAAATTCTTTCGTATCAGGGAGTTGACATACCCTTCTGCATTTTTTTGGTCGTGCCACATGTTTCACCCTCATTCATCATTACAAGGCATTTCTTATTTTCAGTATATAAAAGATGATCGTGGCTGTCAATTATCTCAATGGAGGTTTGCTTATGGGAATCGAACAAGGGCTGCCGTTTTGGCAGGCGCTGACTGCCAACCAGCAGGAAATGCTTCGCGGGGCTGCGACGCTGCGCACAGTAGCGCCAGGCACGGTGCTGCATGTCGGCGGGCGGGACTGCACGGGTCTTCTGCTGTTGGAGAGCGGCCAGCTGCGTGTGTATAGTTTGTCACCGGAAGGAAGGGAAATCACGCTGTATCGTTTGCTCGCCGGGGAACTTTGCCTGTTTTCGGCGCCCTGTGTGCTGCACAGCATTCGCTTTGATGTAACCATCGAGGCGGTGCAGCCGTCTTCATTTTGGCTGATTCCTGCTGAAGTGTACAGCGCGCTGATGGCGCAGTCGGCAGCAGTGGCCAATACAACCAATGAGATTATGGCACGCCGTTTTTCCGAGGTGATGTGGCTTTTGGAGCAGATTCTGTGGCAGAGCATGGACAAGCGCCTTGCGGCGCTGCTTTTGGAAGAAGCGGCCTTGAACGGCAGCATGACGCTGAAAACGACCCATGAGGTGCTGGCCAATCATCTTGGCACAGCGCGTGAAGTGGTGACGCGGATGCTGCGCTATTTTCAGTCTGAAGGCATGGTGCAGTTGTCGCGCGGCAGCGTGACGATTATGGACGAGGCAGCGCTGCAGGCGCTGGCCGAACAGCTTTAACGGAGAGGCAGGGGACCTGGCAGCAGGTCCTTTTTTTCATGGCCGGAGGCCTTGGCTTTGCAGATGAGCTGAGTCATCGTGCCCATTGGGCAGTACACACACCAGCTGCGTGGCTTGAAGGCAGCCATGGTGGCGAAGCCGAGAACGGTCGAGGTGAGCATGACACTGTAAAAGCCGAAGGCAAATTGTGCCACGCCTTGGCTGAAAAGCGTGCCATGATAAGCCCAGTGCCAAGGCAGGCGGAAGGTCCAGAGCAGGGTCACAGCCTGACTGAGGCTGTGGGTGCCGGCAAAGACGAGGGCGGTGCTCCAGAGCATTTGGAAGAACATGATGAAAAAGAAGATGAGGAAGCCGTAGCGGAAGGCTTTGCTTTTCATCCATGCTGGCACATCCCGTTTGCGGGAGAGGCCGAAGCGGCCGCCGATGAGGCTGAAAAGCTGTCCGCGTCCGCAGTAGCGGTTGCAGTAGGCTTTGCTGCCTTTGGCGGTGGCGATGATCAGGGGGATAAAGAAGCAAAGAAGTCCGAGCCAGGCGAAGAGAATGTTGAAAAAGCCCAGCACCAGATAGGTGAGCGAAACGATCCACATATAGTCGTACCAATGCTTGGTCATACCCATTCCTCCTTGATATCGATGACTGAGGCTGGACATTCGCGGGCGCAGAGTCCGCAGCCGACGCAACGTGCAGTGTCCACCTGAGCGACAACACCGCGCCATACCTGAATGGCCTGGCGTGGGCAAACTTTGACGCAGCAGCCGCAGGCAACGCAATGGCCCTGATCGACGTGAGCTCTGCGGCGTTTTTTAGCAGTGACTTCCATCAGTGATTGTACCTCCTTGTGTTTGTACGTTTATGATAGCAGAAGCGTGCGGCATGTTCTGTGACCTTGTCACCATAGGAAGCGGCCGTTGCGAAAAAAAGCAAGATAGGGTATGATTTTTTTAGATTGAAGGAGGAGGGACGCTTATTATGAAGAAAAAGGTTGTGCTCAGCATGCTGGCGTTGGGATTGGTGATGCTGCTTGCCGCTTGTGGTCAGGATGAACAGACGGAAAGCGCGCCAGCATCGAGCGTCAGTGAAACAAGCTCGGCGCCAGCGGAAGATGCCGATGCTGGTGCCACTGGTGGCACCTTGGTGGCGGTGTTTTCGTGGGCGAGCAACACCACCCTGCCAGAGAATGTGGACATGACCACTTCGGCGACGCTCAATAAAAGCAGCGCTGGCGTGGTGGGTGATACGCAGCTGATGGCGCAGACAGCGGCTGAAGCAACGGGCGGCGATTATTTTGAAATCCTTTGTGAGACACCATATCCGTCCGATGAAGATGCCACCTATGAACAAGCCAAGCAGGAGCAGCTTGACCAGGCGCGTCCAGCGCTGGCGACACAAGTGGACAATATGGATGATTACAGCACTATTGTTCTCGTGTATCCGAACTGGTGGGGCGGGCTGCCAATGCCGGTGTGCAGCTTTTTAGAAGCCTATGATTTTTCGAAGAAAACGATCATTCCCGTGTGCTGCTATGAAGCAGAGGACAGCGGCGCTGGCACAAGCCGCGACGAGATTGCCAAACTCTGTGATGCCTATGTAACTGCTGGGTACAATCTGCGGGGCAATGCAGCAGCCACCAGCGGCACACGCACCGATTTTATGAATTGGCTGAATGATTTGCCGGTGAATTACTGATGCAGGCGTTTCGTGTCATCTATAGCCGCCGTAGCTCTATCAGCATTCAGCTTGCTTTTGATGGCGGCATCATTGTGCGCGCTCCGCAAGGTATGAGCGAGGCTGCTGTGCGCCGTTTTGTTGACAGCAAGCGGGACTGGATCGAAAAAAAGCGTGCTCAGCTGGCAGCCGGACAGCGTGCCTGGGGTGGTGATGTGCTGACGCCGGCTGAGCTGGCGTCGCTGAAAGCGCAGGCACAGCAAGACCTGGCTGCGCGAGTGACGCGCTGGGCGCCGCGTGTCGGGGCGCAGCCGCAGGCGATGCATATCCGCGCCCAGCATACCCTTTGGGGCAGCTGCTCCTCTAAAGGACGCCTCAGTTTCAATGCGCTGCTGATGTTGGCACCGGAGGCGGTGCGCGATTATGTGGTGGTGCATGAACTTTGCCATTTGAAAGAAATGAATCATTCCTCCCGTTTTTGGGCAGAGGTGGAACGTGTTCTTCCCGATTATCACATTGGGCACGATTGGCTCAAGGCCAACGGCCACGCACTTTTACAAAGGAACCCACGATCATGAAGATTATTATTTCCCCTGCAAAGAAAATGACCATCGACAGCGACACCCTGCCGGCACTGTCACAGCCGATTTTTACTGCCGATGCGGCGCATTTGGCGGAGACGCTTCGCGCCATGGATGCCAAAGCATTGCAGAAACTGTGGCAGTGCAGCGACAAGCTCACTGCCGAAAATTTGGACCGTCTTGCGGTATTTGATCCAGCCAAGGCACAAACGCCGGCGCTACTTGCCTATGAAGGGCTGCAATACCAGCATCTTGCGGCATCGGTGCTGGACCGTGATGCACTCGCGTACCTCCAGGGGCATCTGCGCATTCTCTCAGGCATGTATGGGGTGTTGCGGCCGTTCGATGCGGTCATGCCTTATCGCCTGGAAATGCAGGCAAAGCTCTCCTGCGATGGCGCGCGGGATCTCTATGCCTATTGGGGCAGCCGTCTGTATGATGCGTTGGATGCGCGCGATGGCATCATTCTCAACCTGGCTTCAGAAGAATACGCTCGCGCCATTCGTCCTTATTGCGGCCCAAACGATCGCATGATCACGGTGCGCTTCGGTGAAATCATCGATGGCCGTGTGAAGCAGAAAGGCACCTTTGCCAAAATGGCGCGTGGTGAGATGGTGCGTTTTATGGCCGAGCAGCAGATCGCCGATCTATCGCAGCTGGTGCAATTTGATGCTTTGGGGCTGCGTTATGAGGCGGCGCTGAGCGATGATAAGACAATGATATTTGTGAAATAAAGAGGAGTTTTGTATGAACATTGATACCTTTATCGATACTGTAATGACCAGCGGGCGGCCCTATGCTGTCAGTGAAAACCGCGATCTTGGCGCACGCCAGCGCAAGGCGCACCGCCTTTGCTGGGAATACAACCGCACCAACCCGGATGACAAAGACCGTCAACAGGAAATTTTGCGGGATCTTTTCGGCACCATGGAAGGGCCTGTCGGCATTCAGCCGAATTTCCAATGTGACTATGGCTTTAACATCCATTTCCATGGCTTTGCGTTTTTAAATTACAATTGCGTTATTTTAGATACGGCGCCCGTACATATTGGCAACGCGGTGTTCATTGCACCAGGCACCATCATCAGCTGTGCTGGCCACGCCATGGATGCTCAGCAGCGTACCCGCGAGGCTGTCGGTGTATCTGCGCCAATCGTCATTGAAGATGAAGTGTGGATCGGTGCCAACTGCACCATTTGTCCTGGGGTGACCATTGGCCGCGGCAGCGTCATCGGTGCTGGCAGTGTGGTTGTTCGTGACATCCCAGCCGGCGTGGTTGCTTTTGGCAACCCCTGCCGCGTGCATCGCCCGCTGACCGACGCAGACAAGCTTCAGCCAGAGGAAATCGTTCGTCTGGACGGTCCGGGATGGGAACAATAAGTTTCGAATACAGCAAGTCTGAAAAAGGCTTGCTGTTTTTTTTTGAAAAAAAGAAGGAGTCTGCTTGACAAATTAAATTAGAATCATTATAATAAATTTAGAACAGTTCTAAAAAATAAGGTGGTAGCTATGACCAAGTATGAAAAAGCCATTTACGAGATCGTCGACAATTCTCGTGATCATCTGACCGCTGAACAGGTGTTGGCGGCCTTGAGAGAAAAATTTCCTGCTGTTTCGCAGGCCACTGTGTATAACAACCTCAAAAAACTCTGTGAAGAAGGGCTTATTCGTAAGCTGTCTTTTCCAGGGACGAGGGATCGTTACGATCGCATCCAACGTCACGACCATTTAATTTGTCAGCGTTGCGGACGTTTGGCGGACGTATCATTTGAGGATCTTACCGCACCATTGCGGACACAGCTGGGAGAAGACATTTTGTCCTACGATCTGAAAGTTTACTATATTTGTCCAGAGTGCCGACAAGCGGCAGCGGAGGACGACACACCCTGAACACACATGGTTGATATGAAAAGGAGAATAGGATTATGAAAACATATAAATGCAAAGTATGCGGCGCTGAATTTCAGGTAGAAGACGGTGTAGAACCTGTTTGCCCAATCTGCAATGCCCGCGGTGATAAGCTGGAACTCGTAGAAGATGCGCCAAAGCACAACAAATATGCTGGCACCCAAACGGAAAAGAACCTTGAAGCAGCTTTTGCTGGTGAATCCCAGGCGCGCAACAAATACACCTACTTTTCTTCTGTTGCGAAAAAAGAAGGCTATGAACAGATCGCAGCCCTTTTCCTGAAGACAGCAGAAAACGAAAAAGAACATGCGAAGCTCTGGTTCAAAGAGCTTAATGGCATCGGTGACACAGCCGAAAATCTGCGCGCCGCTGCTGAAGGTGAAAACTACGAATGGACCGATATGTATGAAGGCTTCGCGCAGACTGCCGACGAAGAAGGCTTCCCAGAATTGGCAGAAAAGTTCCGTCTTGTGGCAGCCATCGAAAAACATCACGAAGATCGTTATCGTGCACTGCTCCACAATGTAGAAATGGCAGAAGTTTTTGCTAAGAGTGAAGTGAAGGTGTGGGAATGCCGTAATTGCGGCCATATCGTTGTTGGCACCAATGCGCCAGATGTCTGCCCAACCTGCGCACACCCACAGAGCTTCTTTGAAGTACACAGCGAAAATTATTGAGTTGTCAAATATTGCCTCCCCTGCGGCTGTCGGTGCAACCGACAGCCGTTCTCTTTGCAGAAAAAAACGCCCTGCGGCGCGTGCCTCTGGTTGAGGACGCCGCAGGGCGTTGTTCGGTTTATGCTGTGATCAATAGCCAAAGCCTTCGATGCAAGGTGCATCTGGGTCTTCGAGGTAATCTCTAAAGAGACCATTGATGATGTCGTTGCGGGTGATGAGACCGACAAGCTTGCCATCTTCACTGAGCACAGGCAGGTGTTTCAGGTGTTTTTTCTGCATGATTTCAGCCGTTCTGCGTACGGTATCTGCTTCGGAAACAGTGACAACGCGATGGGTGGCAGCGTTGTAGGCTGGTTTGTCAACACAGTTTTTGAGGAGCATGGTGAAATAATTGGTGCAGATTTCTTTTGGATAACGGTATCTGTAGTTCTTGCTTTCCGTTTCGGCGAGACGGACATTGCTGACGACATAGTTTACAATGTCGCCGTCGGACAGAAACGCGGTCAAATTACCGTTTTCATCCACCATTGGCAAGCAACCGATTTCTTTGGTAGCAAATGTTTCGACCGCTTCACCGATGGTTGCTTTGTCGCTGAGAGTGACGATGTCTTTTATCATTACTTCTTTTACTAATACAGCCATTGTTTTTCCCTCCCAAATTGGTGCAGGTCCGTAATTGACGGACAATTTTGTCTTTTATACAAACAGTATAACATGTTTAAGTGTTTGCGTCTAGTTTTGAGCCATAGGGATAGCATAGGAAAAACGCATTGACAATGCATGAACCTATGATACACTGAGAAAAAATGATGGAAGGAACGATAGAAATGCAGGTGAAAACATTAACTGTTGCAGATGAACCAAAGATCGCGGCGGTGATTCGTGATGCGTTTTCAGCGCCGCCATGGTGTGAGGATTGGAGCGACGAGGCGCGGCTTTTGCAATATGTGCACGAGGGCATGGATGGTGCAGGTGCCTTGGCTTTTGGGCTGGACGATGGACAGCAGCTGGTTGCGGTGATTATGGGGCATGTGCGGCATTGGCACAATCGTGTTGAATACATCATTGAAGATGTGGCTGTGCGCCGTGAGCATCAGGGGCGTGGTCTGGGAAAGCTGTTGATGACACAGACATTGGCAGCGTGTCGGGCTCTGGGGATCGAGGAAGCAGGCCTGCGCACACGGCGCGATGCAGCGGCCTATGCGTTCTACCGGAAGCTGGGCTTTCAGGAACAGGAGAAGGATGTTTATTTTTCACTTCAATTATGAGCATATAAAACCGCCCGAGCAGCGATGGTATGCTCCCTTTATGAGAGACAGTGAAATATAAAAATCGCTGTTCTCATGAA